>Ga0208624_1000014_pt1 | contig 120841 bp, 101 predicted proteins | sample Knorr_S23_td_DCM_FD_185607 | JGI IMG/M metagenome (GOLD analysis project Ga0208624, IMG submission 185607) | Marine microbial communities from Southern Atlantic Ocean transect - Knorr_S23_td_DCM_ad_71m_LV_A (SPAdes) (version 2) | ecosystem: Environmental > Aquatic > Marine > Oceanic | place... | reverse complement strand
ATACTGCCAATTTCTCAGTCGATTGATGTATTGACTCGACTCTGCGAGTCGGATGTCCGCTCTGATGCCTAATTGTTCTAGCTGTTCGAAATACGGTAGCAGGATGCGAGCGTCTTCCGGGTTCTGCGATAGAAATGTCATCTCAAACGCATCACCATCAGCATTCGTCAGAGTCCCGTCTTTGACGACCCAGCCGGCTTCGATCAACAACGCCCGAGCCTGTTTCATATTCGCGCGATGATGGGCCGCGCTTTCAACCTCGGGAAGTCGAAAGGGCTCAGTAAACAGTTCCGGCGGCAATTGGTCTCGAAAAGGATTTAGCAAGGCGAGCTCAGCACCACTCGGCAAGCCATTCGCCTCAAGGATGGTGTCGGGGAAGTAAGAGTTCGCACGCGTCCGGCTGCCAAAGTGCAGCGTGCGATTCTGCCATTCAAAATCCATTGCCAGCGTCAGTGCCTGCCGAACCCGTCGATCCTTGAAGCGTTCGAGCCGGTTGTTGAACGCCAACACCCGTCGGATGCCAATCTCAATCCCGTAGCTACGGCGGATCTTCTTCAGCCAGCCTTTCTCAGTGGCTGGAATATTAAAAGAGCTGTGCCAATAACGCACATCCTGTTCCGTCCAGATGTCAATCAGTCCTTTGCGCAAGGCTTCGCGGGTCACCGTGGCGTCGCGATAAACCTCATAGCGAATATGATCAAAGTTATAGCGTCCTCTGTTGACCGGAATTTCCCTCCCCCAGTAGTCAGGCACGCGCTCATAGTCAACGTACCGACCCTGGCTCACACCGCTGACGCGATACGGTCCGCTACCTAGAGGCGGTTCCAGACTAACCTTGGTTGGATCATGCTGTTTCCAATAGTGTGCAGGCATGATCGGTAAAAATTGGATGATGATGATATTGTTAAGCGTCAACGGCGCGTTCAGATGGATAGCAACGTGACGATCATCAATCTGCTCTACAGCCTTCACAAAACCGTACCAGACTTCCCCGCCGACCTGGGAAAGTCGATACTCCAGAGTGAACGCGACGTCAGCTGATGACACCGGCAAGCCATCATGCCACTTGGCGTCAGGATGTATACGGAAGACAATGGCCATCTCATCTTCGGTGATCGCGATACCATCTGCCAGCCGGCCATAAAAGCCCGTCACCTCGTCGCCAGCCCGAATCAACAACGTATCGAGTGTCCAGTTCAAACCTGGCGCCGTGAGCGATTGCGCATTACCCGGTGACAAAGTGTTGAAGCTGGTTTGTGTGGGCAGCACGAGACGTCCACCTTTCGGCGCATCTGGATTGACGTAGTCAAGCTGGGGAAAGCCGGCAGAATATTTCAATTCATGAAAGAAGGCGATGCCATGTTTGAAATCCAGCTCTTCGACGCTGGTCGCTGCCATCGCCGGGGCCACCAGCGCCATCGCAAACAGCAAGAGAATACGCATCATGTCAGGCCATCACCGATCGGATTAGCGACCCATCTGAACCAGCACAGACTGAATATCTGCGCCGCGAAGGTCCTGTTTCACCTGGCTGAATGCACCTGGATCCAGCGATGCCAGGGTTTCCGCTTTCTGCATCGCCTGGGCACAAAGTTCCGCGGGTGACACAACCTCATCTAGAAATCCTGCATTCACAGCCTGTTCATGGGTATAGATCGAGGCATTGAGTGCAGATCCAGTAAGAAAACGATTGTCCAGCCGTGCCCGTGCCAACATAAGTGCAAACGGTGGGAGAGACATTCCAATCGCAACTTCGTTCAAACCGACATTGAAATCTCCCGTGATGCCAATCCGATGGTCTGCAGCCAATAACAGAAAGCCACCCAGGGCAATCGCGTGTCCAGTGGCCGCGATGACCACGGGCTTAGGGAATCCGTAAAGCCGGAGCGCCAGGTGAGCCCCAGCCGTTGTCATCTCGACCTGCGCTTTGACATCGCCTGAGCGAATAATATTCAGGTCGAACCCACCGCAAAACAATCCATTGCGACCCATCAATAGAACCGCACCGGCTTCCTGCTCCGCACGATCCAAGCCCTCATTCACGGCTGCAATCATATCGGGGTTCATGGCATTGGCTTTGCCATCGTCCATAGCGATTACCGCAACATCGCTTTCCAAGGTGTATTCAATGGCCGACATGATTCCCCCTTTTTGAGACCTACGGCTTTATGCACAGAAGTCGTGACGATACAGTGCAATCCTTCAAGGGAATAGAGTCAGATCCATTTCATCTCAGATCAAACGTGCCTATCTTTACGCTGCTTTCGCCGTAGCGGCCTGGTCGACCGTTGCAACCGCGTTCAAATTGACGCTTGCAACCATCGATATCTATCAGACCTTGTTCTACGCAAATTTGGTTTCCTGCATGGTTTTGTTGTTTGTCCTTGCGATCCAGCAGCGGCTCTCAACCCTCGCCAAAGAGTTAGTACAGTATTGGCAAAGGTCCATACTGACAGCACTGATGAATCCATGTCTGTACTACCTGATTCTTTTTGCCGCCTACGAACGTCTGCCTGCCCAGATCGCCCAACCCATCAATTACAGCTGGTCAATTGTTCTGGTTTTTCTCTCCGCGATGGTCCTGGGTCAGAAAGTCACTGCTCGAGATTGGCTCGCAGCACTGATCTGCTACGCGGGGGTCTTTGTTATCGCCACGCAAGGACATGTCGACCAGTTAGTGGGTGCTGACTGGTTGGGTATCGGATTTGCGGTCGTATCGACCATTATATGGGCAGGATACTGGACAGTTTCGATTCGTGATCCGCGATCCACAGAGACGGCCATGGCAGCCTGCTTTCTAATGTCGTTACCAGCCACAGCCATGCTCTGCGCGACCCTGTCGGACCTGTCTGTTTCCACATATGGGTTTGCTGGCGCAGCCTACATTGGCCTCTTTGAGATGTCGCTGGCATTCCTCGCATGGGGAACTGCCCTCAAATTGACCGATAGAACGGCTCGAATCAGTAATCTGATATTTCTGTCACCGTTAGCTTCGCTGTTAATGATTCACTTTGTACTAGGCGAAGACATCCAAACCACAACAGTTATCGGATTGGTCCTGATCGTTAGTGCACTCATCTATCAACAACGTCAAGGCTCCGCGATTCAGTAGCAGCAAGACCCTATAAAGACCAGCGCCAGGGGTGCAGGCACCGGTACGGGTGCCAGGTAACAATGTTGATGTCGCCAAGGTAGCGATCACCCAAGTTACGAATACAACCGTAGCAGGATGCGAACTCGTATCAGATCCAAACTGCAAAACCGAGATTGTTATTCTTCGCAATGGCCTTGTTGGTGCCATATTGCGGATCAGGGGGTCCGACCGTGTCGATCAGGAAGTGCTGGCACTCGCTGCCGACCCCACTGAAGATTGCTGTCGCACCGTCAACAAAAATATCCTAGTAATCCAAGCGATCAGAAGTGGTGGTTGATCGCCGACGTGGCTTCAAGGTCAATCGCGGCAGAACCTGCAATCTGCGCGCGCCGATTCAACAAAACAAGTAAAGAAAACTGACGGGCTCCGATCACTACCCACAAAACCAGGGATTTGTCGACTGAAAGTCAACAAATCAAGTCTCTTACCACAGCAATATTAGTCTTTAGTTCAATAGGTTTTAAATATTCATCATCGATCTTACAAAATATATCGACATGATATTTTGCGTTAATCAAAACCTACAAAATTCACCACATCATCGACATCGCGACGCGTGGACACGACGGCATTGGCTGAGAAGCTATCATCAGGGAATCCCATAGCCACGCATGACATGATGATCTGATCTTCAGGGATCCCTGCGTACTCTCGGACCACCGGAGACTGCATGATGCCCTGACCATTGATGACAGCGCCGAGACCCCGAGACCAGGCTGCGTTAACCAGTGCATTAGTCACCGCGCCACAGTCAAAGATAGCAATGTCGTTGTTCTCCAGATCTTTGTCGAATGTCACGACAATCGACACGGGTGCATCAAACTGTCGGAAACCACGAAGCACCCAGTCCTGTCGTCGCTCTTTGTCACCCCAAGTAATCCCCATGGAGTCAAATAGCTGTACTGCGATGTGCTTCTGACGATCCCGATGGACACCTTCATAGCGTCCGTGCTGACGAATCTCCCGTGACGCAGGTACCCCGGCCATATTACGTTCAGTGTTACCCTCGCGGATACGATCCAGCGGCTCACCGGTAACCACATGGAAATGCCAGGGTTGGGTGTTCATCGAAGACGGAGCCCGACCCGCCATTTGTACAATTTCACGAATCAGATCCTTGGGCACGGGCTCTTTCTTGTAACCCCGAATACTGCGTCGTCCCATCACCACTTCATCGTAATCCATGATCATTCTCCCGTTCTGTTGATTCCGTACTAGTCGTTGTTAGTTGCATCGGCTCAAGAGGGATGTGCAGGTGCAGTCATGCCTCGCAGTCGGTAAATGGCTCGCTGGTCAATGCTGCACAGAGCCTCATCATTCGCTTCGTCGAACAGATTGACGTGGATGTCCGCAAACATGTGTCCCTTTTTCTCGAAGGTCCCGACCACGGACATTTCGGCAATTATAACCGTCCCTTTCCTCACCGCACGATGATTCCGAGAAGTGGTCTCTAAATGTACCCACGGATTCATATGTGCGTTCGCAGCAAAGATCCAGTTGGCTATACCCAAAAGAAAAGACATATGGGCATAGCCCTCCTCATTGAGTAAGGAGGGAACGCGCGACATATCACTCAGGTAACTATCGTTGGCTTGCCATGTATATCGGAACGCATGACAACCATCGGCCTTCAGTTCTGCGAATCGCTCAGGACTCGCAACGTCACCCATATAGTCGGGCGGAGCTATCAAATCGCCGCGCCTGACGGGTGCAGGATCCGAATACTCAGATAGAGAGACCTCAGCATGCCCACTCAACGTGCCATCCAGGCGACGCAATACCGCGTCGTACGACTGATCTGAAGTCGTCACATCCACGTCAAACGTCTCGCCATCATAAACGGGACGATTGATACGCACGTGGGCACGACCACGATTCAGCCACTCTAGCCCCCATTCACTGATGGCCGGCTGCACGAGGTACGCTGATAGCGTTACACCCGGCACCAGACCACCTTTGAACCCGTACTGTTGTGCCATCTCATCGCCATGGATCTCGTTCCGGGAATTTGGAGCAGTGTTGAGTGCAATACCTTGCCAGCCTTCAATCATCGAAGCCGCCTCGAAAAAGGCGCATTGTTGGCATCCCTGTGATCAAAAGCAATCCACAGACGGTCAAAGTAATCTCTCGCCCAATGCCATCACGCTGGTGCTCTCGAATCTCTCTTTGCCATATATCCAGTTTGTGTATAAGAGTTGGGACCTATTGAACTCGGACCATGGTCTGCATTGCGAGCGGAGTCTGAGTTTACCTGGTCAACACCCATAGATAATGTATTACTTTCAACACTTCGCGACTCGGGACCGAATCATTCGCTGGATTCGCGCGCTTTGACAGGAGCTGAGATGAACAAACAGGAACACTTACCACGGGGACCTATGGGACCGGTTGCGGCCTCAAGGGTGGCTGATCGAAGAGGCGAAAAACCGTTGCGGAGTCCATTCTGGACCAGGACGCAAACCTGGTCCGCGGAAGCTTTGAACCCGCCGTTTATCAACCTATTACGGTGTGTGGCATTGACATTAAGCTTGAGCCGGTAGCACCTGCGCTAGGTACCATCGTCCACGGACTTGATCTGCAGAAAGATATCGAGAATCCCGAGATCATCACGTTCCTGAGGCAACTGTGGCTAGACCGGCGGGTGATCATGTTTCGTGATCAGGCACATCTGACCCGACTAGATCAGGTTCGCTTCGCTGAATGTTTCGGAGAATTGGGTTCACACCACGGTGAACGTGATCATGTGCCACTAGTACCAGATTGGCCACCAACACCAGAAGAACACGAAGATATACTGCTAATCATATCGGATGAAAAGAACGTCCAGACCGTTGCCAGCCAATGGCATTCAGACGCCACCTGATCGACGCGACCGCCGATGGGTTCGATCCTGCTATGTCGTGAAGCACCCCCGGTCGGTGGCGATACTAATTTCTGTGACTGCCACGGACTATGGGAGGGACTGCCGGACGAGCTGAAGGAACTGGCCAGGACGCTCAAGGCCAAGCACAGAGGTCATCCTCATCATGCGATGGATGGTACCCTGCCTGAGGCCGTTCATCCCGTAGCGCGGACCCACCCCGAGACAGGACGCACCACTCTGTTTGTAAACCCCATATTCGTGAATGGCCTTATGGGCGAACGTAAGTTCGGCGATACAGAGTCGCGACAGATTCTTGGGAAGCTGCTGGAGAGACTGGGACGACCTGAGGTCACCTGTCGCTTCCGATGGGCACCAGGGTCCATCGCCATGTGGGACAACCGTGCGGTGCAACATTGCGCCACCGGAGATTTCTGGCCCCATCAGCGGTTGATGGAAAGAGTCACCATTCTTGACTACGAACAGGATCGGCGCACCCCATATTACTCCGGTCAGGATGGCCCCACTGCCTAGGGCCTCTGACATCGGATTGACACCGCCCAGGGTTAATGGGTCAAAGTAAAGGGATAGAATCCGTAACTGATAAGACATGGTTTGCCTATCACAAAGACCTACTCTGCCCCTTTACTCTGACCCCGAACCTCACGAACTGCTTAGGAAGCCGTGGCATACTATGTCATCGCAACCCTCAGGAACCTCTCTGACCGTGGACGAGTTAGAAGAACGTATCGCCGCCAAGGACTCATGGTCGTTCAAGGAATGTCTAGCACTCGCCGCAGAATATGGCGTCAAGACCCGCATGGTGATCCTGATGGTCCACAGCCACGGCAAGACTTACATCGATCGGGAAGAGACGCCCGAGGATGATCTGGATCCAATGGACAAGTAACCGGCGTCAGGTATCCGGATCCGATCCAAACCGGATCGTATTACCATCCTGATCCCACAGCCGGAATTCCAATACCCAAGGCGTATTGGTGAGCCCTATCGAAATACGAACGCCACGTGACTCGCAGAGTTGGCGGATCATCCGTACATCGCCAGCACCTATCCAGATCCAGCCTTCACAGAGTGTTCCCTGGTGAAGGCTGAGGCTCAGTCTATGACCACCCAACCCCACTTGGGTAAGATCGTCGGAAGATTAATTCGCGACCTCAAATTCCAGCTTCATCGTCTCACAGAATCTGGAATGTATGGTCAACTAACACCTACTAATCCGACTGGGTGACACCTATCACGATCTCGACGTTACCGAAGAGGATTTGTGTGCTTTTAACCTGACTGATCCACAACTGTCGTATCAGTTCAATCTGCAGAACTCACTGCGATTGATCCTCATCCACAACTAGATCACGCGCTCACCTCTACACTATATTTTTGAATTTGATCGCACAGCCAAGAGCACCGACGCTCAGCTCCTATACGTCTATGAACTGAATGGCCAATCGCAACTGTTCGCGGGGTATTCAACATCATCGATCGACAAAGGTCAGTTGTCCGTTCTGCAGGAGACCGAGAATACAATCTTCGTGAAGTTGTCCTAAGCGTAGTGAATGTAGGCATATCTCACCCAGTGTGATCGGCACGATCAGGCGGACGCAGCTTTCGCACAATGTGCGGTGAAGAATGTACCGTGCGAAGATAAGGCGGAACATCCAAGGAACTGATCAATGCAGATCGACTGGGACCTCGTCGGCAAGGAGTGTGACCTTCCCATCACGTCGACGCAGCAAATTGGCGAGGGCTGGGACGCTGTGGTTTTTCGTGTGGATCAAGGTGCCATCATCAAACTTGCCAAGCGCGAGGACGTCGGCCCGTTGTTGACCACGGAAGCGTTGGTTCTGGATTTGATCCACAGCAAGTTACCGGTTCGAGTCCCTCGATTGATTGCCTCCAACGACTCGTCCAATGCCTGGCCATCTGGCTACCTTATCCAGAGTTATATCTCTGGCAAACCATTGTTTGAGGTCGACACCAAGGTCGGTTCAAACGTGGCGACACAATTGGGAACCGCTTTGCGCGAACTCCACGATATACCTGTCGATAAAGCGATGCATACAGATCTGCCCCTACAGGATCGACGCGAATGGGCGAGTGAATTTGGCGCCTCTGCGCTACGGAAAATCGCTGATCGACGTGGGGCCACCATCGCTACGCAGATCACCTTTGAGGCAACCCGCATTCTAGGAACCAGCGACTACTACGACGTTGAACCGACATTGATCCACAATGACCTTCACTCGGGGCATCTGCTACTCGAACCCGGCGAACCCCTGGGCATCATCGACTGGGGGGACGCCGGACTCGGTGACCCGGACATTGATTTTCTTTTCCTGTACTGGGCCATGGGTTGGGAGTTCATCGAAGCGAGCCTCAAAGCCTACGGACACAAAGACCCGACAGCTCTACACAAGAAACTCGATGACCTGTTGTTGCTCTTTTCTATGTTCCTGATTTTTCTGGCAGCTGAATACGGCTCCGCCGAGGAAGAGACGATGGGTTGGGAACTGCTCGACGACTGGACTGAGCGTCGACTGTGAACGATGACACAACCGCCAGGAGCCAGAGCGAATGACTGGGCGCGGTCCGTACACTGGCACTGCTCCTGGGTGTTGTCTTTCATGCAGCAATGTCTTTCGTATCAGATATTTCACATCAGGTAGTCCCCGACAATAGCCTCTGTTCACCGCTCGGTTGCAAGGTGCAAGCCGTTCATTTCTTTCGCATGGCGCCCTTTTTTATTCTGGTTGGTTTCTTTACGCATCTGTTGTTTGAAGGTCGCGGCCTTTAGGAATTTGCACAGAACCGTCTGTCCCATGTCGGGATTACCTTGATCATCGCCTGGCCGATTATGCTGGTCACCATTCTTCCGGTATTTCTAATGGCGCTGGAGAAGACCGGCGGTTACGACTATTTCGACATGTTCCCTGAACTGGATCCCTTGTGGATGCAACTCCCGCGCCTCTGGCTCCTGTGGGTGTTACTCTAGACGTATCCCATCACCCTGGGCTTGCGCTATGGGCTTATGCCTATCGCTCCTGAAATGGTTTCGAAAAACCACAGGACAAGTCACCTTTCCTTTTGGTCGTCGCAGGAACAATGTGGTCGGACTCAGCGGCCGTCAAAAATAGCTTTAACGATCTGTTAGCACGCTAGTCTCGTGCCTGTCGAAGACCAATATCTTTGCTCTGCTTCATTTGGACTGCGAGATAGATCAGCGTGATCAGAACCACGATAGCCGAGACAAACTCACCCAACGCACCCAGGTCGGTTATAGACAAAGCTCGCTTCCGCAGAAAACAGAATTCAGTGTTTTCTTAGTGCGCTCAATTCCGCGGCCTTCTCAGGATCATAGAACGGTGTCCGCCGGGACTTGTCATGATCCAGCATAGTCAGTCGTTCCATAAATCGGCGATGCGGCCAGAAGTCACCACTGGCAGAGTGCAACACGCAGCGATTATCCCACCAGGCCATTGAGCCAGGCTCCCACTTCACGCGGCACGTGTATTCGGGTTTGCCTTCCTGCAGTTTCATCTGGCGGAGCAGCGCCTTCTCTTCCTCGTCGGTCACTTCGTGCTCAGGCGCGAACTCCTTCACAAATCCCTGCTGCACATAAAGCGCCGTCTGTCCCGTCTCCGGATGTGTGCGCGCAACCGGATGTTTCGAAACCGGTGTCACGCCATCCATTTGGTGCCCAACACTGCCCATGTGTATAGCCTGCCAATGCTCAACTTTCTCCTTAGTCGCCTTCGGTAGACCTTCCCACATGCCATAACAATCGCAGAAACAAGTGTCGCCACCCACTGGCGGTGCTTCACGGCACATCAGGATGGATGCCATCGGCGGACGATGTTGCCAAGTAGCATCAGAATGCCAACCGGAAGCCGCGTTCGGTACGGTTTCATCGGAGGGAAGGATTAACATATCCGGGATGTCAGGGTCCTTGATCTGCTGATTCAGATCATAAGGCGAGTTGGGTACATGTTCCCGCTCACCAAACGGCGCACCCACCTCCCCGAAGTACTCTACGAAACTCACCATGTCCTGGCGGGTCAGGTGGTTCTGGTCTCTGAACACCACGACCTTGCGTTCGAGCCACAAGTTGCGGATGAAATCGACGATGCCCGGTTTTTCAAGATCAATAGCGAGGTCGATGCCATGAACCACCGTACCAATGCTCGGTTGGATAGGCTCAAGCTTTAATTCAACCGCTGCCACAGTGACAGGTTTGTAGTGGACAGTCCCGAAGTGACCAACTACGAGATCCTTGTCCTGCTCGCGGATCCCCGCCATCATGTCTTCGCGGTCGCTAGATTCGGGATGGCGCACTGCCGCCACAGCGCCTAACGGGTCTGAGCGTACAGGGGGTTTGTTAGCGTCCGCTCGTTCGCGTCGCTTCAGATAGAGTGGATTGTCGACAAGTTGCGGATCTTGCGGTTGTTCTGACATGGCATTAGTTTGTTAAACAGTTTCTCTAGTACCTTAAACCTGTGCCTACCCGCCAGCAAGCAACGGGCCAGAGACCTCTATTCCATCTCAGTATCATCATCAAGGTGACCGCGCTACCGCCCGCTGGGGTGCTTTCGCTAATCATGACCTTGAACTGGACGGTCTTCGATACAAACTCAAAAAAAGCCAACCCCAGATACCGGCCCTCTTTGTAAACCATGACGTGCTCGGGCATACCATCGTAATCTACGTCACTGAAGTTCATGAGATTCTTCAGGGGGGCAGCACCGTGATAAACGCAGGATGAAAGTTCCAGCACTTTTTGTAATTTGATCGATGCAGCAGCATGCGTTTGTAAGACACCAAGCGACACAGACAGGAGCAGACTCCAATAAACAGTCCTCATTACGTCAAAAGGACCAAAGCCTTATCAAGAAAAATTATGGGGTAAAGTACATAGCCTGAAACGCAGACCCACAATACGGATCCGTCTTCTCATTATTCCACGGATGGTGTACTTCCATAGCAGTCGGTTGAATGCCGAAACGTTGAGGCGATTGCTTGTCACCTCGGTCGTCATCAGAATGCCGATCGGGGTTTAAGGGCACGTTGACAGAATCTAATACATTGCAATCGGTGACTATAAGGTGTTTTTTGAATCAATGTGAGAACCATCGACCCGGCATACCGTCGACTGCACCAGGAACAGCGAATGAGAGTGCTTGAGTTCGGAGACAACATTGCTGCGGGATATTGTGGTCGTCTGTTTCATCAGTATGGCATCGAGGTCGTTCGAGTCGATCTATCCAGTGACATTGCTATTAGCGACATCGAGCGCTCGCTCGATATTTTTCTCAATACAGGCAAGCGTCGCGTCGCGATTGACTATCGCACTGAAGAGGGTCGAGAACTGCTTGCGCGACTGGCACAAAAGTCAGACCTTGTTGTCACGGACTGTCTACCAGCGCTGTTGGATGAACTCGACTGGCACCACTTTGCAGATGCTATGCGCGTCAGTATAACGCCTTTCGGGCTGGATGGACCTTATCGCGACTGGCAAGGTTCTGGTCACATTCTGCTAGCAATGGGGGGCTATACCTACATCATCGGTGATCCCAACCGCTCGCCACTCTCAATGCCCATGCACTATGTGGAGTATCAATCGGGTCAATTTGCTTATACCGCAGCACTGGCAAGTTTCATATCAGATTCACCGAGTAGTGAGATCGAGGTCAGCATGCTCGAGACGGTGATGACCCTGTCCCAATGGAGCACCATCTATTGGACTATGCAGCAGAAAATCAGGAAACGGCAGGGTAATCGCATGGGAAACGTGCATCCCGTCAGCCTCTATCGCTGTAAGGACGGCTTTGTCTACCTCACCATCGTGCCCACGTTCTGGCACAATCTGGTTGCAATGATCGATCGACCCGAGCTGCTGGATGATGAACGCTTCTCTTCAGCAACTGCGAGGCTCGACAACATGGACGCCCTAGATGACATCCTCAATGAGTCATTTCTTGACCTGACAATGGCCGAGTGTCTTGAACTGGGACAACGCAAATATCGACTACCCATTGGCACGGCAATGACGCTCGATCAGGTACTAGATAGCGAACACCTTGAAGCGCGACACTATTGGCAGAACGTGACGGTCCCCGGTCACGGAAAGATTCGAATGCCCGGTGCAGCGTTTCGAAAGACTCCTGCCATGGCACAGCCGGATCTGACGTATGCGCGTCGCGACGATGGATAAGCCGCTAACAGGAATCCGGATAATTGACCTGACCCATGTCTGGGCCGGCCCGCTTGGCACACGTATCCTCGGGGATCTGGGTGCTGAAGTTCTTAAAATAGAGACGGACACTGCACGTGGACTTCGAGACATGCGCATTCCAACACCTGGTATGTATCCAGGCGGAGACCCAAAGGATGAACACTGGAATCGACACGGCGAGTTCAACAAGCTAAATCGCAACAAGAAAGGCCTCAGCATCAATCTCAAAACTGACGAAGGCAAGTCGATTTTCCTGGCACTGGTCGAGCATTCAGATGTAGTTATTGAGAACTTCAGCGCGACCGCTATGGATCGACTTGGGCTCGGCTATCAATCACTGCGTGACGCCAACCCAAACATCATTTACGTGGCGATGCCTGGATTCGGGACCGCAGGGCCAGATTCAGACTTTGTGGCGTTCGGACCGAGCGTCGAGCCTATGACCGGACTAACGGCCATGATGGGCTACAGTGAAGAAGAACAGCATACGACTGCGATGGGCTTACCAGACGCCGTGGCTGGCGTAACTGCGGCCGCTGCCGTCGTCACAGCGATTGCCCAACGAAAAGAAACCGGACAGGGCCAACATCTGGATCTGCCACTACACGAGGGCACCATCAATCTGCTAGGCGAAAAATACATTGAGGCACAGCTCACTGGCAGCCGACCTGCCGTGTTGGCCAACCGAAGTGCTTCCTTTTCACCACAGGGAATCTATCCCTGCAAAGGCGATGACGAGTGGATCGCAATATCATGTCCAGACGATTCGACTTGGGCATCACTCGTCAGCATCCTCGCAATCGAGGGCGATCAGTACCCGACTATGGCGGCGAGACAACAGCATCATGATCAGCTGGATGAACTTATAGGCTCATTCACACGTCAATGTGATAAACACGAGCTGATGGTCCGACTACAGGAGGCGAGTGTGCCCGCAGGTGCGGTACAGAAGGCACCTGATGTGTTGTCTGATCCCCATGTACTTGATCGGGACTATTTTGTTGAAATGGGTGGAGAGCATATCGAGCGCGTCCCGTACCCAGGATCGCCCGTCAAGTTTGACGGACAACGCGCGACCAATTGGCAGCGTGCGCCGAAGCTCGGAGAGCACAACGAAGAGGTTTTGCGTGATGTGTTGGGCATGACCGACACAGAGATCAGTAGACTTCGGGACGACGGAGTGATCGCCAATCTGCCACCAACGATTGAAGATAGCAGGAGACGATCAAAGAACTAGTGCACCTTTCTTTGGCCACTTCAACTTTGCAATTTAAGTACGAATAAAATCGCGCAGATGGTCCGGCGTAACGGTTTTTTGCGACCGGCAGATCCTTGCATAGACCCAACCGTTATCCCAACTCAGTGCAACGCTACCGGTGCTTAGGTTCATGAACCCTAATCCGATCGGCAATGAAATTCATGGCCCACTTAAACTCCGATTTTGCCTTCGCCATATTGCAGCGGAATACGAGCGCCACACCGTCGACGGCGTTGATGTAACCAAAAGGATCATCGCGCATACCGACACGCCGATCGTTAGGGAAAAACCCGCTCAGAAACTACGCCGTCAAAGATTGGATCGTCGGTCATGTTTAGGACACCACGAGCCTAGTCAATGCTGCTGCAGGCGGTACGCCGCGAGAAAATGGTATCGAGGAGCGCAAGGATGTCGAGATGGTCATGGTCATGTTTGAGTCATCGCTCCCAAGCATGGTGCCAATTCAGCTCCCCATTTCCGGTAAGCTACCCTTTGAGCCTCCGAGGAGAAATTCGGCAAACCCCTTGTTGTTGTGAAAAGCGTCGCTTGGCGCGGGATCTCCGCCTCTGATCAAGGTGCCTGCAATCGGTAAGCTCGCGCCGCAGTGCCACTGAAAATGGCGGTCTTCTCGGCATCACTCAAACCTGCCTTTGCCGCGATACGTTTGAACAGATTCCACAAAGTTCCGTAGGAGATGCACTCCTTGTCGACAGGAAAGTTGCTTTCGAACATACAACGTTCTGGACCGAACGCTTCCATCACGTAACTATAGAAAGGATATAGTATCTCGCAGAATGCTTCTGAGCCCATCGGCGCATCCGCTTGATGCATATGGTAGGCAGGCTCCCACGGACCTACACGCATTTGCGCACCGCCTGTTTTCATGACGGCGTTTGGACAGGCAGCCACCGCGTCGATACATCGACGCCACTCTGCAACCGTCTCTTCATCAGCATTCGGGTCAATCTGCCCTCCCAGATGGTTGACGATGATCGTCACCTCAGGAAATTTGTTAGCAAGTTCAGCCAGGGTTGGCAATCTTGTAAAATCTGGAGACCAATTGTCGTAACTCAGATTGTATTTCTGAAGCAGGGTAAACCCTGCCAGGAACTGATCATTCAAATCACTGGGGAACGCACTGCGAATACCGCGGAAGTTTTCGGAGGCGGCAAGCTGCGCTTCCACTACGGGTTCTGCCGCTTCGCCAGAACGCAGATCCACGGTACTGAAGATGCCTGTACACAAGCGCACATCCCCGTACAGTCCGGCGCGACTCATAGCGGCCACACCATGCACGAAATCGGTCTCGCCCACACACCGCATCTCTTCTGGCCCATCCGCACGATAAAATGCGCCACATTGTGCAAATACTGTCTGCACCACGTTATGACCTGACTCGCCGATGTCATTCGATATCTCCTCACACAAGTAAACCTCCTGGCGAAAACTTTCCGGCCGTTTGGGAAACTTTCTCTGATCCCACAGGTGATGATGAGGGTCTATGATTGGCAGATCCGGTTCCAGAGCGGGTTCCGGGGTCTCCTTCGCAATCCACTGTTCGATATCGACGTTTTCGGGGTATGAGGGCATAAAGTTCTCCGCTTTCTGGGTTTCCGGTTGTTACGAGCTGTCTGTTACTTCATTCTGATGGTGTTGATCAGGACCTACTCTGTTACGTCTCAGGATTGGAGGGATCCAGCGATGTCCATGGACCGCTTGATGGCATCCACGTGTTTGTGCGGCTGCAAACCCTGGTTCATGGTCACCAAAGAGGCGGGAGTGATGCCCAAATCCTGCATCGACTTAAGTTGTTCGACCGCTTTCCCGAGATCGCCACACACCATCACCAGCGTTGCTCGGCATCCTCCATTTTTCGGTACATGCTCCGCTTGAGAAACCAAGAGAGATAGTCTTAAACGAGCCGCTGCGTTACTCTTCTAAGTGTAACACTCATACGAATCCTACTTAGAGAGGGTATCGACATGGCTGCTTCATCGACGTCAGAGCATGATCTGAATCTACTCAGCCTCCCCATTACTCACCTGATCGCTGCACAAATGCGCGGAGAGGTGACCGCGGTTGAAATCGTCGAGTGTTATCTACGACGTGCAGAACAGATTCATACCGCGACCAACTGTTTCACATGCTGGGTGCCCGAAGCACTGGATGAAGCAGCACGGGCAGATCTTTATCGAGAGGAAACCGGTAAGTTACTAGGTTGCCTGCACGGTATCCCCTGTACGATCAAAGATCACTACGCCATGAAAGGGCTGCCGGTCACAATGGGCCTCAAGACCATGCGTGACCGAATGCATGAGTCTGGTGGTGCACGCCACGATGCGGTCGCAGTATTGGCACTCCGAGCTGAAGGTGCGATTCCCATTGCCAAGACCAATATGACCCAACATGGTGATACCTGGGGCGGGGGTAATCCCGCCTACGGAGACACACTCAATTCAAGGAACACATTACGGACCCCTGGTGGTTCAAGTTCCGGTGAAGGCGCTGCAGTCGGCGCTTCAGCATCGGTGTTCGGAATCGGTTCCGATGTTGGCGGCTCAGTCCGGTGTCCTGCCGCGTTTTCTGGTGTCGCCGGTTTCAAACCGACCGCACAGCGATTTTCGTTCGGCTGGGAAGATGGCCGCACCATACTCAACAAACCCGGCGACTACGGGGTTATGGCAACTGGCGGTCCTCTGGCCAAGCACGTAGACGATCTGGTCCAGGTGCTCAATGCGACCTGGTCACGCACCAGCCCCATGCTAAACATTGATACGAGGGTTCCCCGTATTCCATTTGACGAACAGATGCTCGCGAACTCCGGTCCACTAACCATCGGATATCACGTCGATGGCGGCTACACGAACCCATCACCCTGCCCCTCAACGGTTCGATGTATAGAACGTGCGGTTGAGGCTCTAAGGGATGCAGGACACCATCTGGTGCCGTTTGATCCCAACGAGGTTGTCCCATGGAAAGAATTGCACCCTATCCTGCTTGCGGAATATGGCCACGGGATTCGACCTGATGCTGACGATAGCAACAGGGCTAGGAGAAAAGAACGAGAGGGAAGCTACAGCAGTAAGAGCACGGACACCGATGTCGATGCCATCCATCCCGATCTTGCTGGTATGGCAAAAGCGAGCAGAGGACCAGGTGGCCTTCTGCCCATCGCGACCAGTACGGCCGAGCACCATGCGATCATCGCGCAACGGGATCAGCAACGAGATATGCTCAGCCGTCATTGGCGAAACGCTGGGCTTGATGTGCTCATTTGTCCCGCTTGGGCATTTCCTGCACCACCGGTTGAAGAGGTAAGGAATCTCGCACCAGCCGTATGGACCACGCAGGCGTGGAACTATTTTGATGTGCCAGCAGGTGTCTTACCGATTGGACGTGTCACAGTTGAAGACCTCCACCAGTCATGGAATTTCGAAGTTGATCCGCCATCCATCGAGCCCGATTTTCGAGACGCCTGTCTGCGATCACGCGAAAACTCCGAAGGCATGCCCATCGCACTTCAGGTGGTCGGTCAGCCCTGGCGCGAAGAGAACGTACTCCGAGCCATGCTTGAGATTGAACAGGTAGTGACCCCAGTCGCACGTGAAATGCCTCGTGACCACCATCTTTTGGAACCGATTGTTCGACGTTCGCCTAAGATGGGGGAACGGCCGGTGGAAACCAGCGATATCGACATTCTTGCGCGCTAAAGAGCGATTTTTAAACCTGTCAATTTGTCTCTTATTTACTTGCGGCGGATGATCTTGCGAAGCACATCGAGATCGTCGAGCTTGTTGGTATCGATACCGAAAAGCCAACATTTTCTAGTATTTCGAGTCTGACGCAGGACGCGACAACGTAATGAGCTTCGCCTAATAGGATGTCCGCCGATCCTTTGATCACTAGATCGACGAACACATTCAAGGACGTCCTTTTGACATCGTAGTTCACGTGTGCGAGATCGCGTCACCAGTGGCATAGTGGACCTAACGGTAGTGCCCAATAACGTGTGCGTATCGACGGCGCTAATCAACCTAAGAATGTGCTTATGAAACTTGAACTGAAGGAACTCGAAACTGATCTGCTCACCACGTCCTGCGAATACGCATTACTGGTGCCCGAGGATGGTGGAGAAGGACTCCCGCTACTGTATCTGCTCCACGGCGGTGGCGGTTCTCGAGACATGCTGGCCCGCCAGCAGCTACAACTGGAAACTGCTATCAACAATGGTGTCATTGACCCGTTAGTGATTGCGACCCCCAGTGCAGGAATCTCTTACTACATGGACAGTATCGATGGTAACGAGCGATGGGAAACGCTGCTCATGACTGAACTTCGCGACGACATCCGCCAGCAGACTGGCGCAGATGTCGATCGTTTACTCGTGACCGGTGTTTCCATGGGCGGTGTAGGAAGCCTTCGGCTTGCTTTTCGAAACCCGAACCACTTTGTTGGCGTCGCCAGCCTCGAAGCTGGCGTTGACCCGTTTCTTCGCCTCGAGGATATGCCGGACTGGTACGCCATGACGATCAGCGACAGGATTGGTGACAAGTTTGGCGATCCAGTGGATGAGGACTTCTGGGCAAAGAACAATCCCGCCAATATCGCCGCCAATGACCCCGATCGATTGATCGAAAGTGGGCTCAAAATAATGTTAGAGGTCGGTACCCACGACGGTTTATTCAACCACCACAATGTCGAGTTCTTGCATCGTGTATTGTTTGATCACGGCATCAAGCATGAATATCGTACGGTATTGGGGGCCAATCACGTTGGACAGTCCATGCCCGATCGGATGCGCGCCGCTCTGTCATTCCTGAATGCAGCGTTGAACCCCCCGCCACCGGACACCGCTGCGGATGCCTTCAGTGCACAGATGGTTGAAGGCATGCGGGCGATGGGCATCGAACCCCCTCCGTTCTAAAAGAAGCGCCAGCTCCGCCCTTCGGATTAACAGGACTGAATCTTGGCACGTAGCTCTAACATCCGTCCCTGACCCGCTCTGACATCTGACTCTTTACGATAACCCCACCACTGCGATGGCTTCAACCTCCAGCAGGATTCCGGGTTGAAACAAGGCCTGCACACCTATCAGCGTATTCGCAGGGGGATGATCACGATCTGTGAAAAGGGATCCGAATCCGGCAAACGCAGCCGCTGCCTTCTCGGGCGAATAGTCAACGATGTATGTAGTCAATTTAACAACGTCGTCTGCCGTCGCGCCCGACGCCTCCAATCTTGCTTTGAGGCCTTCAAAAGCCTCTCTGGATTGCGCCTCTAACCCCTCGGAGTGTCCCGTCTGCCCGGAGATGTAGATGGTCTTAGTCCCGCCAGATTCCACGGCGACAGCCTGGGAAAAGCCCATAGCGCGTTCGACGTCGATGTGTTCCTTCTTCATTCTTCGCCCCTTTTGCCTGTTTTGTTATGTGCAGGCCTAGAGACTACAGACCGTAGGCGATCCTCAGCAAGGTCATCGGATGTTCCGATTTTTCGGTATCAGCAAGGTGCGCGATGTGAGTCCCAGCCATCGGGCAATCGCTGGTGAAGTGTTCTGGCATATTGTCGTTCACCTTACGCACAACAGGTCGTGCAATCTTTACCGATTTGTCGCGAGTTTCCTTCCGCACGGCATAAGTCCCGTCATGTCCTGAACAACGCTCGATCGCGTCAACGGTCGTGCCGGGAACCAGAGACAACATATCCTTCGTCCGCGGACCAATATTCTGCACGCGTTGATGGCACGCCACCTGATAACTGACATCACCAAGTTCCTGCTTGAATTCGGTGTTGAGCGCACCTTCCTTGTGTCGCAGATACAGATATTCGAACGGATCGTAGAAGGCCACCTGCACCTTTTTTACGTCTTCATCATCCGGGAACAAGAGTGGCAGTTCCTGTTTGTACATCAGAACACAGGATGGAATGGGTGCCGTGAGGTCATAGCCCTGATCCACCAGAGCTGCCAGTACCGGAATGTTTTTCTCCTTCAACGCTTTCACGCTTTCAAGATCGCCGAGTTCCATCTTGGGCATGCCACAGCAGGATTCCTTTGGCACCAAATCGATATAAATACCGTTGTGACGGAAAACCTTCGCGAAATCTTCACCCAGATCCGGCGTCGAATAATTGCCATAACAGGTCGCGTACAGCGCCAGCTTGCCAGTAGTCTCTCCCACACGGTTTGGCGTTGGATTACCCGCAGGATCAAATCGTTTGCGCAGCGTCTTGGAGTGGTACTTCGGAACCGGCGCCTCATGATGCACACCCAGTACTGATTCCAGCGCTTTGCGTAACATCGGAGTCTTGTTGGCAGCGTTAACCGTGATGTCCACTAGCGGAATAGTTGCAAGCTTGCCTACGGCATCGGTGCTGGTAAGTACTTTATCGCGCACAGTACCACCTTTTTCTTTAAACTTCTGCGCCTTCGCCCGCAGCATAAGATGTGGAAAGTCGACGTTCCATTCATGCGGTGGTACATAGGGACATTTCGTCATATAGCAGAGATCGCAGAGGTAACACTGGTCCACGACCTTGCCATAGTCAGCTTTGTCGACACCGTCGACCTCCAAGGTCTCTGACTCGTCGACCAGATCAAACAGGGTTGGAAACGAGTCACATAGACTGACGCAGCGACGGCATCCGTGACAGATGTCGAAGACACGTTCCAGCTCTGTGTTTAGATTATCCTGATCCCAAAACTCATCGGACTGCCAATCAATCGGATGGCGTGTTGGGGCTTCAAGATTACCTTCTCTCATAATGATCTCTTTGATCTGGTCTCAGCGGCAAATTCAGTCGTCTAACTGATCCAGCGCTTTCTGGAATCGATTGGCATGCGAGCGTTCTGCTTTTGCCAGCGTTTCCATCCAGTCTGCAATTTCATCGAAACCTTCGTCTCGCGCGGTTTTTGCCATACCAGGATACATATCCGTGTACTCGTGGGTCTCACCTTCGATGGCGGCTTTCAGGTTCTCACTGGTGCTGCCAATTGGTAGACCGGTTGCCGGGTCACCGCTGACTTCGAGGTACTCCAGGTGACCGTGCGCATGGCCTGTTTCACCTTCTGCGGTAGAGCGGAATACTGAGGCTACATCGTTGTATCCCTCAACATCTGCCTTGCTGGCGAAGTAAAGATATCGGCGATTAGCCTGTGACTCACCGGCAAATGCAGCCTTCAGATTGTCTTCGGTTTGGGATCCTTTCAAGTCCATCTTGTTCTCCTACTTTTGTGAATGAATCTCATTTTGATTGAGCGAAACGTGTGTAACCGCTGAATTCTGCTGCAGAGTACTCGATATCAAAAATCGATTATTACTATCTTATTGATTGTCTTTAGCTATCATTTCTCTAGGATACCCCTATGAATATTCGTGACCTCCGCTACGTCGTTGCCCTTTCTGAAACCCGTCATTTTCGTGCAGCAGCCGAACGTTGTTTCGTGAGTCAGCCAACCTTGAGCGGTCAGATTCAGAAGCTAGAAGGTGAGTTGGGATTGCGCCTTTTCGAGCGCAACAATCGACGTGTCGAAATCACACCCGAAGGTGCGACCATCGTCCAACAGGTCTACCGCGCGCTGGAAGAAATCGAACAGATCAGCACCCTGGCAGCACAGATGAAGGACCCCATGTCCGGCGTCCTACGTATCGGCATGATCCCGACCCTAGCACCCTACCTCATCCCTCGATTTCTAGGTCCGTTGGAAGAGCACTTTCCCTCTCTGTCCGTTCAGATCGTCGAAGCAGTCACTGGCGAACTTGTCAACAAACTCACAGCCCACCAGCTGGATGCCGTCCTGATCGCGGATAAAGATGTGCAGGAGGATTTAAAGGCTGTGCCACTGTTCGATGAACCTTTTTCAGTTATTCATCCGGTAGACCACCCTTTTTACCTATCAGATACCGTCACGTTACGACGTCTCGAACGCGAACCGCTTCTGATGTTAAGTGATGAACACTGTATTACCGGTCAGATCAGGGAGTTGATTGATATCACGGCGCCTGAGCACGATTTTACGGCAGCGAGTATGCAAACCCTCCTGCAGCTCGTGAGCAACGGAAACGGCTGTACGGTCGTGCCGATCATGGCAACCACCGGCAGCTGGATGTCTGATATGGGGATCGTCGCCAAATCTATCCGTGAGAAGCGCGCGCGACGCCGCGTGTCCCTGGTCTATCGAAAGACCTTCCCTCGCGCGGAGCCTCTCCTGCATGTGGCCGCTGTCATCTGCGAGAGCCTGCCGAATACAGTTCGGCGGCTCACAGCGGGAGGTCAGAATAGTCCCGGGGGACTACTATGACCCCTTACACTGACCCCGCCACTACTCTTAGAATAGAAGCTCATCTTTCAGCCAGACAACTCCATGCAGGATATCGAAGAGTTACGCGAAAAGTTCCTTGATCTGGAATTTGATCGCACGGGTTTTACTGTCGACGCGAAGCAATCAGCTAAAATTGCGCGAGCCTACGGCGAGTCCAGACCAGCGTATACAGATCCTTCCGACCCCAACTTCGAGGTGTGTATACCGATGCTCGCGAGCCTGGCATCAGGACGGCGCCTGCCAATCGATTTTCCGGCACTCGGTGGCATTTCCATGGATGGTGGCAAATCCGTCAATAGTCTGGCACCGGTTCGTCCCGGGGTTAAGTTGACGGGCCGCACCCATCTTCATGACATCTACGCAAAAAGTGGTCGCTCTGGGCGAATGGTCTTTCTGGTGTCTCGGATGCAACTGTACGATAGTGAGGGCAATCATCTAGCCAGCACCGATTCACGCCAGGTCATCAGGGAGAAACCAGAATGACTGTAAATAACATTGCTGACGTTGAATTTGGTACAGAGCTCCCAGCGTTTACACCAGATACCACACTAGCGGCGACCAGCGCTTTCGCGGAGGCCGTCGGTTATGCGGGTAATGGCCGCTTTGAAGATCACGAGAAGGCTCGCGCACAAGGTCTTCCGGGTGCCCTCGCACCAGGGATCATGGGAATGGGGCTGCTGTCGCGAGTGATTCATGATTGGGCTCCGAGAGGTCGCATTCGTCAGATCGATACGGTATTTCGTGCACCTGTACTGGCCGACCACAATCACACGATCAGTGCGATTGTCACCGACATCGATGAAGCATCCGGGGAAGTCATGCTGGACCTTTCGATCAAGAACGAGAAGGACGAGACGCGTGTATTCGGGACGGCGACCTTGGTGATACCGCTCTCATGACTTCACCTTGGTTTCATGCGCGTGCATGGATGCAACACGGTAAGCGATTCACCCTGTAACGCGCACCGGAAAAAGGTCACTCAAGCATCAGCGGCGCAGGCTGACCGTGATGGCTCTGCACCTGAACCACACCGTCAACAGCATAGAATATCAATCCATCCAGATAGTTGACCCGACCATACTTTTCAATGGTCTGGTTTAACAGGTGATGTCGCATGGGATACAAATTCATGTCGTGTGATACCAGCACGTCGATTTGCGGACCACCGATGGGGCGATTCAGTTTTTCCAGGACCACATAGGCAATAAGTTCTGACAGCATCTTAGAGGGTAACAACAGATCAGGGGCCAGCTCGCCTGCGAACCACTTCGGGTACATCGCATCGAGACCAACTTCTTGGACAGCTTTCGAAAATCGAGCAAAATCTAGTATGTGCAAGTTGCCAAGGACCTCAATATCTCGACGCCCCTTTGCCGTACCGCCAGATTGTTCGTGTCCCACGATGATTTTTTCTGCAGTGTCTACACATCGGCCAACCGGACTACTGTAGGCACGGACATAAGTATCTTTTGCCAACGCCTTTCCGAACGATTGCGCTAAAGCTCTACCTTCATCTGTGAGTGGATTATCAAAATCACGGATACCAGGTTTGTAGGTCCGGGCGGAGTGTCGCATTACAACCGCGATGTGTTCCGCGCCGCGCTCTCTGGCTTGTCGAATGAGATCGAGTGTCTGTTGGCCATATTCCATCACAGCTAGTCCTTGCACATCAGCATTTAGTCAGATCGAGATCGAACACTACAAGTCACGCAGATGGGCAGTCTCATTCAGGCTAACAACGTTACGCTGTCCAGTGCGGGCACAGAGATAGCGGTTCACGCACGTGTACTTCGGTTCAAAGAACAAACTTGGTCCCAATCCCAGAACATAGGCCGTCCAGATATTGATCACACCGCCGTGGCAAAACACCACGACCGTTTGACTCGAATGCGCCGCAATGATCTGCTCCAGTGTGTTAACGACACTTGCGTGAAATTCATGCAAGTCAACTTCTTCAGAGTAGTCGCCCTCCGCCATCGCCCGCCAGGCCTCCGGGTTTTCTATCTTCAATTCTTCCACTGGGATGTAGCTGGAACTGTGACGGTCAAATTCAACAATCCCTTCACGCTCTGCGACATCGAGGTTCTTTAGTGCAGCATAGGGTTGGGCCGTCTGGCGGGCACGCAACATGGTGCTTGAGTACACGGCCTGTACCGATTCCGGCGCCAGCCACTCTGCGACGGCTAACGCCTGCCTATTTCCGGTCTCAGACAATGGAGGGTCCGCCCGCCCTTCCTTGAGTTCCTGGCGTTCTGGTAGCCCGTGTCTGATCAGTATCAATTCCATAGTCCCTCGCAGGTCTCACTGGATGCGGCGTCATCATAAACCAGCTGGCGACAGGCTTCTGTTCAGAGATTACCCCTCTATCCATTCAATATTGAACCTCGCCAGGCGAAGATAACGATCATCGAACATCCGTCCCATAATGCCACACTCATACAGACACAGCAGAGTGCCATCGGGAAGCACTGCCAGATCCGAATATCCGGAAGGACCAGGCTCAAGAATTCGTTTAGCCGTCCACGTGGAGCAATCATCACGGCTGAGCTGCACAGTCAGCTGTTTCCGATCGAACACCTTACCTGTCTCGTTAGGTCCAATTCGTCCACCTGGACCGCCCGGCATTGTCCTCTCCAAGATATCCGGGTTAGAGAAAGCAATGCCTTCAGTTGTTGCCACAATGCTCCCGCAGCAGATCGGATCCAGTAACGAGTCGTCGAACTTTGGCTCACTCCAGTGGGAAACACCATCGTCGCTGATAGAAATGAGCCTGCGATGCTTGTGCGATTCAGATCGAGAGTTACACAACACGCGACCATCCGATAGCTGCACCATCGTGCTTTCACTAGGATTACGAGACTGGTCGGTGTTTCTGACGACAAACTCTCCTGCGTGCCAGGTGTCACCGTGATCATCTGAATAGACAACAGCAACCTCAGACGGACGATGTCCAAGCTTATTTCCAAATTCGCCACTGGACCCGTCCGACATCCATACGGCGGCAAGCAACCGTCCATTGGCCAGCTGTATGCCATGACCTGGCCCTACCGCAATCACACGCCAGAGGAAGTGTTCTCTAAATGTCTCGAAAACACTCGTCACGTCGACAGGTTCTGAAAACGTTAGACAATCGTCAGTACTCTTCATCGCAAAAACGCGGGCGTAGTTGTTACAAAAGAGTACGTGCACTTCCCCAGTGACATGATCAGAGATACAACTGAAGTTGTTGATTGGGTCCTGCTCGCCAAATCGCCAATGGTCCATGGCGATGTAAGGCGCCTCCCACGTCTCGCCACCATCTAGGCTTCGACGCATCACAATATCAATTGGATCCCAGTCACCACCCCGTCCCTGTCGTGCCTCGCAGTGCGCGATCACGACACCTGAGGAGGTGACACAAAGGCCCGGAATTCTATAGACGTGATAGCCATTTGTTCTGGCTTCAAAAAGATCCTGTTTTGCAAGATATATCATCAATAAAGGCTAAAACTGGTGAAAAAATATGTCCCGTCACCACGCTCAAGATGATCAGGCACTCTCTTCATTGTGGTCCGATATGCACACCGACATGAGACTGAAGCACTGATCCAAATCTCCCGCCAGTCCAATTCACCTTCATCTTTCCTGCTGGTATTTGCAGAAAGCCGTGGTGGAGACGTCAGAGACAACTATCGAAAAACAGCCAGCACTTCCTCCAATTGATGCCATGCATCCGACTTGCCGCCTAGGCCACAAAACATCACCTCATCCACACCAGCTTCGATATAATCACTGACGTTGTCCTGCACCATGCTGACAGTTCCCCAGTTGTACCAGGGCTGTCCGGGTGACTTCTTGTAGTCGGCTTCAGTATCGAAGATGCGTGTTGGTATACAAACCGTACGACGGACCTCCGCAGGGTCACGCCCAAAGTCTTCGCAATGTTGATCGATGGCTGCCTGGCTTTGCTTGTAGAACTCAATTCCTGTGGGATGCCAGAAGTCGAGATTGCTGGTATCAGCATAGCGGGCACAGGTTCGAAGTGTTCGCTTCTGCCCATTGCCACCAATCAGGATTGGGATCGGACTACCCTGTGATGTCTGCGGGGACATCGGCGCGTCTTCCAATTGATAATACTTACCTGAAAAACTCACCAGTTCCTCCGGATCTTTCCGCAGCAACAGTCGGATAAGTTGCGTCGCTTCCTCCAAGCGGTCGCTACGCTCACGGAGCGAGGGAAAGTCCCAACCGTATGCCTTGTGTTCTTCCTCATACCAAGCCGCCCCCAGACCCAGCTCCACACGGCCACCCGACATATGGTCAACGGTGGTTGCGATTTTTGTCAGGTGCGCTGGATTACGGTAGGTGTTCCCAGATGCCAAAATGCCCAGGCGGATCCGTTCAGTCACAGTTGCCAGTCCCGCGAGTAGCGACCAGCCTTCCAGCGCCGTGCCATGACCACCCACACCAGGCGGGATGAAATGGTCTGATAACCACAGACTATTCCAGGGGCCCGCGTCCAGCTGCTGTGCCAGGGACTTAATATGAGGCCAATCCTGATCCGTGTATTGACCGAGCTGAGCGCCAAAAATCATACCCATCCTAGTTACCTACGCGTTTTGTGTGTTGCTTATTGATGATGGCGGAGTTCATCCTGTTAAAGGGCTATGGCCGAATCTCATAAAAGGCGTTGAATTCATCATCACCAACATAATCCAAGGTGCGAAACCGACTGAATCCGGCATCAGACGTCATCTCCCTTGCTTTGACCTCATGGAACCCAAGGGTACCCAGTCCAGCCCCTCCTTTAACGGACAAACCTGCGGACATACAGATCAACACTGAAAAGGAGTACGCCATCCCCGCCATCTGGTTGTCTTTCAGGTTCTCTGCAAAAGACGGTCGGCCCGAAATATCTGCGCAAAGCCAAGTACCGTCTGGCTTCAGAGATCGACGAATTGCAGTGATCAGTTCTTCAGGGTGAGTTGTGTCGTGAATAACATCAAACGTCGTTACGAAATCGAGACTACCATCTTCGGGTAACGGCTCGTCCTGTGGATTCACAAGTCGGATATTACTGACCCCAGCTGCTGAGACATTGTCCGTCGCTCTCGCAAGCGCATTCTGAGAAATGTCATAGCCGATAAACTCGCTCTTTGGAAACGCGGTGGCCATCGCTACGGTAGACGTCGCAGCACCGCAACCAACATCACCTACGGTGGCTCCTCTCTCCAGTCTCTCGACGACACCATCCAACAGCGGCAACAGTAATGGCACAAGATAACTGGACTGAAACTTGCGACTCATCCGTTCTATACCACACGAACATGACTCACCTTTGGCGTCAAAGCTCTGACCAAGGCCGGTTCGGAAACACTCCGGTAGATCGCCGATGGTTTCATACATCGACACAACGGAATGCAGCATGCCGCCAACATAAGCCGGATGTTCAGACTCCGCCAGGACAATAGCAGCCTCTGGTGATAGTGAGAAAGTCTCTGCAGACTCGTCGTAGTCGATATGTCTCACACAGGCTTGTTGGTACAACCACTCCCTGACCCAACGCTCCGATAGCGACGTTTTGTCTGCCAGTTCTTGAGACGTCGCGGCACCGAGGTCACGAAGAGACGTGTAGAGTCCAAGGTGATCACCAATATAAGTCAGCGCAGAGTTCAACCCACCCATGAGGGTTCGCGAAACCTTGCCACTGAATTCCTGCAGCTTTTCCTGATCCAATTCACGTGCTTCCGACATACCACTTCTCCTAACATCTTTCGTCGCTCAGACCCCATTCACTCGACAACAGCCTCGTAGACAGCTCTCTCGAAATCAGCCTGAGTTTGCCGATGGGGTTGTTGCAACATCAGGACGGCCGTCAGTTCCAGCGCAGGGTCCGTCCATGATCGTGTACCGAAGGCGCCCCCCCAACCAAATGCACCCTGTCTGCGCCTTGGTTTACTGTCAGCTTGAGCCAGCTGGACACCCACCGTATATCCAAAACCCCCACCCTCTTGATTGCCGTAGAGGCCACGATAGAGATCCGCTACCTGATTGCTCGACATCATATCGACAGCACCGGCACTGATGATACGCTCGCCGAACAGCGTCCCCTGATGGACCAACATCTGCTCAAACCGCAAAAAATCCTCAGCCGTACTGGATAAGCCACCTGACGCTGAGAAGTAGCGCGTTGGTCCCCGTCGCCATCGAGACATGTCTCTGCCATGAATCACGACCCGTCGATTTTCCTTTTCAGGCGGGACGTTGAAATACGTGTCCTTCATACCGAGTGGCTCAAACACCCTTTTTTTCAGAAAAACATCAAACGACTGCCCGGAGACGATCTCTATCACGTGTGACACCACGTTATGCCCCGTACCGGCGCTGTAAGCCCAACGAGTGCCAGGTTGAAAGTCCAACGGCACGCTACCCAATCGGGGAATCACATCCGCTAATGCATCCTCCGGGGTGCGTTGATAACGTTCACGCACTGCCGCTCCCAGACCGTTACTCACAAGACCCGACGTGTGTGTCAATAGATGGTGCAGCGTGACATCCCGTTGGGCAGGCACGAGTCGATGTGGTGGTACATTATTTCGACGTACGAAGCGCGGACTAATATCCTCATCGTCGGGATCTTTAAGCACCGCCACCTGCATGTCACTGAATTCCGGAATATAACGAGACACCGGATCCACGGGTTGCATCAGGCCCTCATCAAACATAATCATCGCCGCAACTCCTAGGACTGGTTTTGTCGAAGATGCCATACGGAAAATGGCATCTCTAGGCATCGGGATCTGCTTCTCCACATCAAGCATTCCGTAGGCTTCAAGATGCACAACCTTGCCAAAACGAGCGACCGCTGTGACGGCGCCCTGAATATCGCCGGCGTCTACGTGCGCCCGCATAACGTCGTTTAGACGTTGAAGTCCGATTGTCGACATGCCAGCGGCTTCAGGATCAGCACGCGGCAACTCACCGGCGGCGGCCCCCGGGCCACAGACTAATAGAATCGCGAGAAGACAGAAGATCTTGACCCACATCACTGTCACCTTGTCAAAAAAATGACTGATTCTAACAGGTGACCTCGAACAGGGTTTGGTGTCTGACCAGGCCCAACAAAGAGTACTGAATGAGTTCAGACCTACTAGATCTGGTTGTCGTAACTGATCCGGGATACTCTCAACTTATGACAAACTATCGGCTGGGGCTCCCTGCGTGGGGCCAAAAGGGTTGGGACGGCGAGTACTTTGAAGTGGCGCCCGATCGACTCGCACACTACGCACACGTCTTCAACACGGTAGAAGGCAACACGACGTTCTATGCCACGCCTTCAGCACAAACCATCGCGAGCTGGCGGGCGCAACTTTCTGGCTCCGATTTTCGGGCCTGCTTCAAACTGCCCCGAGCGATCACACATGAACGGGCGACACGAAACGACATCCTTCGCTTTCTTAAGGTTATGGAACCCATCGCACAACACCTCGGGCCTTTCCTGGTCCAGTTTCCAGAGGCGGTCGGTCCAGAAGATACAGACCACATTCGCAGCATACTTGGACAATTGCCCGCTGAAATCGGAGCTGCACTGGAGCTGCGGCATCCGGACTTCTTTCTTCAAGATATAACGTTTGATCAGTACTTTGAGGATACCGGGTGCTTTCGCACGATCATGGATACTCGGCCAATCTTTCTTCAAGACAGTAACAATGCCGCCATCGACGAAGCACGACAGCGGAAACCCAGACTGCCAGTGCATCCCTGCGCCTCCAACAACGGCGTGCTGGTTAGGCTGGTGTTACACACAGACGACGACCATAACAAAGAATACTACGCGGGGTGGTCCAAGCAGGTAGCTCGATGGCTTCATACAGGCGTTAAAGTATTCATGATGGTTCACTGCGCAGACAATCAGTACAGTCCCCGGATGGCTCGACGTTTCCATGAAGCTCTCCAGATGCACGTGCAGGATCTCTCCGAACTCCCACCCTGGCCTGTGGCACAACAATCCCTGTTCTAGTATTAACTTATCAACACCCGACCAGGTATCAGATCAGACCCATGCCATCTCGACAAAACGCCTACTACGAAAAGACATTCGATGGAGACACCAGTCCTCTGGTGAAACAGGCGACCTCATTAGCGATCGCTGCCACAAAAAATAGCGACCTCCCAAGAATCGCAGTGGATTGTGGCTGTGGTTCAGGACGACATATTGCATACCTGCGTAGCCAGCACTTTCTGGTGCATGGTTTTGATATTGAACCCGACGCTATCGAATGGTGCCAAGAACGATTCAAGAACGACATGGACGTACACCTTGATGTTGCCAGTTTCGAGAATTACAACTACCCGACTGCTTCGCTGGTCATGGCGTTCGCGAGTCTGTTCTTTTGTCCCGCTACAAGATTCGATGAAGCCTGGCGTCGTATTTCAGGCAGCGTAAGAGCCCAAGGCATCTTTTTTGGGATGTTCATGGGCAAAAGAGATGGGTGGGCCGAAAGAAAGACAAGCTTTGGCAAGACACTGACATTCGAGGAAGCGGACTTACGGCAACACTTTGAATACTTCGATATTTTAGACTGGCATGAACGCGATGAAGAAGGGGGTACTGCGATGGGTGTGCGCAAGCACTGGCATGTTTACAGCGTCACCGCGCGCAGGCGCTAACGCACCATATTTAAGCACCCAAGATCTCTCCCGGTGCACTTTTCGCGCCAAAACCGTCGCTAACAATTTTCCTTTGCCGCCAAAAGACCAGCCGAAGCGTCGTTTGATACGATTGGAACTGGTCCAATATGTGCAGCTTCAAACAACATGAACCTGTCCCGATATCCCAGTTCGGCCCAAACTTTTGATGAGCTGCTCACGCCCACGCGTCGTGCTCGACCGGGTCTCGCGCCGCTGGTTACTCTTCTGAGGAAAGCAAAGTTCAAAGATCTGGACACCATCCAGAAGGATGCTGAAGTCAGTATCCGCAGCATGGGCATAACCTTCACGGTCTACTCCGAAGGGGAAAATATCGATCGGGAGTGGCCGTTCGATATCATCCCCAGAATCATCAGAGCAGCCGAGTGGGAAATCGTTGAGAACGGTCTCAAGCAACGCTTGACCGCCCTTAATATGTTCATCAATGACATCTACAACGACAAGGCGATCATTAAAGACAACATTATCCCAGAATCGCTCCTGAAGTCGTCCACGAACTATCGAAAAGAATGTGAAGGGGTCAGACCAGCGTTTGGTACCTGGGCGCACGTCTGCGGTACTGATCTCATCAAGGACGCCAATGGTGAATTTTTTGTCCTAGAGGACAATCTGAGAGTACCTTCCGGTGTCTCTTATATGTTAGAGAATCGCAATCTGACAAAACGCGTTTTTCCCCAACTGTTTGAACAGTTTAATGTAAGGCCAATCGACGACTATCCGGCTCAACTATTTGACACGTTATGTGAGATTTCACCTAGTTCCGAAACACCGCAGGTCGTCGTACTGACACCAGGCATCTTCAATTCCGCCTACTTCGAACACGCCTTTCTGGCGCAACGCATGGGGGCTGAACTGGTCGAAGGGAGTGACCTCATCGTTGAAGATGACGACCGAGTGTTTATGAAAACTGTCGAAGGACTGCGGCAGGTGGATGTGATCTATCGACGGATCGATGATCAATTCCTGGATCCCGACGTGTTCAGAAAAGACTCGGTCCTAGGGGTTCCAGGCCTCATGCGAGCTTGGCAAGCGGGCACAATCGCACTCGCTAACGCCCCAGGTGCTGGCGTTGCGGACGACAAGGTTGTCTATACCTACGTCCCTGACATGATTCGCTACTATCTGGATGAGCCCCCTCTCATCAACAACATCCCTAGCTATCGATGTGAAGATCCGGAACAACGGCAATACGTGCTGGACAATATCCGCGATCTGGTCGTAAAACCTGCCAATGAGTCTGGCGGCTATGGACTATTTATCGGTCCCAAAGAGACGAAACATCGGGCACGGGAAATCGCACAAGCCATCCGACGCGATCCCCGCAACTATATGGCGCAACCAATGATCAACCTGTCGACGGTGCCTATACTATCCGACCGACGCATCGAACCACGACACGTAGACTTGCGGCCTTTTGTGTTACAGGGAAAAGAGACTTACGTAACCACTGGTGGTTTGACCCGGGTCGCCATGGAACGAGGCTCACTTGTTGTCAATTCGTCTCAGGGTGGTGGCAGTAAGGACACCTGGATTGCCGGGGAAAGCTGATGTTATCCCGTGTAGCAGAACGCACATACTGGCTCGGCCGTTACATGGAACGCGTAGAGTCCACGGCGCGCCTAATATCGATCAACACCGAACTCATGCTGGATCTTCCTGACGTCGATCACACCTGGGATGGCCTGATTCAAATTTGCGGAGTCAACAAAGCCTATGCAAAGCGTTTCAGTGCTACAGATGAAAGGCGTGTCGTCACTTTCCTGTTGGACGATGACCATGGCTCACTGCTGAGCGCAAGTGCTGCTGCAAGGGGCAACGCTAGGACCATTCGCGAAATCATGCCCACAGAAAGTTGGACCATCGTCAACGCACTTCACCTCTACATCAAACGACACTATGCGCAGGCTCTGGATCGAACCTATCGCCACAAATTCATGCAGGAGATCCTGGGGCGTTGCCATCAACTCATCGGCTTGCTGGCCAGTAACATGAGCAATGATCTAGCCTATAAATTTTTCACCATTGGACGTAACCTGGAACGTGCAGATATGACCACCAGGATTCTCGATGTAGGTTGCTTCAATCTCATTGATGCCAGGAGTGGGCAATCTCAACAACACGACAATATTCTTTGGACGAGTGTGTTGCGTTCTCTGTCTGCCTACCAGGCCTATCGCCAAGCCATTCGAGAACGCGTCGCCGGTGAACACGTCGTCAGGTTTTTACTCAACGATGAAAGCTTCCCTCGTTCGGTCGCACATTGCCTTTTCGAAGTTCAACGTGCAGTGAGCTCGATGCCGCGCAACACCGTACCCGCTCGCCGAATCAACCAGGTCATTAAGAAGGTCCACAAGCAAGATGTGGTGAAGCTACTCGCGGAACAGCATCTTTCGGAATTTATCGATCAGATCCAAAAAGAGATCTCAGCAACACACGAAGTCCTCGCACACCACTGGTTTGACCCGGACGTTCACCTTCGGGAGCGAGCTAATCAAACCTCCGAAGGAAAAGGTCGTCTCAGATCCAACGTGAGCGGATGATCAGGGTTCACGTTCTCTTCCGTTAGATTTAGCGTCCCTTGGGAATGACCATGCTTGAAAAATCGGGCGTTGCGCCGAGCTTCGGCCTCTGACGCATTCACGGGATAGGTCTCGTAGGTACGTCCTCCAGGATGAGAGACGTGATAGCGGCAACCCCCCAGTGCACGTTGGTTCAACGTATCAAACACGTCAAACACCAGCGGGACATGAGGTTCGATCAAAGGATGCAGGCTAGAGGTCTGCTGCCACGCTTTAAATCGCACACCGCCCACAAGCTGGTCCGCGCTAGTGGCGACGAGTGGTACGCGCCTCCCATTGCAAGTCACGATGTATTGGCCGCGAGATGACCCGGAGACACTCACCTGTAACCTTTCCACGCTGGAATCGACAAACCTTGCAGTACCTTGCGAGCCAGACTCCTCCCCAAGTACATGCCATGGTTCCAGCGCATGATGGAGTTCAAGTCGAACGTCTTTGACCGCCATCGTCCCCAATCTCGGAAAGCGAAATTCAAAGAACGCATCAAACCACGACAACGAGAATGGAAAACCGTATCGCCGCAGGTCTCCGATAACTTCCGAGAAATCCTCCTGGACGAAGTGGCGCAGCATGAAGCGATCGTGGAGGGCAGTGCCCCATCGAACAAGATTCCCTTCTAGTGGTTTATCCCAGAACATCGCAACCAGTGCCCTGATCAACAACATCTGCAGCAGGCTCATTCGTTCATGCGGTGGCATCTCAAAAGCGCGCATCTCAACGAGTCCCAGGCGACCGCTGGCACTTCCCGGCGCGTAGAGTTTGTCAATACAGAACTCTGCACGATGAGTATTGCCTGTAAGATCCACAAGGAAATTGCGGAGGACACGATCTACCAACCATGGACGTTCTGTATCCCCTAACGGTAACTGCGAGAGGGCGATTTCGAGTTCGTACAGGTTGTCATCTCGGGCTTCATCCACGCGTGGCGCCTGACTTGTGGGACCAATGAACAGTCCTGAAAAAAGGTACGACAACGAAGGATGGCGTTGCCAGTAGATCAGCAGACTACGCAGTAAGTCGGGACGCCTCAGGAACGGGCTATCAACAGGTTTTGCCGCCCCGAGGGTCACATGATTGCCACCCCCAGTGCCTGTGTGTCTGCCATCCAGCATAAATTTCTCAGTACTCAGCCTCAGCAATTTTGCTTTGTCATAGAGCAACTCAGTGACGTGACTGAGTTGCGCCCAACTTTCACTCGGGTGGACGTTTACCTCGATTACACCGGGATCTGGAGTTACGGATAGCTTATGCAGGCGGGTATCTGACGGTGGATCATAGCCTTCCAGTACCAGTTGGACATCTTTCGCAGCGGCAGCGGCTTCAACACATCGCACCAGATCAAGATAGGGGTCAAGTTTTGCAACTGGTGGCATAAAGAGGTGCAAAACCTCATCCCTCAATTCGATGCACAGCGCTGTATGTGGAATAGTCCTCACGTCGGTTCGTTGTTGATGTGATGGACGTCCGTCCCGTCGAACCATCATTCCAGCTGCAAACGGATCTTGCGGTTGATCTTCTTCGATATCTTCTTCATCCCGCCAGGGAAGCGAGTCGAGAGGTAACCTTAGTCCTGCAGGTGAATCCCCTGGCTGCAGAAACAAGTGACTGCGCCTAAGCGGCCAGGCAGCGGACGCCCAAACCCCCTCTGCCTCTCCGGTGTGATTCCATACGATGGGCAGTACCCACGCGGCCACGCGGGTCAAGTCGCCTTGATCGAGCAGACGTGACAGTCGAGCCCGTTGCAGCGGATCCTTGAGCCTCTCATCCGAGGGCGAGAGATTATGCGGCAGTTCCGCTTCCTCTCGGATCAGGCTTGAACTGTCCTCGTAGGCCGGAATGAGGAAATCACTGTGGATATCCAATAGCTCACAGAGAGTGCGCGCAAAATGCTCGACATCTTTCAGGCTACAAGCATTCGCTGACGATGGACTGGTAATTCGATCAGAGAAACGCGTTATCCGTTGCCCATCCTTACGCCAATAGAGCGTCAGTGCCCACCGTGGAAGTGGCTCACCGGGATACCATTTACCCTGGCCGTAGTGTCTGAATCCACCCTGATCAAATTCGTCTACAAGGTCATCAAACAATTCATTGCCTAGTGCCAGTTTCTCAGGCGACATTGCCTCCGTGTTCCACTCTGGTCCCTCCATGTTGTCCGCTGATACAAACGTGGGTTCACCACCCATCGTCAATCGGACATCTTGCTCACGAAGGCGGTCGTCCACCTGCTGTCCCAACAGGTCCACTTTCATCCACTCATGGTCATTGATCGGAAGCGTGACACGGGGATCCTCATGAATTCGACTGACGCTGTTGTCGTAACTGAAGTTCGCTTCGCAGGGACCCGTTGCACCGGCGATTGCGGCGGCGCTTCCGGGCTCAGGGGTACACGCCAGAGGTATGTGTCCCTCTCCGGCAAAGAGACCCGACGTTGGATCGAGGCCTACCCACCCAGCACCCGGCAGATAAACCTCTGCCCAGGCATGGAGATCTGTGAAATCCGAGCCCGGTCCGGTAGGTCCTTCGAGAGGGATTTCATCAGAAGACAACTGGACAAGGTAGCCAGACGCAAACCGCGCAGCAAGACCCAGTGTTCTCAAAATCTGCACTAGCAGCCATGCGCTATCTCGACAGGAACCCAAGCCAAGCTTCAGCGTCTGCTCTGGCGTCTGTACACCAGGTTCCATACGTACCACGTAGCCGACATCATTCTGCAGACGTTGATTGAGAGCGACCAGAAAATCGACGGTCCCTTGCGGCTTTAGCTTCACGCGATTCAACCAGGCGCGCACGAGGCGACCACTGGGGTTTCGCTGCAAGTAAGGTGCGAGATCCCGCTTAACGTCACTGTCGTATTGAAACGGAAACACCTGCGCTTCTTCCTCGAGGAAAAAATCGAACGGGTTAATCACCGTCATTTCTGCGATCAGATCCACTTCAAACCGAAGCCGTCGGCTACGCTCTGGAAATACATAGCGGGCTAGGAAATTACCAAAAGGATCCTGCTGCCAGTTCACGAAGTGATCCGCTGGCGTCACCTTCAGCGAGTACGATTTAATCGGTGTACGTGTGTGAAGCGCAGGGCGCAGCCTCACGACATGTGGATAAATATCCACAAGACGATCAAACTCATACTCTGTCGAATGATTCAACGCGACCGTGACGGGCATCGGTACGCACCTTTTGAGTGATTGTTCAGAATGTCAGGTGACTGAGCAGATCAGCGCAGCTGCTTCTCAGAACCTTTGTCCCAGTTGCTGCTCCACGAGATCGGCGGCAACGCCGAGAATGCCTTCTTCAGTTCAACATCCCATTGGAGCTTCAGCTGGCGAAGGTACTCACTATTCTCATCGAATCGATAACGTCGTTCCGCTGAAAAGCTATCACGCTCATAAACTAGTACGTCAATCGGGGGCGCAACACTCAGGTTACTGCGCATCGTTGAATCCATGGAAACCAGGCAGCACAAAGCACTCGTCTCAAGACTCGACTCGAGTGTGATAATACGGTCGAGAATCGGTTTACCATACTTGGTCTCGCCAGTCTGTAGGTAGGGAGTGTCCCTCGAAGAAGTGATGTGATTACCCTGCGGGTACACCAGATATGCCGCAGGCTCCTGCCCCAAGAGCTGCCCGCCTACAATGAAACTCGCCTCGTAGTCGACACCACCACCGGTTGTCTTTTCCTGTTGTGTGAGACTAATTTGACCAATGTAATCTGCGGCATCGGCAAGACTAGATGCATTCAGGAGATTCTGTGTGGCCATCTGCTGCATATCTTTTTCAACGATATCAATGACCGCCTGGGTCGTCGCCAGATTGCCCGCGGAAAGCAAAATGACCTGACTACCGCCTGGATTGCCGAAGGTGTGCATCTTCGAATAGCTGCTAACATTATCGACCCCCGCATTGGTTCGCGAGTCCGAGACAAAACAGATGCCCTCGTCTAGTACAGCAGCAACGCAGTAGGTCAAGTTAAGAGATCCTGAAACACCTACCCTTGATTCTGCCCAAGCCACGCGTAACCTACAAGCTTGACGGGTCACAACCTCGAAACTTTCTAGCCGGTGGTCAGCACCGGTGCACCAATGCACACAAATAGTTCAATCGAACCTCTTCGCAGAGCTTTTAGGTGATAACCCCGGCGCTCAGAAACTAGTCGGGCGATCGTTTCATACTGCGCATGCCGTAGTTCTCTCGCTGGTCAAAATGGCGGATTGCAGGTGATAGGTTCCCCTAATCCGGATTGTGTTTCTGCCAGAATTCGAATTGGTCAGAATTCCGCACGCAATTCGATCCCCCCATTGACCATAGGGAGCAGCACCTGTGAATGACAACGAGTTATAACTCCGACAACATCGGGCGAATCTGTCATTACTGATCGTCAGAACCTTCAACTTCGGTTATTCTCGATCCAACCGATCAGACCGTGAGTGGAGAGCAATACAGTGAACGTAATTATCGTTGGGGCCGGCGTCACGGGACTATGCACGGGGCTGGCACTTGCCAAAGCCGGGCATCAGGTCACGGTCGTCGAGCGTGACACGCCACCTCCTAAAGGTGGTCCTGACGAAGCCTTTTTTGGCTGGAACCGCCGTGGTGCGGCGCAGTTTCGACACCCTCACGCTTTTCTCGCAGTCATGAGCAATCTACTCCAGGAGAGCTTTCCAGATCTCATCGACGATTTTTTTGCTGCCGGTGCACGAAAGGTGTCATTCGAAAGTATGCTGCCACCAGACCTCAAGACGAAATACCAACCGGATCCCGAAGACGAGAAGCTCTGGATAATGATGTGCCGTCGCGCGACCATGGAGACGGTGTTTCGACGCTACGCCGAACGCGCTGCTGGTATTGAAATCCGAAGCAACGTTAACGTCACCGGACTCATTACCGAACAGAGCGCAGACCTGACCACCGTTACGGGCATCACGCTAAAACAACGTGGAGGAGAATCTGAGCAACTCCTCGCGGACATTGTTGTGGACGCTGGTGGTCGCAATAGCAAACTGCGTGACCGGTTGCGTGATACGGGTGCCACCATCGAATCTGAAATTGATGATGCAGAAATCATCTACTACACCCGTCATTACAAACTCCTGCCCGGTGTAGAGGAGCCAGAGCGTGATCCTGCAGAACCATCAACAGGTGATCTGGGCTTTATTAAGTTTGGTGTGTTCCCGGGAGACGGTGGACATTTCGCCGTTATTGTCTGTATACATCGAGAAGAAACCGAACTGCTCGAGGCAATACGGGACAGCGAGACATACGATCGAATCTGTCGGTCCATCCCGGGCCTCAATCGGTGGGTCGCCGAAGACAAGGCAGAAGCAACTACCGGTTCATTCGGCTTTTCAGATATTCATGCGGCATGGCACCACTACGTGACCGACAAGAAACCTGTTGCGCTGAACTACTTTGCGGTTGGTGATGCAGCGGTACGCACGAATCCACTCTATGGACGAGGTTGCAGTACCGGCATCATTCACGCTCATGTGCTCGCCAAAGTGCTCGACGAGATCTCCTCACCACACGAACGTGCAATCGTGTTTGATCAACGTACGGAAGAGGAACTACGTCCTATCTTCAAAGCCAGCCTTGCTGACGACAAAAAGGCTATCAAACGTGCACGGGCAATTATGGCGGATGAAACCAACACCCCGACGCACAAAGGGGCAAGAAACCGTCTACAAACTCTGTTCGGCAATGCGATGCGAGAGGCAATCCGTAAGGATATTCATGTCTTACGGGGGGCCATGCGAACGTTTAACCTCATGGAGAAACCAGGTGAATTCATGAAAGACTGGCGTGTCATCGCACGCACTCTAAGGTTTATCGGACGTGGAGATGGTGGTTCTCGCGTGAATGGGCCATCTCGCGGTGAAATACTTTCGCTCATTGCCCGAAACAGCCATGAAGACGGAACCAGGGAAAGGGACATCGCCTAGGTGTAACCGCGTTTACGCGCGGCATTGGACGTTCTCGCTATAGCGACTCATATTATTTGGACGGCGTTTAAAGGTCATCACCAGTCAGCGAAAAGGGATCGAAGTCCCACTTCAATAACAAGACGATCTGATTATCGATATATTCTTTCAGCCTGAAACGGGAACATCGGGGCAGCGAGGGGAGCTGGTCACGTCGCAATCGATCCCCCTCGACTGGATCGTTACTCACGAAGACCACTGACTCATAGTTGAGCGATAGGCAGATGCTACCGGTTTCACGGTCGCTGGTCTTTCTGAAGCGCGACGCGCGTACTTTATAATCTGATTTCCAATCAGGTGGGACAAGCACGTTAACCAGTCTAATGGCGATCCTAGATCAACAACCCGACCAACTCACTCAGTTACGAGCAAAGCTGGCCGTCGCACGTGAACACGGCTTCTCCAGTTGGCCCACTCTGAAAGACCATGTTGATGACCTGAGATCCGGCGGTTCTAGCTCCCTTTAATCCATGGAGAACATTATGACGAAACAGATCGGATACGATCGGAGACTCAATGAACTCCTATCTGAAGCTACCGAGCTATTACATGCACACGCCAACGGCAACCCCGAAGCACAGTCACGCATCCGGGCCTACCATCCAGAATTTTCAAATGCCACCGACGATGATGTCCCTAACTCAACGTTTGATGAAAACGCGGCACAACTTGTCATCGCTCGTGAATACGGCTTTGCCACCTGGGTGCAGCTCAAAGTCTTCGTCGGTACTGAGAATACCGACTATCCTTTTGAGTCCCTCGCCTGCCTGGTGTACGACCATTCGGACCGCCCCTCCAACTGGCAGCGTGCACGTGATCTGTTGACGGAAAATGCAGGGCTCGCGACTGCCAACATCTGGGCCGCAGCCTGCGCCGGTAACGCAGCTGTAGTCTGCGATTTCCTCAAAGAAGATCCATCTCTCGTTCATCAACGCGGAGGCTACTTCGACTGGGAACCGTTGCTATATGCCTGCTATTCCAGACTGGGGCAGGGGTCCACACTCGAGGTTGCACACGTGCTCATCAATGCTGGTGCCGACGCCAACGCCCACTACATGTGGGGAGGGCAATATCGATTTACAGCGCTCACTGGTGCATTCGGCGAAGGTGAAATGGGACCGATCAATCAGCCCGAACATGAAGCGTGTAGGGAACTCGCGACGTTGTTGCTGGAAGCTGGTGCCGATCCCAATGATAGTCAGGCGTTGTACAACCACATGTTTACTGAAGGCACGAGCGTCCTGGAACTGTTGCTCAAATACGGGCTTTCGACTAACGATCGCAACAACTGGCTCCTCGAGGAAGACGGCAAACTGGTCGAACATCCGGAGGGTACCCTCTTCTATCAGCTACGATTCGCGATCGATAAACATCATGTTGAACGCGCCAGGATTCTCATAGACCATGGCACCCAACTCGAAGACATTCCCGAAACCGGTCAAAGCCTGTACGAACTGGCACTCCTGCGAGGGCATCCTGATCTGGCTGATTACCTGGTCGAAAAGGGCGCTCGAAAATCGGAGGTTTCGAATATCGATCAGTTTGTGGGTGCAATCGCCGCGGGCGACAAAACAGTTGCACAAACACTCTTCGATAGTGACGCGGATCTCGTTCGCCAGACCGAAGAAAAGTATCCCAGTCTCGTGATTGACGCTGCGGCGTTGAACCAATTAGATGCTGTACGCACGATGGCCGATATGGGGTTTTCTATGGATCGCCTGACGCATCGGGCACCGCTACACGAGGCAGCATGGTCTAATCATCTTGAGATGGTGAAACTGCTGATCAAATGCGGCGCAGTTCTTGGGGTTCGAGACCAGCATCATGCAGCAACACCATTGCAATTCGCACAAACCGCGGGCAACCAGGAACTTGCCGAATACTTGGCCAACTGCGACATCGATGTTTTCGATGCTGTTGCGGGGAACAACGAGGAACGTCTCCGGTATCTGATTGCGGAAAACACAGAGCTACTTGAGGTCCGCTTCCGCATTTACCGCCAGGACGACGAAGCACACCCGTTGGATTGGCAGACGCCGCTTGCGTTTGCTGCGACCCGCGGGCAGCTTGAAATGATGACCGTGCTTATTTCACTGGGTGCAGATGCGGATATCAGCAATGACGAAGGAAGGCCACTGATCGACATCGCAAAAGATCAGGGCAATAACGAAGTCACCGAGATCCTTCAGCAGGAAGGTGCGGCATGAACATCCTTGGTCAAACTACCGCACAAAATGTATCGATGCCCTGCACAAGGGAGATATAAGCGCCTTGACCACGGTGCTCGAAGCAGAACCATATATCGCGCGAACGTGTATCCAGCCCAGAGGACCACAGGGGGACGAAAACCGGCCTCTGCTGCACGTGACGACAGATTATCCCAGTCACTTTACCCGTTGCGATCGAACTACTGATCAGGCACGGCGACAATCCCTGGTCGTCCCTCTCGATTTACGCATCCACAGCACAGCGCGTGACATACTGGGTCGAATAGGCGGGCGCTAGAGGACTGCAGCTTTGAAGTCGTTCAGTCAGTTTTAGGGCCAGATTGCCAAGAGTTATTATTCTGTCACCAAACTAGGGACGACCGTAGGCGCGCCGTCTGGGAGAGCACCAACACGGAACTTCGGACCGAGTTTCACCGTGTTCGCAAAGTGGGCCTTCGCCAAATCAGCAAACCATGCCGGCAGAGGGTCTTCACCACACTGTGACGCCAACAGGTTAATATAGTCGCCTTGGCGATCTCCAAGCACATGTACATTACGTTGTTTACCGCCGCTCGCGGTTTGACGCTCGAACATCAATTGCTCTTCAGCCTGCATCTCATCGACAGGTGGTAGCGTAAAATCGCCGCAGAGCAGATGTGAAAACCAACGCGCCTGCATCTGGAACAGCGGGAAAGGGATAACACGGAGGGGGATGCCAATGAACGCCAATGTCGGATGATGAATGTGTAACAGCTGCTGATATAGCGGCTTCACCCAGTTGTCGTCGACGATGATGGCATCAGACAGGAACGGAAAGTCGTAGTGATAACCCGTGCAGTACATGAACGTATCGATAGGTTTACTAACCGACCCGCCCGCAAAATGAAGACAGCGATCCTGGTCGCAGACTAAGACTTGAGGAACAAAAGTCACGTTACGATTCACGCGTTTTTCGTCCGCCAGATCATCAAACATTTCGCCAGACAGGTATACGGCGTCTGCAGTCGTCGATATTTCTCGATGGATATCGAAACCAGACACTGATGCGCCGAGGAGCGCCACCGTATGTCCTCGAAACTCGTCGGGTCGACGATAGTTGTGGCTGTGCATCACATGCGGAATTGAAGCCAGCCCTTCGATCTCTGGGACTCGAGGCTTGGCATAATGGCCGTTACACACCGCAACGGCATCAAAAACAGAACCGCCCTGTGTGGTAGTCACTGTCCAGGCTGATCCCTCTCTGGAGATCGCCAACACCCGCTCGTTAAACCTGATGATTTGACGAAGATCAAAATGGTCGGCAAACCGATTCAGATATTCAGATACCTGAGTGTGATGTGGGAAGCGGGGCCAGTCATCATGACCACCGCCCTTCGTATCAAACGTAAAATCCAGGAACGCCATGAGGTCCCTCGGTAGATTCGTCTGCAGGCTCTCGTACAAGGAGGAATGAATCCTGTTTTCCGTGTTCCCAAGCAGGTCTTCTTCGACGCCCTCATGATACTGCCAGACACCCGCGACATGACCCAACTGTTCAATAACAGTCACTTCGTGGCCTGCAAGATTCAGCTCATGGGCGGTCACAAGACCGGCAGCACCGGCGCCAATGACAGCGACGTTCATCGATATCGCATTGGGGCTGAATCGCTCATGTGCGGATAGTAACGAGTTGTGTTAGCGAAATCAGCGCAACCCATCCACACTCTCGACTTGAGCGTATCAACCTAAAAGTTCAGTGACTCATAGATGAGCAGACTCAAGTTTGCACAGCTTCCGACATTTCGGAATAAAATCACGTTATTGCGCATTCGAAGCATTGATCCGCAGTTATATCTCACGCAGGTAGTCGCCGATGGAGTGACCTACGATATTGCGGACGAGCACGGAATCGCGAGTTTCCGAAGCCAAAACGATGCGAAAAAACCCTTTGTTGGCCTGGGCATACGGAAAACTCTATTGTCTCACCGCAGTTCGTACGATGAGATGATCGGCATGCCCAGCAGTGATCAGAACGAGATTGAAGTCGCCGTGCAAAATCCGGACGACGCCGTGACGTGACCCCTTACTCGCAATTATGATTTTTTGATAACGTTCTGCATCGATTATTTGTCTAATAATTATCCCGCCACCATCGAACCCAAGCAGCCGCTCAACTACGATTGGCGCATGCGAACAACCAAGTTGTCATCAATTGGGCTCTGACGATGAAACTTCACGCGTTGCGCTGGAACATGGGCCGTTACACAAGCCAGATCCGATGGCGCTCGCCATGCTGGCGGTCGCCATAGAACGCCGTATCAGTTTCTACACGCCGATGAACGGTGATGACTGGTCACCTGACGTTCCAGGACTCACGACATCGCAGCGGGATCTGCGCATCAGAGATTTTGAAGAAGATTGTGTACGCCGTGGCATCAAGAGTTGGAAGGCACTCGCCAAAGAACTTGGCTACAACATCTGAAAAAGAAGAGGAACAACGCCTGGCATTGTAGAGGCAATTCAGCCCGGCGTTCTGATGACAAACGGCTCATCGGGCTGCTTCTGCAGCCTTTTTCCTCGCGCCTAAGAGCTTAACCAAGGTCTACGTCAAGGCTTCTTTGACATCCGGCGTAAACGCATCACCCAATCCTTGTCCGAGTGTCCATAGCAACGAAGTACCTATAGCATCGCAGTGCTCAGCAACAACGCCGCAGCCAACATGGCGCTTTCCCAAATCCTCCACTGCGGGCTATATCACCTAGAACTTATCCAGACTGTTCACGGCTGTCGTGATCATCGTCATCAACTTTTTCCCCTTGCTTTTCGTGTCTGATTTGAACAGAGGGTTCTGTTCAAACAAATGATCATAAAACAGTTGCGCCGCCTGTTCAGCGATCGGGGTCACCTACTGCCAATTGTTCTTGACCATCGTAATCTGATCCGGTGTCATCGTTTTGTCTCCTTGGTTTTACCTACTGTTTCGTCAGTGTTGACCAATGCCATGCAGACCATGTGGTCCACCGCCGCTTTCACCTGCTTTGGCATTCTGATTCCGCTGCGACCCGACCGGTCACCGTCTTCAAATTGGTAGATTCGTCAGCAATCGCTTTGTCCGCTGAAAAAATTTGGACCAGTGCCCATCTCGCAACAAAAACATTGAATGGTCAGGGACCATACAGTCACTTCTCCAAGACTCCGAGTCGTCCACTGACATCACATTACGCCATAATTCGATGAGGCAAGCTCAATTTGAAAAAGCAGCCGTTCTTTGCCCGGAATACACTCCATGACAAATAGAACCGTCATGGTGCCTTACCTGCATCTCTTTGACGCAATTGCACCAGCCCCGTGCAACTCACCCTTACAGGTGCCCCATAACGCCTGTAGATCCATTGGCACACAGATTGCTCTTTTGTATCTAGCATCAGCACCCCACAGCTGACACATAGACCACACAGGAGACTACATGAAACCACTTACCTATATACCAGCCATTTTCCGCAGAACAGGAATCTGTCTGTTACTTTGTTCCATGTTTGCTTCGCCGGCATTTAGCGCAGAGACCATTAAGGTGGGCGTGTTGCACTCACTGTCAGGCACAATGGCGATCAGTGAGACGACACTGAAGGACACGATGCTGATGCTGGTTGAAGAGCAGAACAAGGCCGGGGGCCTATTAGGTAAGAAATTGGAAGCTGTGGTTGTTGACCCGGCATCCAACTGGCCCTTGTTTGCTGAAAAAGGACGAGAACTACTAGAGAAAGAAAAGGTGGATGTCGTCTTTGGTTGCTGGACATCTGTGTCGCGTAAGTCAGTGTTACCGGTGTTCGAAGAACTGAACGGCTTGCTGTTTTACCCAGTACAGTACGAGGGTGAGGAATCGTCCAAAAACGTGTTTTACACCGGAGCCGCACCCAACCAGCAAGCGATCCCTGCTGTTGACTATCTTATGGCAGAAGGCGTTGAGCGGTGGGTTCTAGCAGGCACGGATTATGTCTATCCACGAACCACCAACAAGATTCTGGAAGCCTATCTGAAAGCGAAAGGCGTCAGTAATCCTGACATCATGATCAACTACACACCGTTCGGTCACTCCGACTGGCAGTCAATTGTTTCTGACATTAAGAAATTCGGTTCATCAGGCAAGAAGACCGCTGTTGTTTCAACCATCAATGGTGACGCAAATGTACCCTTCTACAAGGAACTCGGGAACCAGGGTGTTTCCGCAGAGGACATCCCGGTCATCGCATTCTCGGTTGGTGAAGAAGAACTCTCAGGTTTTGATACAGGTCCCCTGGTCGGTCACCTCGCTGCATGGAACTACTTCATGAGCGTAGAAGCAGATATCAATGATGACTTCATCGATTCGTGGATCGAGTTCATTGACGACGAAAATCGCGTCACCAATGACCCGATGGAAGCACATTACATAGGATTTAATATGTGGGCTGAAGCCGTGAAGAAAGCGGGCACGACCGATTCTGATGCTGTCCAGGAGGCCATTATCGGTGTCACCGTGCCTAATCTCTCAGGAGGCATGGCCACCATGATGCCCAATCATCACATCACCAAACCTGTGCTGATCGGCGAAATTCAGGATGATGGTCAGTTCGATATCGTCTGGGAGACAGCGGGTACGGTTGTCGGAGACGCATGGTCGGATCACCTTCCCGGATCCGAAGACATCACCGCTGACTGGATGGCACCGCTCGCTTGCGGCAACTACAACGTCAAGACCGGAAAGTGCTCCGGACAGAACTACGAGTAATACCTAACGCGGCGACGGCAAACCACTTTTGCCGTCGCCGTTCCTTTTTCAAAGTGATTGGATTTCCCAGTGAACTGCTCAGCAATGTTGCGTCGAACGATGGCACGTGCGGTCGTTTGCACGATCTGCCTCGCGCTCGCGACAACGAGTTCCCTGGCATACGCCAACGACGACGATGCTCTCCTTCCTCTTCTTGATGCCCTGAACACAAGGTCCTTCGACGACAAAGCTGCGTCAGCCCGATCTATCGCAAAAGCTGAACATCCAAGACGGATCGCTGTCCTGACCGCTTTACTAGAAGGACAGCTGTATGTCAGAAAAAAAACAGACACGGTTGTGCTCGCAACCAGAAAAGATAGAGGGTACCTCCTGTTTGACATCCTCAATGACCAGGAGATTGGTGAGGACAGCCGACGGTCAGTCAAAAAAATTACCGTTAACAACAAATTACGTCGACTGCTTCGCAGCCTGATCGCAGGCCTACAGCTGGACAATCCGGATCCCATGGCAAGACTGGCGGCTGTGGAAGCCATGTCCGCTTCTCTCGACGCCGACACCATCGACGTTCTGATCCAACACGATGAAGCCGAGCAGGACACCGACGTCAAGCAAGCGATCGCAAGGATACGCACCATCTATGACCTTCAGGCAGATGATCCTGAAACAAGGTTTGCTGCAGTTCGAGCCGCCGGTCACGACATTTCTCCCGAGGTGCGAACGCGGTTGCTGAAAATCTCGGAGAGTTCGGAAGAGACACCCGAAATCAAAGCTGCTGCTGAACGTTCGCTCAAACGTATCCAGCAGACCTTGGATCGGTACGCTGTCATCGAGACTCTGTTCTTTGGACTCAGTCTCGGTTCAATACTGGTGCTGGCCGCCATTGGCTTATCCATTACATTTGGCGTCATGGGGGTCATCAATATGGCTCACGGTGAACTCATGATGCTTGGGGCTTACACGACCTACGTCATACAGCTCATGTTGCCGGACGCACTGGGTTACTCATTGCTCATCGCCATACCCAGCGCGTTTGTGGTGTCCGGGTTGGTCGGCATCGCCATCGAGCGGGGTATCATCAGATTTCTCTATGGCCGCCCGTTGGAAACGCTGCTGGCAACGTTCGGCGTCAGCCTCGTGTTACAGCAAGCAGTTCGTAGTATCTTCTCCCCGCTGAACCGTTCCGTTGCGAGCCCCGAATGGATGAGCGGTTCACTTGAGATAGTCCTGGGTCTCTCGATCACCTACTCACGACTCTACATTTTTATCTTCACACTCATAGTGTTCGCTGCGCTATGGCTTGTGATGCAAAGAACGCGACTGGGGTTGGAAGTTCGAGCGGTCACTCAGAATCGTGCGATGGCCAAAGCGATGGGCATTAATACAACGCGCGTGGACATCCTTACATTCGGCCTTGGCGCCGGTATCGCTGGTGTCGCGGGCGTTGCGCTCTCGCAATTGACCAACGTCGGACCCAATCTGGGGCAAGGTTACATCGTCGACTCTTTTATGGTTGTAGTCTTCGGGGGGGTTGGCAATCTCTGGGGAACGCTTGTCGCTGGATTATCACTTGGGCTCGTCAACAAGATTCTGGAACCCATGGCCGGTGCCGTCGTTGCCAAGATACTGGTCCTCCTATTCATCATCCTGTTCATTCAAAAGCGTCCACGGGGTCTATTCCCACAGAAGGGCCGTGCGGCTGAGAACTGATGCTCACACGTCGACTGATGAATCACGAATGGGGTGGCTGGGCACTCCTCTGTATACTGGGCGTCCTTGTGATCACGGTACCTGTTCTCAATCTGGCGGTACCCCAGGACAACCCATTTCACGTGCCTACGTATACCGTGACGTTGATGGGCAAATATCTCTGTTTTGCGATGCTAGCCATCTCACTGGATCTTGTCTGGGGTTACTGCGGGATACTGAGTCTCGGCCACGGCGCGTTTTTTGCGCTCGGTGGCTATGCCATGGGCATGTACCTCATGCGCCAGATCGGAACTCGCGGTGTATATGGAAATCCGGAACTGCCAGATTTCATGGTGTTTTTGAACTGGGATCAGTTGCCCTGGTTCTGGTACGGCCTCGATCATTTCTGGTTCGCCATGCTACTTGTCGTCCTTGTTCCAGGCCTGCTCGCCTTCGTGTTCGGGTGGCTTGCATTCCGTTCTCGGGTCACCGGCGTGTACTTGTCCATCATGACGCAAGCCATGACCTATGCACTAATGCTGGCGTTCTTCCGCAACGAAATGGGATTCGGCGGCAATAATGGACTCACCGATTTCAAGGACATTCTGGGCGCGGACCTCCAATCCGATGTCACACGAATCGTGCTTTTCGTCACGTCTGCCTTTGCTCTAGCGGCCACTTACCTGATGTGTCGCGTGATTGTCACTTCCAAACTGGGCCGGGTGATCACAGCAATCCGAGATGCCGAAGATCGAACACGATTTATTGGCTATCGGGTGGAATACTACAAGGTGTGGATCTTCACACTGTCAGCAGTGCTTGCCGGCATTGCCGGTGCACTCTATGTTCCCCAGGTTGGCATCATCAACCCTAGCGAGTTCCAGCCTCTCAACTCTATTGAACTCGTAGCGTGGGTGGCGGTGGGCGGACGTGGAACGCTGTATGGTGCTGCACTGGGTGCTGTCCTCGTGAATTTCGGCAAGACTTACCTCACGGGTGCACTTCCTGAGGTCTGGCTCTTTGTGTTGGGCGCGTTGTTCATCCTCGTTACCGTGGCGATGCGAAATGGCATTGTAGGAATCTTCAGGAAGATCCGACATGGATGACGCCACCAAAAACCGGGCGCGACCAACTGAACAATACAAACAGATTGGTACCGCATGGATTGGTCCAGGAGGTCAGTTCTTTGCCAAACCCGTCAGCAAACAACTGGTGGATGTCTCAGGCCGCTACATTCTGTACCTGGAAGACATCACCGTCAGCTTCGATGGTTTCCAGGCGCTGAACAAGCTCAAGCTATATATCGAGACCGGCGAGCTTCGATGCATTATCGGGCCCAACGGTGCCGGAAAAACGACAATGATGGACGTCATCACAGGTAAAACGAGACCTGATCGAGGAACCGCCTATTTCGGTCAGACACTGAATTTGCTCGAACTGAGTGAACATGAAATTGCGTCCTATGGGATTGGCCGAAAATTCCAGAAGCCCACCGTATTCGAACAACATACGGTCTTCGAGAACCTAGAATTGGCGATGGCGGCAGACAAAAGCGTGTGGCACACGCTGTTTGGCCGACTGAGCGGAGAACAACAGGACACAATCGATAGTGTCCTCCACACGATTGGGCTTACAGATCTTCGAACCAGAGAAGCGGGAGGACTCTCTCACGGACAGAAGCAATGGCTCGAGATTGGTATGCTTTTGGTTCAGGACCCATTGGTCCTACTGGTCGATGAACCTGTGGCCGGAATGACGCGTCAGGAAACAGAAGCTACCGCAGAACTCCTGACATCGCTTGCAGGAGATCACTCCGTGATTGTAGTCGAGCACGATATGGAATTTGTCAGATCTATCGCACGGACAGTGACCGTTCTTCATGAAGGCAGCGTATTGGCAGAAGGTGCGTTTGACGCGGTCCAGAACAATCAGCAGGTTATTCAGGTGTACTTGGGGGAGTAAATGCTGACACTCGCAGACATCAACCAGTCCTACGGCCAAAGTCATACGTTGTGGGATATCAGCCTCGAGATACCCAAGGGTGGTTGCGTGAGTCTTATCGGTAGAAATGGTGTCGGGAAGACAACGCTGCTGAACTGCATCATGGGGTTGCTGAGGCTAGACTCAGGAACCATCATCTTTGACGGCAAGGACATTAGTGGGATGCCCCCGGAAAGTCGGGCAGCAATGGGTATCGGCTATGTTCCGCAAGGCCGAATGATCTTTCCTCTCCTCACGGTTCACGAGAATCTGCAAACAGGGATGGCGGCTTTACCGAGACGCGAGCGTCGTATACCAGAGATGATTTTCGAACTGTTTCCAGTGCTACGCGACATGCTGGATCGTAGGGGAGGTGATCTATCCGGCGGCCAACAACAACAGCTGGCGATCGCACGAGCTCTGGTTCTGACCCCGAAACTGCTGATCCTGGACGAACCCACCGAAGGCATCCAGCCCAATATCGTCCAGCAAATTGGCGATATCATCTCTAAGCTCAATCAGGAATTAGGCCTGACCGTTCTGGTCGTTGAACAGAAACTGCCGTTTGTGAAACGCGTCACCAACCGATTCTCCATCATGACCAAAGGCAGTATCGTCGCGGACGATGATATGCCCGCATTGAGTGACGCGCTGATCGCAGAGCATCTGTCAGTATGACGCTCATGGCATCAAGATCAGAAGACATGAGCCCACCTGGCTGGCAGGCACAGCTTCGAATCCGATTCGAGAAACGACATCAACGGACAGTCCTTCGGAGAACACATCAATACGGTCCCCTCACCATCCAGAAACCGTTTTATCCTGAAGGAGACACTTGCCATACCTACCTTCTGCATCCGCCAGGCGGGATCGTTGGTGGCGATAGCCTACGGATTGACGCCTCGGTCACTCCGAATGCAACTGCATTGGTGACAACACCGGCGGCAACCAAGGTCTACCGTACAACCGGTTACGAGAGCTGCGTATCACAAAACCTCAGGGTCGGAGATGGTGCTCAAATGGAGTGGTTACCTCAGGACAATATCCTGTTTGGCAGCAGCGACTTCCGCATTCTTACAGAGGTAGACCTCGCATCTGATGCCAGATTCATCGGTTGGGAACAGACCTGTCTGGGTCGACCAGCGTCGGGCGACGCCTACCCTGACGGGGCGTTCTCCGCGACCTGGCGTCTCTCCATTGGAGGGCACCCAATCGTCAATGAGCGCATCGAATGGGATTCAGATCGTATTTTTCGAACAAACAGATTTGGACTGGGTGGCTATACGGTTTTTGGTACGCTGTTCGCCTTTCCTGCCGACGAGGACATCCAGAGCCTACTGAGCAAATTAGTGACCAGGCATCCTGATCTGTTCTGTGCGACAACCCTGCTGGATGGCGTTCTCGCAGTTCGGATCTTTGCCCATAATGCCCGCTTCTGCCGCAAGCAACTACTCAACGCGTGGGCGACACTGAGACCACCCATCATGAAAAAGAACGCGACGACCCCGCGTATCTGGGCCACGTAGTACGACATACTGAGGACTTAAATGGAACTCACGCCAAGAGAGAAAGACAAGCTGCTGGTTTTTGTGGCAGCACAACTCGCCGAACAGCGACGTGCCCGTGGTGTCAAATTGAACTATCCCGAAAGCGTGGCACTGATTTCCGCAGCGATCATGGAAGGAGCTCGCGATGGTCGCAGCGTCGCAGAACTCATGATTGCGGGGACAGAGATACTCTCTGCAGAAGATGTCATGGAAGGTATTCCGGAGATGCTTCAGGAAGTTCAGATCGAAGCGACGTTTCCGGACGGCACAAAACTTGTCACCGTCCACAACCCTATCAGTTAGCGGAGAGTCATCGTGAAGCCAGGAGAATACCTTATTGATGATGGCGAAATCGTCATCAATGCCAATCGTGATCCCATCGATTTGATCGTCACCAATACCGGTGACCGACCGGTCCAGGTCGGTTCGCACTACCATTTTTCGGAAACCAACGGAGCACTCGACTTCGATCGAGACAAAGCGGTTGGGAGAAGACTGGATATTCCAGCTGGTACTGCGGTTCGATTTGAGCCCGGGCAGGAACGGGAAATCACGCTGGTAAAGTTCGCGGGTCGTCGATACGTCTATGGTTTTAACGCCACTGTGATGGGCGCTCTTGAAGGAGCATCAACATGAGCCGTCTGACACGACATGCCTATGCAGATATGTATGGCCCTACAACGGGCGATCGCGTCCGGTTAGGTGACACTGAACTGATCATAGAGGTTGAAGAAGACCGTGCGACCTATGGCGACGAGGTAAAATTCGGTGGCGGAAAAGTCATCCGCGACGGGATGGGGCAGAGCCAGCGCCCCTCTGCAGAAACGGTGGACACCGTCATCACAAACGCGCTGATTGTGGATCACTGGGGGATTATCAAAGCCGACGTCGGTTTGAAAGCAGGTCGCATCGCCGGGATTGGTAAAGCAGGCAACCCTGACGTGCAGCCGGATGTCGACATCATCATCGGTCCGTCAACCGAAGCGATTGCCGGTGAAGGACAGATCCTGACAGCAGGAGGTATCGACGCCCACATTCACTTTATCTGCCCGCAGCAAATCGACGAAGCATTGATGTCCGGAGTGACCACGATGCTGGGTGGGGGCACCGGTCCCGCAACCGGCACCAACGCAACCACATGTACACCAGGTCCGTGGCACATCGCACGAATGCTCCAGGCCGCAGATGGTTTACCCATGAATCTTGGTTTTATGGGTAAAGGGAATGCCAGTCTTCCTGCAGCACTTGATGAACAAATCGAGGCAGGTGCCATGGGACTCAAACTGCATGAGGACTGGGGAACCACACCTGCCGCGATCGATAATTGTCTCGCGGTAGCCGAGCGCGCTGACGTACAGGTTGCCATCCATACTGACACGCTCAACGAATCAGGCTTTGTTGAGGATACGATTGCTGCGTTCAAGGATCGAACTATCCATACCTACCACACAGAAGGTGCCGGCGGCGGGCATGCGCCCGACATCATCAAGGCCTGTGGGCTTCAGAATGTGCTGCCCTCATCGACCAACCCGACACGACCATATACCGTGAACACCGTTGATGAACATCTCGACATGTTGATGGTCTGTCACCATTTGGACAGCAGCATTCCCGAAGACGTGGCGTTTGCGGAGTCACGCATCCGGCGTGAGACCATCGCCGCCGAGGACATACTTCATGACCTGGGCGCTTTTTCGATGATTGCCTCCGACTCCCAGGCGATGGGTCGTGTCGGCGAAGTGATCTGTCGAACCTGGCAGACCGCCCATAAGATGAAAGTACAGCGCGGCGCACTCACACCCGATCCCTCTCGCCACGACAACTTCCGCGTGAAACGATACATCGCAAAATACACAATAAATCCTGCCATCGCGCACGGTATCTCCGGTGAGGTTGGCTCCATAGAGGTGGGAAAACTCGCAGATCTCGTGCTTTGGAAACCCGCTTTTTTTGGTGTTAAACCTTCCATGATTATCAAGGGTGGCATGATCGTCGCTGCACCCATGGGTGACCCCAATGCATCGATACCCACACCACAGCCAGTCCACTACCGTCATATGTTTGGGGCTTATGGCAGTGCCGTCACCGCCTCCTCATTCAGCTTCGTATCGAAGGCGGCTATTAAATCCGGCATCTGTGAACAACTTGGGTTGCAGAAGGAGCCCAGTGCTGTGTCAGACACGCGCCAGGTCAAGAAGTCCGACATGATTTTAAATAGCTATACACCCGAGATTGATGTCAGTCCCGAAACTTACGAGGTTCGTGCCGATGGTGAACTTCTGACCTGTGAACCCGCCCACGAACTTCCGCTGGCGCAGCGCTACTTTTTGTTTTGAGGGCAGATCACTGATGGAGATCTTTACCAATCTCACCAACGAGATCCCAGAGGGATCGCACGATCTTGGCGTACTATCGATGCCCTTTGAGAAACGTCAGAAAACGAGGCAAAAAACAGCTCTCGATTCTGGTCTGGTGATCGGGTTGATGTTACCCAGAGGAACCCTAATGCGCGGCGGAGACCTGCTCATTGCCGAGTCAGGTCAGTTCATCAGGGTCTCATCAACGCCAGAATGGGTCTCACGCGTGCAGTCAACGGACCCCAACAATCTCGCGAAAGTTGCATACCACCTCGGAAACCGTCACGTTTGGGTGCAGATCGGCGATGGATGGCTTTCCTATCTGCTCGACCATGTACTCGACCACATGGTCGAAGGTCTCGGTGAGGAACCCGTTCATGAGTTACGCCCCTTTGAACCAGAAGCGGGCGCGTATGATCAGCAGGGGCTCCACCATGATCACTGAATCATGAAACCGAGTTCCTTACGGCTCTGGCAACTGATCAGCCCAAGCCTGCCGGTAGGCGCATTCAGCCATTCCGCAGGAATGGAAACGGCCGTTAATCTCCGGTGGTTGAATGACGAGAAGGATGTTCAGGATTGGATTCTCGGGATCCTTTCGACTGGAATCACCTGTGTCGATCTACCGATTATTGCACGCTGCATGGATGCCTGGTCAACGAGAAATCCCGTGGATCTTCAGAAGTGGAATCAGCTCTGTATTGCCAGCCGCGATACCGCAGAGTTACGCGACGAGGAACGCCAGATGGGTCGAGCGTTGCAACGTCTCGGTGAAAAACTGGACGAACCGCTTCCTGGGTTAAAGGACCCTGGCTTTTGCGCACTGTACGCCGTCATGGCGAGTAACTGGCAAATCGAAACTAGGGACGCGCTCACCGGCTATGCCTGGGCATGGTGCGAAAACCAGACGCTGGTATCACGAAGATTGCTGCGATTGGGACAATCGGACGGCCAGGCGACCATGATGGTGCTGGGTGAGCGGCTAGAGGACACTGTCACAAAGGCTTTGGAACTCACGGAGAGCGACATCGGTCTGACGGCACCGGGACAGGTCATGGCAAGCATGCTGCATGAATCTGAGTATTCACGTCAGTTCAGATCGTAAAATGACAAGGAGCACAAAATGACACAGGCACTGCGCGTTGGCATCGGGGGTCCGGTTGGTGCAGGCAAGACGACGCTGGTCGAAAATCTCTGCCGAGCTATGCAGCCTGAATTCCAGATTGGTGTCGTTACGAACGACATCTATACCCAGGAGGATGCCGAAATTCTCGTCCGTGCTCAGGTCCTGCCTGAAAGCAGAATCGTCGGTGTCGAAACCGGGGGCTGCCCACACACCGCGATCAGAGAAGATGCTTCGATGAACATCGCAGCGATCGAATCTCTCAATGATCGTTTTCCTGAATTGGACATCATCATCGTAGAGAGTGGAGGCGATAATCTCAGCGCGACTTTCAGCCCGGAGCTCGTCGATCTGACAATTTATATGATTGACGTCGCTGGTGGCGAGAAGGTCCCGCGAAAGGGCGGACCCGGAATCACACGTTCGGATCTCCTGGTGATCAACAAGACCGACTTGGCTGAATACGTCGGTGCCTCTCTGGAGGTTATGCATTCTGACACGCTCCGAATGCGCGAGGATGCCCCGTTTGTGTTCACAAACCTGAAGCTAGGAGAAGGTATCCCAGAAATTTGCCGGTTTCTCGTCGAAGACGGGCTACTGAGCGACGATTTATGAATCCTTTCCTATAGTTCATCCATTATTCGTTCACTTTTTTGCCCTTTATTAGGGCAAATTACCACCTAATCGCACAAGTAGAGTGCAGATCGGGTAGTTGCGGAGCACTATATTTGGACACCAGTTCACTAACCTTTTGTTTCTTAATGACCTTTTCAAGTTGGCCTGATAACTGCTTTCTATCGGGCAGACTGGTTCGAGGACCAGCGACAACCACATCTTTTGGAGAGATAAATGAAATTGATGAACAAAATCGTCGCCGGTTCTCTCGCGACCGCCCTGTTGGGTAGTTTCGCGTTGCCTGCGGCTGCAGAGGTCAGCGCATCTGCTTCAGTTGCAACGAGCTACCTCTGGCGTGGATATGATTTGGGTTCAGGAACCCCTGCTGCATCCGCTGACATTGGTGTCAGTGCTGAAAGTGGTCTATACGCTGGCCTCTGGGTCTCGTCTGGTGATACAACTGCGGGCACGGAGTACGATGTATTTGCTGGATATGCTGGCGAAGCTGGCGATTTATCCTATGACGTATCGCTTGTCTCTTACGTATATCCGACGGGCGCTAATTCGGCTACCGACGGTACCATCGGCGACTTCATGGAAGTGATTGTCGGACTCGGCTACGGCCCTGTTTCTCTGACATACTATGACAACATTGCAGGGGATACCGGTGGCTACGCGCCCAGTGAAGACTACACCTACATCACCCTGGGACTAGACATAGAAAACTTCTCCTTCTTAATCGGGACCCACGACTTCGATCCGGGCGATGCCACTCACTTTGACGTCAGCTACGCTTACAACGACAACTTGTCTTTCACGCTAAGCATCTTGGACGTAGACGGTGCCGATGATCCGGAACCTACTTTCGTAGCATCCTATTCGATACCCATAATGTAAGTACTCTTACTTACTTGAAAAAGCCCGCTCTCCCCCGCGGGCTTTTTTTTCGCTTGCAGTTAAGCCTCCCTCTTTGCAACGGCGCTATTTGAGCGTAGCACTGACCCAGTCTACTAGAACCTGGCCGCCAACACCTGAATCTGTTCGCCTGATGACGAAGGTACCCCTGGCTATCTGCGAATTGGTCTAGAAACGGCAACTCCGAGCCTGAGATTACGAAGTGAGAAACAACAGACTGAACAGAAATTCGTCATAAGCCTTTGGATGTGAAGTGTGCACCAGCTCGCAGCCGGAGACTATATCGGCGCGCAGATCACCTTCGAAGAATATCAGTCGGTGGCTGACGATAGCGATGAGCCAGCAGCGGTGTTGATGGCTAACGGCTGGCTCATCATTCCCCAAATTCTCGCCTGCAATACCCAGAAAAAAGACCTGTTAACATTCAAAAAGATCCGCCACGACCTGTCGGCACACCCGGACAGCAAGTTCTAGGTACAATAGATGGATACGGCTCTCGAACGATTTAGACACTGACGCAACCACAGAGGGCTTTGAATCAAGTTGAGCTAACGCAATTATTCATCGTGGCGGCGAGAAAAAACAAACCCGCGCCCCTACACTATCCACCAAGTTCTTCCAGTTTGGCTGACTTCTCTAACCACTCCGCCTCGAGGTCATCCATCTGTTCACGTAATACCAATTGATCACGGAGCAGCTGATTCAAGCTGGTTCCGGTATCGCGATCATAAATGTCAGGTTTCGTTAGTTCAGATTCAACATCGTTCATCTTGCGTTGCAGACGTTCCAGTTGTTTTTCAATCGTCTTCAGCCGCGTTCGCAACTGCCTGCCTACACGATGATCTACTTTGCCCGAGGCACCCTGAGCCGTGGACCGTAATTTTTGAGAAGGCGCGCGCCGTTTATCTTCCTGACGTCCAAGCAATCGATCTCGATAGTCAGCTAGATCACCATCGAAGAACTCGACGCGTCCATGCTCGATAATAAGAAACTCGTCCACCACATTTGCGAGGAGATGCTGGTCGTGGGAAATTAGCATGATGGCGCCACCAGGCCATGCCTGTGGCCAGGTTCTCGGCTCACAGAACGCGGAAATCGCCACCGTCAGCGCCTGGCACATGTCCATATCAAGATGGTTTGTAGGTTCATCCAGAAGCAGAAGATTCGGACGTTGATAGGCAACCATCGCAAGTGCCAATCTGGCTTTCTCGCCACCCGAGAAATTTGATACGGGCTCGCCTACTCGATCTCCGTGAAAGTTGTAGCCCCCAAGATAATTGCGGATGCTCTGACCTGTGGCTTTAGTATCAAGCCTTTGGATGTGATCGAAGGCCGAACGTTCCATGACGAGGCTATCCACCTGTTGCTGTGAAAAGTACCCCAGGCGCAGGTTCTGTCCCTGACGCCTGACGCCCGCTAAAAGCGGCAGTTGTTCAGCCAGACTTTTGATGAACGTCGATTTACCAGCACCATTGTGACCCAAGAGCCCAATTCGGTTTTCCGGGAAGATGCTGAACGTCACATCACGAAGGACAGGTTCTTCGTAACCAAGGATTGCATCTTCGAATTGCAGCAGCGGGCTGCTGATTTTATCTGCCTGTGGAATGTCGAACTCAAACGGTGAATCCACATGTGCCGGTGCAATTACCTCCATTCGTTCCATCGCTTTCAAACGACTCTGCGCTTGTCTAGCCTTCGTGGCTTTCGCCCGAAAACGACGAACGAAGTCCTGCATGTGTGCAATCTGGCGTTGTTGCTTTTCGTAATGGCTCTGTTGTTGCGCGAGACGTTCCGCTTTGATGCGCTCAAACGCGGCAAAGTTGCCATGAAACAATTCAATGCGCTGCTGGTGAAGGCTGGCGATACGTCCAACACAATCATCCAGAAATGCCCGATCGTGCGAAATCAGTACCATTGTTCCGTCGTAGCTGCGAATCCAATCCGTGAACCAGAGGATTGCATCCAGATCCAGGTGGTTGGTCGGTTCATCAAGCAAGAGAAGATCCGACGGTTTCATAAGGGTGCGTGCCAGATTCATTCGAATCTGCCAACCACCCGAAAAAGAGCGCATTGGTAAATTGAGCTCACTTTGCGAAAAGCCGAGGCCGACCAGCAGCTGTTCTGCTCGTGCTCGCGCTGAATAGCCGTCGACGCCTGCCAACTGATCGTGAAGTTCTGCCACACGATCATATTCATCATGCGCCTCAGCCTCAGCGAGGGCGCCGTAGATGGATGCCACTTGTTCATCGCCAGCAAGCACGTAGTCTACTGCCGGCTCATCCGATGGAACGACCTCCTGAGCCATACACGCGATCCGAAGGCTACCGGGGAGATCCATCTGCCCTTCATCAGCTTCCAACTCCCCCTGAATCAGAGCAAAGAGACTGGACTTGCCTGTACCATTCGCTCCGACCAACCCGACCTTGTCCCCCTTGGCGATCGTGCAGGACACATCCTGAAACAACAACTGTTCCCCGCGTCGTAGTGCAACATTGGTCAGGGTGATCACAATAGCTTCCTAGCTTAGAGCGCGCATCCTAGCATGGGAGAAACGGACCATTGTCTTTGTCATACGATCTGAACTGAAGCCGAGTGATGCATCTGACGAAGTCATCAAGGTGGTGGCAATCCAGGTTGAAAAGCACGAAACGCGAACTGTGGTTGCTTCATGACAAACCGATTCAGAATGACCTTACGCAAAATCCCGCACTCATGATCGTTGCAACGCGGGCAGAAACAGGAATCAGGCAACGGCGCGACCTCGTATTCAACGCCCAACTAGAAGCACAGATTCGTGAGAAACAATAGCTCGAAAGCCTCGGTCTGCTGGCGGGTCGCATTGCATTTGATTTCAACATTCTCCTAACCGTTATTCTTGGCAATGCTGACCCAGCAAGAAATCGCACCTCAAACAACGAAACCGAAAAAACGCTAAATCGTAAGATCTCCGCCATAGTGGAACCTGCCAAACGTTGCTGGACAACGTCAGTGGCATGCCCCCCGGACCTTAGGCCCCTCGATCTTTGTGAACTCATTACAGATACCGTGGCATTTCTGCAAGCGACCACAATTCGGAAGGTTTCATTGGCGACTGCTACCCCAACATCCGCCTTTGTTTATGCGGATGAAACCCAACTCAGTCAGATGTTAATCAACCTCTTCAACAATGAGGTGCGTTCTCCAATGCAGAGCCAGGAACTTTCTACCCAGACGGCAAATCCTTAGTCAGGTGATCGCGGTCCAGAAATCGCCAAAGAGGCAATAGGCCTAATTCTAATCTGCGATGATTCATTCTAGGATATTCCGACGGTGCTACCAAACCAAAGAGCTACCCCCTAGTGATTCGTTTCGCTCAGCGCTGCCACGGATCAGGAAGTGCGCCTGACCTGGACTTTCAATCGTGCGGTATCCCGCAGAAAATCAACAGACTCTATCTCCACCGTTCGTACGTCTTCTCCCAGTCGCTCCTGCAGATCAGCTATCAATATGTCCCGACGTTCCGGAACGATGTTCTCAATCTTTTCATATTGAATGTCTCTTTCTTCGAGGCGTGGCAATAACAAGCTGGTTTCTGTGAAATACGCAAGGCCACAGATCAACACAAACAGCACAATCAACGTGACCTGATCGGTGACACCTACGCCTGACAGTAGTGACATGGCGATCACCAGGAACAGGTAGGTCATCTCCTTAATGGTGATCGACTCAGTGCGATAACGAAGCATCGAAAAGATCGCGAAGAGTCCAAATGCGAATCCCATAGAGATGTCGACGGAGGACAACTGACTGGTGATCAGAAAGACGCCCAGACCAAACAGAATGAACGCTGCCGCATAGGCTCGATTTAAATGGGCGCGAAAATAGACAAACCGGACGAGGATGAAAACCGCGAGCATGTTCAGCAACAACCGGATGATGAAGTCGAGATCAGTGGCCATCATGATGGTGCCCTCGCACGACGTTGTATCTTATCCAGTCGCATCAAAACAGGTTTGAAGCGGTTCTGCTTGAGTTCGCCTGGTTCCGTCAGACAGACACCAATGCAATACTTGCTGAAACTCGTACGTTCCAAACCAAACAAGCTGGCTCGCCTTACAAAGCTTGAAGCATCAATCTTGTCCGAGCTTTTCAGTTCAGCGATGCAGATGTTCGCGAGCCGATAGGTATCCAGACAATCCGTTCTGCGGAAGTGGACATCAAAGTCAAGCGTCAGACGTTCCCCCGTTGCGTGATCCCAACAAGAGATACGACGATAATTGACGTAAAGCTTGGTCTCGAGAACAGCGTCGGTACCTCGAACGGGAATCGCACCGCTCCGTAAAAAAGGCAGGCGCTCCTTCACCGTTCGAAATTGGTTCTTCTCTTTGATCTCTACCCAGCTCACATCTGTTTCGGCATACCGTCGAAATCGGTATTTGATTCGGTGAGTTGCGCCATTGTGATGCTGCAAGTACAGACGCCAGTCCGATGTATCAAAGTACGTATTCTGGTAGGTAAACATCTGATGCGGTCCGATAGTCAGCACAGTGAACTGTGACTGCAGCGATCTCAGCACTTCCGGCAGAAAATTGACATGAAGTAAGAACTTGCGATCCGAACGCTCCAACAGAAGGACCTCATCCTGTTCCGCCAGACTGTGGCTCTCGAAACCCGCCAACGCCTCTTCACACTCGTTCTCAACAGGATGCCGACGAGTCCGTAGCATGGCGTGATCGTCGTGAAATCGCTGCGCGTCCACGTATATACTAGACATCTGCAAGTCGTGCGCGGTCCGCGGTTACCTCTCAAGATACCTACGATGAACCACGTCCCCCTATTATGATCATAGTCTCAGAACCTTAGCATATGTGTTGGTGCACTACCCAGGGTTTCTTCTGCTATTCTCCGAGTGCTAATGGCTGCGATCTTTAGATAGAAGTGCAGTCAAATAACTAACACGGCATTGATGCCGCAATCATATAGAGTCAACGCAAATATGAAACGTTTTCTCATCTTGGTCACCATGCTCGGTCTCGTTACAGCGTGTGGTGGTGGAGGCGGTAGCGATACGCTACCTGCAACTAACGCCGACAACAGCCCTCCACCCGCCGATCTACCAGTCATCGTCATCAACGAGATCCTGGCATCCAACGATAACGGATTGCTTGATGAAGACGGCGATTCATCAGATTGGATCGAACTCTATAACCCAGGTGATAACGCCGTGGATCTTACCGGTTGGGTGTTGTTCCAGAGCGATGAGAATCGCTGGTCATTCCCTGCCGTCACTATCGGGGCTGGTGAGTATCTGGTTGTGTTTGCATCCGGAAAAAATCGACGACCGACACCTGCAAACATCACTGATGGGATCAGCAACCTTCATACCGGATTCCAACTAAATCGGGGTGGTGAATATCTAGCCCTGGAAAATAATACTGGCAATCTGCAACCCGATGGCGTTTTTGATCCCGAGTATCCGGTCCAGCGAACCGATATTTCCTATGGCATCTTTGCCAACACGCTACGCTACCTTGAAAACCCCACGCCTGGTCAACCCAACATCGGTCCCACCTATGTCGGTGCCGTTGAAGATACCGGGTTCAGTGTAGACCGCGGATTTTTCACCGACCCCTTCGACGTCACCATCACCAGTGACACAGAGTCCGCGACTATCCGATATACCATCGATGGTAGCGCACCCACTCTGGATAACGGCATGGACTACGACACCCCGATAGAGATCAGCGCTACGACAACGCTGCGCGCCGCTGCGTTCCAGGAGGATTGGCTCCCGACCAACGTCGACACGCAGACCTATCTCTTCGTCGCGGATATCCAAACACAATCACCAGGCAATGAGCCTCCCGGCGACGGATGGCCAGACATGAACGTAAACGGGCAATTGATCGACTATGGTATGGATCCTGATGTTATCAACGATGCTCGCTATACCGATCTCATTGACGATGCCCTCTTGGACATCCCGTCCATCTCACTGGTGACTGACCTCGCCCATCTGTTTGATCCAAAGACAGGCATCTACGTCAACGCCATCAAAGATGGCCGAGAATGGGAACGTCCGGCCTCTGTAGAGCTGATTCATCCCGACGGTTCGGAGGGATTCCAGATTGACGCTGGCTTGCGTATTCGAGGTGGCGCGTCTCGGCGTGACTACAATGCTAAACATTCCTTCAGGCTTTTCTTTCGCGATGAGTACGGCAACGGCAAGCTTGAATATCCACTATTTGACGAAGAAGGTTCCGATCTTTTTGACAAGATCGACCTGCGCACGACACAGAACTATTCATGGCACATTGGCGGGCGTGCCAACAACGTGATGCTACGGGACGTTGTGAATCGCGATATCCAGCGGGATATGGGGCACCCTTATACACGCAGTCGCTATTACCACCTTTATCTGAACGGCGTCTATTGGGGTATTTTTCAGACGCAGGAACGATCTGAAGCTCGCTATGCGGAAGCGTACTTCGGGGGCGATAAAGATGATTACGATGTCATCAAAGTTGAATCCGGGCTCACGATCAACGATGAGGACGTCGAGTCCTTTCTCGATTACACCACCGTCCCGACAGACGGTACGATCGATGCCTGGCATCGCCTCTGGGATTCGGCAGACCTTGGCTTTAACTCCGATGAAAACTACTACAAGGTTCAGGGGCTCAACACCGATCGAACCCGGAACGACGCTTTCGAGCATCTGTTGGATGTCGACAATCTGATTGATTACCTGTTGATCATCTTCTATGGGGGCAACCTTGATTCCCCCGTCACACGATTCGGTTCCAACAACGTCCCCAACAACATGTACGCGGTCTACAACAGAGTCAACCCGACCGGCTTCAAGATGTTTGTACACGATGCCGAGCACACCATGTTACTGGGTGATATTCACGGCTTCGGTGAAGAACTCTTTACCAATCGTACCGGTCCATTTCCTGCGGGCCAGGATAGGAACTACTCAAACCCGCAGTGGCTACATCAACAGCTCGTCGCACACCCTGAATACCGCATGCGGTTCGCAGACCTCGCTCACCATGCCTTTTTCAACAGCGGTCCGATGACGCCAGCAGTCGCAGACGCCAGAATGATGAACAGGGCGAACCAGATCGAACTCGCTGTAATCGCAGAGTCGGCACGATGGGGTGATAACTCCATAGAAATCCCGCGAACAAAGGACGATGACTGGTTACCAGCCATCAATGACATACGAACAACTTGGTTCCCTCAACGTACCAATATCGTCGTCGACCAGCTAAGGGAAAAAAATTGGTACCCGGATCTGGATGCACCTGTCTTCAATATCAATGACAGCTACCAACATGGCGGTGACATCTCGGCTGGCGATGCTCTGACCCTGGAAAATTCAGACGCAATTGGCGAAATCTACTACACGCTGGATGGTACTGATCCACGCTCCCCGGGTACGTATACGTTCACAGAAGAAGTCTTGCTCACGGAGGAAGCGCACAAGCGGATTTTCGTCCCGACAGACGAACGCTCCCTCTATGGAGCAAGCGCAGAGTTTGCGGTCACCTTCGTCCAATCAGCCTTGCCAGTTACTAACCTCAATACAGCGATTTCTCTGGTTCTTCGCGAACCTCAAAACCAAATCAATGTCATCACCACAACAGCCACAGCAATCAATTTCCTGAACACCGGTGACAGTGGCCGCTACGATAATGATGCGCCGTTTCCAGGCACTACCATTGGCGTCAACACCGATCGCTTTGTGATGGAGGTTCGCGGTGCTGTTTTTATTCCTTCAGCCGGCGAGTGGACTTTCGGGGTCAACAGTGACGATGGATTTCAGCTGAATGTCGGTGGCAACGAGATATCTCATTTCGGTCGGCGAGGAACTAACGACACGCTGGGAACCTTTTCCTTTCAAACTCCGGGTGTGTACCCACTGTACCTGGTGTCCTTTGAGGATCTCGGCGGTGCGTCAACGGAACTGTTCGCAGCCGAAGGTCGCCATAGTGAATGGAACGCCAGCGACTTCAGTCTGGTTGGTGATGCTGCCAACGGAGGGCTGGAAGTGGTGGGTACGGCATGGAACTGGAGGGAGTTTGACGATGCCACCTGGACCACCGGGAGCGGTGGCATCGGCTATGAAACGGATGACAACTGTGATGAATCCAACACCTGCTACAACAGCTTTTTTGACATTGATGTCGAGGCCGAGATGTTCCAAACCATCAGTAGCGTCTTTGTACGCATTCCATTCGATCTGACAGGATTAGATCTTACTGATGCGTCCGGTCTCACACTGAATTTGCGATTTGAAGATGGCTTTGTCGCTCATCTGAACGGTGCCGAAATCGCTCGAGCAAACGCCCCAGGTTCCATTCTCTGGAACTCTACAGCCACCAACGTCAACGGTGACAATCAAGCAACCTCTCTGCAGGCGTTCATCATCGATGATGGGGTCGGGTTACTCAAAACCGGTGACAACCTGCTTGCCATTCAAGGTCTCAACATTGCCAATGCCAGTTCAGATTTTCTGCTATCGGCGGAACTTGAGGTCAACCGATTGGTTGGTAACCCAACTGTCGCCAATACAGCAAAACTTTACGATGGTGGAACAATCCACCTGCCGGTAGGCACAACAACGGTATCAGCGAGAGTACTGCTGAATGGTGAATGGAGCGCACTCAACCGGGGCACATACACCGTCGAATAGATCGGCGTTAACCAAATCAACGTAGCCTGCGACGTAAGTTGATACTGATCCGTTCCGCTTCTGTATCAGTCTGATCCCGACCAAGGTTATCGATGTCTTCCCCGTCTGTCTGTCGCCAGGAAAGCGTTGCGAACCAACGCCGAGCAAAGCGCCATCGCACGGACGCACTCACTCTCTGTTCGGTTTCATCAACGCCAAAGTGATCTATATCCAGTGGGTTATCACTTCGAAAGTCTGATGCCTGATGACGGTATGACAAGATCACGCGCCAGTCTTCAAGAATATTCAGCCTCACACCGATGCTTATCGTATCTCGAGCTCTGCTGCGATCAACCAACGTCACGAGCGGGGCGTTACGTTCAACATCTCTGTCACCATTCACATCTCCGTCAAGTGTTTCGTCAACCAGGACGACCTCATTTGCACCCGGGGAGTCAATCGTGTCACGACGCCAAGCGGTTTCGATATTTATCTCGGGCGTCAGTTCAGCCTCGAAGCGCACTTCGCCAAACCACCCCTCCCGGTCACGATTTTGATGGGGTTGGTTGTAGTGCCGTTCCAGGACACCACCCGAGACATGAATATCCAGGTTCCGTTTGCTCGATGATTCTTGGCCAGAAACCAGCGTCAATCGATGGCGATACCCTATCGACCATTCCTTCTCATCATACGTCCCCGCTGCGTACTGCCGTTCCCTGCACGGGATATTGCCATTCCCATTAACGTCCTCCACGTCCGCCAGGTAATTCCTGCGAAATCGGTCACCTGTGAGCTCTGCTCCCAGTCGAAACCTGCCCTGCTCTCCCAACTTGCGGGTCAGTGAAAAATCACCCTCGAAATAGCTTGCCGCACTGTTTTCCTGATATTCATGGTAGACCAACCCACCAGACAACGTTACTTTTCGTCCAAGCACATCGTCTAGTTTTTGATCAAGCGCGATCTTCGTTGTTTGTATTCGATCATTGGCAGAGACCATCCCCGTCAATCGACCATTATTCAAATTGCAGGGATCACGTTCGATCAGTCTCACTAGTCCTGACCGCCCTAGTTCAAAGACATTGTCCGCGGACGCGACTCCCAACGTCACCCGGACTTCGGGACCGCCTGGTTTGGATGCGGGTTCAGACTGTATATCTTCTGACGCCTGCGCGCATATGAGTGGTGTCAACGCCACGGCCAACACCGTTTTGACTACGTTCACGCCCGCTTCCCCCTAAGATATCGTGAGTGTCCTGAAATGGCGTTATTGAAACGGTCCGTCTGCCAGCCTCCCCGCAAACATTAGGGTAGTCTCAATATCCTAGGATCATACGCTTGTTTCGCAAGTGCCAACAGCCTGAGTGAGGTGGATCTATATTTCGGATTCTTGCATGAGTTCACGCAATAGGTCTGCAACCAATGTAGGGCGATAGAACAACGAACCGTGTCCGGTCATCTCCATCACCCGCAGTTCGGCACGAGGAATATGCTGAGCAATCCTCTCAGCTTCATCTAGGTTCATGTCCTGTCGTCCACATGCGACAAGAACAGGGACCTTGAGATGTCCCATTCGTTCGGAAAGGTCTTCTTCATGCTGATGCGCTGTATGCGCCAGAGCAGCGGCATCACGATTTTCGTAGAACCGCCAATACTTCTGCCGGTCGACCACGGGCTCGCCAGCCGCTTTCAACAAATCCAGGGCTTCCTCCCCCAGACGACCCTGGTCCTTTTGATCCACGGGCGGCCGCAAGGAAACATCAAATAAACCCAGCATACTAAGCCGGTCTAGATGGCGATCAGCAAATCTTGCAGCCGTCCGAGCACCATATGCCACACCAACAACCGCCGCATCCTCAAGACCACAGTGATCCATGATGCCGACAAGGTCATCGGCGTACCTCGTGAACGTAAATGAATCCTTGTCACCCCAGCCACTTCTGCCGGTACCGCGAATATCGAACCTCAAGACCTGCGCGAATGTGAGCAACTGATCGAGAATCAATTCCCAGCAGGTCAGGTTGTGGCTCGCCATATTGACCAGCGCGAGCGCAGGCTTATCGGGCTCACCCGAAAGATCGTAGTGAAGTGACACACCATCGATATCAACAAATCCTCGGACGTCGTCATAGGGTGTAGTCATGAGACACAGATCCCCGCGGCTTGCTTTTGGTCCCTAAACATAACAGATATGCTGTTGAAACATCCGCGATGACACGAACTACAGCATGAGCAAAATTGACCGCGTCACCATTCAGACGTATGAATACACGCTCGATGACTTTGGCCACAGCATTGGTGTCTACCAGCCTGGCGGTAAGCTGACCCTGACAAAGTTCCTGCTTACCATTGATACCGATGATGGCCTCTCTGGGTGCTACGCTCCTCACTTCGGAGCAACACCACATGCAAGAGCACAGGTTCAGGAGATGGCCAGGAGTCTCATCGGGATCGACCCTGAGCAGCGCGAGCGCATTTTCGAGCGACTGAAGCTCAGCCATCGTCACTATGACAAGACTGGCATCGCAATCATTGATACCGCACTCTGGGATCTTGCTGGAAAGAAGTACGGCATCCCCATTTCACAGCTACTCGGTGGATTTCGAACTCGGTTACCAGTCTATGCAAGCACCACGTCCGGGCAGCAGTCACCGGGTGGTCTGGATAGTGTTGCACGCTATGCGGAATTCGCTGCCACGTGTCAGGAGGCAGGGATCGGTGCATTTAAAATTCATAGTTTCTTCGACGGCAATCCCCGTACCGAAATCGACATCATGACCGCAGTTCGTGAGAGAGTCGGCACTGACATGAAACTGATGACAGACCCTGCTTCTTCACTAAAGTCATTTGTAGACGCGGTTGAGGTGGGCAAAGCCTGTGACGACCTGGGATTCTTCTGGTACGAAGATCCCTATCGAGATGCGTCATCTAGTGCTGCTGCCCACAAGCGACTGCGGGACTTCATTAAAACACCCATGCTCATTGCCGAACATATCCGAGGATTCGAACAGAAGGCTGACTTTGTCCTCGCCGGTGGTACAGACATAATGCACATTGACCCCGAGCTTGATGGTGGAATCACCGGGACCATGAAACTGGCACATTTCTGTGATGCGATCGGGATGGAAGTGCAGCTGCACACGGCAGGACCCATGCATCGACATTGTATGGCAGCGATCCAGAACACATTATTCTATGAGCTGGCTCTGGTCGGACCAGACAACACGCAGAATGGCATGCAGCCGCCCATTTATACCGATGGCTACGGCGATACTGTGAGTGACGTCGATGCTGATGGCTGTGTTTCAGTCCCTACAGGTCCTGGCCTAGGCGTGAGCTACGACCTCGAAAGAATCAATGACGGTGAACTGGACAGGATTGAGCTTCGATAGACTAACGCGTTTTGTGAGGGGGACGTGAAAGCGCCGCTTTAATGAAGGACATTCCAACAAGGGACATGACATGAGCCTAGACGTTTACACGGGGGCGACCCCCAACGGCTGGAAGATCAGCATCATGATCGAGGAACTGATTGATGCTGGCGTGAAACTGCCGCCTGTAAATTGGCACACAGTCAAGCTGAACGGCCAGCAATTCACGCAAAAATACATGGCGATTAACCCCAACCAGAAGCTGCCAACCATCGTGCACGACGGCAGACCCATCATGGAGAGTTGCGCAATCCTGCAATACCTGGGGGAAACGTTTCCGACTTCCCTCATGCCTCTCGATGAAGGACGTTGGGATGTTATCCAGTGGCTCTACTGGCAGGCAGCAAACATCGGACCTGTGTTTGGCAACAAGCTGAGTTACACCCGCTATATCAATGATGCCACGGACGAGCAGAAGGCCCACCCGTTGGCCCGATTCATGGCGGAAGCACTGCGACTTGTGGCAGTCCTCGACGCACAATTGGCGAAACACGACTACATCTGTGGCGAACACTATACCGTTGCAGATATTGCAACATGGTGCTGGATACGATCCTATAAGTGGTCAAAGGTAGACATCACGACAAAGCCAAGAGTCGTTGACTGGGTCCATCGTATCCGGGCACGACCTGGCGTTGAGCGCGGCATCAGTTTTGGTGTACCGAAAGATGAAATCGACAAATTCAGTAAAGAGAGACGAAAGCAGTACCAACAGAACGGAGGCGGCATTGCTTCCAACAGTTCACTGCGATCAGACCTATAACCGCAAACAATCTGGAGTAACCATGTCTGATGTCATCACGAGCGACCTGACTGCGTTTGATGGACCCACAGTCGTCGCGGACCTCAATAGACTCCTACGGCTTCGAACCACACCGATTGGCATGAAGCTCTTCGCGACAAAAGACGAAATGGAGGCCATCCCTCGGATTCGAAGGCCCACCGACGTCCATACGACCGATCAGGTTGTTGGTCAGGCATCCCGCAATGGCTGGACAGTAGGCATCACTGTCGAAGATCTAGTAGGTGCTCAATGTTCGACCGTCATTGGGCTAACGCCGCGATCCGATAAGTGGCTCTCTGGAGACCAAATGGCAGGCGTCTGGTACGCAACCGAGGAAGATGCAGCTGCCCACCAGGCGTCAATGGATGTTGCGCAAGCGGGCACCTACCAGGCTATGGTCGTCAGTCCTCTTGCCAGCGGACGACTGAACCCGCCAGATATTTGTCTGATCTATGCCACGCCTGCTCAGATGATCCTGTTCATCAATGGTCTTCAGTGGACTGGCTACAAGAAACTTGAATGGGGGTGTGTCGGTGAATCTGCCTGTGCAGACTCCTGGGGACGCGCGCTCGCGACGGGAGAACCCAGTCTGTCAATTCCATGTTTTGCCGAGCGACGTTACGGTGGCGTGCTGGAGGATGAATTGTTGATGGCTATCCCTCCTCAATTCCTGCCGAAGATAATTCGAGGATTAGACGCACTATCCGCCAATGGACTACGTTATCCGATCCCGCAGTACGGCGTAAATAACGACGTACGCGCCGGAATGGGCATCAGCTATTGAGGGCAGTTAACCCCAGCGATACACGGGTCTGATCGAAAGTGTCTGCCGCCCAGGTGGGTTCATCCGGGCAACGCAGCACCAATCGTAGTTCAGCGCGAGCTTTCCGCGTTCGACCCATATGGGTTAACGCGCGCACACGCCACAACGCGAGTAGTGGTGTCATGCCCTGATCATCACAATGATTGATTGGTATGTTCGCACTACGTCGGAAGCGATCTACCAAAGTCAGAATGTCATCGTACCTGCCAATTTTTTCCATCGCCCAAATCGCGCGAAGATAGAATCGAGCGTTAGAAGGGTATCGCTCCACAAGAAACATGATTTGTTCCAGACCCGCTTCATGATCATTCTCCTGATCAGTCAGGATGTCACCATAGGGATAGCGAGCACCGTGACCAAAGATGTGATCTGATAGTACCGTTTCTTTGACTAGGGCCAACCCTTCCACTGCGTTGCCACGAGGGATGAACCACAAGACCTGTCCAAGTGCTCGCACAAAGGGCGGCAGATTATCGGTGAAATAAAGCAGAAGCCCATAGTTCATCTTCGCACCTTGAAGCGTCGGCTCCAGCTCGAGCGCACGTTTGTGCGAAGTCATCGCGCGCGTCGTGGTGGTAATGGCGCGCAAGTATCGCCCACGAACAGCATGAAGGTAACTGAGAGATAAGTTCGAAGATCCACAGAAATGATGAGCCAGCGCATCATCTTCGTCACGCAGCAGAAGGGCTTCGCAACCCACTAGGATTCGATCCGCAGTCTCCATGATCTCATCGTCGAGCGCGGTATAACGATCATCCCAAGACAGCCGCGTAGTCAATGCATTGAGGTAGGCAACGAGCGTCGCCAAATCGGGAACTGCTTCCGCGACCGAACGTCGACCGAGTGCCAATGCACCACTTGTATCGCCTCTCAGCAAGCGAAACTGGATGTGGTAGGCAACACTCCCCGCTTCCGGGAAATCAACAGGAGCCTCATTGTTCTCAGCCAATGTGGGCGATGCATTCAGTAGCACGACAAGCACGACGCGCCAAGCGATATACGCAAGCTCTTTCATGACGTCGGGCACAATCACCTATTGGCTTGAAGTTAAATTCAGCGAACAGATGATTGGGCAAACGTCACGGATGATGCCGACGTATGGAGAGAGGACGACGTCTGCACTAGCCGAGCCTGCGCTCCGGGTGTTTGACAGTTGGGGCACCCTTAGGGGGTTTACGCGTCTTGGCATGACATAGACGTTTAACATCCTTTCGTTCGCGGATGGTCAATCTATTGTCCGTCTCGGCAATTGTGTAGTTTTTTGCAGACATAGTCTTGTCAACCATCGGAAGCACCCATGACGGAGTTACCGCATTCAATATGGCGACACGGTCTTCGCCACTGACATTCAGTTCGTCACAGGCTCGATGCCAGGTTCGCGAGTCGTAGACGAGCGCTGAACCACTCGGCGCAGTCATTTGTTCAACATCCTTATGAACACCTTTGCCCATACGGGTGCCGCCAGTATTAAATTCTTCCGTTGGCCATTGCCGCAGTGCAAAGGAATCCGGCAGGTATTGTGTTGCCGCGTTATCCGCCCGAAACTCATCGACGCAAATGTTGTACTGCACGCCAAGAGGCCGATCATCACCCCAACGTTCTCGTTCCAGAACACCAGGATGATATGGATAATCCGTGTGCCACCCCAGCGGAGGGAATTTACCCAGAAGCTCTTTCGCAGGTCGCATGCAGGTGACGCTAGGGGGGTGGCAATAATGGATTGCGTTGGTACCAAGGTAGGTTTGCATCAGCCACAATGCAACAGGGTGCGTAACGACCCGTGCAACATCAATGCTCCACGTGACACCGTCTCCGACAACAAGCCGACCGTCATTCTTCTGCTCGTTGGAGGCAATGCGATTCGCGACATCACCCTTCAGACGCAACACTTCATCACTCGTCATGAGGTTATCGAGAATCGTAAATCCTTTCTCTCTCAGCTCGGCAAGGTACTCGGAGGGAAATCTAACTGGCCCCGGACGCATGAACAACATCGCACCTTCGATATCAGTTGTGGTCACTGCACCTGTTTCACCATCGGTGGTCTGTCGCAAGACCGTTCCATAAACGGCATTGTGCAATCCACCAGGATGTTGTTGCCAGATGGCCGCATCATTCGCTGTCGGAAGATAATGGCCATCACCATGCAGCGACTCGCCTGCGCTATTGGAGAGTAAGTAAGTGTTCATGACCTGCATTATACTGGCAGTAGGGTGTTTCAGGCAGGATTTTACGTCCAGCCTCAGTAAAATAGTGGTGCCATCGAGAGCGCACCTTTCCAGCTTTAGTCATGCCATCAAGGCTCGCTTCTAGCACGAGATCACCACTTGCCAACACCGATGTCACCATGCACTAAGGAATGATATACACCGGTACTTTGATGGGACCTCTTAATGACGAGTCTTGACCTTGACCCTAGGTACTTATGGACAGGTAGAAAAATCGATCGTTTAGCGAATATTGCGCAAAGGGCCCACCAAAGTTAGTTTTGCCTTGCTTTACCGTCATTCGGAGTGCAAATACCAGACCAGGCCCATCTGCTCTCCACCTACAGTCGTTCATCAATATCGGATCCATGCGGTATTGTTGACCACCTTTGAGCCCTGTGATTAATTCACCTGACCCTGAAAGGATGCCGTGAGGAACACGATGAGCTACATTCAGATCACACCCATGCCAGATAAGGTCTTCGGTGCCACCGTCACCGGGGTCAAACTGGCGGAACTGACCGATGACTCCTTCACCAAGATTCACCAGGCGTTCCTGACGTATGGCTTCCTCCTTTTTCCAGGGCAATTCCTGAGTGATACCGAGAACATTGCTTTTGGTGAGCGGTTTGGAGAACTGGAGTTTGGGGCCAATCCCATGTCCAACCAGCATCGGCACCGCGATGGTTCCTACGGCCAGGTCTTCGATGTCGATACTCAGCGAATGCGCACGAATGTTGGTAACGAAGCATGGCACACCGACTCCACCTACAAACCACTGTCTAGCAAATGCGCGATGTTGTCCGCTGTGACCGTACCAAAGAAAGGCGGCGAAACCGCACTGGCCGATCAGCGCGCTGCCTACGAAGCCCTGGACCAGGCCACGCAAGACCGTATCGCAAATCTATCTGCATACCACTCCACGGAATTCTCACAGGCGAACGATCTCGGCGACTTTCCACCCCGTGAAACAGATTCCATCTATCATGGTGAAGCATACCTTCGACCAATGGTCAAAATGCATCCGGAAACCGGCCGGCCGAATCTGTTTGTTGGCCGACATGCTTTTGGCATTCCCGGGCTTGAGCGATCCGAAAGCCGCGCCTTGTTGAAACAGCTGATCGATTTTGTCGTCTCGGACGAGTCGCGTGTGTATACCCACCCGTGGACCGAGGGCGACACGTTGCTCTGGGATAATCGTTACGTGTTGCATCGGGCCATGCCTTACGATTACACAGAGCCGAGAGTTTTGATTGGTACCCGTATCGCCGGAGACCCCGAAACAGAACTGGCGTACTATCCTTCAGACCCTGCGGCAAAAGCTGGCAGGGAAGCACTCGATACAGAACTTTCGATCCTGCGCAATGAAACTGTCGACAGGCGGTATGGCGCGACAACCGCGGAGCGAGTCATCTGATGCGTAACCTCGCCCCTTACCCCTATAAGGACCTGGATACAGAAGACTGGTGGCATCCTGAGATTCCTGCGGGTGATCCTGAGACAGATTGCATTCTCTCTCAGGAACAGGTCGAACAGTGTCGTGTGAATGGCTTCCTGGTCTTGACTCAGTTGTGGCCTAAGGAAGTTATCGAAAGAGCCGCTACGGAAGCACGACAACGTCATCCTCGTGAACACGTCGTTGAGAATAACGGCGGCTTCAGTGCCATGCCCTGGGTGCACCACGACAAACACGCGGATTCAAACACGGGTTCAGCAGATGCGGCGCTCAACCACATGACCATTCATCGCAACGCGCTGAAAGCGGTCGCCCAGGTCATGGGTGTCACACCGATGGAATTGCGTCTAAGCCAGTCGCACGTCATCGCAAAATACGGCAGAGAAGTTCCGGATCCCCACGATCCGAGCAAGACCATCATGGCTGAGGATCAGGACATACACGTTGACTACGGTAACAACACGCTGGTCGTGCCACCGCATACCTCAAGACCGGATGGCATCGCCTGTCTCTGTTACTACAGCGAGGTCGACGAATGCGGTGGTGCAACACACTTTGCCCTGCCAACACCTGGTGAACTCACCTCCTATTCACCTGAACAATTCAATGCACCGAACTTTGTCTTCGGTACCCGAAACGGGTCAGCCGCTACAGACCAGGGACCACGTTCGGAAGCCAATACGCGAAGGCTCTATGCTGAAGAAAAACCTATTTGTTACGCGCCTGGAACCTGCATCATCTATGGTCTGAACGCGTGGCATCGAGGGACCCCGGTGAATCCGGGCCAGATTCGATATACACATCATCACGTATGGCGTCATCGGGAGGCAGAGTGGGTTAACTGGCAATCACTGGCGCCGAGAATGTCAGCGATGCCATCGCTCTATTTGTCTGGATTGTCTGTCCTTCAACGCACAGTCCTCGGTTTTCCTGCACCAGGAGATCGATATTGGACAGCCGATACACTTGATGCCGTGGGTCAGCGCTATCCGGAAATGGACATGTCGCCCTACCGTTCTGCCATGGTTCTCAGCCACGACCACTGGTAAGCAAGTGAATCGCGTCTAGCGTCGTCGCGACAAACAGGATCGTATACTCCACGCAAGGAGCACAAGTCTCGATCCCATTCACTCCATGATAGGTGGTTCCCATACAACACGTTCGTGAATCCGCATTATCGGTGACTCAAGTTCCAACGTTAAAATCCTCGCGGTTTCACTTTGGGTCGGAACGACACTCGAAGCCGATCCCTCCCCCGCGGCTTCGCTCATGAGCACCGCCACCAGAAGAGAACCTGAGAGCGCCGCGGAGAGCCGACGAATATCACGACCTAGGCGATCAGTGCGGCTATCATGTTCTCGGTCAGATATATCCAAGCGGCCCAATCTACCCGTATGTTTTGAATCTGCGATAAGGAGTCTGTGAATACGCTGTAAGTTTTGAGCCAATATAGGGTGCTTGCCTCAAAAGGAGGGTTTCGTTACTTTTCCCAATTGCCCAGACTACACCAGAGGTCAAATGACCGATTCCTTTGACCAACACCCACCACGACTGTCTGAAGATGAAAAACAACAACTCTACCGCGACGGGATGGTCATCGTTCGTCATGCGATCCCACCGTCAATGACCCAGGCGGCGCTAGAAGTGATCAACGCCAACCCTGAGAACAAGGGCTTCACCAATAACAGCCATACGAGCACTATCGGTCTGTACACAGAGTCAATCCTTCCCGAATTGATTGATGAGGTGATGGGTCCGCACACCCGTCCCATTACCGGCTTTGTGGCCTTGACCCCACCGGGTGTCAGCGACGCGGTTGTTGGTAATCACTTCGATGAAAAAAAAGTGCCCAGACCTGCGACACATGTCGATGGCGGCTGGGCCGGATTAGCGCCTATAAAGCGCAGCGAAATTGAAGCAGCCGGATTGGACCTTCATACCTGGGGCAGCGATGGCGACCCTCAATCAATGGGTCCTGCGGGCGGCGCACCACTATGGCAGGATCCGCATAGAACCGTCGCCATTGGCAGTTTCACAGCGTTTGTCGGGGTCTGTTTGAATGACCAGATGCAACCCGGAAAGGGGCAATTCGCGTTTCGCCGAGGTGCACATGAAGCTGTTGAAGCATTTTTCAATATGCAACGACGCGAGGGTGGCCCTATCGGTGGCGGTGGCCCCGGCTGGCCAAGACTGGTACCCGTGGGTGAAGACAGTGCCATGGCAGGCATCATGCCCAAAGCCATGGAAGCCACCTACCCTGACACCCGTTTTGAACATGAGGACTGGCCCTGGCCAGAGCTAACGCCGGCGCTCATGGAGGAGGGAGACGCATTCATTACGTTACATGCACTACCACACACAGCAACACCCAACCTCAGTAGCGACCCACGTATCAACGTATACTATCGAGTGCGTCGAACTCGCGAGGAGAACCCGCATGAACAGAACCGAAAGATCGGCTGGGGAGTGTCGGATCATCCCGATCGCGCGTTGAATGGCGACTTCCTTGACTATCCTGACCACTACAATCCCTACCAGACCTCAGTAGACAAACTCTGCAATCACTGGAGTGAGTGGGACGGTATGGCCGACATCGTCAAAAAAGAGCGGTCAAAACACCGGTCCTGACATGACATCTCGGCCGCACCCCGCTTTCACACCGACGGCACCATCGGTGACTGAGTTGGCCAGATTGCTTGAAACATGATTGAATCAACGGCTCTCAACGAGCACGGGATCGTATGACTCGACCCAACATCAAGATTGTTCACACGTCCGATGTCCATCTGGACGGCAGGAATCGCGCACCCGAATCCGATGGTTTCCGAAACGTCGCTGAACGGGCATTTTGTTCAGTCGTGGATTTGGTAGTTTCAGAATCGGCAGATCTGTTTCTCATTGCGGGCGACCTATTCGATTCCAATAGAATGTGTGAAGCAGACTTCGAGTTCGTCTACGAGCAGTTGTCCCGTACCAATTGTCCGGTCGTGCTGATTCCTGGCAACCACGATGTCAACAATGAAGCGTCTGTATGGACTCGCATGCAATTGGATAGAGCTGGTCCGGACATCCATCCGATTACCGACGCGACTGGTGAGTTGATTGATTTGCCCAAACTCAGAACGACAATCTGGGGTCGCAGCATGGCTGAACATGCCCCTGACAATATCCCCATGGAGGGCGTCAGCACCGGCCCGAAAGATTACTGGCATATCGGTATGGCTCACGGCGACGTTCTGAGAGACCGCGCATCAGGATGCTCGTCCCCGATCACTCATGACGAAATCGAGACTTCTGATCTTGACTATCTAGCCCTTGGGCATGTGCATGTCTGGCGACAGCATGATCATGGCCGGACCCGCGCCTGCTACCCGGGATCACCTGTTGCAGAATTCGCGACCATCGCCGGTGGGTATGCCGCAGTGATCTCTCTTGTCGACGGAGAGCCAGCTGATATTAGGAAACACAAGATCAGTGAACGGAAAGACACGCATCACTTCATGATGTGATGCTCACATCGCCTTGCCTGACCTAGAAGACGACGCGGCGTGAATGGGATCGAACCAGCGAAGCTTTCCTGGTGATTCAACCACTGGAATATCCAGATTAACGACCACCGCCTCCTGATCGCTACGCACCAGCAAACATTCCAGAGATTCGTCGTCGCTGGCGTTGATTTCCTGGTGAGGCACAAACGGCGGCACAAAAATGAAGTCACCGGGGCCTGCCTCCGCCACGTACTCTAACGTTTCACCCCAGCGCATTCTTGCACGCCCACTGATGATGTAGATGACACTCTCCAGTTCACCATGATGATGTGCGCCTGTTTTCGCAGATGGGTGTATGGAAACAGTACCCGCCCAAAGCTTCTGCGCACCAGCAGACGCGAAATTGATAGCAGCGGCGCGGCTCATCCCCCGCGTCTGCGGGGTATTGGTGTCCAGATGCTCACCGTTCACAACTCGTACAGCGTTGGTTTGCCAATTCTCGCTCGCCATATCTTCTGACCCAATTCATCAAGCCTGTCATATTAGCATTGGTCTTGAGTACACTCCGTGCTTCAGCGACATTGAGGGGACCTCATGACTGGCACACTTTCCGGTATTCGAATCATCGATCTTACCAACGTGTACTCTGGGCCAATTGCCGCTTCGATTCTTGGTGACCAGGGAGCAGACGTCATCAAGATCGAAGCTCCCAATGGAGACATGCAACGCGGTCCTTTTCGGTACGTTCGCAATGGCCTCGACGGACAGTTCGCCATGAACAATCGCAACAAACGATCAATTGTCGTTAACCTCAATCACGACCAAGGAAAGAAGGTGCTATGGTCGCTCCTTCGTGACGCCGATGTTCTGATGGAAAACTACCGCCCGGATGTAATGTCAAAATTTGGTTTCAGTTTTGATGCGGTCCACAAGATCAATCCGAAACTCGTTTATGCCTCCATCAATGGATTTGGCAGTGAGGGACCCTACGCCGGGCAACGAGTATACGATGCAGTCATCCAGGCTGTATCAGGGATAGCGACCCTTCAGACAGATAAGGAATCCGGGCGACCACAGATGATTAACTCTCTCATCTGCGACAAGCTGACTTCGCTGACCGCAGCCCAGTCGATCTGTTCAGCACTACTGGCTCGAGAACGCCAGGGAATCGGGCAACATGTCCAGATCGCGATGATTGACGCAGCTCTGTACTTTATGTGGCCGGATGGCATGGGCAACGAGCACTTTCTTCCTGACCCTGAACTGGGAGAGGTTGCGAGACTCCCGGATGGTGATCACTCTCATATGCTCAAGGAAACTAGCGATGGCTACCTTGCAACAATGCCGGTCCAACCCAGGGAGATTGCAGCGCTGGTTAAAGCCATGGGCATCGATGACGCACTCGATGACGACGGCAGATTAAGGCCACCCGATCAGCGGTCGCACCTGAACCTTGGTGAACTTATCAATGAGGGATTCAAATCGATGACAACTGATGAAGCTTGCCGTGTACTCGAAGAACACCAGGTGCCTTTCGGTAGAATCGATTCGCGGGATCAGGTCCTGAGTAATCCACAGATTCAGGCCATGGGATCCATCTTGAAGTTTGAGCATCCTCAGGGCGGTGCCATGCAACAGCCACGGCCGCCGGCACAATTCAGCGAAACCCCTGCCGGGATCCATCGATGTTCACCGAGGCTTGGTGAGCATACGAGCGAGATTCTCAAGGAGGCTGGCTTGTCAGACGAAGACATTGCGAACTTGAAGGAGAGCGGTGCGGTCGCTTGATCACAGACAAGCATCACTAGATTCAACCGACCCACGAACCTTGTCGAAGAAACTCGACGCAAAGGATGACCTCATGAGCTACGTCGCAAACGAACCTATCGAGACCTGGATCGGGCAAGAAACACCGGAGGAAGTTCTGGAGCCTGATCTGCCCATCATCGATCCTCACCATCATCTGTGGGACCTACGCAGCGCCACCATGGAACCTCATGCCAGCTTCGAACAAAAAGTTTATCTGTGCGAAGAAATCATGCGAGATCTTAACGATGGCGGGCACAACGTCGTTCAGACTGTTTTCGCACAATGTGGTGCGTTCTATCGCGCCGACGGACCCGAGGAAATGAAGTGCGTGGGCGAAACCGAGTTTGTTCAAGGCATTGTGGCGATGAGCCGTTCCGGACTCTACGGAGAAACCCGACTGTGTACCGGCATCTTTGGTACCGCAGACCTCCGCGTGGGAAAAGAGGTCGAAGCGGTACTCCGTGCGCACCAACACGCGTCGGAAAACTTCAGAGGTATTCGCAGCATATTCCCTTCTGACCTCAACAGTACGTTTCTGGAGGGCTATGCGGTCCTCTCTGATCTTGGCCTCAGCTACGACAACTACTCGCCAGACTTCGAACGCCTTCCTGTCCTCGCAAAACTAGCAGCAACTCAACCGGACGTACCGGTGATTGTCAATCATCTCGGCGGACAGATTGACCCAAGATCAGACGATTCATCTAAGGTGCGATGGCGTGAATGTATCACAGCGATCGCAAATGCACCCAATGCCGTAATGAAGGTTGGTGGTGCACAACAGCGCGTTGGACCCTGGGAACCACCTTTCCACATGCATGCACGCAACACGCCGATAGGTTCCGAGGCGCTGTGCGAACTGCTTTTCCCGTACTATGAATACGCAATCGGGGCTTTTGGCCCCGAACGGTGCATGTTTGAGAGCAACTTCCCCGTTGACAAAGAATGTGTGAGTTATCGAACTCTATGGAATACATTCAAACGTATCGCGGCCAAACTGGGTCTGTCAGATTCTGAAAAAGCCATGATGTTCAGTGGTACTGCCGCCCGTGTATACAAACTACCAATGATCTGAGCAGGGTATGAATCAGCGAGTCTTCAGTTTTGGTGCCAGTACTGCCCAGGGTTATCGGGATGATGAGAAGGGTGGTTTTATTGTGCGGCTGGGTGAGAAACTGGCCGCGCATAGTCTCGGGCATATAGAGAATCTTGGAGTCGGCGGCCATACATCGGATCAAATGGCGGCCCGTGCTGCGGAAGTCGCGAGCGACGCAGATCCTTCAGACATTGCCATTGTCAACCTCGGCATCAATGACGTTGCCCGCTCACCGGACCGTTCTCCAGATAAGCGAGTGCCCTTGAATAGGCATCGAGAAAACGTTGAACGTTTACTGGACACTCTTCGGGCGGGCTGTTGCGTCCTCTACTTCACCCAATATCCTGTTGATCATGCCAAACATGGGTTGGATCCTGCAGTGGTCACTCAGTATGTCGAAGCTGGTCATGCAGTTGCACGCGCCCTGGGCATCCGAGTCGTTGACATACACAATATGATCAACGACGTCCTGTACCAACGATATATTCATGATGACGGAATGCATTTCAACGCTGCGGGTCACGACTTTATCGCCGAACAGTTGTGGCCACCTTTGACGGAGATGATGGGTATCAACACCACCTCGGGCTAGTCCGTCAACAGTGTGCCTCTGATCGCATCGAAGGTGGCCTCCGAAACGCCGATGCTCTTAAGGTACTCAATCGGTCCGCCATGGTCCCGTTTCAACCCATTAAGAAAAACGGTCATGGCATTGTTTGGCACTCCCGTCGCCTTCACCAACGCCTCCCGTGACATATCCGGTGGCAATCCAAAATTCGCTTCGACAAAATCAACCTGTCTACGTACATCGCGGTTGGTGAGTAGATAGTCAGCAATGATGACTTCTTCTGGAACGCCCAGAATCGACAGTACAAACGCCGTTGTGATTCCTGTCCGGTCTTTCCCAGCTGTACAGTGAATCAGCAACGGTTGCTCGTCGGCTGACGCGATGATGTCTAGATAACCAATCCACGGACTTGGATCGAAGGAAAGATAGCCGAGATATCTTTCACCGGAAATACCGGTAGCGCCAACAAGTTTATTGAGCACCTCAGAGCCACCATCCGGAATGACCGGGTGGCGGACGTAACGCACGCCAATTTCGACGAGCGGACCGACACCCTGATCATCTATTTCGTCGGATCGGCGAAGATCGATTTGGGTTCGGATTCCTTTTTCTGCGACCAGCGACAGATCCGCCTTCGTCATTCGATCCTGTCTACCGGCGCGAAAATACCGACCCCATCTGAGTGTTCGACCATCTTCTGTTGGATAACCTCCGATATCACGAAAGTTGAAACATCCTTCAAACGGAGTGTGCCTATTCTCAAAGTCGAGTTCCATGGTCACCATTGCCCGGCGAAGCGAGGACCTATCATAGCAACTTTGGCTTCTCGAAAACCCTTACTCAGGCCGCTCACAAACAGAAGCTCAATCGATAGACGAGTGGTAAGGCAACTGTCGTTCGAGAGGCTGATCTTTGCTACCTGCGGGCGGTATGCCACTCGATATTCCCGGATCGTGCAACATTTTCACTAATAGACGAGTAGAATTAAGAGCTGGACTCGCCAACTTAGATCAACCCGAGTAGTCCATCACGGTACACCATATACCAAGAATTGGAGTGAACAGATGGAAAAACCTGACCTCATAGACTTGGATGATATTTCCCGAGACAACGTACTCATAAAAAAAATGATTAGTGAGGCCCTGCCGTTCACACGTGAACAATACATCGTGATGTTCTACGAGGATGAAGGCATACCTTCCCCATGGACCGATGTTCACGAAGACATATTGCCACCCGTCTTTCGGGACAAACAATCCAAGCAGGTCAGGGAAGCCATCGCCAACCTAGGAGAAGCCATCGGCGTGACCTACACCGGCGAAATCCCTCGATGAATTGACACCTGAGTGACCTGGCCATGGATTGCACCGTCACCTCATCGTTCTTGGAGCGAGCAAGACCGATGAACTGACAAGGCCTAGTCGCCTAGCTCTTCGGGAGACCTGACAAAAGGACCTTCGAGTTCCTGCTTGGACAGGCCGATCACCGCACGATAACCGTGGTGCTCCTCTTCAATATGCAATGTTCGCTCAGGAATCACGAAACGCGTCCCAGCAACACACTCATGAATTTCGTTCGTCGCCGGATCCTGAAAACGGAACTTTCCGTTTGTGATGTACGCACGAATACTCACGTCGTGCCAATGGATCGGCGTACCGCCACTTGCGGGTGCATCAAAGACCGAGCTGTAGTAACCATGTTCTTCGATCTCTTTCAGCGCCTCTTCATCTGTTTCGAAGCACTGATGATCTACGGAGATACCCATGTTGATCTCTCTTCTAGGGGTTGGTAGCAGTCTATCACTACCTGAACACGCGGATCTGGATCGTTGTCACCCGTTAACGCTGAATGCCTATCACTATTTCGGAACCGCACTGCTCTGATCGGTCTACTCTGACCAGGTACAAGCAGCAACCTGGCTACTTGATCATGGCGCTGACTCAGATCTGGTCCATGATTTCGGCGACCCTGGACACGGCATACAGGCTTTAGCCATGTATCTGTCGGCACAACATGGTGCGCTCAACTGCCTGCGACCCCGGTTAGAACGCGGCGAGGACACAGCATCATGGATGGCGCACACGATGGTGCACCCGAAGAATGGTATTACTCACGCGACATACCAGACGCGGTCGCCATTTTGCATGACGTAAAGTAATGCTCATTGGTAATAGTGGGCTGCATCAAGGCCGACCCACTATCACACGGGATCGCGCCCAAAATAGCGTTTTGGATGCAGTACTCCTATAGTACGCTGCCCAAATCACAAGCGGCTGAAGAGCATGTCATCACAAACAGACGACCTGCGAATCGCAGAAGTCAAGGAACTCACGGCACCTGAAACGTTGATTGACGCAATTCCGGTCTCAGATACTGCTGGTAACACGGTCAGCAGTGCTCGTCGCGCCATCCATAACATCCTGTCGGGTGAGGATGATCGTCTGCTGGTCGTCGTAGGCCCTTGTTCCATTCACGATGTCAGTGCTGCCAGGGAATACGCCGAGCGGCTGGCCACCATCAAGGACCAACTCAACAACGATCTGTTTATTGTCATGCGTGTCTATTTCGAAAAGCCACGCACAACCGTTGGCTGGAAAGGTTTGATCAATGACCCCGATCTGAACGACACCTTTCAAATCAACAAAGGACTCACGATGGCAAGGCAGCTTCTGCTGGACCTCGGCGAGATGGGTATACCCACTGGAACAGAGTACTTGGATCTGATTAGTCCCCAGTACATCGCTGACCTGATATCCTGGGGGGCGGTCGGCGCCAGAACAACAGAAAGCCAGACCCATCGAGAACTTGCGTCCGGCCTATCCTGCCCGGTGGGATTCAAAAATGCGACGGATGGTTCCATCCAGATCGCCATTGATGCCATCGGTTCTGCCTCACGACCTCACCATTTTCTGTCGGTGACCAAGGCCGGAAACTCAGCCATTTTCAGGACAGCCGGTAACGAGGACTGTCACATCATTCTAAGAGGTGGCAGTCATCCAAACTACGACATGTTCTCGGTTCAAGATGCGTCTGAGATGCTGGGCAAAGCAGGACTTCCTGCACGCATCATGATTGACGCCAGTCACGCCAATTCGCGCAAAATACCCGCTCGCCAGGTAGACGTAGCGGGCGACATCGCGACGCAGGTGGCTCGTGGCTCACGCAGCATCTTTGGAATCATGCTGGAGAGCCATCTGGTTGAAGGTCGACAGGATGTGGTCGAAGGTGTGGAACTGACGCACGGCCAGAGCATTACCGATCCGTGTATTGGCTGGGAAGAAACGGAGTCAGTGTTGGCTAGGCTCGCCGAAGCATCCGGACGACGTCGCTCGTGACCAGCGTTCCAGGTTTAAGCTGGTCCAGGACCTCTCCCGAGGAGGCAGGTTTCAACCCCGGAGCCTTCGAAGATGCCCTCGAGCTCGCCTCTACATCAGAAATTGGCATCGGTTCTGATCTCACCAGCATGATGCCTGATGGCACACGCCATCCAAGCAATCGGCCACTCGGACCAGTAAAGTCTCGCGGCAGTACATCCGGTGTTGTTGTATTTCGGGGACAGATCGTAGGGGAATATGGCGATATTGATCGCCCCGAAGTCACATTTAGCTGCTCCAAGAGTTACCTCTCAGCGTTATGTGGCATCGCAGTGACGGATGGCCTGATCGACTCATTGGACGAAAGAGTCGGCGACAGAATCCGTGATGGAGGATTCGACTCCCCGCATAACAATCAGATCACCTGGCGCCACCTGTTCGAACAAACGAGTGAATGGGATGGAGAACTATTTGGCATTCCGGATTGGATTGACCGTGGTCGACAAGTGGCAGGCGCAAAGGCTCGCCTCGAGTCAACCGTTGGCGGTTCCGCTGAGGAGGTGGTCGATTATCGTCCACTCACCCAACCCGGCACATTCTGGGAATACAACGATGTAAGGGTTAATCGCGCATCACTAGCACTCCTTCAACTGTTCCGCGAACCCCTGCCGCAAGTTCTAAAGCGGCGTATCATGGATCCGATCGGTACCTCAAATACCTGGTCCTGGCATGGATACCAGACATCCTGGGTCGAAATTGATGGACGAGACATTGAATCGGTTTCGGGCGGTGCGCACTGGGGTGGCGGGATCTGGATCAGCACACTGGATCACGCTCGATTCGGACTGCTGTATCAAAACAACGGCAGCTGGGGTGGCGTAACACTGCTCCCCGAAAGCTGGGCTCGGGCAACCAGAACACCCTGTCAACTCAATCCGGATTACGGTTTGATGTTTTGGCTCAACACGCGACATCACCTGTCCGACGTAGCAGGAACCGACGCATTCGCTGCGATGGGCGCAGGCGGCAACGTTGTATTCATATGGCCTGAAGCCGAACTGACCATTGTGTTACGTTGGTGTGCTTCCACCAAAGGGGTCATCGACTCAATACTGAGGGCACGTATCGGCAGTTGATGCGAATAGTTCGATGGTGGGTTTCGGGCGAATCATCATTATTGATGCAGACGCAACTCGACGCATAGTCCATCCCCTATACGGAAAGGTCGCCTGAGATTGGGAATTGGCTGTCCTGACTCAACCCACCTGCCGTGAGGTCTATCAGGCGGATACGTATGCCGGTGGGGGCACAAAGCTGAAACCTTCCGCCTCAAGCAGCTTCGCGAATCCAATGGTTTTGAGATCGCCGTACTCTGGCCCCATGATCTGAATACCAATAGGCAGGCCCTCACCTTTCGCACCCGTTGGAACCACTGTCGACGGCAAGTAGGCGTTGATCGCATGCCCTGCCCAGAAAACACCCTCGTTGTAGCCGCGGGTTTCGTTGTCCACCTGCAGTGTGCGCTCATGGAAAGGTCGGTGGTCGTGCTCGAATGCCGGTGTTGGCATGGTCGGCATTAAGACGACGTCGTACTGCTTGAAGAATTCATGCCAGGCCCAGCGTGCTTTGGTTCGAGTCTCATTGGCCATCGCGTAATCCCGATAGCTCGCCAGCTGCCGCCGTAATCCTCGGGCACGATCACTATCCGGATCAGCTTCAGCTAGCCGTTGCTGCAGCGACTCGTACTCTTCCAAGGAATTACGTGATGCCATGACTGCCGTCAATAGCGCCTGGTAGTTATCATGAATCTCAGTTACATCAAATTCGGGCCTAGCCTCCTCATCGACATACCCGCCGGCTTCGCGGACTGCGCGTGCAATCATGCTGACCCGTTTTCTGGTTTCCTCGTTGACAGGTGCCAATGCGTCGTTGAGCCAAACAGCTACTTTAACGTCACGAAGAGAAGCCCACGGACAAGGTACGAGAGAGAGTTGATAGCCTGCGGACATGATCTCGTCGGGCCCCGCCATAGCGAGTGTCGCCACCTCCAGATCAGCAGCGCTTCGTGCAAGAGGACCGATGACAGTGAGATCTGACTGTGCCAGAACACCCGGGGCTGCATGGCCACGCGGTGGCAATAGTCCCCAGGTCGGTTTATGGCCAAACACACCGCAGAAGTGAGCGGGGTTACGAATCGAACCACCTATGTCTGAGCCATTCTCAAGCCCGGTCAGGCCAGCCGCCAGCGCCGCTGCAGATCCTCCTGAGGATCCCCCCGGCGTGCGGCTGTGATCCCACGGATTATTCGTTGTGCCATAGATCTCGTTGTAGCTCTGCATGTCCGCAAGATTGAATGGGACGTTGGTTTTGCCAAAGATGTTCACACCCAGCGCTTTCAATCGTTGCACCGATAACGCATCGGTATCGCAGCGATTATCCTTCCAGACAGGATTTCCCCGGGTTGTGATCAATCCGGCCATGTCATAGGACTCTTTGAGCGTCATCGGAAGACCATGCAGCAACCCCCAGGACTTTCCAGCCGCCAGATCACGGTCGGCTTGTCGAGCAGTTTCGATCGCTCGGTCAAAATCGTTGACGACGATCGCATTCAGATCAGGATTGAAGCGTTCAACACGATCGAGAAAATAGTCCAGCATTTCTGAGGCGGAGATCGAACGGTTTCTGATCTGTTCCGCAAGTTGTAAAGCAGATTGAAAGGCAAGTTCTGTCATCGAGATGAACCATTGCTAAGTGACAGGTAGAGGAAACCACATGCAATCACTCAGGCCAACCCCCTAGTCAGAACAAGGTCATCGGCTACATATTCCTTACGCGACACGATCTAGACGATGTTCCGGTCTGGGTTGGGACTGACCTCGCCATCAACATCGCCAGTAACACAGCAGAGTTCCACGGGGATACGCTCGCAGAGATCTTTGGTTCGCTGATCATATTCGTGACAGGTATTGGTGCATTTTTAAAAGCTTAGATAGTCGGCGGGTTCTAACGCCATCGAAGACGAGCCCATCTGAAGACTCATTTTATTCGCGACATGTCAGGATTGTGTCCCGGTCCAGAACGAACATAGATGTGGACAGGGACATTCAGTAAGCTGAGGACATGCTCCTCACCGGATTAAGTTTTCTTCATGTCCGAAACGAACGGTAGGCCCCCAGGAACTACTGATGATATAGGTGGCGAAATCGCCGGCCTGACACCGAAAAATGAAAACAGCAAGGGCTTCGTCGGTCGGTTTCTAGGCGCGATTTCAGGCTATGTCCAGATTGGCGTTATTGCTGTGCTGTTGATCGTTACCTTCTATTTTACCCGCGCACCAACACAGGAAGACATAGAAGCGAGAAGCCCGGGGGTCGTGACGTCCTCAGTCACTGATGTCCAATTGGTATCCGTGGTGAGGCCACTTGCAACCGTATCGGTACCCAAAGTAAATGCTACAGGCACGGTCCTCGTTCGCTCCTACGTCACCTTGACATCTCAGGTTGGAGGCAGGGTGACCTACGTTGCGCCATCCATGAGGAGTGGTGGTGTATTCGGGTCCGGTGAAGAACTGCTGCGCATTGATCGCCGTGATTTTGACCTAAATGTCCAGCAGACCGGGGCCGATTTCTCTTCTGCGCAAGCAACGCTGGAACTACGAGAAGCCGAACGGGACGTCGCTATCGATAATTATCATCTGTTGAACCCGGGCGCTGACGTACCTACCTTGGTCGCAAAGGAACCTCAAATCAGGCAAGCCAAAGCGCAACTAGCATCTGCAAGGGCGCGGATGGATAGTGCATTGCTCGCGCTAAACAGGAGTCAATTCACTTTACCGTTCGATGGGCGAGTAACGGAATCAACCGTCGAGGTCGGACAATATTTGACACCTGGACAGGCCTTTGGCCGCGCGTTTGCAGAGAATGCGGTTGAAATCTCAGTGCCCGTGACCGTCGATGAGCAGGGGCTTCTCGGTAATATTAAAGAACGTACTGGGCAGGTATTCGCTAATGGTTCAACGTATCCAGTTAGAATCGATCGCGTCGCCGCTGAACTCGATCAACAAACGCGATTTTCGCGTATCTACCTTCAATTTGTCGAAGATCGCATCATACCACCAGGGACATTTGTCGAAGTAGAGATCGAAGGTATGCCTCTCAGTGACACCTACCGACTCTCGGAGTCTGCGCGACAGATGAATGACACACTGTGGCTGGTTCGCAATGGTCAACTCGCGCTGTTTAAGCCGGAGCTTCTAGCTAGCACGCCGGACGGTCTGATCGTTCGTGCATTCGACTATGGCGAGGGTATCATTCTTGGGACCATTCCAGGCGCTCGTGAAGGTCTCGAAGTCCAAATCAGCGAGCTTGATCTATGAGCAGCACCGACTACGGTGACATGAAAAATCCCCGAGGGATTATTGGCTATTTTGCTAGTAACTTGGTTGCCGCAAATCTGATCATGAGCCTGCTGTTGGTGGGCGGTCTGTTCGCCGGTTTATCTCTTAACTCCCAAATTTTTCCTTCCGTGGATCCTGGGATTATCTCGGTCAGTGTGCCGTATCCAGGCGCGACGCCAACAGAGGTTGAGGAAGGCATTACACGGCGGGCGGAAGAGGCTGTGTTTGGGATCGAAGGTGTTGAACGTGTTGTCTCAACGGCCAGCGAGAATTTTGGGTCACTGAATATCGAACTCAAGGATTTCGTGGACTCTAAAGAAGTACAGGACGATATAGAGGCGGCCATCGATCAGATCGCAGATTTCCCACCCGGCGATGCCGAAGCTGTCGATATCGTGCGCCTCAAACCTCGGAATGAAGCCATTACGCTGGTCGTCTACTCTGACCTGTCGGAGGATTACCTTCGTCGGGGAGCGGAACATCTCGAACAAACTGTGCTAGATCTGCCAAGCGTGACCGATGTCAAAATGCTCGGTGCTAGAGGATATGAAATTGCCATTGAGGTCTCAGAAGACTCCTTGCGACAGTATGGACTTACCATCGACCAGATCGCTGCCGCTGTTCGAAACTCATCGCTGAACTTGTCGTCCGGAGAATTGAAAACAGATGCAGGGGATATTTTACTTCGCACAAAAACCAAACGCGAAACCGGTACCGAGTTCCGCGACATTGTCGTCCGTTCGCGATCTGACGGTTCGCTGCTTCGGCTCCACGAGTTGGCCACCATACGAGACGGCTTCGTCGAGCAAGACTTCATTAATCGGTATAACGGCAAGTCAGCTGTCCTACTGACTATTTCAGCATCAGAGAACGAGAACCTTCTCCAAATAGCAGATGAAGTGAAGACCGCACTCAATAACTACGAACCGCTCCCCGGGGTTTCGGTGGAGATCTGGGTGGATTTTTCGCAGGTTCTCGCAGACCGGCTTAGTCTACTTGTCAGAAACGGCATCATCGGATTTATGCTGGTCTTCCTTTTCCTCGTCTTGATGCTCGATCTGCGACTTGCCATCTGGGTAGCAATGGGTGTCCCGATTTCATTTCTGGGAGCGTTCCTGTTGTTTGATGCACTGGATGTAAACCTGAACATGGTGTCCTTGTTCGCGCTAATTATCGTTCTTGGTATTGTGGTCGATGATGCGGTCGTCGTCGGAGAAAACATCGTCGCAGAGCAAGAAGCAGGACACGATGGCTACAATGCCGCGATTCTCGGCGTGAAGGGCGTACTCAGTCCAGTGACGATCGGCGTAATGACGACCATGGCTGCGTTCGCGCCGTTACTGTTTGTGACTGGAACGTTCGGACAGATACTAGGGGTGGTTCCTGTGGTGGTGATTGCGGTATTGGCGATGTCACTGATCGAGGCCTTCTTTATTTTACCGGCACACCTAGCCCATGGCGGTAACTGGAGTCGACGGCCATTGAACGTCATTCAGGCGAAAGTGGGTCGTGGGGTTGCTCACTTCCGCGACAACGTCGTCGTTCCGGCAATCAGGCTCGGTGTGCGTTTTCGCTACGTCACGTTGCTATTGGCGTTTACGAGCCTGGTCGGCGCAGGTGCCCTACTCGCATCGGGCGCAGTGCGCTTTATTTTTTTTCCAAGTCTCGAGGCCGATGCTTTGAGCGTAGATATTGCGTTCCCGGTAGGAACACCTTTTGAAACTACCCGTCAGGCAGCAGAACGTGTTGTCGCCGCTGCACATAACGTCAATGATGAGACTAACAGCACTGCTTTCAAACATTTCAATACCACCATCGGTGGTCAGACCAGCACCGGTGGTGGACCTGGCGGCGGCAGCCGGGTGTCGTTCGCCACAAACCAGGCCTCAATCGCCATTCAATTGCATGCTGAGCCTCTCAGAACACTGTCTGCTGGTGAACTTGAGCGTCGCTGGCGAGAGGAAACAGGTGAGATTGCAGGGATTGAGTCACTATCATTTTCTTCCGAGTTCTTTGGGGGGGGGCCAGACCTCCAATATGAACTCACGCATGTCAGCGACACCATCCTGAACGAGGCGGTTGAAGAGCTGAAATCAGCGTTCAATGATTTTCCCTCTGTCTATGACGTCCAGGATTCTTTCGATAATGGGAAAAGACAATACGATATCGAGCTAACGACAGCAGGCGAGTCCATTGGGCTGACACCCGCGTACGTCGCCCGTCAATTACGCTGGAATTTCTTTGGTGAAGAAGTACAGCGTATTCAACGGGGTCGAGAGGAATTGAAAGTCATGGTTCGTTTCCCCGAGGACGAACGCTCAAGTGCTAACGATCTCTACAACGCACGAATTCGCCTGCCAGACGGGACCGAAACACCGCTCGCAAACGTCGCGCGACTGGTCGAGTCGCAGGCATTTTCTTCTATTGACCGCGTCGATGGACGAAAAATCGTGACTGTATCCGGTGAGATAGACACAGCTATCGCAACCCCTACGGAGATCAACGATATCGTATTAAATGAAACGTTACCGGATCTGGTCGCAAAATACCCCGGCCTCAACTTCCAACAGTCCGGTATCGCTGAGCAACAAGGTCAGGACCTGTCGCAACTGAGTAACCTGATGACTGTGGCACTACTCGTGATCTTCGCGATGCTCGCCGCTCAACTTCGAAGCTACGTGCAGCCTCTGATTATTCTGATGGCGGTTCCCTTCGGTTTTGCCGGCGCGGTTTACGGCCATTATCTCCTTGATTTCACACTATCATTCGTGTCGATCTTCGGCATGATTGCGTTGTCAGGGGTCGTGGTGAACGACTCGCTCATTCTAATCGATCGGTATAATCGCTTCCGTCGCGATACCGAGATGTCCACAATTGACGCAATTGTTGCCGCCGCGCAGCGGCGCTTCAGAGCCATCATCCTAACGACCGCGACAACTGCTCTGGGTCTTACACCAATGCTATTTGAAACGAGTATCCAAGCACAGTTTCTGATTCCAATGGCGGTCAGTCTTGCAACAGGAATCGTGTTCGCGAGTGTTGTCATTCTGTTCATCGTTCCTGTTCTGGTGATGATCCGAGAAGACTTTAGAAGTGCACGCAAACCTACAGAGGCTGTCTGGGAAGACACTCCTGTCGATGCGACGACGTCGTAACTAAGCCAGTTCAGAGAAACGGATTTACGCCAATTGCCGAATCCCTAGGCTTTGTCGCATCATAGGTTCCCCCTGACTCCGGGAGACGAGGATGTCTTTGCCACTGGAACATCTCAAGGTTGTCGACGCTGCGTCCTACCTTGCCGCCCCTGGCGCCGCAACGGTGCTGGCAGATTTCGGCGCCGACGTTATCAAGATCGAACCTCTGCAGGGTGATGGCTACCGACTGTTGGTAGGCCCATACCCTGTGCCTTACCACTGGCAGCTGACGTCCCGAAACAAAAAGTCCATTGCCCTCGACCTCCGCAGCGACAGAGGATTAAGAATCCTCCACGAACTCGTCGCTGATACCGATGTACTCCTGACCAATTTCAGGCCAGATCAACAGCGGGATTTCAAAATGACCTGGGATCAAATGTCAGAACGGAACGATCGACTGATCATGGCCGAAGTGACCGGTTACGGCACAGAGGGACCGGACCGCAATATGCGTGCCTTCGATGCAACCGCCTGGTGGGCACGCTCCGGCATGATGGACCTGATACGGGAACCGGATCGAATACCCCAACAAGGGGCCGGCGGCTTTGGCGATCACGCAACCTGCATGAGTTTGTTCGGAGGCATCATGATGGCTTTGTACCAACGCGAGCGCACTGGCAAGGGAACCTTCGTACAAACTAGTCTCGTGGCTAACGGAGTATGGTCAAATGGTATGCAGGTGCAGGGCAAGATCGCAGGCTTTGATCTCAACGAATGGCGGCAAGAGAACGGCCAACCCAGTCCGTTCGGCGCGGTCTATGAAACCAGTGACCATCGGCATGTGCTGTTGTCCATCACCAATCCCAAAAAGGAATGGTCCAACCTTGCTGCGGCCGTTGGCCATCCTGAGTGGCTAGAGATCTGGCCGGTTGCGCGAGACGCCTATCGGGACCAGGACAACGTTCGCCAACACATCGCCACCGCAATAGCTCAAATGACTGCAGCACAGGTACATGAGCAGATGACCGAGTATACGATCCCCTATGGACTGGTTCAGAACCTGGACGACGTCGTCAACGACGAGCAGCTTAAGGCTAACGATATCCTCATTCCCACGGAATCGGATAACCCTGACTATCAGTGGACGGTTAATTCTCCGATTACTTTACAGGGTCACTCCAAGCGAGCGCCGACAGAAGCACGAGACACCGGCGCTGACAGTCGCGAGATCCTGGAATCACTTGGGTACACCGAAGGCGCCATTCAGGATCTGATCGACGTTGGAGTTGTTGGTGAACCTGATAACCAGGAAAGGTAGAGCACCTCATCATGCCTGTTAGCTTTAACGGGGTCTTCCCCATCCTACCAACGCCATTCTATCCGGATGAGGCCATAGACCTGGACAGTTACAAAAAAATGGTCATGTCTATGCGAGAACTCGGCGTTGATGGCGTTACCATCTTGGGCGTTCTCGGTGAAGCCAACCGGCTCACCGATCAAGAACGCAGCGCCATCCTTGATACCGCCATTGAGGCTGCCGGAGGCCTCCCAGTGGTGGTTGGTACCAGCCACAGCGGGACCAGAGCGAGTATTGAGTTAGGGAAAATGGCCATCAAGGGCGGCGCGTCAGCTCTAATGGTGACTTCGCATCAGGAGCCTGTTCACAACGAGCAACGCATTTTCGAGCATCTATCCGCCATCTGCGAGGCATCGTCGCTCCCGATCGTATTGCAGGACCACCCGGGCTCAACGGGTGTACACATGTCGATGCCGCTAGTTCAGCGACTCCTTGAATCTGAACAGAACATCGCCTGTGTAAAGCAGGAGGCGCTACCATCACCGCAACGTATCGCGGCACTACGCACATTCTCCGACATTCCAATATTGACTGGACTCGGTGCGCTCTATAGCGCGTTTGAACTCGCGTCCGGAGGGAACGGCTTCATGACCGGTTTTGCATTTCCTGAAGTTCTCGTGGCTATGCACCAGGCGCGGACTTCGGAGGACAACGACCGTTTGTGGTCGCTTTACCAAGCATATCTGCCACTGATTGTCTTCGAACAGCAGCCAGGTGTCGCTGTACGTAAGGAGATCTTCCGGCGGCGCGGACTGATTGAGCACAATACCGTTCGTAGCCCAGCGGCCAGCCTCAGTAAGCTCGCCGCCAATCAATTAGGCGACCTGATCAATCGAGTGTTTAGCGTCACTGATATCACCCAGCCACTCATCCCCTGACGCGATGGCACCATTTATTACCATCGCTTAAAATCACGCTGGTCGGTCATGGTGAGTAAGAACAGCCAGAGGGCGTGCCCATTCCGAGCCTTCCCGGTCCACTATATGAACGGGGCCATGCCCAGGCGATTCACGCCGACAGCAAACGCACGTCACTCGAGAAGATTGACCCGGTTTCACGGCCGGATCTCATCAGTAACATCATGAAATCTCCTAGTATTTTCTCGCCGGGGCCACAGCGAGACGTTCGAAGCCAAGGCAGGTCGACTATGTCGATCTGTTGCGAGAGTGTGAGTTCGTCGCACTACAGTGGCATGTCGATTTTGATCGTGATGAAGATCTGATTCTTGCGAAACTCACCGCCCAACGTCCTTCCTTTTGATCCGCTTTGGGTCAATGTCGGTCGATCTTGCCATGTACGAGGAAGACCACCTGGCCCGCAATATTCGTTGCAAGGTCACCGATCCGCTCTATATTGCTCGAGATGGTCAGGTAAGACACTGCCTGCCTGACCATGTTGGGCTGTTGCTCCATACCTTCCTGCAACGTCTTATAGGAGCGAGCGTTTTGTGCGTTAAGCTCTCTGTCCATCTCACGAACACGTTCCGCCAGTAAGACATCCTGTTGGGAGATCGCTTCCAAAGAGAGTTGCACCATGCGTGCACTCGTCGCACTCATGCTGTTCATGGCATGATCCAAAATCAGTCGATCAATGTTGGCTAGGAACTCTACACGCTCTGCGATGTTGATCACCTGATCGCCGATCCGCTCAAGGTTACTGTTTACTTTGATCCCACTCACAATCCTTCGTAGGTCAAAAGAACTTGGACGGTGCAGCGCAAGTAGTTTGAGACACTCGGCCTCAATCTCAACTTCCAGGGCGTTGACTTCGGTTTCAGTCTGACGAATTTCCTGTATCAGAACTGGATCAAAGGTCTGCAACAAACCACTGACCTTCCCTACCGAATCAGAAACGAGCTGACCAAGAGACGACAGCCGGCCGTTCAGACGCTGCAGATCCTCATGCTGCAGCTCTGTCTCCGATGGCTCCAAGATGCTCTCCGCTTGCTTCACATACCTTACCCACAGTGGTTGCGACGCGATTACGTCGAGAGATAGTGAAGTCTGTTTAAAGACGAGTTTATTTTGCGGGAAAACAATGCCACTGCAACCTAATAGCCATAGTTTTCAGACTAAAAGGCCGGTTAGAATGCCGGGTCGAGTTATGATTTTGAAAGGCCAGATTCATGAGCGAACAGTTCATAACCAATACAGCTGACTTTGACCCGAACAGCATTCCGCTCGAGGACATTGATCCTGCCCAACCTCATCTGTTTGCGGCCGACGCCCACTGGGGTCTGTTCGAGCGGCTTCGAAATGAAGATCCAGTCCACTACACACCAGACGGTCCGCACGGCGCCTATTGGTCCGTAACGCGGTACGAAGACATCTTTACCGTCGACACCAATCATGATGCGTTTTCGTCTGCGCATGGGATTACACTCGACAGACGTTCGGGTGCCAAAGAGCCCAAGCGGGAATACACGGAAGACGAGATCAAAGAGTACGAGGAACGACGCGAGCAGCAAGGACCGTTTAGCATGTTCATCGCGATGGATCCTCCTCGCCACGACCAGCAACGCGCAACGGTCTCACCCGTTGTGGCACCGCCCAATCTAAAAAATCTAGAAGAGACCATTCGTGAACGCGCAGGCAATATTCTCGATAACCTCCCTATGGGTGAAACTTTCAACTGGGTTGACAAGGTATCCATCGAACTCACAACGCAGATGCTAGCGACCCTCTTTGACTTTCCCTTTGAGCAGCGTCGAAAACTGACCTTGTGGTCCGACATCTTCACCGGTGGCGAAGGCGCAGCGCATCTTAGCGAAGAAGAACGTGGCGCTGAAATCATGGGATGTTTGGCGCAGTTCACCGAACTATTCAACCAACGTCGAGAGAACCCCGGCGAATTTGATCTCATCACGATGCTAGCACACGGTGAGAGCACCAAAGACCTTAAACCGATGGAGTTCCTCGGTAACCTCGTATTGCTGATCGTCGGAGGCAACGACACCACTCGCAACTCCATTTCCGGTGGCGTACTGGCGCTAAACGAGAATCCAGCTGAATACGACAAATTAAAAGCCAATCCCAAGCTGATTCCGAACATGGTGTCTGAGATCATTCGATGGCAGACACCACTCACACACATGCGGCGTGTCGCAAACCAGGATATCGAGGTTGGTGGCAAGACCATCAAAGCCGGTGATCGGGTTGTCATGTGGTACGTTTCGGGCAATCGGGATGAACGTCATATCGAAAATCCCAATCAATTCATCATTGATCGAAAGCGTGCGCGCGAACATCTGTCCTTTGGTTTCGGCATCCATCGTTGCATGGGTAATCGTCTTGCCGAAATGCAGATCAAGGTCCTCTGGGAAGAAATCCTGAAAAGGTTCAGCCATGTCGAGGTGGTGGGAGAACCTGCGCGGACCGCATCAATTTTCATTAAGGGCTATACCGACCTGCCGGTCCGTGTACATCCAATCTGACATTGCTTACCTCTACCGTAAGCACGCGAAAACGGACCTCGCCTGACATCATCGACACCTAACATTCCCTCTCTCGGATGGCGGGAGACCCTGGCCTATGGAGCTCCAGGCGTCGGAGCTGGTTTCATGATGTTGCTGGTCAATCTCTACGTTATGAAGTTCGCAACAGATGTACTTCTCATCGCACCTGGTGTGATGGGGGTCATCTTCGGTATCTCACGGGTGTGGGACGCCGTGTCTGACCCTCTGGTCGGTTATCTCAGCGATCGGTCAAAAAACAGGCTGGGACGCAGACGCTCCTGGTTGCTCTTAAGTATTTTGCCGCTCGCCAGCATGTTCATCTGGGTCTTCTCTCCACCTGGGAGTCTCTCCGCAGGCATGCTGATTGTCTGGATGGCGATTGGGGTCATCGGATTTTACTCTGCACTGACCATGCTGGTTGTTCCTCACGTCTCTCTCGGTGCAGAACTCTCGGAGGACTATCATCTTCGATCGCGACTCTACGGTCTGCGGCATGGTGCTTTTACTTTCGGTGCAATCCTCTCACTGGGCGGTATGCAATGGCTACTTTCGGCAGAACAGACAGGTCCCGAGGCGGTTCGATCACGCGCGTTTGAAGTCACAATGATCGCCTCGGTTGTGACAGGTGGGCTAATCCTATGGGCGGTTATGGGTCTTCGCGAAAGACAAGATTTCCAGGGTCGCGTCAATCATCGACCACTTTCTGCCTTTGCAGATGTCTGGCACAACGTGCACGCACGACTCGTACTGATCGTGACATTTGTCGAAAACATTGGTGGAGCTGTCATCGCAACACTCACACTCTATGTTGCCCAATATGTACTGGGACGACCTGATATGGCGGGTCTGATTATTCTTGCGTACTTTATACCCTCAACGCTATCCGTACCGATGTGGCTACCGTTGTCCCGGAAGTTTGGGAAGGTTCGACTATGGATGTTTTCAATGGTTCTGACCGGTCTATCGTTTGGCAGCATGATTAGCATTCTGGTACTAGAGCAAAATATTCAGTTGCCCGTGATGTTTTTCCTAGCCTTTGTTGCCGGATTGTCGGCGGGTTGTGGTGGTACGCTGTCGCCATCTATACAGAGTGACATCATCGACTACGATGAGTATGTCACTGGTGAGCGAAAAGAGGGCTCCTACTTCGCCGCCTTCAATTTTGCACACAAGAGCGCCACAGGAGTGATGATCGTGCTGGCTGGCTTCATTCTACAGTTGGCTGGATTTGTGCCTAACGTCAACCAGACTGAACTGGTCATCTATGCACTGGTGGGTTTATTTGCCGGCTTTCCACTCGTGTGCTATTTGGTCAGCGCCTGGCTTTTCAGGCGATTCTCGCTGGATGAACGCACGTACCGAAGGCTGCGCTCTGCATTGAATGAACGCAAAGTCAATCCGGAAGCCCCAGCACCCGTTTCGCAATGATGTTTTGCTGAATCTCGTTACTGCCGCTGTATATTGAGGCAGCGCGAGAAGACAGCCAACGGCGAGTGCCGTCAATCTCGGGAGTTGAAAACGCATCGCCTTCCCAACCGTATCCCTGCGTGCCTCTGAGAGACGTCAATAATTCCGCTTGCATCTTTTCATACTCGGTGCTCACCAATTTCATAATCGAGGTGACCGGACCGGGAGTACGCCCATCGCTCGCCTCCTCGACCATTCTGCGTGAGGTCAACTGTAGTGCACGCGCCTTCATTTCATAGTCAGTCACCTGCTTACGCACCAGCATATCAAGCTGACCGGTCTCAGGACCGATGTACTTACGCGCGATATCAACCATCGTAGTCTGCTTTCGTTCCGTACTTTGTGACACTAGCATTTCCATCCCTGACCGTTCGTGTTGCAGCAATCGTTTACCCACTGTCCAGCCACGATTCATTTCACCAATCAGATCGCGTTTGTCAGCAACAGCGTCATCAAAGAAGGTCTCACAAAAGGGCGAGTGACCACTGATAAGTTGGATAGGGCGCACTTCGATACCGGGTTGATCCATTGAGAGTACGAGGAAGCTGATACCGTCATGTTTGGGGGCGGCTTGATCCGTACGGACAAGCATGAACATCCACTCGGAGGTATGTCCATCGGATGTCCATATTTTCTGACCGTTGATCACGAGGCGATCACCATCGAGTACCGCACTGGTCCTAAGGCTCGCAAGATCCGAACCTGCTCCTGGTTCTGAGTACCCCTGACACCAGGCGCCTTCGCCACGAGCAATCATAGGGAGCAGCCGACGTTTCTGCTCTTCGGACCCAAACTCCAGAATTGTCGGTCCTACCATTTGCGTGCCGCGATTGATGAGTGGCGGTCTCGCACCGATCGCTTTCATTTCTTCGAGTAGCACGACGTACTCGTTGGACGTCAATCCTGCACCACCATACTCAGGTGCCCAGGTCGGTACGGTCCAACCTTTTTCCGCCATTCTGTCCAACCAAACAGAAAGATCCGGGTGCGGTAGGGAGATTTTCGTACTGCCTGTGTGGACCTGTCCGGGTCCACGCACCCCATCAGGACAATGTCCTTTGAGCCAAGCCCGTACTTCTTTCCGAAACTCATACAGCGCTGTCATACGTCAGCTCCGCCAACAAAACATTGAGGGTAGCACAGGGGTATACTGCGAGCCGATATCTCTCGACCAAAACAGTATGAAAGCGAAGATCATCATCTTCATCGGGCTTACTCTAGTGAACGGAGCTCTGCCAGCTGAACAACCAACTTACTCGACGCCGGTGCGCGATGACTTCCCGACTAAGGTTTATTGGGGAGACACCCACTTACATACGAACTTGTCAGGCGATGCGGTTTTCAAATTGGGACCGGAAGAGGCTTACCGTTTTGCAAGGGGGGAAAAGGTGATCAGCTCCACTGGTCAATCTGCGAGATTGTCACGTCCACTCGACTTCATTGTGATCGCTGATCACGCCAACAACATGGGCGCTCAGATCAGCCGCCAGTACAGCGGTGACGACGAAACCTACATGGATACGAGGCTTGGTCGATTGTGGGCCGAGGCACGGAATGAGCTTCTCGCCAATCCTGATGTAAACCATGAACGTCTGAAAACAGGTTCACTCTGGCCAGGAAACCGAGGAGATGTCGCTCTGCGGCATCCCGGTTTTAGACAGGCTGTCTGGGATCTTGTCACGAGCAACGCAGACAAATACAACAGCCCTGGTAGCTTCACCGCATTCGTTGGCTACGAATGGACTTCGAACATCGCAGCCCAGCATCGTGTTGTCTTGTTTAAGGATCCAGGCAAAACAGTTCGACAGGTGCTGCCATTTTCTTCCTGGGATGGACCGCAACCTGAAGCACTTTGGGATTACCTAGAACGTTACTCGAGCCAAACAGGTGGCGATGCCATCTCCATTCCACACAACAGCAACCTGACCTTCGGCAGAATGTTTGCGATCGACGACTCTACCGGGGAACCATTCACAACAGACTATGCCCGCACGCGTTCAAGGTGGGAACCCATTGTGGAGGTAACACAGATCAAGGGCGACAGTGAAACCCATCCGATCATTTCTCCTGATGATGAGTTCGCCGACTTCGAAACATGGAATGGTTGGGCTGGCAGAGAAGAAGGTGGCGAGATCTGGAATGGGAATCGGACGCGTAAGCGGCCCCACAACCTGATTCGCTACGAGTACGTCAGATCGGCGCTGCAGCTCGGGCTCGCGCAAGCACAAACGCTGGGCGTCAATCCCTTCAAGTTTGGTGTCATCGGCAGCACCGATGCACATACCGCGCTGTCAGCTACGACCGAAAGTAATTTCTGGGGCAAGACCATGTACGCTGAACCCAAGGCGGCTCGTGCCAATCAGGCTCATTCTGTCTATAACTGGGAAATGGGTGCCTCAGGCTATGCGGCAGTTTGGGCGCAAGAGAACACACGAGAAAGCCTGTTCAACGCATTGCGACGTCGCGAAGCCTACGCAACCACAGGTAGCCGCATCATTCTTAGGGTATTTGCTGGCTGGGATTTTGATCACGATGATGCACATTCACCTACCCTAGCCCGACAGGGTTACCAAAAGGGTGTTCCTATGGGCGGCGATCTGACGAGCGCTCCCAGAGGCGCCAGACCTCAGTTTCTGATCGCAGCTGCCCGAGATCCAGAGGGCGCTCATCTAGACAGAATACAGGTGATCAAAGGCTGGATAGGAGACGCGGGTGAGACCGAGGAACAGGTTTACAATGTCGCGGTCTCTGATCTTCGTCGAATCCGAGGTAACCGGGTACGACCGGTTGGAACCACCGTAGACGTTGCCACCGCGACGTACACCAATACGATCGGCGATCCGGAACTCAGAGTTGTCTGGGAGGATCCCAACTTCGATAGGAACGTGGCGGCGGTCTACTATGTAAGGGTACTTGAGATTCCCACGCCAAGGTGGACCGCATATGACGCGGCGTTTTATGGCACGGAAGTACCATCTGGTATACCAATGGTCATCCAGGAACGGGCCTACTCCTCTGCGATCTGGTACACGCCCTGACAACCATTCACTGTCCGACAACCTCTTCACATCATTCCACACGACAAAGGAAACAAGCACATGGAATACCCGCTCGCTGGTTTGAAGGTCCTCGATTTTTCACGGGTCCTGTCTGGTCCATTCGCTGGTAGATTGCTCTGCGACCTGGGTGCCGACGTCGTCAAGGTAGAACCACCTGAAGGCGACATCACACGTTACTGGGGCGAAGTCATTGGCGATGTCCCTGGCTATTTCAACCAGCAGAACGCAGGCAAACGGAACATCTGCTTGGATCTGCGGGCACCGGGTTCGGTTGACCTCGTCGCGGACCTCGTTCGGGAAGCGGACATCGTCATCGAAAACTACCGACCGGACGTGATGCCACGGCTTGGGCTTGGATATGAAGATCTGAGGAAATTCAATCCACGGATCATCATGCTATCCATCTCGGGGTTCGGCAGTGGCGGGAGCGAGTCCAGACGTCCCGCGTATGCGCCGGTCATTCATGCCGAAGCAGGACTGATTGCGCGGCAGACGACCCGCACCGGCAACTATTATGCCGATTATCCCATCTCGATCGCAGACACTAATGCATCACTACATGGCCTCGTGGGTGTGTTATCAGCCGTAATCATGCGAGAGCGCACTGACGAAGGGCAGCACATTGATATGGCCATGATCGACGCGACCGTGGCCACCGATGATCAGCTTGTGTACGACATTGAAGGTTCACATGCCACGGGACCACTTCCGAACGATGTCTGGGAAACACCGATTGGACCGATTCTGTTGTCGACAGATTTCCGATTTCTATGGCGCATTCTGAATACGGATTATAGCGTGGAAGATCCCGCGACCAGCGACATGGATCTCGATGAGAAAATCAGGCTCAGACGTGAGGCTACGGCGAAATTCTTGATGACACTATCTAGCCGGGAAGCCGTCACTGAGTTAATGGAGAGATATAACATTCCTTGGGGTGATGTACGCGAAGGTGCCCTCATGCGGGAGCAACAGACCCTGCGTGAACGTGGCAGCATCATCGATATCGATGATCGAGCCGGTGGGACGCGACCGGTGATGCAATCGCCTTACCGATTCTCCAACGCCACAAGCGGCATCCGTTCCGGCGCTCCCCACCAGGGTGAACATAACGAAGAAGTCCTGACGGAATGGCTAGGGCGCAGCAAAGACGACGTTAGCGCACTTTGCGCGTCAGGGGTCCTGTTGACCGACGAGCGAGATGAACGTAAAAAAAGATAATCTACCTTCACCATGGGCTAGATCCTATGTTGACAGCGCAAGACAATGACCTCCTCACGCTGACCGGCCCCGATCAACCGATGGGTCAGGTCTTCAGGCACTACTGGCTACCCGTACTTCTTTCCAAGGAGCTTTCGCCGGATGGCCCACCTCAACGTCTGCGTCTGCTGGGCGAAGACTTTATCGCCTTCCGCGATACGAACGGAGCCGTTGGTGTTGTAGAACCGCGGTGCTCGCACCGTGGGGCCAATCTCTTCTTCGGTCGCAATGAAGAATGTGGGATTCGTTGCGTGTATCACGGTTGGAAGTTCAATGTTCGGGGTGAGTGCGTCGACCTGCCGACCTCTGAGAGCGCAATCGCCTCCTACATTAAACCAAAGGCTGCGATTCGCGCGCTTGCAGTTCAGGAATACGGCGATTTGATCTGGGTTCACTTCGGTCCAAATGCCTCGAAAGACTCGTTACCGATATTCGAATTTGCCCAATTGCCCCAGGAGCAACGATTCGTCTCCAAGAAGTTTCAGCAATGTAACTGGGCACAGGCTGTGGAAGGCGGCATCGACACCGCGCATTTCTCCTATCTTCACGCAAACTACGCAGACGGCGAGAAAGTGCCGCTGATGCCGCAACAGGGCGACAACGAGCCTCCTGCCAACGCCCGATATCGTTGGTTGATCGAGGATGGTGCACCGGAGTTTACGGTACTCCAGCATGATGCTGGACTGGTTTTGGGCGCTGCTCGAGTCGCAGACAATAACCAACTCTACTGGCGCATCACTCAATTTATGATGCAGTGTCATTCATTGGCACCAAATATTTTTCCGGGGGACATACACCAGGGCAACACGTGGGTTCCTGTTGACGATGCGACCTCCTGGATCTTCTGTTATGCCTACCATCCTGATCGGTCGCTCACGACCGAAGAGCGAGACCGCTTCGCTAAGGGAGGCGGCATCTTCTCAGCAGTCGACGAACACTACTTCCCATATGCCAACCGGGAAAACGACTATCAGATCGATCGAGAACTACAGAAGCAGGGTAATTTCACAGGCATACGCGGTATCTCAGAACAGGGCGCTGCCATCGCAGATAGTCAGGGGTTGATTGCCGACCGCACACGCGAGTTATTAGGTCAGACCGATCTTGGCGTGGTTCGTTTTCGCCGTATGATGCTCGACGCAACACGCACTATCGAACAAAAATCGCCGCACGGTTCGGCGGCGCCGGCTGCAAACAACATTCGATCAGGAGACGCCATGTCCAGCGCCGACGCGCCATTCGAAGAGGTTCTCAAAGAACGTTTTGGCAGCATTGGCGGTGTCGGTGTTCGGGCCTAAGCCCGGGTCTTATTAGTGAACCCCTGAACGGCGAGGAAATCTTCGAATCGATCCAGCCATGAGTCTACGGACCGGTTGGTCGGGCGCAGGCAGAAACCATGACCACCAGTCCCATAGATGTGCAGCTCTGCCACCTTACCGGCACTCTGCCATAGTTCAAAAAGTCGAATACTGTTCGGCGTAGCCATCGCATCATCCGCAGTGCAAAGCACAAACAACGGGCCGGCATCAGCGGGGAGCGGTAAGTCATCCCACCCCGCTGTATAGATTGCTGCCGTAAATGCGGGACCTTCGCCTTCTAGCGCATGCAATGCGGTATTTATCACGACGTTCCCTCCGGCCGAATACCCCATCATGCCAATTCGGTCAGCGTCCAAACCGTGTTCAGGAGCGATCGCCTTCACCTTCGCCAATGCACGAAGCCCGTCCTCTCTGATCATGGGCATCAGCTCCATCATCTTCTGTCGACGACTAGGATCCACCATGTTCCGTTGCGTATCTGCAAAATCGTCACCTGTCTGAACAAGACGATATTTCAGTACAAATGCAGCAACGCCTGCCTTACACAACGCGTTCGCAACATCATGACCTTCCTGCTCCACGGCAAGGAAATGGAATCCTCCGCCAGGGCAGAGAATGACCGCCGCGCCACTCGCCGCCTCGGTATCAGGGATGTAGGGAGTCAACGTAGGACTCACCACATTTCTGGAAACCGGTTTATTCGACCACCAAATGTCCGCGGGGGATTCGGACTCAGACCACTGTTCAGAACCGGGGCCAATACCTTCTGGTTGGTCATCGTAGAGTGTAATCGGTGGGAGTGCTGTCACGATGGAGACCTCCTTCGCATGTGAACTTAACGTGGTCTATGTTGTTTAGTTGGTATCGCGATGGTCGCAGCCATACCCTTCTGCCGATGATCACGATCGGCCGCCTTCCACGTCTCTCCTTGCACCATGTTCAGGAGGTCTTCAAGGGAGGGGTACCTCACAAGGATCAGGTTATGCCAGTCATCATCAGTGACGAGCGCACAATCAGCCTCAAGGTACAGGAGGACCTCGCCCCCAGTGTCACGAATCAATCCTGACGCAGTGTGGCCATACCGCTCGTATTCAGCTTTCCCTTCATCACCGCGATATCGCAGTAGATTGACAACCGCAATCTCACGATCATCATTCGATGGAATGTCATCGAAAGACTGTAGTCCTGTGGGTGACCGAAACGCGTACAACAATCTAGCAGACAATCCAGCCGTCCGAGCTTCTATGGCGGCCTGATAGGCTTCAGAGTCTTGCATGGACAACCATGCGTCTCGACGTGGATAGTACACCAGAGCCACAGAGTCCCAGGGGGCGGACTGAGGCACAAGATTACTGGCGCTATAGATGACGCGACCGCCACGTTCTGAGATCTCCTGCCCCGATACCTTTGCGTACTCACTATAACGCCGACGTCCTTCCTCGCCGTTGAATCGCAGAAGGTTCAACATGATGATGGCGTCATCATCCGGCTGTTGACGAAACGCTTCAATATCAGAAGCAGCAGGGTTGACGTTTTTGGTCGGTGCCATAACCGGTTCCTCCTAAGGGCTTTTCCCAGGCAAACGGGCGTTGTCAGCTATCAAGATTTTGCGGAGAGACAGTGACAGGAGGCAAGCGTTACCAAATTGACATCACACGTTCCAGAATCGCTCGTATCGCAAGCGAGAGCTGCTTCGATGCCTTGTTTGTCGCAACCCTGAGACGTTAAAACCATTAGTTGTAGTCCCGGTCCACACCCTCAGCGTAGCTTGTAGCAAATGCGTCTGGAGATTCGCGGAGCGCCTCAAGGTGCACTGACCTACGGACCTGCCATTGGTCTGCTTGAAAAAGGATGAACGGAAAACCAGTCATCTCCTCTCGCACTGGTTGTCACACCCGCTCCCCATCCACCAGGATCGGGTACTTAAAGGGGATATCCTCGATTGCCGTCGCTGGTTCACCACGTCGTTGAACAACAGCGCCATCGGCTGAGTATTGCAGGATATAGGCTTTTCTGACGCCATCTGTTTCATTGGGTCCCGTACGATGGGGTGTCAGGCTAGAGAAGATCGCGAACGATCCCGCCGACAATACGACAGGTACTGGGTCAGGAATCGCCTCCTTTGGCTGATGACCAAGACAGTCAAATCCAAGGCCATTCCAATGGTGTTCGAGCGTTCCTTCCCGGTGCACGCCAGGTAGTACCCACGGACAACCATTCTCCAGCGTGGCGTCCGTAAGGGCGAGCCAACACGTCACATACTGTTGCGGCACAACAAACGCGTAACCATTGTCCTGGTGCCAGGGAAACTCGTGCACAGTACCCGGCTTTTTGTACACTGCCTGATCGTTGTACATCATCACATTGGGACCAATGATATCTGCCATCAGCGAGATGATCTCTCCATGGGCAGCAAACGTCTTCAACACGTCAGACTTGCCCGTCAATCGTGGTGTAAACGTGATCTCGTCGGCTCTCGCGATAAAGAACTCGCCATTACTGTTCTTGCGTAATTGTTCGGTTGACTCTGCCTCAAAGCGGTCAAGTTCCTTGATAACTGGCACCAACTCTTCCTCCGAGAAAACGTCGTGGCGCGCAAAGACTCCCGTTTCATTAAATTGTCGGCACTCCTCCGCCGTGAGCGAGTTTCCTGCCACGGCGTCCCGCCATTCAAACCCTACATTTTCTTCATGTCGTTTCAGTTCAGCCGAGTTGTTCATCGTTACCTCATTCTCAGACCAGTCCACACGCGTATCGCTGAGAGGCACTGGAGTCAGGGTTCCGTCAGAAAGATAGAAGATTCCGTCCCATTGCCGCCCATTTCTCGCATAATACAGGTTAAACATGAAGAGAGGTCCGGCGACCGTTCGGGAACGTAGAATAAATGGCTCGTTCATGATTCATCGAGGACGAGCTTCAGAGGGCCACCCGTGATTCCTGCACGTTTAGCTTTTGTAAGACCGACCCCATAGGTTCTAAGCCAAGCCAAGGCGCTTGACCTTGGGTTGACATAACATGTCACGGGCCTAAGCCCCAAGACACATTATGTCGGTTGGTTCACACGGCACCGAGACCAATGACGGGCGCGGTGGAGGGAGGGAGAAACACTATGTCTGAAACGATCGCCCAGGATCAGAGCAGCCAGCCAGCCATTGTCATCCGCGATCTCCACCACACCTATTCAAATGGTCACCAAGCACTTTCCGGCGTCAATCTGACATGTGGGACCGGAGTCTACGGTCTTCTTGGTCCCAACGGTGCAGGCAAAAGCTCGCTCATGCGAATTCTCTGTACCCTGCAGGCGCCGACCTCCGGTGAGGTGACTGTATGTGGCGTGAACATCAATGAAGACCGACTAGCGGTCCGGGCTAATCTTGGTTATCTGCCACAGGAATTTGGTGCCTGGCGACTGCACAAGGTCCGTGAAGTCGTCGATACGCTAGCGCAACTGTCTGGTATGCATGACAAGAAGGTTCGGAAAGCACGCGTTACTGAAGTCCTTGAGCAGGTTGGGCTAACCCAGGTCGCCCATCGAAAAGTCAAAAAGCTCTCAGGCGGTATGCTGAGACGCGTTGGTGTGGCACAAGCACTGGTCCACGCACCCAAAATCATCGTTGTTGACGAACCTACTGTTGGACTGGATCCCGAGGAACGAATTCGATTTCGCCAGTTGATGGCAGAACTCGGACGTGACCGGACGATTCTGCTATCCACGCACATCGTTGCAGACCTGGGTGCCGCCTGCCAGGAAATCGCGTTACTGGATAGTGGCGAGATTATATTTCAGGGCTCACCATCCTCCCTGGTGGCAGGTGCAGTGGGCCAGGTTTTTCAGGTAGTCGCCACAGAACTCCAAGTCGACGACATCGAGAGTAATTATGACATCGTTTCTACAACCGTCTCAGGATCGAATGTGATTTTTAGGGGTGTCGCGGGAGATCAAGATCTTCCGGATGGTGCTGAAGTCGTGAAGCAACCTACATTGGAAGAAGGCTACATGGCGTTCATGGCATCGCGTGGACGAGGAGCAGCTGCCAGACAGGACGAGGAAAAAAAGTAAATCATGGATTTTCGACTAATCAATGCCGCCATACAGGCGGAGATGCGTTCAACTCGCCGACTTTTTCGCTACTGGGTATTTGCTGTTTTGACCGTGGTTGCGGGCATCGGGTTCTTCTTCCAGATGTCCTGGGTTCATGCAATGGGGTCGAGTGCCTCAGCTACTCTGGCGGGGATGTCACCGCGATTCTTCATCGCAGGCATGGGATTTAACATGCTGCTGTTTTTCATGATCGGTCTCACGTTTCTTGCATTCGATGTCCGAACCCGGGACGAACGTGAGCACATGTCAGAAGTGTTGGACACTCGCCCTTATTCCAATCTTGAGTTTTTGATCGGGCGTATTCTCGGTCTGACATTGATGGTCTGGTTTTCAGTGCTGGCCTCATTTGTCCTGGTCCAGATCTACGGGACCCTTGTTAGCGTCTTCCAATGGCCGATTGGCCAGACCATTGAGCCATTTTCTGTCGTCGGTTTTCTAATCTACACCTTCTTTATGCTGTTTGTGTGGTCGGCCTTCCTCGTGCTTTTGTCGGTGGTGTTGAAATACCGCATCCTGGTAGTCATTGCCGGATTGGCTTTCCTCTTCCTTCAGGGATGGGCCGTGTTCAGCCTGCCTATCTATCAGCAGATGTACCTGTCCATCCTGCCTGGCTTTGATCTAGGGTCCGATATCGATCCAGTGTTCTTTGCGCAGGGTGATGGCGCCAAATTGCTCACCTGGGTCTTGTTGGCGGCTGGATTCACGTTGCTCGCGACGCGATTCCATCCGCGCGCCGATGGTGAGTCAGGACAAAAGCGATTGTTAGCTGGCGTCGGCGTGACCGTATTGGGATTTGCCGTCTATGTTGGACAGATCTACATGGCCGAGCAACGCATTGAGGCACGCAACCTTGTCGCTGATTTACACAAGGGTTACGAGAATCACGCGCGTACCGATATCGAAGCTATCAAAGGCGACATTCTGATTGAGCCGGGTAGCAATCTGGCTATGTCTCTGATCCTTACACTAAATGCGCCGGAAGACGTCAACGCACTGGTGTTTACGCTGAATTCGGGATTAAACATCAGCGCCCTTTCTGTCGACGGAACCGTGCCTGACTGGGAATTTCGCGACGGGCTCCTGACCATCGACCACGGCCTGGCCGCACGTGATCGCTCGGAGCTAACACTGACCATTGATGGCATGCTCAATGTCGAGTTCGGCCATCTCGATCAGGCGATCGATCTTGAGAGAGGAGATTTCAGTGATGGTCAGATGGGTATGCTCGGCTATTTAACAAGCTACTATTCGTCATCCTACGCTGCGTTGCTTCCCGGTGGGTACTGGCTGCCTGCTGCTGGCAGTGGCATACCCTCTGAAGATGCGAGACGCTATCCCGTAGATTACTACCGTATTGATATCAACGTAACAATCCCTCGGGAATGGACTGTGGCTGGACCTGGTAAGCGCGAGGCTACAGGGTCTTCGGGCGATACCCACACCTTTCGATTCGCGCCGGATGCCTGGGTGACTGGCGCGGGATTACTAGCTTCCGAATTTGAACAACGTGCAGTCACTGTCGGTGATACCACTTTCGAGCTGCTTCTGAGTCCTGTTCACTCGAAATCACTAACCTACTTTGAAGATGCCGACGAAGCTATCGAACGCACCCTTAAAGAAATGCTGGAACACGCGAAAAGCCTGGGCCTCGAGTATCCGTACGGTCAACTGAGTGTTGTTGAAACGCCATCTCGGATCCGCACTTACGGCGGTGGCTGGCGGATGGATTCCACTCAAATGTTACCCGGCATTATGATGACCCGGGAGACCGCATTCCCAGCAGCGCGTTTCGACACGACCTTCTCCTTCGGTAGCCGCAATCAGAAAGAAGAATTTGAGGAAGGATTTGAAGGCGGGATTGGACAGGCCAAAGTCGAAGCACTCATGCGATTCAGCGAGAACGATTTCAACGGTGGTAACGTTTTTCAGGGCGTCGCAAGGAACTTCCTCCACTACCAGACCAGCGCGCGGGGCGATGGCGCGCTCGCTCTGAACTTCATGTTGAACGATCTGGCAACCCGTATGCTGACCGAACGATCCGGATACTTTTCCGCCCACGTGTTTGATGATGGCGGATTCAACGTCATCATGGGTCAGATTATGGGCAATCTTGGGCGTGGTGACACCGACTCGATCTCCCAGCTTGTTGCTATGGCCAATACAAGTCGTCCCTCAGTTTGGGATCGCGCTCTTGGATCCTCGCTAGCTACTCTTGATACTTCACAAGCACCTGAACAAGTTCTTAACGTACTTGCGTTAAAAAGCAGCGCCATCTCACAGGCACTTCTCGACTCATACGACATTGAAAAACTTGGAAGCCTTTTAGCGGCGCTGGTCGAACGTTATCAAGGTACAACATTTACTGATGAGGAATTCCATTCTCTCGCAGCTGAACATGGCATGGATCTAAGAGACTTGCTAGGTGATTGGCTCTATGAAACAGGTCTGCCTGGCTTCCTTATTTCAGACGTAGAGACGCTCCGATTAAAGGATACTAAGACGGGCCAGCCGCAGTACCAGACGACCTTGCATGTTCGTAACGGGGAGCGGACACCCGGGATGTTCGCGATCGAGTATATGTGGGGATTTAGTAGACGAGAGGAGGATGTAACTCAGGATAAAACGCAGCCAATTCGGCTCAAAGGCAATGAGGCTGTCGAAATTGGTATCGTCTCAGGGTCGCCACTATGGGATGCGAAGTTCCATCCTTACCTCGCCCTAAATCGTGGAGTGGTCTCTCTCCTTGGGCGCGATCACTTTGCACAGTACAAAAAACTAGGCGTCGATAATTTTAAGAACGTGGATACAAAACCTTTCAACGGTGTTCGCCCTAGCGCTTGGCATCCTGATCAAGACGTGAGTCCCGGCACCCTTGTCGTTGATGATCTCGACAATACATTTGAGTTCCATAGCTCAAATGAGGTTCCAAGTTATGACAGTCCGTTCATTCCGTTCAGAGTCGACACTGATCAAGGGATCCCAGCCTATCAGGTATTCATGGACGCACCTTCCTGGTGGGCACGTAATAGTGAACTTCAGGATGCCATAGGACGCTACCGCAAAACGATAGCGATGAAGGGCGCAGGCGATGGCGATTCATGGGTTGCCTTTAATACTGAAATCCCAAAAACGGGTCGATGGCGACTGGAATACCATCTGCCACAGAGATTTAACAAATGGAGGAAGTGGCAGTGGGGCACATACGATATCCAGCTCGCTGTCGATAACAGCACACATCAGATCGAATTTGACAGTGGAGCCGCACAATCAGGTTGGAATAGCCTCGGTGATTTCGACTTGTCAGCGGGTAATGTCCAACTAAGGGTGTCAGACAAAAGCTCCGGTAGCATCGTGATTGCGGATGCCATACGATGGCGACCCCTTGATAAGGACGAGGTCTATACGGCGAAAGCTGATTGAAGACGAGCGTTCATATACAACGACCACAAGAAATAGGGGCCAAACCTTCATCTTATGTCTATCTCTTATCCTGAAAGACGAACATACAGAGGTCTACTGCTTCTAATCGGAGTCTCGCTCATTGCTGGCTGCGGAGACACGAACCGACCACCACCCGTTGAATTCCGTATTCCAGTGGAAGTTGCCGACGTCACCACGAGTAACGTTGAGGACCTTATCAGCACGACGGGTACATTACGTACCCGTGCGTTGGTCAGCCTGCAGGTCGAAACCCCTGGACGCCTAGAAATCGCGCGCGATGCCAATGGTGAGCGTCTCGTTGAAGGCAGCGTCGTCAAATCCGGTCAGCTGATAGCAGAAACAACAGGGGAAGATGCGCGTCTCGCGGCCCGTCTCTCTGCGAGTCGACAGAATCTTGAAGCCTTCCGTCAGGAACTGTCCCGTCGTGAACAACTGTTCCGAGATGAGTTGATCGCAGAGGAAGAGATGTCGCGAACCCGCGCCAACTACGAAAACGCGCTGCACGAGTACGAGTCTAGCGTCCGCACCAGCACGCTGGCGCGCGCTACCACGCCCATTGACGGTGTCGTCCTGTACCTTGCAAGAACCAACGACGGCCAACCCATCGGAGATGGGCAGAAAGTGAACTCGGGCCTAGAAGTCGCGCGCATTGCACCGATGGATACACTGATTGCGGATCTGGACCTGGTCGGTCCGGAACTCGCCAAAGTTCGCCCAGGACAGCCCGTACGGATACGCCACTACGCGTTCGATGGCGTCAACATGACGGGTCGTGTCCTGCGTCTGTCACCGACACTTGACCCAGGTACACATACCTTTCGAGTTGAGGTTGAAGTCGATAATCCGGGTCGTCTACTGAAACCGGGTATGTTTGTACAAGCTTCGATCATCGTAGAGAGCCGCGATGGCGTGATTGTCGTCCCTCGAGAAGCAGTAACCCAACGTGCGGGTCGGTCGGTCGTGTTTTCTATTGATGGACAACGTGCACGCAGAAGATTTGTCACCCTGGGGCTCGGTTCCGACGACATTGTTGAAGTCACAGATGGCATTGCACAGACCGATCGAATTGTTATCCGCGGACTCGAAACTCTGACTGACGACACACGGGTTCGCGAGATCAGTCTGTGAACGCCGCCGAGAGCCTCGCCAGACTGGCGGTCGCCCGACCGGTGGCCATCACGGTGATGGCCATCGCGGTTGCCCTGGTCGGCTACCTCGGATTTACCCAACTGGCTGTGGATCTTCTTCCGGATCTACAATCTCCGACTATCGCAATCTCCGTCTCCTCGGGTGACCGACCGCCTACAGAAATGGAACGGCTCTACGGAGAACAACTGGAACAACGGTTGTTCTCCGTACAAGGGATCCGCGAGATTTCGCAGATTGCTCGAACTGGCAAACTCGTGGCCACTGTCATTTTTGACTGGGAGACCGATCTTGAACTTGCGGTCATCGATGTACAAAAGGCGATTGGCCCCATGTCTGCAGATCCTGCGGTTGATGAGGTCCAGGTCCAACGTTTTGATCCAAGGCAGGCCGCTGTGCTCACATACGGACTGTTGTCACCGACCGGCGAACCCAACCTGACAGAACTGAGGCGTCTGGCCCGACGCCAGATCGCACCCGGTCTTGAGCAACTGCCAGGTGTTGCAGAGGTGCGGGTTACCGGTGGACGGGACAAGGAAGTGGAGGTCCTGCTGGACCGCTACCGAATGGATGCATTTGGCGTCACCCTGGGACAGATCGAACAGAGAATCATCGATGAGAACGTGGATCTGAATGCCGGGACCCTGGAAGAAGATAACGATATTTTCCTGATTCGTGGCGTCGCGCGGTATCGTAAGGCTGAGGACGTTTCTCGCGTCGTCATTCGCTACGTCACTGATCAGGCAGGATTGCGGACGGCGATTCGCGTCTCCGACGTTGCCACTGTGCGCGAAACCACACGTGAAATCGATCATCTCGTTCGAGTTGATGGTATCGAAGGTGTTGGTCTTTCCATCTACAAGGAGGCTGGCGCCAATACTGTAGACGTCTCCAAGGAAGTCAGCAGAGCTATTGTTGACCTGGCTGACGACCTACCCTCTGTAAAACTCGTTCAAATCAATGACGATGCGGCACTCGTCAATGATGCGATTTCTGATCTACAGATTGCGTTCGGCGTCGGACTTGTCCTGGCTGTGATCGTTTTATCTCTCTTCTTGCGTTCACTAGGCGCCACACTCGTCATCTCGGCGGCAATCCCCGTATCACTGCTTGCTGCACTCTTCCTCATGCGATTTGCAGACCAGAGCCTAAATATCGTCACGCTTGCGGGCCTCGCTTTAGGTGCTGGCATGTTGGTAGACAACGCGATCGTCGTTGTTGAGTCCATCTACCGTAGACTGGCACAAGGTGACAGCGCCGGGGACGCGGCAGCGCGCGGAACCGGCCAGGTCGCCGGCGCTATCACCGCGTCTACGCTCACCACGTGCGTCGTGTTTCTGCCAGTGCTCTTTGTTGAGGGGCTGGCCGCTCGATTGATTGAGGGTATCGCGTTTACCGTTGTCGTCTCCTTGATGGCATCGCTAGCTGTCGCAGTGTTCCTGATTCCTGCGCTGGCCCGCTGGTTCATGCCCGCACACGCTGAAGCCGAGACAGAGGTTCCACGATACCGTCTGAGAACACAGTATTTTGTCGCCTTCCTTTTACGTCATGCAACGTTGGTTGTTCTGACGACAGTACTGATCTCAGGCAGCGGTATCTGGATGCTGGTCCAGCTAGGCACTGAACTCTTACCAACCGCCGATCCACGTCAGTTCTCAGTACGTGTTGTCGGTCCCTCCGGTCAACGCGTCGAATCGACTGAACGCGTCATTGCAGGTATTGAGTCTCTTGTTGAACAGGCAACCGAAGATGGCATCAAAGCAATGATGGCAGAAATTGGCCGCCTACCAGAAGACGGGCGTATGGTCCGAACCGAAATGACCGAGGAGAACACGGCCCGCCTTGCCGTAAAGATTAACGCCGATGGACCGACCGGCAGGCAGATCGCGGATCACCTGAACGAACACCTTGAGGTTTTGCCGGATACAAGGGTGGATTGGGAAGTCGGTTCATCTGCATTGGCAGGCGCATTGGGTACCGGTGGACCTCCTATTCTCGTTGAAATTTCTGGTCAGGCACTGCCTGATTTGAAACGAGGCGCTGCGACTCTTCAGACCGCATTGGCTGAACTGCCGCAGTTGTGGAACGTACGCTCTTCTTTCGAAGGCGGCCCTCCAGAACTGCACATCAAATTGGATAGAGCCACCGCGGACGGGCTTGGCGTCAACCTTAACACGCTGGGCCGTGTCCTCTCGACCTCTCTCGACGGTCGCGATGTCACAATGCTGGCCGTCGGAGATGAAGAATGGCCCATTGCCATTCGACTCGAACAACCGGGGTTGGAAGACATCGAGGAAGTCACGTTTCGCAATGACCGGGGCAGCCTCGTTGCTGTTGGCGACGTCGCTAAATTGTCAGAAGAAGAAGGCGCGCGTGAAATCTTTAGGCGAGACCAGCGCCGTACCGCCGCCGTCACAGCGCAGATCAGCGACGGGTTTGAGTATCCGGTGGCTCTTGCGGCTGTCGAGCAACGCCTGGCAGAGCTTGAGTTGGGGCCCGGACTATATGTCCAATTACGAGGCGAAGAGGAAGAACGCGCCAGAACGTTTGGGGAATTGCAGCTGGCGGCTATTCTGGCATTGATTCTGGTCCTGATGGTCCTTGCGGGATCCTTCGAATCTCTGATCCATCCACTCACCGTACTCGCGGCGATTCCGATTGGCATGATCGGGGTTGCCATTGTACTGGTGCCCCTCGGACAACCCGTTGGGGTAATGGCCATGATGGGCCTGATTGTGCTTGCCGGTGTTGCAGTGAACGATGCCGTACTGCTCATCGCAACCGCGCGCCAACTAATGGATCAGGGACAAGACAGAACGACCGCCCTCGCGACGGCTGCCGGTATCCGACTGCGACCCATCATCATGACGACCATGACAACAGTCCTCGTCATGCTGCCGCTGATCTTTGGTACAGGTGAAGGTGCCGCCCTACGCGCACCCATGGCCATGACCATTATTGGCGGTATTATTGCGTCAACTATTGGCTCGATACTTGTGATGCCCTGCCTGTATCTAGTTCTTGACCGATTGCGTCCGGGTCGATGGCACGAACAGCCCGTTGCGATAACGGAGTCAGCGCAGTGAGTCTATTACTCCTGCCGATCAAGCGACCTGTCGCGGTAGCGATGTTCTTCCTGGGCATCGTGCTGCTGGGGGCGATCGCATCACAACGGTTGGCTGTGGAACTGTTTCCTGCGCTTCAGGGTGATATGTTGTTCGTCAATTTCGGTCGCCCGGGCAGCGATCCGGAAGTCGTCGAACGTGAACTACTAATTCCATTACAGACCCGCGTGGCGACGCTGGCCGGTGTGCAGGAAACGTGGGCAGAGATAACGGGTTCCAACGGCAATTTCAGAGTCCAATTCGAGCGTGGCACAAACATTAAGACCAGGGAGTTGGAGCTTCAACGGTATGCCGCGGATATTCGTCGAAGCCAGCCACAGAACACCTACATCAATGTCGGATCCCAGAATACCGGCGTGCTGTCGACCGTGGTCATGCAGATACAGGTCACCGGCAAAACTGAAGACAAGAACGCTCTCTTCGATCTCGCAGAACAGATAGTCTCACCCAGGCTCGCCGCACTTTCGGGGGTCAGCCAGGTCATCGTCAACGGTGGAGCCGGTAAACAGGTCACGGTTAAGGTTGATGCTGACCGAGCTACGGCGCTTGGTATCACCACCAGCGAAGTCACGAACGCCGTAAAACGTAACGTCGGACGCTCGGTGTTCGTCGGTGGACTGGAGAGCGAAGCTGGTCGCACCGCCGTCATTCTGGACGGACGTCCAAACAGCGCCTGGGCCGTTGAAGAAGCTCGTATTTCTGACAAAAACAGCGCGGTGCTGCGTCATGTTGCCCAGGTGGACGTCGGCTTTGGACGGGAAGAACGCCTGTTTAGGGTCAATGGACAGCCCGCCGTTGGGCTGGTCGTTTTTCAGCAACAGGGTTCGAATCTGGTACGGCTGGGCGCACGACTTCGTGACCGTATTGACGTTATTTCGGAAGAGCTTCAACCGATGGGTATCGGCCTGGTCGTGGGTTTCGATGCAGCAGAAACCGTAGAGGATCAGATTTCACGCCTGAGCGAGCTGGGCCTTTCAGGATTCCTGATTGCACTGCTCGTCCTTTACTTTTTCCTCCGACAGTGGCGGGCCGTCCTCGTCGTCGGACTTGCCGTACCGGTCAGTTTGCTCGCCGCACTTGCTGCCCTCTATTTGCTGGATCAAAGCCTGAATCTGATCACACTGTTCGGACTTGCACTCGCTATCGGTCTTGTCATCGACAACAGTGTGGTGGTCTTTGAGGCGATTCAACGTCAAGTTGAACATGGTTTGGCGATTGACGAAGCAGTTCGAGAAGGTCTCAAACGAACTGCGCGGGCTATCATCGCGGCCAGTGCAACGACCGCGGTGGTGTTCGTGCCACTCGCAATGCTGAATCTGGATGACGCCATGATCCAGGAAATGGCGCAGGTCATTTCACTGTCGATCCTGCTCCCACTTTTCGCATCGCTGTTGATCGCGATTGGTCTAGTGCCACTACTCGCATTCAAACTCGCAGGTCCAGCCGCCGCGGCGCGACGCGAAGATCTGCATCAACGACGCGAAGCACGCGGCAATCTGATACCTCCGGATGTACCGCGTATGTTGTTTACACGGATCGTCGCTGGGGCGTTGCGACATCCGCCCACATGGATCACAGGGACAATGATCGCCGTCTTACTGACGGTTGCCATTGCCTTACCCTGGGTGATGGTCAACAGCCGAAGTCAGGAGGCCGCGGAAGCAGACACATTGCAGCTGGAAATCCAGTTTGCCAGTGCACGCGGTTCACTCAACACAGCAAGCCAGTCAATCGCGCGACTCGAACAGACTGCGCTTGACCTCGAAGGTGTTGAGACCGTCGAGGCACAAATTCGGGAGGAAGGCGGCACACTCACTGTTCACCTGGTCGACAAGGAACTGAGACCCGAGGGTTTCAGAGCCCAGGTTGTCCGGAACAAACTGCGTGAGGAAGGTAAGAAGATCAAGGGACTCGAAATTCTGCGACCCGGTCAACAGGGTCGTGGCAACGATGGCGGTGGCGGCGGCCTGGGTGGTGGCAACGCCTTTGGTGGTAGTCCCGCTGAAATTGTGATTTCAGGTCCGGATTCTGGACAATTACAGTCCCTCGCGGACACGATCCAGTCGCAACTGGATTCCATGGAGCAGGTGTCATGGGCACGTGTCACCGTTCGACCAGGGTCCGCAGAATTCTGGATCGAACCTGTGTATTCCGCCTTTGTAGCCCTAGGTCTCAACTTCAACGACATTCTCCCGACGCTGAACCTTGCCGGTCGAGAGGGCGAAACGATGCAGACTGGCTTTGTTACCGGTAGCGGACGCGAACTACCCCTTGTCATCGAACGGGTAGGCGCGCGCGATGAAACTGGCGCGCGCGCCGACCTTGCGCGGCTGAGACTACAGACCCCAGCGGGTGTTGTACCGGTGGCGTCGCTCGCCACAATACGTCAGATGCCTGCACCACCCGTGATCGCTCACCACAATGGGCGTCGGGAAATCAGCGTCATGTATGGTCTGTCGGATCAGATCCCAGAAACCGGACCCACCCGAATCCTGATAGAAGAACAGATTGCAGACGCTGTGCGCGCGATTCCAAAACCACAGGGCGTGTCGATTGAAACACTCGAAGAAAACGACGCGGTCAGCCTGCTGGAACAAATTCTCGTACCTGCCGTATTACTGTTGTTCCTGATTCTCGCGATGACCTTCGAATCCATGAGTCTTCCCCTTCTGGTTCTGGTGGCACTACCACTCACATTGCTTGGCGCCACCTGGGCGTTGGCCTTTGCGGCCATGCCACTGGGACCGATGGCAGCGATGGGTGCGCTGGCGCTGATCGGGCTCACGGTCAATCCTGCGATCTTACTCCTTGATCGTATGCAACAATTGATTCGTAGTGGCGGTTGGTCACCGGGCGCTGCTGCGCTTGCGGCCGTTCGGGAGCGAACTCGTCCTGTCCTGATGACCACGGCGACGACGGTCGCGGGGCTCTGGCCCTTGGCCATTGTGACCGGTCAGGAAAACGAAATCTGGCCCCCCTTCGCCACCATCGTGATGGGTGGCTTGGTAACGTCGACACTTCTCACTCTTATGATCATTCCGGTCGGCTTTATTCTACTGAGACGTGTTGATGTGTTGTTCGCGCGTGTCGGTCCGTGGCTCGCGTTTGTCTGGCTGACGGCCATGGTCGGCACAATGTCTGCGCTGATTCTCACAGAAGTGCTGACATCGCTACTCTGGCAGATTGTGAGCGCGCTCATCATCGGTGGTATTTACCTTGCCATCGCCGTCCTCGTGTTCTCGCCACGTAAAATCCCTGAACCTGACTGTAATGACGGACCCCCAACTTTGGAGGTGAAGTACCTTCAAAAAGTCTATGGGTTACCTGGGCCCTTCAGCACAGCCCTGCAGGCACCGCGTCGCTTCGCCAAAAAAGTACTCGAGAGCGGACATACAGCCTTCCACCCCGCTGATGCTCGCGAAAACCTGGTCCCCTTGATGCTAGCCGCGAGCGGCTTCGGCTATCTCGCATACCTGCTTTCTTCATCTTTCTGGACTCTAGTGTTCGCAATGGTCAGCACCATTCTCGTCATTCGGACCTTGCTCGAAGTACGCCGCATGCGAGGGCTTGCAGATGCGACTGGGCAAGTACTCCCCGGCGGACCTGAAAATATGGCGGCTTCCTTGTTACCTTGGCTGACACTCGCCGGATTCACCATCTGGTACACGATTCTACCGCTGATGGACCGCCCTGCAGATCAACAGAATACGCCCGTGATTGCATTCCTGATCCTTCCCGTGATCGCCACTTTGCTGACATTAACTATCGTTCGAATGCGTCAAACGGCCCAACGAGAACAGGAAGGCTCACTACCACCTTTAGAAGATGGTTGGCTCCGATCGATTCGCGCCGGATGGCGTAAAGTCTCAAACATTCTGGCTGGGCAGGACTTGCCCACCGAACCGGTATACGCCCTGAACAATATCCATTTCCGTATTGAACGAGGCATGATCGGTATCCTTGGTCCTAATGGTGCTGGAAAAACGACCCTGCTGCGACAGCTTGCTGGCATTCTCGATCCCACACGAGGAACGATCTCATTAGGGGGCGTTCCCATGGACGCCATCAAACACCATCTTGCCAACTGGATAGGCTACCTCCCTCAGTACATCGGACTGCCACAGGGAATGTCTCCCAAAGAATATCTTCACTGGTACGCTGAGTTGTATGGTTTATCTGCTGACATTCGCCACGAACGCGTTAATTCCCTTCTGACCGAAGTCGGGCTGGAAGCGAAAGTTGATGATACTATCAGCTCGCTATCTGGTGGTATGAAACAACGTGTTGCTATCGCAAGGACCCTTTTACGTTTGCCACCCGTTATCATCGTAGATGAGCCCACATCTGGTCTGGACCCACGTGAGAGAATCCGATTCAGAAATCTACTCAGCCGATTGGCGCGTGATCGGATCGTGCTGTTCTCCACTCATGTGGTGGAAGACGTAGCAGTAGCTTGTGATCGGGTCATGGTCCTGGGAGGGGGTCGTTTACACTTCGATGGTCCGACCGACGATCTGGCGAATGTCGCCAATGGACGTGTCTGGGAAATTGTCTGCAACCGTGGTGAGCTACCTCGGTTGCCTCTGGACGCAATGCAAACAGAGGAACTACCGACACCGCAGGGTAAGATCGCGTATCGAATTCTGTCTGGTGAGCAGCCCCACGAAACTGCAAACAAAGTCGATGCAACCCTGGAGGATGGCTATCTCTGGTTGATCGCATCTCGCGGCTGGAACTTCGATCTGGAGGAACTCCACGCATGAATAGTGCATACCAATGTCATCCTGCGTATAAACGCCAGTGAACAGCATGGCGCAACAATGGCGCAGCCGCTTTCTATTCCTGCGACATGCCTGGTCAGTGATGGCTGGTAGCCGTTACTGGATCTTACCCATATTGCCCCTTATCTGGCTTGTCGTACAAAAGGTCTATCTCGTCATCAATGATCTCAATTATCTCCCAGAAGAGGTTCAGGGTCCGCTCATCGCTGCTCCCCTGACCGCGATCGGTGTCTTCCTCGGTATGCGAATCATCGCGGGAGAGATTGATGACCGTAGTCTCGAGGTCGCCTACACCGTTCCGGGTGGTCCTGAACGGCTCTGGATGATCAAGCTGAGTGCTGCGATGATGATATTGATCAGTACCGAAATCCTGCTGGCGCTAGGCGTGTGGCTGTTCTTCACACCGTTCCCACCCGGGGCGCTCTACGGTGCCCTGCAGGCGTCAACCTTTTATCTGATTCTTTCCATGGCACTCGGTGCACTTTTCCGCGGCGAAGCCGCAGGTGCAATCGTTACACTCGGTATTCTTGGATTGAATGGACTGATCACCCAATTCGGGGATAACCAGGTTCGTATTTCACCTTTTTTCAATCCCTACATGTTCACCACAGGCAACAGCAACCAGTACACCAGTGCAGAGGAAATCCTCGCGTGGACGATTCAGAATCGCGCAGGTATGTTGTTGGCAATGGCAGCGATTGCGGCGCTCGCCTTCATGCGTGCCAATCGTCGGGAGACCATGCTCGACGGGACCTGAATTCGGTTGGTTGATTTAGGACAATCAGGAGAGAAATTTCCGTAATTTTTACGTCAGGTTTACGTGATCCCGGCCCGATTTGACGTAAACTTACTAACCATTTTTTGTTCAATCGGATTGGACCTATGCCGGCAACCGCCATTGATAAAGA
>Ga0208624_1000013_pt1 | contig 127359 bp, 90 predicted proteins | sample Knorr_S23_td_DCM_FD_185607 | JGI IMG/M metagenome (GOLD analysis project Ga0208624, IMG submission 185607) | Marine microbial communities from Southern Atlantic Ocean transect - Knorr_S23_td_DCM_ad_71m_LV_A (SPAdes) (version 2) | ecosystem: Environmental > Aquatic > Marine > Oceanic | place... | reverse complement strand
GTAATGACAATTTGCCCAACGGTCGACACGCCACGATGAGTGAATATTTTGAAATCGCGAACTCCCGGCTGAGCATCAGGACTCGCAGTGAAAGTGACCGTTAAACTGGTCAAACTGGGTTCTTTGACTTCCTCACCTTCTTTAGGCATCGGAGGCTCCGGGTGCACTATGACTCCAGTTACGCCGTTGCCGGACACCATTACCTTGTTAGCCCCCCACATGCTATACCGTGATTTGACCACCATCTCAGACGTCGTACCCACCTGAATCGCAATTGGTTCAAGCGTCATCAACATCGGGTACGATGTCTGTGCCTGCACAGCTCCCACCGCCAGTATCAATAAGACCAGACTTTTAACCGCTTCCTTCACCATCTATTCCTCATTTGTCACCTAAGATGACTATCGCACATAGATAAATTCTTTGGCATTAATCAATGCCCACAACACATCGCCAAGCCCTTCTTTCCGCTCAGCCGCTTCACCTACGATCCCTTTACACACAGCAATTTCTTCTTCCGTCGGAGTCCGAGACCAAGTAGCCAAAAACAACTCACGAATAATTTCAGCATCCGATTTCTCAGCAGTGATTAATTTACCCAACCGTCCGTTGGCATCATCAATCTTCGCATTGATTGTGTCTCCATTAAGCGTATGTAATGCCTGAGCTAGATTTTCATCCGGCGCTCGCTCACATTCACAAACACTGGTACGCCGAGGCTTACCAAATGTCTTCAGAAAATAATTTGGGTAATTCGTATCTGGCAATTCGATCGCCCGCGTTCCTGCCGGCAGGTTCTGAAACTTGGTTGTCGTCGCCGTCGCCGTATTAATCGCGTCGAGTAATGGTTCAGCCGCAATCCGCTTCACTTTGTAAAACGCATAGAACTTACCGGCAGCTTGGTTCAACTCCGTCGGCTGTGAAGAGAGTTGATAGACACGTGAATTCATAATCACCTTCACCAACTTCTTCACGTCATATTGGTTCTGCTCTAAATACTCGGCCAACGCCGTGAACATCTCTTCATTCGTCGCTGGATTGGTCGACCGCAGATCATCGACCGGTTCCACCAATCCACGGCCAAGCAAATAGCTCATATACCGATTCACGATACTCTTTGCGAACCAGGAGTTATCTGGCGAAGCGAGCCAATTGGCCAGAGGAATTCGGCGGTCCAATGGATGCTCCATCTGTTCACCATGCAAAACGGTAGGAACCATGTTCTTGCCGGTTCGCGGATGTCTGGCTTCACCAGACGGCTGCACGACGACCACTCGCTCACGACCAAACAGCCCAAACTCTTCGCTGTTTTTAGTACCGACGCGTGAAAAGAACGCGGCCATCCCGTAATAGTCTGCCTGGCTATAGGATTCAAATGGGTGGTGATGGCATTTTGCACACTCCAATCGAACACCCATAAACAGCTGACTGGTGGATTCGGTCAACGCAGTAGGATTGCTATTAATTTGATAGTAATTGGCAGGGCCGTTCATATACAGCGAGCCTTTCGCTGTAATGATCTCCTTCACGAACTGGTCCATTCCTTTGTTCACTCGGAATGCTTCACGAATCCAGTTATGCAGTGCCCACATACCTTGTTCGCCAAGATTGTCCGTGCTGTTACGGATCAGATCTGACCACTTTAGAGTCCAGTAGGCTGCATACCGATCGTTGTAAATATCCAACAATGGATCGCCAGTCAGGCCGAGCAATTGATCAATGAGTTTCTCACGCTTGGCTAGATCCTCACGGTCTACAAACGCCTTCACTTCCTCTGGCGTAGGTAGACTACCAATCGCATCTAAATATGCTCGCCGAACAAACGTGGCATCATCACACACCGGTGAAGGAGCGATGCCCAGTTCCTTGAACTTGCCAATGGCAAACTCGTCAATGAAATTATTATTCTTCCAGTCATCCAGATTGGGCTGTTCGCTGTAAGGCGTGGTGACCATACAGATCTCGGCCTTCCCTTCAAACCGTACCATGATGCCCGCTTGCCCACGACCATTAGTGGTGACCAAGCCGGATTCACTAACCGCTAGCATACCTTCGTCTAACGAATCAAAGCGACTTAGTGGAGTCACATCACGTATCGAACCATCGGCGTAGTTGGCGACGACTCGGAGCTGCTGCTGACTTCCAACCGTCGCGACTCGTCGTTTTGGAAACACTTCGACAGAGACCACTTCATTAGGCTCACTCACCGGAGCCGGAGCCCCTGCCTTAAGCCAATCCACCAGTGTGTCATACATCACGGAACCTTCCGTGAGTCGCCGTCCGCCACCGTGAGGGGTTTTCATAGTCGGCTTCATTAAAAAGAGGCTATTGGTCGGTTCAATGAAGTCCACCCTCCGCTCAAGCTCATCTTTGACGATGCCTTTGTAGTCGACTCTGGGATCAAATCCAAATACAGAAAGAATGAAGCCGCCTTTACCATGCTGACTGGCATGACAAGCTCCCATGTTACATCCCGCTTTGGAAAGAATGGGACGAATGGCAAAATCAAAGTCAATCGCCGGATGTTGCTCTACCCCTTCAACAACTACCGACACAGAGAACATCCAATCGCCAACAGTGACCTGAACATCTGCCGTCCCATTAGCTACGGCGAGCAGTAGACCCTGAGCATTCACCGTCACCACCTCTTCATTTGAGGACGTGTAACTGGCCTGCATCGTCGCATCATCACTGGATGCCTCAATTTGACCATCGACTAGAGCTGTTACCACCAACTGGGTTTGAGCGTATTTGCCCGTCAGCTGGATTGAACTCGGAGTCACTGTATATTCCGCAGCTTGAACAGGTGTAACTGCAAAAATAGGCAAGACGCAAAGTAGAGCAAATAAGCGCATCATGATTCGTAGGTGGGAGTAAATAGGTGGGATTGAAACTTCCTATATTCTAATTGAAAAATCGTAAGGTTCCTGACAGTTATTCGGTTCAGAGACTCGAATAATTAAGGCTAATCATCAATCGGATTCAGAGACGGGCTGTCCCTATTTCGACACTGCCCAGTCAATCGCGTTTTTCAGAAGAATGCTCATCTGCGGCTGTTCAAATTCTCCCACATGTCCCAGTGAGGTATAGAAGGCCTTACCTCCGAATTTCGTCTTATTCGTCCAGGCAATAGGCTCGGTCGGCTCACCATCAATCGTCCCTGACAGGATGGCTGTTGCTGAATCGGCGATCGGATTCACGATGTACAGTGACCCTGTTCCTTTGAATGATCCAACATCAACTCCTTTTAGAATCGGATGATCGGCGACCTGTTTAATGGCCACGTCTTTTCCTGCACCGTGGTGTCCCGTATAACTTCCACCCCAAATTTCTGCGTCGAACGCATCCCAGACGGAATGCCCCTCGGGCGTCTCTGCACCTCGCAGCGAAAAGGCATGGTTTGCCGTACGAATACCAACTACCGGCTTTCCAGCTTGGATATAGTCCTGCACGGCTTGAAAATCTTCCTCTTTCAATGCCCGTCGACGCACACTAACCAGTAGTAAATCTGCATCGGCCACTGCCGTCGCAGTCCCAGGAATATCATTCCGCTCGCCCTTACCTTCTTCATCGCAGTGAAGAATCGTAACCTTGTAATCCTTGCCGAGGTGTTCCAAGGCAAACTTAGGTAGCGTCTCGTTGGTCACGTATTCGCGTTCTGCAACCAAAACCACAACGTGCGGACGCTTATCATTTTTGAACTGAAATGACTCGCCCCCGAGCAGCTGATCGCTGGTGATCGTCGGGCACACCCATTTTTCAATGTGCTCAATGATCAAGTCCGTGCCGGTGAAGTGACTGACATAGGGCTTCATGGCCGGGTTATACATGGTGTCCGTTAGATCACGACACAATACCACGTTCTTTCCATTAGCGGCCAGCCGACGCAGACCGAAGGGACGACCAAGCACACACATATTGGTATGCACTCCGACGAGAATGACGTTCTTAATCCCCTCAGCTTCCATCACATTCCAGATTTCCACTCCGCTATCGCTAATCACATCGTTCTTGTGAATATCCAGTAATTCGGTTTGCTTGGTCCACGGTGCTCGCGGATTCAAGCCTTTCGCGGCAAGTTCTTTTGCCCAGGCTTCATGTTCAGCCGGATCATCGTCTTCGCCACCATCGGTTTGATCAATGGGATAATCGCCCTGTTCCTCTGTAGGTATCATGTAGCACCATTCGGCAATCGCTGCCGGCAGATTAGCTGCCTTTGGTGCACTCTGCGCTCGTTTCCGTCCCGGGTGATTCTCATAGGGTTTCATGCAGCTACTAGGCGCATGGATAATGAGCGCGCCATTTTTCCGCGCAGTCTTGAGAAACCGATTCATCCGTGGAGCCAATTCTGCTCCTCGGCGGGTAGCATTGAGGCAGTGGTGCAGATCCCACATATCGCAAACAATGACAGCCGTTTCCGAAGCATTCCAGTCTTCGTTTGTGTAAACAGGCTGAAAGCGAATATTCTCTTCGGACGTTGGGGCGAGCGATCGCTTTGTGATATCAAAACTGCCTTTTTCGGCAGCAAAGGTTAGTGATGTGGAAAATACAAGAAACGCGGCTAAAAGTCTCTTCATGCGCATAGTATGGAATCAATCTGTACTAGAGTTAAAACAAAGATCTTACTCTTCCGTTTATACCATACGTCAAAGTGGACTTTAATTGAAAAGACGATCTGCTCAAGCTAAGAATACTTACTGCTGTTCGGCTGGCGATTCTTCTTTGGTCTTTTCTATCAACGCTTTCGCCTCCTCGTTAAACTGATCCCAGACTGCTTCATCAAAATCAGAGGTTCGTTTAGAGTCACCGTTAAATTCAAAATAGAATTTTCCATCACGTTTCACAGTTGTCTTGCTCGTTATGCCTGTCGGAGTGCGGACATTTTCAATGATATACTCGTCTGTTTTAGGTACAGAGCCGGTTGTAAAAAACCGGCGGATGGTAAGAGGCTCCAACTTGGAAACGAGGGCGATTTGATAGCGATAATTATTTGGGAATTTTGTGGATCGAGATTTACTTAAAGAAACCCCTAAGAACGCATCATATTGCCCGTCGATTTCTTGCAGGTAATATCCATCCCCTTCAAAGATTTTATTTATCCCTTTCACCATACCAGTAACCGGGTCAGCTTGGAAAATCGACTTATTTGATGTAGAAGTTGCCTCTATCATTCCATCACTTGTTACCCGCTTTTGTACTCCGGTTGCCTCCGAAATGGAGCTGAGGCCTGCGTATCTATCCTTGAAAATTTCGGCATCCAAATATTGCTGTGCCCCGTCTGCGGATAACTTGACGGGGGTAATTTTTTGGAATGGAGTAATTTCAAATCCCTTTAAAGCCGATTGACCGTTGGCTTCCGCATTAAATAATTTGTACTGCCCATCCGTCTTTTTTAATTCCATCAAGATTGCGACTTTATTTTTTTCGGTCACGCCAGAGACGATTAGAAAATCCCCTGACTTTTCCCATTTCCCAATCAAGTCATCATCCTTGATTCCTATCGAACCCAAAAACTCTCCACCTGGTGAAAGGTAGTATTGCATCGTTTTTCCTCGCTTGATGTCGATGCTTATATAAGACTCAACATCTTTTTTGGCATCTTCCGGCAAGATTATTTTTTGTTGTTCATAAACTTGCCGTTTCAATTCGGCACTCGAGAATATAGATTCGATCTCGGCTGGATTGTCCTCAAACCTATCAAACACCTGGCCATCTAGAGGTACGTTGGCTATCCGCATTTTTTTCTGCGTCAGTTCTCTTATTGCCAATTGGCGTTTTTCCGGAACTAATTCCAGTCCATCGCTACCGGCAAGTCGATGTAGAATCAGCGAGTCATCAGCTAAAGCCCAATGGCCAACAGTCCAAATACTATTGCGGGTCAAAGAATATGGTGCTGAAAAGAAGTGAGCCGATACAAACCAACCATCCTTCCGGTACTGGACAAATGTAAATCCTGTCGCTGGATTCGATTTAGAAACCCACGTACCCACCAACGGAGATGCTGACTTTTCAGGCTCGGACTTATCCTGGCCTTTCAATGCCGACGATAGAACAAATGACGATAATAAGACCAAGCTGGTTAACAAATAACGCATGAATTTGGCTCCGAGCAACAACATGATGGAATGGAAGTTGTACTAATCATCCATCTTCAATGATCAGTATTTACCCGGGCCAGTGTTAATTGAGCCACAATTGATGTGGAGCTGTATTACATTTGCCACAAAAAACAAAAATGATAACAGGCGGCTTCATCTCTGCTCTTAAGAATAGATATAGCTTAAACCAAGCTAATTAGCAAAAACTAAACCAACTCAGGAATAATCTTCCCACGATCGAGCAGATATTGAGGACGACCGGTGGGGTCATCGATCGTTGTGCGGTCCGCTAGAATGCCGAGGCTATGGTAAAGCGTATAGAGAGCGTCCTGATAATGAATCGGGCGACTGGTTGCTTCGCCTGCCAGCTTGTCGGTCGAGCCGATTACTTGTCCGACCTTCAGCTTGCCACCAGCGAAAATTGCTGGTGCCACTCGCGGCCAGTGATCACGTCCTGCCTTGGAGTTAATCTTTGGTGTCCGACCAAATTCACCCCACAGCACTATGGAAACATCCTCGAGCATACCTCGGGATTTTAGGTCCTTGAGGAAAGTTACGATGGCGTGATCCACAATCGGTAACGTGTACTTCATACGATTGAAGTTATCTGAATGAGTATCGAAGTCACTAAAGGTGACGCTAACACATCGCACGCCGGCTTCGATTAGGCGTCGTGTCATCAACAGTTTTAACGCTGCCTTCGGCTCATCTGCTGTTGTGAATCGTTTACTGGTCACGCTCCATTTTGGCTTATACTGCTCAACAACCTGCGGATCTTCTTTCGATAGATCCAAGGCGTCGGCGAATTTACCCGACAATAGAATACCAGTCGCTTGTTGTGAAAAACGATCCATCGCATCCATCATGCCGGTCGCATCCACCTCTCGACGAATCTTATCGAGACCGGCCAGTAACGTATTGCGATTTGCCAATCGGTCCGCGTTTAACTCTGCGTTCAACGACAAGCTGGTCGTATGGTTCGAGCCCAATCGAGACAGTTCGCCGACCATACCTGGTTCCAATGGGCGACTGAAAATACTCGACAGGTCCGGGCGGAATGGTTTATAAGAGGGTCCTAGAAATCCCGGCCTTGCACTGTTTCGCACCAATGGCCGTCCCTGCATCAAATCGACATAGGTAGGAGCAGGGTCGGTCACTTTCCCCAACAGTTTGGTCAGTACACATCCCATCGCCGGACGGCCTCCGAAGCCTTCCATATCTTTGGTTGAGAATCCGGACATGCATTGAAACGCATCATGACGACCTTCTGCACCAACCATACTACGTACGAATGCGAATTGGTCTGCATGAGCGGCGATTTGAGGCATCAACTCGCAAACCTGAAAACCGGGCATACTGGTTGAAATCGGTTGAAAAATCCCCCGCGTCTCTGTGGGAGCGTTGGGCTTCATGTCGATTGTATCCATCTGCGGTGGTCCACCATCCAGATGAATGTTAACAATCGCTTTATTGGAGGAGCCGATGCCAGCCTGTGCTTCAAGTCTCAACATATCGGCGAGCGTCAATCCGACCATGCCTGCTGCACCTGCAGTCAGGAAATCTCGGCGCGATACACCATCACAATGTTTGACTGAATTGCCAGTTATCCTAAACACGAAATTCTCCCTTACATCCATTCACTGATCGGACGACCTTCGATGAGTCGAATCGGACGACCATCCGGAGCGTGTGCTATCATGTCCGTCGGCATACCTAATTTCGAGTAGACTGTCGCGGCGATATCTTCCGAACCATACTCGTCCCTGGAAACATAGCCACCTTCAGCATCTGTCGCGCCAAGAATCGTTCCCGCCGGCACTCCCGCACCTGCCATTAATGCAAAGCCGGTGCTAGCCCAGTGGTCTCTTCCACTAGCCGAGTTAATCTTTGGAGTCCGGCCAAAATCTGTCAGCCAACACACGAGTGTAGTATCCAGCAATCCTCGTTCTTCCAGATCGATGATCAACTGCGGAATGGCCTGATCGACAGGTGGCATACGTGACTTCAAACCTTTGAAATTGTTTTGATGGGTATCCCAACCACCATCAGTAACTGTCACGAAGCGAACTCCGGACTCAATCAAACGTCGAGCCATCAGACAGCTTTGGCCTAAGCGGTTTTTGCCATAGGCTTCCCGGAGTGTTTCTTCTTCAGAATCAATCGCAAAAGCCTTCTTCGTTTCCGGCGCTGTAATCATATTCAGCGCCGCTTCGTAATGTTCGTCCAACGCTGCGAAGGCATCCTGCTGCAAATCAGTCTTGCGTTGTAAGGCGTCGAGTTTTGCCAGAGCGTTTTTTCGTCGATCAATGCGTTCAAAAGTAACGCCTTGTGGAGGCGTAATATCCCTGACCACGAACCCATCAGCCGATGGATCTGCAGAAATTTCAAACGGATTGTATTCTAAGCCCAGAATGCCTGACGTTCCTCCACCAAACCGGCGATCAATCTGCTCGCCAAGTTGAATAAATGGGGGCATCGCCGTTTGAAATCCGTGGAAGTAACTCACGACGCTACCAAAAGTTGGATAGGCGATCGCCTGGTTAAACTTCCGGCCGCTCATGACATACTGGTCTGCTGTTCCATGGCTACCATTCTTTGGATTCCAACCACGCAGTACAGAAAACTTGTCAGCATGTTTCGCCAAAGTAGGGCAAACTTCCGTAAACTTCACACCCGGCAAAGCGGTATCGATGACGCCGAATTCGCCACGAACGCTGGTCGGTGCATCTGGCTTTGGATCCAGCGTGTCATGATGACTAGTTCCGCCGCGCGTCCAAATCAGGATACAGTTATTTGGTGTCTTTTGATTAGCGTTGGCCTTGAGAAATTGTGGCAACCCAAGCCCGAGCCCTGACAATGCTCCGATCTCGAGGAAGTTTCGACGATTTACTCCATCACAGTATTTGTGGCTCATCGTTCTACCCAGTTTCCTTTGTTAATTCTGACTAACGCTTAACGCTATTTAAATAATATCAGACGGCCAAAAACCACACTATAAGAATCGGCGATCTGGCACTCACGAAAACAGCTACCTTCTGGCCCGATTTAGGGGGTTTAAGCCAATAACTTCGTTATGACCTTACTTTGATCCGTTTGAATCAGCTTACGCTTTTGGCCATTGTGCTCGAAATATAGTTCCTCGGGCCGCAGTCCAAACAAGTGGAATAGCGTGTGATGATAATCGTAGTGATTCACAATGTCTTCCACTGCTTTATGGCTAAACTCATCCGTCTTGCCGTGAACATACCCCGCCTTAAAGCCACCACCTGCGACCCACTGGCTGAATCCATAGGTATTATGATCCCGCCCAATATTAGCTTCACCTGTGTCGTTTTGAATCACTGGCAGACGACCCATCTCACCGCCCCAATGGACGACTGTTTCATCAAGCAGTCCGCGACGCTTCAAGTCCGTCACGAGTGCCGCTGAAGGCTGGTCTACTTTTTTGCAGGCATTCGGCAAACTCTTCAGGATGCTTCCGTGATGATCCCAAAACTGGTTCTGTGTAAAGACCTGCACAAACCTTACCCCACGTTCGATCAACCTACGAGCTATCAGGCAACGCGAACCGAAGTCCTTGGTCTCTGGTTGATCCATGCCGTAAAGCTGCTTGGTCTCTGCCGTTTCACCGCTTAGGTCCATGGCCTCCACGGCAGCTGTCTGCATTCGTGCTGCCAATTCGTACATATTGATCCTCGCCTGATAATCCAATTCACCAGGCTTTCTCTGCAGGTCTTTCTGATTCAGTTTTTGCAGATAGGAAAGAAGTTTCTTTTGGGGTGCTCCCTCCAAACGTGCAGGAGGAGTTAGGTTTAAAATTCGCGGTTCAGTTGGTCGAATGACCGTCCCCTGATAAACCGAAGGCAGATAACCGTTATGCCAATTTCCAACACCATCAACCGGAAGCTGACCGGGGTCAATCAGAGCCACGTACGGAGGCAGGCTATTCGTCTCGCCACCCAATCCGTAAGTAAGCCAACTTCCCAGCACTGGATGCATTGCTGCCGTGGTGCCACTATTCATTGCGCGAATACTCTGGCCATGATTATTCACACCGGTATGCATGGAACGAATGAGCGTAATGTCATCAGCAATTGCTCCGGTATGCGGAATCAACTCAGACATCTCCATTCCGCATTCACCATAATGTCGGTATTTCCATGGTGGCGCGAGAATCTTGGAACTTGCCTGTGCAGCATTGTCGTATTTAATGTCGCCAGGGAACGTCTCACCGTGACGTTTCACTAATTCTTCTTTGGGGTCGAACAGATCAATTTGGCTGGGTCCGCCTTGCATCCATAACGAAATCATGGATTTGGCCTTTGCCGGCTTCGGCGCCGGCTTTTCAATGTTGTCGAAGTTTCTGCCAACCAGATCAGGTTTCGCAGGATTTGCCAGCAGCTTGTTTTCTTTCATGGTCAGTGCAGCCACCAACCCGGCCAACCCCATGCCAGCGGCTGTTAATAATTCACGTCGATCGGTTTGTTTATCCATGACCATTGGAGAATTACTCGATATACAAAAACTGATTGCTACTTAACAATGCCTGACAGAAGACAGCCACCGCGTCGATGATCGGATCATCATTGAGCTGTCTGGATTCATATTCTTTTGTCAGGACTTCCTGCATTTCCGTGACGAACGAAATTGCTTCCTCTTTCTCTTCGTCTGTGATCTCTTTACCAAAAGCAGTACGCCAGGCCTGTGAAACCTGATGTTCAATCTCCTGACTCTGCTTGGTCAATTTGACTGCAAAGAATCGCGATTGGGCTGTCACAAAATCACTATTCAGTAATTCCAGCGATTGGGTCGGCACGGTCGACGAGGGACGTTTCGTACAGTTCGGTGCCAATTCCGGTAAGTCAAATGGTTCCAACACAGCCAATGGCCGACTACGTCGTACCTGAACATACAAACTACGCCGATACTGCTGACCCTTCATATCAATGACCGGACCCGGCCGACCCGCGTTCAGATTCTCTTTACCGATCACCCATTGTCCGGTAATGTCCGCCATCACAGGCACGGGCACACCCGCCATTTGTTCGTCGAGCATCCCGGACACGGCGAGAATTCCGTCACGTACGGCTTCAGACTCCAGTCGGCGCACGGGCATTGACCACAACAATCGTTTCTGGCGATCAATTTGATTGCCTTGTGCATTGCGATTCGATGTCTGCTGGTATGCAGTGGAAGTCATGATGATCCGATGTAATTGTTTGATATCCCAGCCACTCTGCACAAACTCATCAGCCAGCCAGTCTAATAATTCCGGATGGGTCGGTCTTCCGCCAAGAAAACCGAAGTCACCAGGCGTATCCACAATTCCCGTTCCGAAATGATGTGCCCACACTCGGTTCACCATGACACGCGATACAAGCGGATGATTCCCGCTGGTCAAGAGTTCTGCAAAGGCAGTACGACGACCGGTTGTATCAATCTGCTCAGCATTATGAGGAATTTCCATCGACGCTAACCCGCTAATCACCGACAGTTCGCCCGGCTCAACAGCATCCAGCGGACTATCGAAGTTTCCTCGGGAGAAAACATAAGTCACCGGCGGTTCACCAGCAGGTTCGGTTAGGACTCGCAAAAACTCTTCCGGCTTTAACGCCTCGCGAAGCTTGGTTTGTTTTTCCGTATAAGTCTTAAGGTCATCTGAAGCGGCTCGATCGAATAAGTACAAATTGCCTGGTGTCACCACCGTGCTTGGATACTTTTTGATCAAGGCCTTTTGTTCATCGGTGCGATCCTTGGCTGCTGCCGCATGGGCCTCTCGCACAGATTGCTGGACATCCTCGGGAAGCTTTGCGATTTCTTTTTCGAAGGTGGCATCAATGTATGCCTGTTGCTTCTTCACTCGTTCGGCCTCGATCGATTTAATCTCTTCCTCGGCCTTAGCTTTTGCCTCACGGTCGGCGGATGTATAGAGCGAAACTTTTCGGTTTTGTGGTGTGACCCAGGACTTCCAGTTCAACGCTGGTTCAAAAATGGCCCGTATGCGGTAATAGTCTTTTTGTGAGATCGGGTCATAACGATGATTGTGACACTGGGCACAACCCACCGTCAGGCCGACCAGCGACGAGGACACCATTTTGACGGTCTCACTGACTACCGCATTCCGACCTTCGTCGGAACCCGCGCCCGCACCAGTTCCATCTGAAACCATTCGGAGAAAGCCTGTTCCGGTGAGTTGCTCGACCTGTTCCGGACTCAAATTGGATCGATCCGCACCAACCAATTCATCTCCGGCAATCTGTTCTCGAATGAACTGATCATATGGTTTTCCCTGATTAAAAGACTTCACCACATAGTCGCGATAGAAAAAGGCCCACGGCCGTTCGGCATCTGAATCGGTTTGACCTTCTGAATCCGCATAGCCGGCGGCATCGAGCCAATGTCGACCCCAGCGTTCACCATAACGTGGTGAACTTAATAGATCATCGATCAGGCGGACGTAAGCATCAGGCTGGCTATCCAGCATGAAGTGTTCCACTTGGCTAGGAGTTGGAGGCAACCCGGTCAGATCCAAATAAGCCCTTCGCACCAACACTTCCTTCGAAGCTTGGTCAGAGAAACTCAGGTCTGCCGACTCCAATTTCTCCAGCAGGAATAAATCGATCTCATTGGCCGCTCTGGTCTGATCTTTCACTTGAGGAAGAGACGGTCGAACCACCGGCTTGAAGGACCAAAATTGACGTTCCTGATTTGTAATATAAAAGCCCCGGTCGATTGTCGCAGGTTCCGGACCTTCCACTGCGGCCCCACTGGCGATCCAATTTACAATCGTCGTGATCTCATCCTCGGTTGGCCGCACTGCTACATCTTCAGGTGGCATAAGCCCACTGGTTAGATAGTCAACAAGCAGGCTGCCGTCCGGTTGTCCTGCAACAATCGCCGGACCGGACTCACCGCCGGTTAACATGAGACGCTTGAGGCGAAGATCCAGGCCACCGCCGAGTTCCTCTTCCTCGCCGTGACAATGAAAACAATGTGCCTTAAGAATCGGGCGCACATCTTTCTCAAAGGAAACAGCGCCTGCTGCAACCAACTGAGAACAACTTGCCAGAAGAGCAGCAAGCAATACGAATAGGCGGGAAAAACTCATACCTCTATTCTAACTTGAAAGACGGGATGAGTTGAGACAAATTGCCCATTGCGTGTGGTGAAATCCGTACAGCGAACGCTAGCAATCTACCGAATATTCTTAGTAATCTACTTCGCCATCAAATCCGATGAGCGGGATTCATACGAGACCTAAGCTTGAACCTGTAGAAGTTCCCCGGTGCTATCGTTAAATGCCGGAGTATCCACTCCCATTTTATTGAGCATGGTCACAAACAGATTGGACATCGGAATATCGTTATTCACTTTCAGGAACTGATTGTGAGATAAGCCGAGTTTATTACCACCTGCAAAGACTAGTGGATAGTTGCTGTTGTTATGGGTTGTACTATTGCTACTTCCATAAAGCACCATTGTACGATCCAGCAAGGTACCATCGCCTTCCTGAGTCGACTGCAATCGTTCCAGGAAGTACGTCAGTTGCTCGACCATGAACTTATCCCATTCGCCCAATGCCACGGCACCTTCCGGTTTATTCCAACCATGAGCCAATGAGTGAAGGTTTGCCTTGAAGCCTTCGCGGAACGGGAACGGCCCGGCAACACTTGAGGCATCTGCCATACTGGCAATCTGATAAGTGGCCACCCGAGTTGAATCCGTCTTGAATGCCAACCACATCAGGTCATACATCGTACGCATATATTCTTTCGGGGCTTCGGTGTCAGCTTCAAGCTTCAACAAATCACGCTCTTCATCGGTCAGTGACGGCAGCGGGATATCGAGCCATTTTTGAGTATTCTTGACGCGTTGTTCAATCTGACGGACAGAAGACAGATACTCGTCCAGTTTTTCCTGGTCACGCCTGCCTAAACGTCGGCGAAGCGAATTGGAATCTTCCAACACGAGATCCAGCATGCTGCTGGCACTACGCAACCGACGGTGGTTTCGCTGCAGATCCGCATCAGCAGACCCGAACATACGATTGAAAATCATTTCCGGCTGATTCAATGCCGGCACAGGGCGACCTTTGTCATCGTAGCTCAATGTACTGGATCGCGTAGGCTCGCCGACACCGCCATCGGTACTCATCGTCAGAGAGGAAAAGCGAGTCTGACTGCCAATGGCATTCGCAGCTACCTGATCAACCGAAACTGTGTTGTGTAGCAACTTTTTATCAAACAGAGCCCCGGTTAAAAACGTGTCACCGGTATCGTGGCCACCCATACGTCGTCCGTTTGGATGCGACATCCCGCCAATTATGGTGACAGATTTGCGTACGGATTCCAACGATTTGAGGCTTTCATTGAAGGTAAAGTCTTTACCTTCTCCATCCGGGAACCAACGCCACTTATGAAGGTCACTACCTTCTTTTGGCAAGCTAATCCCAAACGGGAAATACATGGCACACATTCGGGGAGGAAGATCAGCGGCCTGAGCCTGTTCACCCATTGCTTCCATATAAGGAAGTGCCATGGATACACCAGTTCCAAGTAAGAACGCACGACGATCTAAATGCCAAGATTTCATATTTTGGTCTCGATTGTTTTCTTTAATCAGGAAGGACATTCACCAATGGAATAATCCCAGATATTCATATTAACGTACAGAGGAATCGTCACCAATGATTATTTAACGCGGAAGGCGTCGCTGGCAACCAACTCCTGTATCAAATGCATCATCTGATAATCATTGTTTGCAAAACTATTAGTTAAATCGTCAATGAGGTCCTCATCACTTAACTCCAGATTTCGCCCTAATGCGTATACCGTCAGTCTAGAAACCAACGCTCTGGCAAAGTCCTCACTACGATGTTCAACAAGGTAATTCTTTAGGCTAACCACACCGTCAAGCTCGGTACCATTAGGTAAAGTATCAGACGCCACAACCGGTTTGTTGTGAGCCTCCGTTCGGAACCTCCCAATCGCGTCAAAATTCTCCAGTGCGATCCCCCCGGGATCGATCCCTCGATGGCAGGATGCACAGGATTCCTTATCGCGATGGACTTCCAGCTGTTCTCGTATCGTCAGTTTGGCAAAATCTGGATTGGTTTCATCCAGATCCGGCACATCTGGCGGCGGCGGAGCAGGGGGGTCATTCAGGAGTCGGTCCCGCAACCACACGGCACGACGGATCGGATGAGAATCCTTTCCAGTGGAACCGAGCATCAAGACGCTGGATTGGCCTAATAATCCACCTCGTGTTTCTTCGGTCAAAGCAACCTGACGGAACGCCTGTCCACGAACTCCTTCCACACCATAGTGTCTTGCCAGAGGCTCATTGAGCATCGTGAAATCTGCGTCCAGCATATTGAGAGCGCTGAGGTCATTGAGTACTAAATGCTTCAGAAAGTGTCGCGTCTCTTGTAACATCTCTGTCTTAAGAGAGATATCGAAGCCTTTGTAAGTTCCTGTATCAATTGCGATTTGAGCAGTGTTTTCCAATTTGAGCCATTGGTCGGTAAACTGCTGAAAGAATCTCCAACCCCGATCATCCCGAAGCATCCTTTCGATTTGAGCATTGAGAACGGACGGCTTGGAAAGCTGCCCCTGATCTGCCAAATCGAACAATTCCTGGTCCGGCATGGTGCTCCATAAAAAGTACGAAAGACGAGATGCCAATTCCCAATCGGTGAGATCCCGCTTTTTATCCTGAGCGGGCTCGAGCAGATAAAGAAATGGCGGGCTGATTAAGGCCATCGCCAACGTCTCTTTCATCGCCTCTTCGAAACTTGGGAATTCGGGGCGTATTCCATTGTAAAAGCTAACGAACCGAGCTACTTCCTCGTCGGTCGCTGGCCGACGGAACGCTCGTTGCAGAAATCGCCGCATCACCTCCGCGACATAGGCCTGCTCATTCGTTTCACGTAGCTCTGATTCAAACAGGATTTCCCGATGTCGCCGCGGAGGCCATTGTTCAAAGACAGGGCCTTTAAACGTCACCTTTTCAATGTGTATGACCGGATAGCCATCTTCTGCTGGAAAACCTTTTTTCTTTTTGCCATCCCGTTCTAACTCAACCTCTTTAGGCTTAGGAGTTCGGTCGTCATATTGATTGAGAACACGAACAACCAGTCCTGGAAATTTTCCCTGACCTCGTACCGGCAGCGGATGATTCTCCACCCGACCAGTAAACTCATAGGTGGTGGATTCGGATTCGGTAATTTCAATCGTTTTCGTGACTTTCCAAATCTGTTCTGTGTCCGGTCGATAGCCAACGGATACCTCCATCAGAGGAGCTCCGCGACCTTCGGGTATATCAGCGCGGGCTGTTACCGTGACCAGATAGTCGCCCTCTTCGGGATACTTATCGACCATCTTTCCGTAAAAGCCCTGCCAGCGACCGAGGTAGTTGGAGACTTCATAATTGAACCATTTATCCCCTACATTACTCTTGTCAAAGGAGTGCTCAAATACTTCGGGGGCTTCCTTTGTTTCAATAACTCGATCCAATGCGCGGCGAGCTGCATCCAAATAGTACTCCAGCTGAATCGAAGTCATCTGCAGCGATTGACCATTATTCTTAAAGCCATCGGGCGAAGCACCTTCCGGCGGCAGGTCGCGAGCATAATCCATTTCCAAGTCAAATAGATCCCGCATGGTGTTTTGGTATTCGGCTCGATTCAAACGGCGGAGTACCACCTGCCCACCGGTACTCTTTAGTTCTGCCTTTACTCGATCAATCTCGCCTCGAATCCAACCAACTAAAACACTGCGTTCTTTCGCCGTGAGAGGTTCAGCGTCCTTCGGAGGCATCTCACCTTTGTTCAGGACATGCATTGCCTCGTGCCATGCGGTTGCCGCTGCGCGATCGGTCAGGAAATCCGTGGAGAGATTATCCAAACGGATATCTGCTTCCTGAACATCCGGACCATGGCAAACAAAACACTTGTTTTCCAGAATGGGGAGCACAGTCGACTTAAAGCGTCGATTGCTATTGGGTTTTACTGCCAATGCGGTTGAGGTAAGCAGCAGTAGTAAACAAAGCACAAACGTGGAATTTGGGAGGCGGGTCTTCATGCCTTAATTTTAACCTCAATTTCCCCAATCGTGGAATATCGAGATGAGGAGAAACGCATCAGCGATTAGACGTCGCACCACTCGATCGCCTGATGTAGCCCAGCCACGGGATCGCGGGTCGGAATAAATTCATGCCCCACGTAACCGTCATAGCCAATGTCGACCAATGCCTGCATACATGCTGGATAGTTGATTTCCTGATTGTCATCCAATTCGGCTCGTCCCGGATTACCAGCTGTGTGAATGTGCCCAAGCCAATCTTTGTGCTGATGAAGTCGACGAACCACATCGCCATTCATAATGGACACATGGTAAATATCGAAAAGTAACTTGAGATTAGGCGAGCCGACTCGCTCAAGGATATCAATACAGTATTCCACATCATCACCTGCATATCCGGGGTGACCCTTCATTGGATGGGTATCGTCTCGAGTATTGAGGTGTTCAAGGCAAATGGTCACGCCAGCTTTTTCTGCGTAGCCGACCACTTCTTTAAATCCTTTGACACAGTTGGCCGCGCCTTCTGCTTTGCTAAGTCCTTCATCGTAACCGGTAAAGGCAATCACCTTCTTCCAGCCAAATTCTTTGCACTCATCGATCGACTTCTTGGTAGCGGCAATCACCGTGTCGTGATACTTGGGATTATTAAATCCACGCATAAACGGAGGGCCACCAATATCGATCCCAGCAATGGCACATTCCAGGCCATGCTTCTTTAGGTCAGGATAGAATTTTGGATCCATCAGCTCGACACTAACACAACCCATCTCTTTCGCGATCGGCATTAATTTATCCGGCGACCAATAGTCCTGAAAGCACCAAGCCACGATTGAATGTTTGATATTTCCATTTTTTGCGACGCGTCGAATTCGCTTGCCCACTTTGATTTCCTCTTCGGCTTGTTCTCCACTGGCTTGTCCTGCGGCTAGTGCCCCACTAACGACTGCGGCCGTACCCAGCATCTGCCGGCGATTTAATTTGCTCATCTGAATTTGCTTATCTAACTTTGACTGTCTAATTGGTCACTTGATTGATCACTAAATCTGCAGACGCGATTAAAACGCATCATAAATAGATTTGGCAGCCTTAACGCGAGCATCAGCCGCATCATATATCGCCTTCGTAAACGCTGGGATTTCCTCACCCACTATGATCAGACGGTGGGGAGCATTGAGTGCCAGAATCCCCGGGAGGTCACCATACTTGATGGCTCCAGGTAGAAAATTAACATCACCGTATTGAGTAATGGCCCCAAAGCGAAAACCTTGGGTATCCACAATCGCTGTCTGCACTGCTTCCCCAGCAATCGCTCTGGCAGTCGCCGCAATCGGACCGGCGCCATTAGCACCAACCAGTACAACATTCTTGGTTCCATGCTCATCATTGGCGACAAAAGAGATCAGTGTCAGCAAGTCATGAACGCGCTGGACAAACAAGGAGTCGTTGTAGCCATAGGTATAAGCAGGAATCTTACGGGATGTCGTCGTGGCCAGTCGTTGGGATTCAAGCGACTTTCCATCGGTCAGAAATTCACCCTGGTAATAGAGATCTGCGCCAACCACTGAAACACCAGCATCCAGCAAGGTAGCCACTTCACGGTTTGGCTTGCCGTCGTCACCATACATTCCGGACTTGCCATCTCCGTCAGCCCAAACAACGACAGTGCCAGTCCACTTTGTCTTTGTGGGGAAGAAGGAGGCAACCGGAAGCTCTTCCTTGCCCGGGCCATAACGCAGAATATCTGCGAATTCCAAATACCCATCGCGTTCGTTCTTGCCGACTTTTTCACGGCTAATCTCAGCCGAAGATGAAAGGCCTCTGCCAACCACGGCCTTCAAAGCCTCTCCATGCAGACCTTGTAATGCCTCTACTTTATTCTCTGCACTACGAAGAACCTTGGCGATCTGACGATTGCTATCCTGATCAATCGCTCTGAGCAATTTCACTTCATGCGGAACACCGGCTTCCGGAGCTGGGTGCTCATCATCCCAAACCGTGTATTCCTCTTTGGTAAATGGCTTCCAATCCTGCTCAACAATCGGCTCATCCAAACCCAACCCCAGGTACTTGTTGAACCAGTGATACATATGTCGCCGAGTCACATAATTATAGTTATGCCCAAAATTGAGATAGGAAACGCAAAACACGTCTTCTTGATCGCCAACCATTTTGTAAAGCTGCTGTAGCTCCGGATAACCCTTCGTTTGGATCTCCTTGGTCCAGTCGTTGGCTCCTGTCATGGCGATTGGACGCGGCGCAAACAAAGCCGTAAGCTCTACATTGCCAGTATCGACTCGTAACAAACTACAATTTTCACACGGGCATCCACCCTGCATAGAGGTCGATACCATTCCCTGTGGAAACGACACGATAGGCCGAGCATCTAATGCACCGAGCAAAATAGTTTGAGTGCCCCCACCGCTTCCACCGGTGATTCCAATCCGCTTGCCGTCTACATCCGGTAACGACTGTAGAAAATCCAATGCACGAATTGAATTCCAGGTCTGCACTCCCATAATGCTTTGCATCCGCATTTCTGCCTGCGCTGAGAAGAAACCCCACCGCGCGGGGGATTCTAAATCTGGTCGCCGGTCATTCAATCGGTGCGATACTTCCATGGGGATTTGTAGCGAATCAACATATCCCTCCATATCGTAAATGAAAGTTACACATCCCATCCGTGCCAGTTGGGCACAGCGAGCCAATTTTGGGAAACGTCCGGAATTCTCATATTTTTCGTCACCGTTATCTATCAGTGAACCGATCTTATCGCCATGGTCCTGCATGCGGCCGCCGTGACCATGAGGAGTCAGTACGGCTGGTCGCTTCCCCTCTCCTGCTTCGGGGCGAAACAGTAAACCTGAAACAAAGTGACCCGGAAAGCTTTCAAAGTACACCTTCTCAATGGTGAATCCGTCTCTTACCGTCTTGCCATAAATCTTGGCGTTAAGCGGTGTCTTCGCTGGTTCCGGCCATAAGCCGAGAGCGACTTTGAGACGCATGCGGAGCTGATCCCGACGAGCTTCCCATTTCTCGGTGGAATCAGGGACAGCAAACGGGAAGTAATTATTCAGATGGCGGAGTTCCCCGAGCCGACTGTCGTTCGGTAACTTACCCTCTTGATAAACACGCGTCTGTCCAAAAACACTCACGGTCAGCAAACAAGCTAACGCGCAGGCAATACCCTGAGCCGCTTTCATGGCTTAATCCCTTTAAATAGGCATAAGAGTAAAGTAATACCGAACGGCGATTACTTCAGTTCTTTAATCTCGATGTTGCGGAATTGGACCGGGTCATTGTGACCGGCGAATCCGAAGTGCCCTTCGAGCAATTTCAGGCCTGGGTGTTTCTTCAATACTTCCGGGTCCTTCGCTAACTCGGCAACATCTGCATCAAGAATCACCGCACCATTGAGTTCGACTTTGATTTTCGTCCCTTGAACGGTGACTTCTTCATAGTTCCAGTTCCCCGCTTCATACAAGTAACCACGAGCGGCCGGAATCAATCCATAAACAGAACCGTGATACTGATAAGGAGCCAGCTTACCTGGATACTGAGTATCTAAAACCTGCAGTTCCGTCATACCCTGATAAGCAGGGTTACCATTGCCTGGATACCGAATGGCCAAGCCATTGTTGCCAGCAGGTGGCATCTTGATTTCCAGACGAACAACAAAGTCTTTGTATTTCTTTTCGGTGTAGAGGTTTCCGCCCTTACCTTTTTGACACTGGATTGCTCCATCAACTACCTCGTATTCGTTGACCGCACCAGCCCAACCTGAAAGGTCTTTGCCATTAAATACTGAAACAAAACCTTTACTATCAGCGGATTCACGAAGGATCTTGTTGGCTTCATCCGAACCAATTTCACGAACAAAGATGTTTCGCCAGCTGATTTCTCCGCCGTGCGTTTGCAGCTGGATTGGCCCCTTAGGAAAGATCGGGCGACTACGATCGAAATAGTTTTCCATAATCGCGTTATCAACTACCAACTTGCCATTGAGCCAAACACTAGTACGGGCACCAATCTGACGAATCTTAAAACTATTCCATTCGCCAAAGGCCTTGTCAGCTAAAACTGTCGGGTCTTTTCCTTTAGCTCCTTTGCTATTGTTCCAAAGGCCACCAGACCCTTTATCAGCTCCAATTCTAAATTTCGACTCATCGGTGGAATCCCAAATCTGAACCTGAGGGACAGCTTTGAGATAGATACCGCTGTCAGCCCGAGCGACAGTTTTGTAGTCGATCATCAGTTCGTAATTGGTGAATTCAGCTTCACTTGTCAGATACAGACCATAGCCATCATTAACCAGTACACCATCCTTTACCGACCAGTGTGCGTTAATGTCTTTCAGGCTCTCTTTCTTATAAGCCGCCTGCTCTTCATTGGACATGTCCCACAACAATTCCGGATTTTTTGTGGACCAGCCGTACCAGCCCGTGACGTCTTTGCCATTAAACAAAGCCTTCCAGCCTTTAGGCGGAACGTTTAACTCTTCGGCTGCCACAGGAGCAGCAATAAATGCAGCCATTACCAATGACAGGATTATTTTTTGAAATCTCAAGGGATTATCTCCACATAGGGGTGGTAAGTTGATTCGCTAACCAATCATCCTAAACCGTCAGACGTACGAATTCCACGTTTCCATTAAAGAATTTCGAGACTCTTAAAGGGGCCGCAAGCTAGGCCAGAAGGTCTTCAATAACATGCCCATGAACGTCGGTTAGACGACGGTCAATTCCGTTGTTTCTGACGGTCAGACGAGTGTGATCGATCCCCAGTAAATGAAGCATCGTGGCATGAATGTCGTAGACCTGCGTCGGGTTGTCTCGGTCGAGTGGCTTAAAGCCCCATTGGTCGGATTCTCCAGCCGTCACTCCACCTCGGATCCCTCCACCACAAAGCCAGTTTGTAAAGACAAATGGATTGTGATCGCGACCTTTGCTGCCCTGACTACTTGGCATCCGTCCAAATTCGGTGGTCCATAAAATCAAGGTATCCTTCAACATGTCGCGCTGTTTGAGATCCTTGATTAAGGCTGCCGTCCCAATCGCCATCCCTTCAGCCAAAGGGCCATGGTCTCGTTTGATGTCTTCATGACTGTCCCAGTTACGACGTGGAAAGCCATTGTCATTACCTGACCAAATTTGAACAAAGCGAACGCCCTTTTCTAGCAGCCGTCGAGCAATCAGACACTTTCGTCCAAAGTACTCGGCTTCTTCCGGAACATTAATATCTGGTCCGTAAGTCGCTCCTTCATTCTCAAGACCATACATCTTTTTGATATAAGCTGGCTCTTGAGTGATATCCAAAACTTCCGGGGCACTGAGTTGCATCCGAGCGGCAAGTTCATAGCTTTCGATGCGAGCATCGAGTCGCGAATCCCCTTGGCGTTTATCGGCATACCCCTTATTAATTCGGTTCAACAATTGCAGCCCGTTTTGATCGGCCGCCTTGGTAACATACTTCGCTCTGGCGATCAGATTTTCAATCGGATTTTCTCGTTGAGGAAAGATCGTCGTGCCCTGACTGCTGGCCGGAAGGAATGCGGAGCCCCAATTTTTAGGGCCGTTCGAAGCGTATCCACGATGGTCTGGCAGGACTACAAACGTAGGTAGATTGTCGTTAATGCTCCCCAAGGCGTAACTAATCCAGGATCCCATACCGGGGAAGCCTGGACGTTGAAATCCAGTGGCCTGCAAATAAGTGGCCTGTGAATGCACGCCCGTTTTGCCAACCAGATTGTGAATAAAGGCAATGTCATCGACGACTTCACCCAGTGGTTTCACTGCGTCACTTAGATGCTTCCCTGATTCACCATAAGGGCGAAATTGGAAATATGATTTGGTCCACGGTCCAGCCCCGTTTTGAAATAACTCCACCTTCTCGCCAAAGTCGGAGGGCTCACCATGGTGCTCTACAAGCCAGGGCTTGTGATCCCACAAATCCAAATGACTGGCTGCTCCCGACATGAATAACTGAATCACTCGTTTCGCCTTCGGCGGGTGATGCAAAACGCCACCTAAAGCTCCTGACTTAGCAGACACCTCCAATGGATCGGCGCCCAACATGGATGCCAAAGCAATGCCTCCCAGGCCTCCTCCGGAATTCCATAGGAATTCACGACGGGTTGGTGTAGATGGTCGAGTTGTAGTTAAATCTGACATTCGTATTACTGTGCCTTATTCCACAAACACAAATTCGTGAAGGTTATAGAGCACGCGACAGAGGTTCGCCAAACCATGCTCTTGTGCATACGCGGCTAACTGAGCAGACTCTTCCTGGTTAGGTTGACGGCCAGCTAACCGAGCAAATGCGACTTCAATGCGTTGTTGCTCTGGTAGCTGAAGCGTCATCAAATCGGTAGCAAAGTGCTGTGCCATGGCGAGATTGAATTTATTGTTCAACAACGCCAATGCCTGAATCGACGTTAATGTCTCGACCCGCTGAGGGGTGCTCTTGGACGAGTCGGCACAATCAAGAATCGTCATAAACGGGTCGGGCTGACTCCGGACAATAAAACGATACACGCTACGGCGATGACTCATCACATCGTTTGGATCATGCAGATGGTATTCGTAGTGAGGAGAGTGCTGAGGATGTTCGAGCTTAAACAAATAATACCCAGGTCCACCCATTTGATTACTCAATCTTCCACTCACGTGAAGCACGGAATCTCGAATCTCTTCCGCGGATAATTTTCGGCGGTTCATTCTCCACAGAAACTGATTGCTAATGTCGATCTGACTGTTTTCCTCATGATGGGCCGAGGACTGCCGATAGGTCGAGCTGAGTAAAATCAATCGATGTAGATGTTTGAACAACTGTCCCTGATCTCGGAATTCCAAAGCCAGCCAATCTAACAATTCCGGATGCGTCGGTAGCTGACCCATACGTCCAAGATCATTGGGTGTGGATACAATTCCCTGGCCAAAGTGATATTGCCAAATGCGATTGACAATACTTCGCCACGTTAGCGGTTGGTCCTTTCGTACTACCCACTCAGCAAATGCCACACGACGATCTCCTTCAGTATGGCCATCGTCCAGACTGAAAACTCCATCCTCTTCTAGTAGTGGAATCGTGCCTGGCTGAGTTTCCTGTCGTTCCTGCAGGATATCGCCACGATGCAGCACTTTGATCGAACGGGGTTTGCCCATTGTCGGTTTAAATGATCCCTGAACCTTAAATTCCGTAGCGGCTGCAAACACCATTCGCCCAGTGGGCAACCCGGCCAGTTCCTTTTCCATGGCTGCCTTACGTGCCGTCAATGATTGCGTTTGCTTTCTACGTTCGGGTGTATTTGCTCCGACCACCAATTGCGCTGCCGCCACCATTCTCTCTGCCCATTGCTGAGTCTTGGCAACATCTTTGGGGGTTGGCCACTTTCCATCCGTCAGGTTTTTTCGAGCCCATCGAGCCGGAGCCTCGATCGAGGTGGATGAAGAGACTACTTTGTTAAGAGCCAAATTCGTCCCTTCTGCCGAAAGAGCCTGCAGTTCGGACATCGCAAACATCGGCGAACCATTGCGATCGTATAGTTTTGTGGCAGTCAGTCGAATATAGCGGCCCGTCACATCTTTGGCCGCTGCATAATAAGCAATTCCAAGATTGGGATAATCGTCAGCTGTCTGGTCGGCCACCAAGGTGGATGATTTGAATCCCGGGTCATCTGACACTTCCAGCTTAAAGCGAACAGGAAAGCCAAAGCCATTGCCTATACCGCCGAAATCATCGCTACACGGATGTAGCCGAATTTCTGAGATCGCCTTCGATTCTCCCAGATCCACCTGAGCCCACTGCGCGACACTTGTTGTATTTTGCATGGCCGAGTGAAAACCATAAGCATCGTCCCGGTGAGCCAGAACGGTAAAGGCAGCAAGTTCATTCGCTTTAGCTAGAGCTTCCGTATAAGCCGGCCCTGCCTCTTCTTCAATTTTCTTTTGAATGGCCGCCAGCTGAATCGTGGATTCCTTTATCTTCGACTCCAGCTCCTGTCTCCTCGCTGCGACTTTCGGGTCCACACCATAGGATCGTTCGGCTTTATCCACAGCTGCAAACACCGACTGCAAATTGTAGTAGTGCTGCTGGGTAACCGCATCAAATTTGTGGTTGTGACATCGAGCACACTGGACGGTCGTGCTGACAAACGTGTTCATCGCATTGGTCACCATTTCATCTCGGTCAATGTAGCGAGCAATACGACCATCGATCTTAGTTTCGGGAACTTCGACGTGACCGATGAAATCCCAGGGGCCTGCTGCGACAAATCCTAAGCCTAAAATTCCGTCTTCCGTTCCGGGAAACAACTGGTCACCGGCTAGTTGTTCGCGAACGAATCTGGCATAGGGCTTATCCTGATTAAAACTCTTAATGACATAGTCACGATAGGGCCAGGCATTTGGACGCAGCTTGTCTTTATCGTAGCCCGCGGTATCCGCATATTTCACAATGTCTAACCAATGTCGCGCCCAACGTTCTCCATAGGCTGGTGATGCAAGTAAATCATCAATCAGATGCTCATACGCCATCGGATCTGAAGATTCGACAAAGGCCTCAATCTGTTCCGGCGTTGGCGGCAGACCCAGTAAGTCGTAATAAACGCGACGAATTAACACTCGGCGGTCAGCCGGAGCAGAAGGCTTCAAACCCTTTTCAATTAGCTTGCTGAGAATAAATGCATCGACTGCATTTTCGAGCGGGAATCTAGCGGCATACGGATTCTCCAACTGTGGTATCTCCTGCCGAACAATTGGATTCCAGGACCACCAATCAGTACTCGTAATAGCTGGTTCCGGAATGACAAATCCGTCCGGCCAATGAGCCCCTTCTGTAATCCACTTTTCCAGAGTCTCAATTTCTGACTTTGTCAGCGGAGGGCTGTCCTTCGGCATCGCCGGTGGTTTACCATCCGCCGGCCGAAGCACTGTTAACAAATGGCTTCCGTCTGCATCACCTGGCTCTACATACCCGGATTCAAGAAGCTCCGACTTGGTTTGCAGTGCAAAATCACCCTTGTGGTCGTCTGAGTTATGGCAGCTAAAACAATGCTGCTGCAGGATCGGAACCACTTCCTGTTCAAAGGACTGGTCTTGAGCCACTGAGACCGCTGATGCAGCCAAGCAAACTGCAAGTACAAGTGAGGATTTTATCTGTATTCTTATCGCGTTCATAACATTCAGGATACCATCCAACGCACGGCGATTTAACCGACAACGGCTGATTCTTCTTCCAATGCCACTCGCTCAGTTACATCCTCACGGCGTACCAAGAGAAGCAACAACGGAACGCTCATGTTGAGGAGCCCCATCGCTGTGAACGAATGAGCCTGTCCAAACATTCCCTCACACAGACCGGCAAATTTGTTACCTAAGACATGACCCACATTGGACATCGTCATATAAATCGTGAACATCGTCGCGCTTGATTGCGTCCAGGAAAGTGCCATCGATTCTGCCAGATAATTCACTACAAATGCGGCCAGAAAAATCTTATAGCCGACTGTGTAGGCCCACACGATGTGATTATCCCAGTAGCCATCCGCTGCCAATAAGGTCGGATATGCATTTTCCCAATAAGGCTCACTAAATGCGAACAGAATGGAAACCAAGCCATAGGCCACCATTCCGAAGGTCATCATTTTCCTGCGGCCGATGCGGTCACCTAAGAAGCCACAAAGGATAGCCGAAATAGCTTCTGGGATACCCGCGTACCCCATAACATGGCTTGTGTGCGTGGAGCTCCAACCAATGCGTTGATTGCAGACTGTCTTTAGTACGGTCTCCATCACACCCCAGCCGATCAGGCTGATTAAGACCATCGTTACAAAAGCGAAGGTTGTACGTAATGAAAAGCCCTGAATGACATCCCGAGTAATCGCAACAACGGAACGGTGCTTTTGAGGCTGCCGTTTGGATACGTCTGGTTGGTTATTTTTATCCCAAGGAAACCGCTTGTCCCCACGACGCTCTAGTAATAACAGCGGGGCCAACATAATAGCCAGCAGAAGCAAAATCTGAACCATGACAGCTCCACGGATTCCATGATTCGCCATGACCGTGGCAAGTATGGCGGCACCGCCTGAAATTCCTAACAGCTTGCTCGCCCACATCGCCCCATTAACCGCCCCTTGTTCAGACTCAGGCAGAATATCGACAGCCAGTGCATCTGAGACAACATCCTGCAGTACGACAAAGACATTATGAATAAAGAAGACCCACAGGAGGTAGTCCGCGGACTTCTCGATGTCCATATGTTCGCCAACCAGATATGGCTCGAGGAAATAAATACCAAGCAGCGTTAACGCCATGAACAGTTGGGCAATGACAATCCAGGGTCGACGCCGGCCGTATCCTTTGAATTGAATCGAATCAATGACCGGTGCCCAGATAATCTTAAACGTCCAAGGCAACAACGCTACTGCCGTAAGAGTACCGACCCGATCTGTACTCAAACCTTCACCTGACAAGTAATTTGCCATCGTGATGGTCATAAAGCCGTAAGGGACACCTTGCGCAAAATAGAGTATGCAAAGCGTAACAACTCGTTGTAACCGACTATCAGCTAACGCCATTCTGTCAAATCCTTTAGTGTATGGGCTTGCCGGGAATGCGAGTTGGTATAGCCAGCAGCTTAGTCCCACAGGTAACAAACAGAGTTTTCAACTTCTTTCCGCCAAACGTACAGTTCGTAATCGTATCTTCCGGCGTCTCACGAAAGGCAAGCAGCTTCCCATCAGGCGAAATCACGTGAATGCCGGACTTGGTGTCTAGCGTCTCGCTTGTCTTGCGAGTTGCATGTAGGCCGGCGGCCACATAGAGATTGCCTTTCGCGTCTATCGCCATACCATCCCCACTCCGTCCGGGATAGAAATCAATCACGATTTCTTCATTTACTAATCTGCCGTCTTCAGTAATTTCATAACGACGAATATCCCGATGGTGGTCTGCGTCCGGATGGGCTTCGATCAGATACAGATGCTTTCCATCAGGAGCAGTGACCAGACCATTGGGCATATGAATATCCGGCCAGGCTAATACCTGAGCAAGTGTACCATCGGGATCCCGACGATAAACAGCGTTTACGTTTCCCTTGCTGGGATCTTCCACGCCAGGGCGGGATGAAAAGAAACATCGCTGCTTATAGTCGAAACACAGGTCATTAGGAGCAGCCAATGGAAACGAGTTGAACTCATTCGCAAGTACTTCGATCTTGCCGGTCTGCCAGTGGGTCTTCGTGACTCGACCAGCACCGCCTTCACACGCCCAGAGATTTCCTTCGGCATCAAAGTGCAATCCGTTCGCCTCGTTGCTATTCTCGCGAAAGATCGAAAGATTTTGTCCATCCCATTTGAGAATTTTTGCGGCTCGGACGTTCGTAAAGTACAACGCCCCGTGTCCCCAGGCTGGACCTTCCGTAAACACCTTCGAATCTTCGACCGTTGCCAGAACCTTGACGCGTCCGAGAAACTTGTTGGTAGCCAGATCGCCATAATCCGCTGCTCGGCTCGCCCTACCAATAACCATCAGCGAGGTAGTTGCTGCCACGGATTTCAACGCTTGTCGTCTATTTACCTGATTCAGCATCCACCATTTCCTCATCAAAGTCTGTCATTCGAAGTAACTCGGATTATAGGACAGATCGTTACCGACCGCGCATAAAAAAACAGCCTGTGAGAACACAGGCTGTCTTTTGTTCGAGTCTAAGCTATCCGCTTATCCACCAAAAGGATTTTGACCCTGGCAAACAACGAGCGCGAAGAAGGTGAAACCTTCGATCAAAGCAGCAGCAATAATCATCGCAATCTGGATATCTTTGGCTTTTTCTGGTTGGCGAGCCATGCTTTCAAAAGCAGCGGAAGCAAGCTTACCGATACCAGCAGCGGCACCGATGGTTACAAGACCTGCACCGAAAGCGCCTGAAAAAGAGACGGCTGTTCCACCGTCTTGGGCCAACGCTGGCGTGGCCATAATGAGCAGAGCACCAAGGCTCCACATAGCTAGTTTAGCTAATTTGTTCACGGAATTATCTCCTACATTTCTAACGTCTAGACGTGACTTTTTGCGTGGCGGATCAGGCCACAAGTCAACTTTTACGAATATTCTCGATTTCAGTTCAACCCGCGAATTCAGGCGGAATATCTTCCCCCTCAACCCTTCAAATATGGGTTAAAAACAATAGGCTAATATCACAGACCTAAAGCGTCAACCTGCCGTAATTAGAATATCTGACAGATTTGCCAAAAACTATCGATATCCCCTGTTTTGGCTAACTTGACGCTGGTTTAACCACTTTTTTCTTCAATTGATCGATCAAAACGGCCACTAAAATGAGGGCCCCGTAGATCACCATTTGACTGTAAGAGTCCACTCCAGCCATATTCAGTCCGTTTTGTATGACACCTAAAATCAACGCTCCTATAAAGGTACCGAAGATTTTACCTTCTCCCCCCATTAGGCTCGTGCCCCCCACTACAACAGCTGCAATCACCTGCAATTCATAGAATTCACCCGCTTTTGGCCGACCTGTACCGAAATGGGAGGCATCCAGTACGCCTGCAAGCCCCGCGGCCAAACCACAAATGGCGTAAACGGCGATAAGCACAGCGACTACTGGAACTCCGGATAGACGCGCTGCAGTCTCATTCCCTCCAACCGCGTAAACATACCTGCCAAAGGCCGTGTGATTCATCACTATATGGGCCACGATAAATAGCACGACCATCAACACAATCTGGCTCGGAATACCTAAAACCGAGGACGAATACAACGTCCCGATCGACTCGGCTTCGATCTTCACGGCGTCAGCACCTCCGGCGAGAATATAAGACATACCGCGAGCTACCATCATCAGCCCCAGCGTCACCACAAACGGTGGCACTTTAAACGCCGTCACAATCACACCGGCAAATACCCCGGCCAAAGCGCAAACCCCCATGGCTATCAAGAAGGCAAACACCACACTGAGGCCACTTGCATCTTCTCCACCGAGATAGCTTTCAAGTGACTTCGCCGTGACCACCGCGGCCAATGCCATCAAACTACCCACCGACAGATCAATCCCGGCTGTAATAATCACCAAGGTCATCCCAATGGCCATAATCGCGATGGGGGCATTCTGATTCAGAATACCGATGAGATTATTCGCTGTTAAAAACGTCGGCCAACGGTAACTCGGGGGCTTGGCAATTTTCAATTTGCTCAAGGCTGGATAAAGAGACGCCATTTCCTGACGGGACTCAGAACTAAGCACTCGCCATTTCGACGAAAAGTCATGAGTCGCGACAAAGTCCACTCGCTCGTCTTGCTGACCTAGCACTTCCAGTCGGGTGCGTAACGTCGCGGGAGTACCGAGCTCGACGGCAACTACATGTGCTCCGCCGGCCTCTAACTCATCCTGCAGAGCGGTTGCGTAGGCTTCGTCGGCGGAGGTTTTTCTGGCGACCACAAGTACATTTATGTCGCTCCCGACTTCCTTCACAAGACTACGGGCCAAACTTCTAGCCGCTGCCGGGTCTTCCGGGTGCATATCACTAATGGTCAGCACGCTGATCAAAATGCACAACGCCATCAGGACAAAGACCATCCCGTAGTCGACCAGAAAGACGCGGATATACTTTTGCTTCTTCATTAAACCGATACTGCGTCTTTCGTTCCTGTGGCCAGTTTCATTACATCTTCCTGTGATACTTCATCGTTCACAAGACAACCTGCGACTTTCCCTTCGTGCATCACCAGTATTCTATCGCTCATGCCCAGTACTTCCGGCAGCTCGGAGCTAATCATTATTATTGCTTTGCCCTGACGAGCAAGTTCATTCATAAGTAGATAGATTTCGTATTTTGCACCAACATCAATTCCGCGGGTTGGTTCATCAAAGATAATGACTTCGGCATTTCTCTGTAGCCACTTGGCCAGCACTACTTTTTGTTGATTGCCACCGGACAGGGTTTCGGCTACCTGGCCTCCGCCAGTGACTTTAATCTGCAGTTGTTCTATATATCGATCAAAGGCTGCCGTTTCCGTACTCTTACGAATCAAACCCCCGGAAACAAAATCCCTCAAGTTGGGCAGCCCAAAATTCTCTTGTACGGTTTGGCCCAAAATCAATCCTTGACCTTTACGGTCTTCGGTTAACAAGCAGATTCCTTTAGCAATCGCCTGGCGTGGTGTCCGAATTTGGAGCTGCTCTCCATCAAGAAAGACTGCTCCCGAATCGGGCCGGTCCGCGCCAAAGAGTAAGCGAACCGTTTCGGTTCGACCTGCCCCGACCAATCCAGCCACACCCAGTATTTCACCACCGTGCACCTTGAACGAAACATCCTGAACGGCTTTCCCGCGGCTCAGATTTGTTACTTCGAGACGAACCTCTCCAACAGGCCGTGTTTCATCGGGAAACTCATTGTCCAGGCTACGGCCGACCATCAATTCGATGACTTTGTCACGGGTCAAAGATTTTGCATCACGAGTACCAATATCCTGCCCATCTCGGAGCACCATAATTCGATCGGCCAATCGATCAATTTCATCGAGTCGATGGCTGATATAAATGATCCCGATACCCTGCCGTCGAAGCTCGTCGACAATTTGATATAAGCCTTCAACTTCTCGGGGGGTCAACGCTGCACTTGGCTCGTCCATCACCACTATTCGAGCTTTCAGTGCTAGTGCTTTGGCGATCTCCACCACCTGTTGTTGAGCTACCGTTAAATACCTACACAAAGCATCTGGATTTACCGGCACACCAATACGGCTGAATAATTCTTCTGCTTGCTCATGCTCCTGTCTCTTGCCAATCCAACTAAATGCCGAGGCCTCCTGACCAAGGAAGATATTCTCACGAGCCGTGAGTCCAGGGATCAGATTGAATTCCTGATAGATAATCCCAACACCCGCCTGTTGCGAGGCCGTGGGTGAATCGATTTGAATAGGCTGACCTTCGATACTGATTGTGCCAGCATCGGGAGTATGCACGCCACCAAGGGTTTTAATCAGCGTGCTTTTCCCGGCCCCATTTTCACCGAGCAGCGCTAGTACTTCACCCGGGTAGAGTGTCAGACTGACGTCGGCCAGGGCGCGCACGCCCGGAAACGACTTGGAAACGTTTGACATTTCCAACAACGGCTGAGGGCGGTTCGGACCGTCCAAATTATCCAGACTCGAATCTTCCGCCATAGGTTCTATTTATTCAGCTGCTTGTAACTCAGGATCCTTTTCCGCGTCTTCCTTCTTATAGAGTGCAGTCGGGATGAGTGTAGTCTTTTCATATGATTCGCCGGCCTGATATGCAACCAGCTTTTCCACGATCCCTTGTCCCATTTGCTTCGGAAACTGAATTGGATCGGCATAGATCTTTCCATCGAGAATGGCCTGTTTACCGGCCAATTCACCATCGAAGCCAACAATCTGAATGACATCCAATCGATCTGCTTCTTTCACTGCTTGCCAGGCTCCCAAAGCAGATGGGTCATTGATAGCAAAAATACCACGGATATTAGGATGTGCCTTTAAGCTATCAGCGGCGGCCTTGTAGCCGATGTCCTGATCACCACCACCATTGATTTCGGAAACGACTGTAATTTTTCCTGTCTGTGTAGATTCGTTATGGGCATCGATGACCTTCTTAAAACCATCGACTCTCAATACACAGGAATTGGCCTGTTTAAAATCGAGAACTAACACCTCACCACCTTCATCACCAAGTACTTCGACCATGGCGTTTCCAGCTAGTTCGCCACCCTGAAAATTGTCTGTCCCGATGTGACCTGCAATTTCAATGCCTTCTGCGACACACTGTAAGTCACAGGTAAAAACAGGGATGCCTGCTTCGTTGGCCTTTTTGATTGCCGGTCCAATCGCTTCTTTATCTGTTGGGTTGATGACAATGGCGTCGACACCTTGACTAATAAAATCTTCAATTTGATTGGCTTGTTTGTTTACGTCCGAATCCGCATCTGTTGTCACCACGGAGAATCCATGGGCGGCCCCCGCTTCCGTCAGGCTGTCGGAAATAATGACAAAGAACGGATTCTTTAGCGACATCGCAGAATAGCCGATCTTCCCGTCTGCCGAGTCAGAATTCTGATCGTCATTAACCTGGTCTACACCTGTCACCGAGTTATTGTTGTCATCCTGAATGACCGAACTCTCTTCGCTGGAACAGCCAAGTACAAATATTGCTAACAAAAGTGAAAGCCAAGTGGTTTTAAACATCTAAACAATTCCTCGACAGCTTCAATTTAGAAAATGGGGTCTTAGGGGTACAAATATATAGGTGCCGGGCAAACAACTTCCTAGTAGCAAGCCTGCTTCGTTCACCCAGAGCATAGTTTTCAGTATATTAAAGAATTAAGTAAAACTGAGGACAGACCGAGCCAATATTTGGAATTTACAACCAGCTCGTTAGGCCCTGCCGCCTCACTAATCAAGAATTCAAAGAGAGAAGCCATGAAACGTACGTTGGTCGCAATGCTATTGATTACCATGTTGGCCGGAGTCAGTCAGGCTGAAAACTGGCCCAATTGGCGTGGACCCGGATTTAACGGCGTTGCCTCAAAAGGGGACTTTCCCACAACATGGAATGTTGATCAAAACATCTCTTGGAAACGGGAGCTTCCAGGCGTGGGCTCCTCGACACCCGCTATTTGGGAAGACAACATCTTAATTACCGCAAACGATGGGGGATTTAATCTTGTCATTTGTCTGGACCGATCCGGAAAAGAAAAGTGGCGTACTCAAATCGGTTCTTCCCGCGACGGCAAGCATCGCAAAGCCAGCGGCAGTAACCCTTCGCCAATCACAGACGGTGAATCGATTTTCGTTTACTACAAAAGTGGCGACCTGGCCTGCCTGAATTTCGACGGTAAATTGAACTGGCTCACCAACCTGCAGAAAGAGCATGGCGAAGACACTTTATGGTGGGACCTCGGTACTTCTCCAGTACTGACGAGAGATTCGGTTGTGATCGCTGTGATGCAAACCGGCCCCAGCTTCCTTCTCGGTATCGATAAAAAGACTGGGAAACAAATCTGGAAGTCGGATCGAAATCTGGACGCACCTCTGGAGGCTGCTCAAAGCTACTCAACACCGATCGTCGTCAATGATGACGGCAACGAATCACTGTTAGTACTGGGAGCGGATTACGTTACTGGCCATGATGCGTCCAACGGGAAAGAACTCTGGCGAGTCGGAACTCTCAATCCAAACGGAGAAAAATACTGGCGCAGTATCGCCTCGCCTGTTTTAAGTGACGGGATTTTGCTCGCTCCTTACGCTCGTGGCCGAACGTTGACTGCCATTAATCTGGGAGCTGCCAAACCCTCGGTTGCCTGGACGATGGACGGCATTTGTGCAGACGTGCCTACTCCGATTGCTAGTAACGGAACGGCGATCTGCATGACAGATAAAGGTCTCGTTACAAAAATCGACGTGAAGACCGGGAAACAAATTTGGCAAACGGAACTGGAAAAAGCTCGGATGGGCTTTTCGGCCTCACCGATTCTTGCCGGCAATCACGTCTACCTAACCCGTGAAGACGGAGTGACTTTCGTGGTCAAGGCGGATGATGGCGAGATCGTATCCAAAAATACACTGGCCGAAGAATTCACGGTCTCAACTCCAGTATTTGCAGATGGACAGATTCTCGTACGAACCATGCAGGCGTTGTACTGTATTGGTAAATAGGCCAATCTTTGCCCATGCCAAAGCCTGTTACCGGACCGGCCGCCTGGATTGGCGACGAACTATTAGAGCGTGACGACTGGACTCTGACACTGGTCCCACAAGCCATCGATGAGCTTGAGGCTGCGCTCGCTGACACACTTGAGCTCGAGCTTACTGAAATCAACTCTGAAAATTTCAAGCTACCCACCTTGGGCCCGATGTTGGTGAAAATTCAGCACCAGTTGGAATTCGGTTCCGGAGCGACACTCATCCGGGGCTTCCCTGCCGAGCGTTTTTCGGAAACGCAGATTGAACGTATCTTCTGGGGGCTTACAACGTACCTTGGAACAGCCGTTTCGCAAAGTGCCAAAGGTGAACGCATCTTCCATGTAAGGGACGAGGGGTTTCGAGTCGGGCAACCGCAGGCCCGAGGCCCGAATACTCGTAAACGCCTTAGCTTCCATACCGATCGCTGTGATGTCATTGGCTTTATGTGCCTACAACAGGCTAAGTCTGGAGGTGTGAATCAATTGGTCAGTAGCGTCTCGGTCTATAACCAAATCCTGGCAGAGCGGCCGGATCTAGTGCAGGAACTCTTAGCGCCCTATTACTACAAACGCCACAATGTGGACACCGGTAACGAGCTTCCCTACTGCCAGCAACCAATCTTCTCCTTCCATCAGGATGTGTTTGCATCGGCTTACCTGCGAGTACTTATCGACCGAGCCTATCAGGACAATGACGTGCCGCCTCTTACCCCGTTGCAGCTTGAAGCCTTAGATTTTGTCGATGAAGTCGCGGCTCGCCCTCAAATGCATATTGAATTCCGCCAAGAGCCCGGCGATATCGTGCTGCTAAACAACTGGATCACCTACCATCGACGCACTGAATTTACTGACTACGAAGAACTGGCCCGTCGAAGGCATTTGTTGCGCGTCTGGTTGGCCGTGCCCAACAGTCGTGCACTGGACGAAATGTTTCGCGCTAATTACGGTGCCGTGGAAGCCGGAGCAATTCGCGGAGGCATGAATGCGCAATAAGCGGATTAAACCAGCTCCCGGAGAATTCTATTGGCAAAACTAGTGGTAAAGACACGGCCTCTTAGTCAGAATGATATGGTATTACCTTCGGGCACCTGCTCTGTCAGACAACTCCCGTTTTGCATTTGATTATTAATTTCAGTACTGGGATAAATTCACCATGCGTATCGCTTCTTTGTTAGGCCTGTTTTTGGTTTTCACTACCGCCGTATCTGCCAACGCCGATGATCAATGGATCACCTTCGAAGGAAAAGATGGCCCAGGCAAAGGAAAACACATCGTCTTCGTCAGTGGCGACGATGAATACCGCAGTGAAGAAGCATTGCCATTGCTGGCTAAGATTATGGCGGAGCATCATGGATTCAAATGCACCGTGCTGTTCGCCATCGACCCGGCAACCGGAGCGATTACACCCAGTCATCAAACCAATATCCCTGGATTGGAAGCTCTGGAAGACGCAGACCTAGCTGTCTTTCTCTTACGCTTCCGTAATCTGCCAGATGACCAAATGAAGTACATTGCCGACTATACCAATTCCGGCAAACCCATTATTGGTATGCGTACTTCGACTCATGCCTTCAATATTCCTGGTGACCGCAAATACCATGAATACTCCTTCAACTACAACGGTGAATACAAAAAGGGTTGGGGACGTCAGGTACTTGGTGAAACCTGGATTAATCACCATGGACATCACGGACGTGAAAGCACGGGCGGAGTGCCTGTTAAGGGTAAAGAAGGCCATCCTATTTTGCGAGGCTGTAAAAACATCTGGGGCGACACTGACGTATATGGAGTTACAAAACTTGAAGGAGATTCCGATCCGATCCTGCTAGGTGCAGTACTAGATGGGATGACACCGGATGCAAAGCCTGTTGAAGGTAAGAAGAACGAGCCAATGATGCCTGTGGCCTGGGTGAAGAGCTACAAAGGGACTAGCGGGAAAACCTCTACCGTGTTTAACACAACCATGGGCGCCGCGACGGATTTGGTTTCCGAGGGTACTCGCCGCATGCTGGTCAATTCGATGTTTTGGTGCCTCGAAATGGAAGATGCCATTACAGCTGATTTGAATGTGAGCATTGTCGGTGACTATAAACCCACCAAGTTTGGCTTCGGTGGATTCAGAAAAGGACTGAAACCGTCCGACTATAAATAATGTAGGCTTGGACAAATCAGCGGGGAATAAACATGCTTTCCTTTAATGACGGACTTTCCAGAAGATCCTTCCTGCAGGTTGGAGCCTGTGGGCTTTCCGGTCTTGGGCTGTCGCAGCTCATGGCTGCTTCAGGCGAGAAAGATCCCTGGAAACTCTTCTCCGGTAAGACTGTTATTTTCCTGTTTCAACACGGCGGCCCCAGTCAGTTTGAAACCTTTGATCCAAAAATGAGCGCGCCGGGGAGTATTCGAAGCATGACCGGAGCAACGTCGACAAGCGTTGCCGGGACTGAATTCGGCGGGACCATGACTAAACTCGCCAAGCATGCTGAAAAATTCACGGTTGTGCGATCGTACCAAACTGGATCCAGCGCCCATAAAATCCAACCGATCGTCTCGGCTGACACGTTTGGAGCCAATATTGGCAGCTACCTTTCACGGATCATTGGAACGAACAATCCTAAAAATGGGATGCCTCTCAATGTGGCAGCCTTCCCTAATGCCGTTGTCGAAGATGAGCCTGGGCCTTTTGACACCTTCGGGCGCTTCGCCGATGCCGGACCGTTTAGTAAAGGGTTTGAACCATTCGTTCCAGGTACAGGTGGTAATTTCCAAGAAGATCTGAAGCTACACATTGACCGCCTGCGGTTAGACGACCGAAAGGCACTGCTAAAAAATCTGGATAAAATCAAGCGTCAAGTGGATTCCGATGGATCACTCGAAGGCCTCGATAAATTCCAATCTCAGGCTTTCGATGTCGTCATGGGCGGTGTCTCGGATGCCTTTGATCTTTCTCATGAAGATCAAAAGACCATTGATCGATACGATACCGGCCACCTAACGCGTTTCGATGAGTGGAAAGATAAAAACAATAAAAACCATTACAAGGCAAATTCGAATTCGCTTGGTAAGCTCTTGTTGCTGGCACGTCGATTGGCAGAGCGTGGTTGCGGTTTCATAACGATCACCACATCGTTTGTCTGGGATATGCATGCCGACCAAAACAATCTTGGTATGGTTCGTGGGATGGATTATGTCGGTAATCCCTTTGACCACGCGGTGGCTGCATTTATTGAAGACGTCGAAGCAAGAGGCCTACAGGACGATATCCTGTTAGTTGCCACCGGTGAAATGGGTCGAACGCCCTCGATTAATGCTCGAGCCGGTCGCGACCACTGGGGTGGTTTGACGCCGTTGCTACTTTATGGAACCGGAATCCCTCGTGGCCACATCATCGGCCAATCGGCAAAAGACGGTGGCACTCCAGCCACCACGCCAGTTCGGACTCCTAATCTCATTGCAACCTGTCTTGATACGCTGTTGGACATTCCGCAACTTCGGCTACGCGTCGATGTGCCGCCTGAAGCCTTAAAGGTCATTACCGGAGCCGAGCCGATCGCCGGACTTGGCTAGGCGTTTTTACCCGCTCCACTTTCTCTCTACCCTCCCTATTTCATCATGCGCAATCCTATCGTTCTGTTTATCTTCCTCCTGCAGGCTATAACGCCTTCCTTCTTATTGGCTCAGCCGCCCGAGCAATACAAAGGTGCGAAGCCGTATAAATATAAAACGGTTGGCGATACCGAACTCTATCTGTACGTTTTCTCACCCGAAGGCCACCAACCTTCCGATTCGCGTCCAGCGGCAGTCTTCTTCTTTGGAGGTAGTTGGAATGGTGGAACACCTGCGCAATTCGTTCCTCATAGCCGCCATTTAATTAGCCGTGGTATGATTTCGGTGGTGGCGGATTACCGAGTGAAATCTCGGCAGGGAACAACACCTCGGGAATGTGTAAAGGACGGCAAATCAGCCGTACGCTGGTTACGTGCTAATGCTGAGAAACTTGGCATCGATGCAAATCGTCTGGCTGCTGGCGGCGGATCCGCCGGTGGACACGTTGCAGCAGCGACCGGCAATGTCCTGGGCTTAGAGGAACAAGGGGAAGACGTTCGCATCAGTAGTAAACCAAACGCACTGTTACTCTTTAATCCCGTCTACGACAATGGGCCGAATGGATATGGTTACGATCGTGTTAAGGAATACTACGAAGAGATTTCACCGATCGATAATATTCGTAAAGGCGCACCGCCAACGATCGTTTTCCTGGGCACGGAAGATAAACTCATTCCTGTCACTACAGCCAAGCGATATCAATCATTAATGGACGGAGTAGATGCCGACTGCGAGCATCACTTTTATGACGGCCAGCCTCATGGTTTTTTTAATTACGCCAAAAAAGAAAACTTCTTGGACACCGTGCACAAAATGGATCAGTTCCTGCAAAAGCTCGACTGGATTCAAGGCCCAGCCCAAGTCAATTACGAGGCCGTGAAACCATAATGAGTGTTGATGAATTAATTCAGGCCAAGCTGAAACGAATTGATGAATCGCATCGAGTCCAGGCAGGTACGACTGCGTTGCTAGTCATTGACATGCAGCATGGATTTGTGGACGAAGGAGCGTCGCTGCAAATTCCTAGGGCTCGTGACATCACGCCCAATATCCAGGCACTCGTTCAAGCATTTCGCGATGCTGGAATGCCTGTGATCTTCACCGAGTTTGTTTACGCTGACACCATCCCCTGTCTGCGAGGAGACCCCTTTGGACCTGAGCACTTAGCCGCTCCTGATGATGCCACCACCGGATTTGGCTACCCTTCGAATAACTGTAAGGTAGGTCTTGAACCCGGGGTAGGAGTCGAATCGGCCGCCACGATCGACGCGCTCCAGCCGCTCGATTCAGAGCTAGTCATTCAGGGTCATACGTACGACAAGTTTTATGGCACTCATTTAGACCTGGCTTTGCGCAGTCTGGGGATTGATCGCTTTGTCATTGCAGGCGTTACTACCGATTGCTGTGTCAACAGTACGATTGTTTCAGGTTCGACCAGGAATTATCGCGTTACTGCTGTAAGTGATGGTATGGCGACCATCCACGATCACATCCATGAAGCTTGCTTACAGATTTGGGAAAATAAATTCGCCCGCATCCGAACCTCTGCGCAAGTGCTACGAGAGATTTAAGGAATTCATTCCTAGTAAGTCACACCCTAGACGAACTATCTATTAATAAGCCTCGTCTGGGATATCGTCTGGAATAGACAGGATATTACTTAACCACTCGAATCGGTCGAAGCCCTTGATAGACCGCGCCATTAGGCTGTTTGGCCTGAAATTCGATGGTGTACATCCCTGCTGGCAGCCCTGTCGGCAATTTAGCCTTCCACTGATGGCCTGCTTGAACTGGCGCCGACATTTCTACCCAGTCGATTTTGCCGCCTAGTTTTTCTTTGAGCGCCTGCTCCTGATCGTAGAGTTTTTTATAATCCTGATCGACCTCGGTGTGCGCCGGTATCACCTCAAGCTTCATGCGCTTCCCCTTGCGATTTCTCAACAAGGCTGTGACTTCGGTCTTCTCTGACCCCGAAAAGACATTCGTGTAGGCGAAGGCTGCTTGTTCATTGCTGTATTGTACTGGCGCCGAAATGTGCATTTGGTAATCTGCCGGGCGGTTAGCCGCCTGGTATTGAAATGCATATTGATTTCCATCGAACGTAACGATGGAGTAGCCATTGGGAACGCCATCCCGGGAATAGGCATGGGGTGTATCTCCAAATTTCTTCATGCCTCGCCACCAACTTCCACTGGCTGTCACATTAATCACATGATGATGAGGCTTTTCTCCTTCCCAACCATCCTCCTGATCCAGATATAGGTGGCGTTGGTAGTGTTGATGGCCTGAGACACTCATCGTAAAAGGCCGTTCTTTGAGAAGCTTAAAGATCGCTCCTCGCTGTTCCATGGAAGTAATCGGGATATGCATCATTAGGACGACTAACTTGTCCTGCGGCACTAACTTCAGGTCGTTTTCCAAGAAGGCCATTTGGGCCTTACTGATTCCTCCCCGATAACCATGCTTCTTAGTGCCCTCGTCGTAATACCAGTCCACATTATCCATGACGACAAAATGCGCTTTGCCATATTCAAAGGAATAATAAGCTGGCCCAAATACCCGTTCGAACGTTTCATCACTATGCTCATCGCGCTTAGCCTCTCGATTTACATCGTGATTGCCAATCACGTTGTACCACGGGATACCAACTAGCGCTATGCCCTGATTTTGTGAATCAAATAGGCTCAAATCATCAAACATAATGTCACCCAGCGTCACCCCGAAAGCCGCATCGGTACCGACAAGTTCTTCTAGCACATCCTGAATCAAGTAATCCACTTCCTGCTGATTCCGTGGCTGAGGATCGGCGAACATGATCGCCTTAAACGTTTCCGGCTCCTTGACTGGATACAGTGGAAAGTCAACACTCGCTGGTAATGCTCCGGTAGGTGCAACACCGGCGAACCGTGTACCCTCTGGAGAGCCTTGAGGCTTGTGGATGTAATAGAAGCGGGGAAGATTGTTTTCACTAACTGGCGTCATCCAGCCAGCCGGCTTGATTACGAACAGAATCGTATCGTCGGTAACTGAGATTTCATACGTACCCTCGTCCGTCGTAGTAACGACTTGATTGCCATTAGAGACTTTAATCCCAGCTAGCACCTTCTCGCCTTTATCAAATTCCTGATTGAAATTGGCATCATGAAAGACACGACCTTTCGCCAACTGCTGGTCAGCCGCATAAGCACCATCAAGCATTGCAGTGATAACAAAAGAAAAAACAATCAGTCGACGTAACATGAACCCAGCCTCCTTGTTTAGAAATTACTGTCCTAGTTTCCTCTATCTTAATAGTCCAATCAACTGGTTTTATTGCAAGCAATGTGAATTCAATTTCATAATGCCTTAAACTGGAGTCTGATTCAGTAACCCATTCTCTGCATAGGCCATCATGCAACCAAACGATTACATCGAGTTACTTCAGAATAGACTTGGCGACCCCCTGTCTGACGATCAACTGGAATTCCTGCTGGCCGAAGCAGCTAAACAGCCCTCACTGTTTGCGGCGGCTTCTCAGGAAATCAAAGCTCAAAAGCTAGAGGTCATTCCTGTTGATCTCGACGATGAAGACGCAATGCAGGACCTGCTTGATTGGCTCACTCAATTAGCAGCTACCCGTAACGCCGGAAAGGGCTTTAACCAATTTCTCATTGCCGTAGCTGTTGTACTACTGATCGCCTCGGTCGGATCTTGGTTCGTCTTCTTCCGCCCTGTTGACGAGAAACTCGCCGAGAACATTCCGCCAACACCTCTGAGTGAAAATTCCACTGATGCGGACATGCCTGATACCGGGGACCCTCAAAACACTGTGACTCTGACTCCCGAAGTTTCACCGGCAGTCGTGGTCGAGCAAAGCCCCACCGAAGAACCGGCAAACAATGTAGACCCCATGCCGGAAGAAGTCCCCGAACCGATGCCAATGACACCTGTTGCTGGTGAATTAATGCTACCCGAACGGCCCGTCACACCCACTTGGCAAGCCTTCGATGACCCCGCTTCCCGAATGGATCACTCTTGGACTTCGGCTGTAACACGTTTTATACGACCCGCCGAAGTCGAACCAGGGACTATTAAACCCATCCAGCGTGATGGCACGACTGAATACTTCGAATTGTTGGGGAACTTCATCTTGCCGCCACCTAATAATGACGGCCGAAGTCTCCGAGTGCGTTTTTCTGATTTACGAAGTTTGGTTGTCACTGCGATCAATGACTCGCAGGAAGTGGAGCTCAGCTATGACGGCCACTTGAATATGAAGCGGTTCACCGCGATGCCAGTGCCGGAGTACACGGCAAGCCTGCCTTACAACTATCGATATCGAATGCGCCGGCACTTTGTCGAAACCCGGGTGGATCCTCAAATCGATTTTGACTGGGGGATGGAAGGGCCTCTGGTAAACGATCTTCAAATCGATTCGGACTACTTCAGCATTGAATGGTCTGGGTTGATAGAGGTGCCCAAGGCCGGAGCTTATACGTTTTATCTAGACGTCGATGATGGCTATAAACTTGAAATTAATAATGTCGTGGCAGGTGAACGCTGGAGCCCCGTAGGCAATGAAACAGCCCCGGTAGCACATAAAGTCAATCTCAACGCTGGGCCCAACGCTTTCAAAATGCAGTTCTTCAGCGACCGGTTGGAAGCTAAGGCGCGATTGGAATGGGAATCCGAAGAAATCGAACGGCAGATCATTCCGTCCACTAGTTTTAAAACCAGCTCGGCAGACAACGCCACCCCTGGGCTCACTGCCAAGTATTGCTACGGACCTATTGTGGAAGCGAGTCAAACTCCGGCCACTCGCGCTGTGGACCTGGTTCACCATGACAACGGGATTTGGTACGCACTAACTCGAGGCGCCATGAACTTCCGGTTTCAAAATAATGAGTTCATGGTCGCACGGGGAGATATCCCCATGTCTTCCCTTCCGATGGATGCGCCTCCGACGCATCTGACGATGAAAGTGCAATCGCGTTTAAGGTATCTGGATTCCTTTAATTTTGAGCCGGTTAAACAACAGGTATTGCCTGTCGATCTATCAAAAGCCGTGCCTGCTGGTGACCTGTCCTGGTTTGATGAGGCGGAAAACGAGAACACCGAGTCTACATTTGACTACGACGATGACGGGAAAGTTCTCTTGTCACGCCGGCAGGGCGATGCAGCCGTCCACTTATCAACCAAAGTTCAGCTTCGAGGTGCTACTGAAATCTATGCGTTGATGGAACCACAACACCTTGCTGGCATCCGATTTGAACATCCTCAAACCGGCGTTTTCTACAATCTCTACGCCCTACAGCTGGGCGATGAGTTCGCCGTCTCAATGAATCCGACCGACCTGACTTTTACCTCCGCCCAGTACCGAGCCGGCATGCGAACCAAAGGCCCAATTTGGTGGCGAGCTCAATACTCCGATGACATGTTTGTCATCTCTATGAGCCCCGATGGCGTTCACTGGATCCCGGGGCACACCTTTACCCTTGGTGCCAATGTGCCGATCAAGCGAGAAATTTCTTTCGGGCCAACCATTCATTCCGGGGCCGAGGTGTCGACGGTTTATCTAAAAAAAGTCCATGTGGCCCATGATGACCTCATCGAGCAACTCTCCTTCGTTCTGCCCATCGGATCGGTGCCGAATTTAACGGCGATTGAAGGTCAGAACGCAGCTCGACTTCCTGAATACATTGATTCGTTGGCGTTGGAACGCCCGGACCAAATCTCACCCGAGCACTGGAGGCTGGCTTGCTACGCCAAAGTACTACAGGCCAACGCAACTCCGCAGATGCGTGTCGAAGGCCTGATCAAGCTGCTCCATTACGCAGTGCAACACCATCGAGACTTCCGTAAAGTTAGAGAGGCGTTGGTGCGTATTCCTCGGCGATTGCAATTCCGCCGCCCTGACACGGATATCGCATCCTGGGTCAATATACACGTGCTCTACGACATCCTCGCCGCCAGGCTTTGGTTTGAGGGCAAACCGGAACAGCTAGGGGGGCTTATCGATGATTGGGCACATCTCGAGGCTGGTGCTGGCGGTCGTCAACGATACAACATGCCCGTCTCACCCGAGTTGCTGACGCGGCTGTATTTGTATCACCTCCGAAACAAACAAAGCTGGCAAGAGCTTTATGAATTTGCCACTCGGATTGACTACCTCTCTTTACCAGCACATGGATCGCAAATATTCGATAAGGATTTTGCCTCCTGGAGAACCGCTCGTTGGTTACGAGCAGATGCCGCTGATTATTTGGAAGGTGCCATTAAGCCTACTAATCTGGCCCGTTTTCAGGCTGAACGTTCACATCAGGTGCAAACCGACCGTGAAACCGTCAATTCCATGCTGGAGTTATTACAGGCTGTGGAAACAAATGATCTCGATAATGCTATGACAATGATCGTTGACAATCCTCTCGTCACCGGCCTCTTCCCTGTGGATAAATTCGGCATGCATTATCAGTCCGGAACGACTTTCCTGAAGTCGTTATTTACCGACCATGAGGACTTTGCCACCAAGATGCGAGTCGAGGGAAGTGAACTGGCCGAATTACGACTCACCACGGCCATTAACAATCAAGATTTTGATGAGCTCAATGAAATCGCTCAGAAGTTTCCTGGCACAGAGTCAGCTCGGCAGGCCCTGCAGCTCACTGCGGATCAACGTTTGTCTGCTGGCCAGTTTCTTCCCGCCGCACAACGGTATCAGGAGCTCATCGAGTTATACCCTGATAAGTATCACGGACTTTGGTTAGCCAAAGCTAATCTGGCACTGGCACTGGCCGGACAGGATCCACAACGTGAAATCGTTGCCGATGTTGCACTCGAAGGAGGTAATGTTACTGCGGCAGATTTTAATGGCATCGTTCAACAGTTGGTGACATATCGAGGCGCCCAAAACCGGTTGCCGGCCAAGCCTGCTTTGACTCTGGGCCAACGTACGATCAATCCAGTTAAAGACTTTAGTACGCCCGGATCCGCCCGCAGCGTTCAACGCATTCGGCAAACCAGTTTTCTCGATCTTGGCGACCATCTCATCGTAAATCAACCCACGGGCCTCAGCTGTATCAAAGCCGATACTAATCAAGTGGTCTGGGAGATCCTCGACGACGGACGAGGCATCCCTGTCGAGTACGGCTATGCTGGGAAGCCAGCGCGAATTGGACCGGACCTGTTCTCTGCTGTCTTCAGTAAACAGAAACTCTCCTGGCGACGCATGAAGAGAGACACCGGTGAAACCATTTGGGAGTCCCCCGTGGATGGTTATCCCTTGGCCGATCCGATCATCGCCGGCAACTCCATCTTTATTCTCAAAGTAGTGTCCCAGCAAACGACGTTCGGACAAATCGTCTTCCAGCAGATCAACTCGACAAATGGTAGTGTTTCACACTCCGTGCCACTCATGACGATTCAACGGAAGCCCGAGTTGTTTCAGTCGGCTCGAAGTGTGTTAGCAAAAGACCGGATCATCTTTGTCCTCGACAGCACCATTTATAGTGTCAGTCTGGAAGGGGAGTTGATGTGGGCACAGATGTTAAGTCAGCTTCCCCGATTAGCTGACCAGCATCTTTATGATCGCATCAATGCTACGCAACCTTTAGTCAGTGGTGACCGGATTATCGTTCATGCGGCTGGGTCGCCAGATGTCGTCTGTCTAGACCGTCAAACCGGAACACCCGTTTGGCGATTTCAACAACCGGATGTGCAGGAGCTCATTGGAATCTGGGAGGACCGCGTCATCATCAGCTGTCGCAACGGAGTACAGGCCGTGAGCATCAAGTTTGGAGCTCCGTTATGGTTTCAGCCGGGAAGCCCGAGCCCCAGTGCCGTGCGAATTATGGACAACCATGTTTTGATTTGTAACCTGGACAAAGAGCCCACAAGCCGAGTCATTCCTCTAAGTAATCAGCGATCGTTACTTTGGGTGCAACCACGAACTGGCCGTGTTGTGCAAGAAGCGGAACTCGTTGGCAATGAATCGACCCTGTTCGATATCGAGCAGATCTTTCCCTTCGGCAAAAAGCTTTATGGAGTGAGTAACATCAGTACAGGAAGCCACTCGCTAAAACTGATCGAGGTGGTCTTGCCATGATTTATCGTTCACTTTTACTCGTCCTGATCGCCGCCAATTCGCTGTTGGCTCAGGAACCGGAATTCCGAGTTATTTTCGGTGAAAAAGAAATCGTTTCTGGTCTCAAACTCAACGGTTGGGATCGATTGGATAACCCCGCCAAGCTGGATGAAACTGTTCTATTTTCTGACACAAAGAAAATTCGCTATCTGGAGCGTCTTGGGTCTGAAATAAAACGGACGACGGCATTTATAGAATTCCATAACCATGACCTTTTGCCGGGGCAGGTCATTGGTTTTGGTGACGCCGATCCTGTACGCGGTATCCCCAGCCATTATCTCGTTCATGTAAATGGAAATTACAGGCCGTTTGCCGAAGCTGACGGAACGATTCGAGTCAACGCGGCTCACGTTCGTCGAATCGTTTTCCAATCATCTCGTATCACCGATACAAATCATGCTCCTGGAACTGTCGTACTGCGCGACGAATCGTTATTGCAGGCACAAAACATGCGTTGGTCTGAAACGGGCTTAAGAGCTTTGAGCGAAAACCAATCCATTACGGCAAATTGGGTTCAGTTATCTGCCGTCTTTCCCAATTTGGATCCTGACCTCTCTGCACTGGACGCTGTTCTAGCCGATCATCTAGCACCTACCAATGAAGCAACCAGTCGCATTGCTCGGTATGCAACCATCGATGGCGGGTCATTTACCTTTCGCGAAAGCATGGTCATACCTTTGCGACGAGAAAATAACTTAATCTTCCATACAGTCCAGCCCGCCTGGTCTCTGGACGCGATCCGAATTCTGCTCGACAGCGTTGCCCATATCAGTTATCGCGCTTACAACCAACTTCCGTTATCATCCCTTCCCGCCGATGTCCTCGAAGAACGCAGCTTCACCGGGTTTCAGTGGCCATGGAAACGAAATCAAAATCGAAATGGCAACATCCTTACCACCAGTGAGATGATCAGTGATGTTGGACTAAGCACTCACTCCTATAGCAAAATTGCTTTTCGAATTCCTCCCAAGTTGGTAACCCGATTCATGTCTTACCTGGGAATCGACCAAAGCGCGGAGGGAGGCGGCTGTGCCAAGGTAAAAGTCTCAAAACGTTTAGCAAACGGCTCAGAGGCCGTGATCTATCAGAGCGGCTTTCTGCTGGGGACTTACCCATATACCATTGCTGATGTTAGTGGGCTTACTGATGCTGAAGCATTGATTATTGAAACTGACTTCGGACATGACGGTCGGCCGGCCAATGCGGATCCGTTTGACATTCGTGATGACGTCAGCTGGGTACTGCCTTATTTGACGCTCGATCTCAATGTAGCCAGACAAGCAAACGACGAGATTTATCAATACATTTCTTCCATGAAGGACTGGCAAATTCCTGCGAACCTTCGCGCTCGCGTCGAATTGACTTCACACTGGGACTCAACCGGCGGGCGTTGGCTGCCAACCGTTTCATGGAAGGCGGCCTTTGCCAATGTGGCCGAGACTCCCGTTTTGGAATTCCATCAAAAGACAACATTAACGGCCAATAACAGCTGGCTAGTAGTTTCCGCTTCCGCCAATGGGGTCGGTGATAAGACGACGACCATCGAAGTCCAGGTGAATGGTGAACCTCTAACTTCCATCATGAATGGAAATGTCAGCCTGACTGGCCAGGTCGCGAAATTTGACGCCCGGCACTGGCTGATGGGAGACAAAGTCGGGCAGGAAGTTGATGTCTCCATTCGGGTCATGCCTCGTGAGGCAGGTACGTTCCAACCACAAGGTATTACCTTTGCAATGTTTGGATTGCAACCAACGGTGACGGGATTGCCAGCTTCCGGACAGTTGCCTGAACCGGACGTCCCCTTGTCATCATTGACTCCAATTAAATTTACGCTCCCCGGGCATACTGAAATGCCGATGCCTGGCCTGCTAAAAGAAGATACACCTTTGACAGTTCGATCTTTGACCATCCCCGATGGGTTTGTCTTTCCAGGCCGCAGTGAAATTGTCTACGAGCTAAAACCTGAGTACTCTCATCTGGAGATGATTCTTGGCTTGGCCGATGGCTCCACGGCGGTGGGGACTTTTGAGGTCCTCGTCGACGACCTGGCGGAACCAATCTGGACCTCCAAAGAGCTGTTTGATCCTAGTCTGGGGACTAGCCAAGCCAACGGCTATTTCTCTCGTCAAACTCAGGGAGCGAGTGTCCGCATTCCCATTCCTGCAGGGCACAAGTCGATTACGATTCGAAGTGGGACTCAAACGAGTATTGGATTGCTCGGAAATGCCGGATTTCGGTCTAATTAGACTGAATTTCGTGGGCTATTCGCTTAGTTCAGCTACCTCGCTCGGACTATCTCAAGTCCTGTCAGTGTACAATGAATGTTTGTAATTATTTGGCTTGGGAGGTGATATGAAACGCTCGATATTAGCTATCGGTCTTTGCGTCTTAACAATCTTTGCCTCCCCAATTCAGAGTTTCGCTGAAGGCGAGTGGGAGATCACTCCGGATAGTGAAAAAGCAATCGATCGCGGACTCGCATGGCTTGCTCGAAATCAAGGTCCTGCCGGAAATTGGGAGAGTCAGGATCTGGGCTTAGTCGCATTGGGTGCCATGGCATTCCTGTCTGCCGGACACGCTCCGGGTCGCAGCCAGTATGGTGACAACGTCAAACGAGCGTTGGATTACATTATCGCCAACGCAAAACCCTCCGGCCTGTTGAACATCTCCAGCGAAGGCCGTGATATGTACAACCACGGATTGGCAACCTTTTGTCTGACTCAGGCTTACGGAAATGTGCCAGACCGACGCTTAGGCAAAGTTCTGGATAAGGGAATTCAGTTGATTTGCAATGTCCAGTGTGATGACGGTGGCTGGGACTATGTAGCTCGCCAACAGAGTCGGGGACACGATCTTTCGCTTGCTGTCATGCAGGCCAAGGCTCTCAGAGGCGCCACCGATATCGGTCTGGATATTCCGCCCCAGGTAATCGAAAAAGCAATTGCTTCGGTCCGAGGTTATTATCGTCCCCTCGCTGCCCCAGACGGAAAACAATATGGAACGGACCCTCTTGGTGCTCGACCTGGCGCTTTCACATACAGCGGGGGTAAGGTAACAACTGCTATGGCAGCAGCGGGCGCCGTTTGCCTACAGGAGTTTGGCGAGTATGCCGACTTCCGCATTCCTCGCAGCTTAGACTATGTCGCCAATGACATTCAGAAGATGCCTGTCCGTACCGGGCACATTCCATTTGATGCCTATACCATGTTCTATGTCGGACAAGGGTTGTATCAGGTGGGTGGCGAGCGTTGGAAGACAAATTACCCTGTTATTCGCGATGCTATTGTAAAGTCGCAATACAACTCCACTCGAACAGACGTGGACGGCTCCTGGGAAGGAGGCCGGGTTGGCGGCACTCCGGGCAAACTCTTTGGTACCTCGGTTGCTGTCTTTGTACTATCGATCCCTAACCGCTACCTGCCCATCTTGCAGGAAGGCGAATTTCCTGATTCCAAGTAACATCGACTAGATCCCACTATATTATAAAGCTGCATGAATTTTCTCGCCTCTTGGTTTTTACCCGCTTTGGCTGCTGTTGCCGGCCCAACGCTGATTCACTTGCTGAATCGTCGGCGTTATCGTACGCAACAATGGGCGGCGATGCAGTTCCTTCGCGAGGCAGTCAAACGAAACCGTCGGGCCATTCAGATTCGTGATCTGGTCTTGCTCGCAATCCGAACGCTGGTGGTTTTACTATTTGTGTTAGCAATGGCTCGGCCTTATTGGGTTGGCGGAGGGCAGCAGGCGTATAACGGCAGCGAACCGATCCATGCCGTTATTGTGGTCGACAACAGTCTCTCTATGGGCTACACCGCGTTAGACAAATCGCTTCTCGACGACGCCAAGGCTCAAGCTTCTGCTTTTATAGAAACCTTGCCGTCTGGTAGTGAAGTCTCGGTCATCCCCATGTGTACGCAGCCGCATTGGTTTAGCGTCGGCGCCTATTCGTCTCGAGAAGACGCCTTAAACGCTATTGAACAGATTCGGGTTGTCGACCAATCGGCCGACCTGCGGGCAGCCGCCGAACAGGCTGGCATAGCATTAGAACAAGACAGCAGTGTCCAGACCAAGCGTGTCATTATGCTCGGCGACCTGCAGTCACATGGCTGGCAAGACAACAATCTTGAGGAAACGCTTGCGACGCTGGGAGATTTGCAAATCGTTGCAGTCCAGCCCACCGAAACCGACAACTCTTGGATAAGCGATTTCTATCTACGGGATGGGATTGCCGATGCTGAATCAACCGCTCACTTTACCGGTACCGTTCGGCATGAGGGAATCGAGCCTCGTAGTAACGTCACAGTCTCACTAATCATTGATGACCAGGTCGTTGCTGAGCAAATTTTGCAGCTTGAGCCAGGGCAGGCTACGACTGTGAGATTTGAGCACCAATTTGTTACTGCAGGTTCTTCCCGTGAGCCGGTTTTTGCGCGTGCAGAATTGACACTCGATGCCGATCGCCTGCCCATGGACGATCGCCGAGTCTGTGTGGTGCCGGTCATCGCCAGAGTTCCCGTTGTGTTTATCGATCAATACGGTCGAGATGAAGATTTGGAACGGGGGCGGCTTGGTGAATCCTTTATGCTGCGACATTTGCTCTCCCCGATTCTGGAAGAGGATGTAGAACATAAGTCACTGATTGACGTCCTTCACCGAACCATTGAAGATTTTACGATTGAAGATCTGCAGGATGCCCGTTGTGTGATCATCGCAGGTAGCGTGGCGCCCAACGTTGCCGATGTAGTTACCCTGCGCGAATATGCGGAGCAGGGTGGTCAAATTCTGATCGCCGCCGGTGGCCTGTTCGAAGCGACGAGTTGGACAACCTCAGCTTGGGATGATGGAAACGGGTTTTTGCCAATTGCTCTTTCGCCAGAGCCTGTTGGAAGCCTGCCTCCGGCCAACACCCAACAGTGGCCAACGTTCAGCTTAAATCCGGAGACGTTTGAGGATCCCATCTACAATCTGCAGATTCCTGGGGATGAATTTAACGATCTCATTTCCGCGCCTGTTTTTTATAAAGCCATCGCCACTGACATGACTACGTTGGATGACTTCGATGAAAAGGAGCTGTCTCGCGTTCAAACTCTGCTGGAACAAAATGATCAGCAGCCTCGCTGGCTCAACTGGACCAATCCACTCGGTCGACACTACAGTGAATTTACTCCTGAACAAATCGTCGCCCGCAACCGTCCTCGTGTTCTTGGCCAATATGATAACAAGCACCCTTTTCTTGTCGAGCGCCGAATCGGCCAAGGTCATGTACAACTGCTGACGTCTGGTGTTTTCCCCGAATGGAATGACTTATCGGTCGACACCGGCGTTCTACTTTTAGATCGTATTGTACGGAACTCATTGGTGCGATCTTTGCCGGAACGAACGATGGATACTCAAAAGGAAATGGTCATTCCAGTGTCGACTCGACATCAGCACGCAGATCATAAACTAACGTGGCCCATTAATTCCTCTCAAGGCACTGAAGCTGTTGCTGTTGAAGTATTGGGCGCTCAGAAATACGGCGTTGTCATCCGTGGAGCCACCGATCGAGGGTTTTATAGTCTCACTCGAACAGAAGAAGATACCGGTGGCGAAGTACCAGTCATGCTACTCGGCTTTAATGGTGACGGGGAAGAAAGCAATCTTGCGTTGCAGCAAACAAGTGAGCTGGAAGCGATCGCTTCAGATGGCCGGATCCGCTGGTTGACCGCAGGCGATATGCTTTCCTTAGAGGGTGAGACCTATCTAGGCAGCGGCACCTGGCGATGGCTGATGTATTTGCTGTTGTTGATGCTGCTTGTTGAAATGGCTGTCCTTGCATCCAAAAAACAAGAAGCCGCCGAATCAGGAGGTGTCACCGCATGAATGCAATCGCACGCCTGCTAGGTATTAAATCCACCGATGAGATTGACCACATTGAAATGAAGTTCGCGGCTTGGTGGAGCGAAGGTCGGCCTGTCCTGGTTCTGCTGGTCTGTCTCGGGCTGGCTGCTCTGGGTGCTTTCTTCTATTACCGTTATCAAAACGAGCAGCCACTTGAAAAGAAAAAACGACGGCGTATTCTGCTAACTGTTTTCCGTAGCGGATTATTGGCCGTTGTTGGCTTCATTTTGGCGGAGCCAATTGTATCCGTTTCGCTCACCGAACACCCCCGGCCAATACTGCTCATGCTCTTTGATGGCTCAGACAGTATGAATCTGGTGGACGAGTTGTCTACAGAGCAGGCCGATGCACTTGATGCGATGACGCCGGACAGTATCAACCCTTCCGAGCAAACGCGGCTGGAGCTTCTCAACCACGCTCTCAAAAACGGTGCATTATCCGAAGCTGTCGGGAAATTGCACGAGAAGTTTGATGTTCGCTATTACTCCACCGATGAAGGGCATTCCATCAGAGAGCTCGGACAACAAGAAGAAACCAAGACGCTGGAAAGTGAGCTGACCGCCGAAGTTCAAACAACCGCCATTGGGAGTTCGCTGGACGAGCTTAATCGTCGGCATGGCACCCGACACCTAGCTGGTGTCGTTGTGGTAAGTGACTTTGGGCAGAATGCCGGTAATCCAGCACTGACTTCCGCTGAACAACTCGACGTCCCTGTAATCGCAACCGGCGTGGGCCCTCAGGAAGTGATTGACGTCTCCATCGCCTTACAAGCCCCGCTCGTCCTGAAGCAAGACGAAAATACCTCGCTTTCCGCGACATTGCGGCAACAGGGAGCCACCGGCTCAAGCGTTTCCATCCAGTTGTTCCAAAGACGTTTGGGGACGGCGACCGACGCGGTTCTCGAAGCCGAAAAATTGCCGATTGGCACACCGGTTGTTGCTGTGCTGGAAGAGGGAACTATCGATGTCGACCTGCCGTATCTACCTGAACAATCCGGACGATTTGAAGTCATCGCTGAAGTGAGCGGACTGCCTGGTGAGGTCAGCTCCAGAAACAATGAAGCCCAGCGGGAAGTCATCATTCGGGACGAATCATTAAATCTGTTTTTCGTTGAGCACGAGCCAACCTGGGAATGGCGATTTGTCAAAGAAGTCTTCCACCGTGACCCTTTGATTGGACACGAAGGATTTCGGACGTTTCTACGATCTGCGGACTTTAAGGTCCGACAATCAAACGACCTGTTTGTGGACCGTCTGGTAAGGCCGCGAGATGAATTCTTCGCCAACGACGTTGTTCTAATCAGCGACGTTCCCAGCGAAATGCTAACCACCCCGTTTCAAGACCAGTTGGTCGAATACGTGGAGCGATTCGGAGGCGGCTTGGTGATCATCGCCGGTCCACGCTTTAGTATCGGAGCATTACAAGGCACACAACTGGCTGACATGCTTCCGGTAGTTGTCGATCGATCGTTACGGCCCAAGCCCTCCAAGTTCCAATTGTCCTTCACGCCTCAGGCAGAAAATAATCCCTTTGTAAACCTTGGTGATAACCCAGCACAAAACGATCTCGCCTGGAACAACATGGGTAACCTTCCGTGGTACCAGCCTGTATTACGTGCTCATCCATTGGCCACCGTCCTGGCAACTCACCCGGCCGATAAAACGGTGGACAATACCGACTTACAACCAATCATCGCCACTCGCCGGTACGGTAAAGGGGAGGTCGTTTATATCGGCTTTAATGAGACCTGGCGGCTACGACGTAAGTATGGTGAGCGATTCTATCGCCAGTTTTGGGGCCAGATGATCTACCGTCTGGGACTCGGTCGAGCGTTGGGACAACAGAAACGGTTTTCACCATCTACGGATCTATCCACTTACCAAACCGGTGAACGGGTTACCGTTACTGTGGAAGCCTATAACCGCAATTATGAAAACCTCGAAGAAACAAACTTGAAGGCACGCCTGTTGCGACAAACCGCTGCCGGCTCTCAGCATATTGATGATCTTTTAATTCCGTTGGCTCGTGACAATGTTGTTTTTGAAACTTCAATTCCACCACTCGAGTCGGGGCTATACCGATTGCTTGTCATGGACCCCGAAACCAACGAAGAATTCGAACTTGGCTTCGAAGTCACTACCGCTTCTCGAGAGAGGTTAGATGTTGTCAGGAATACTTCGCTGCAAAAGCAGATGGGCGATGTCACCGGCGGGCAGGCATGTGAACTGTATGAGCTGCCCGAAATCCTCAATCAATTAGAAGCTCAGGATATTAAACAATACACCGAACGCCAGCTACCACTTTGGAACACTTGGCTGATCCTATTGCTGGTTCTTTTGGTTATGCATGCCGAATGGCTCGCACGAAAACTTAGCAACTTACGTTAGTCTCAAATCATGGCAAATCTATCACCCTTACATCGTGGCATTAAGCGAGTTCGACGCTTCCGCAGCGTTGCGCGATTGGGTTCTGGCTTTGCCCAATGGATTACGGCCGCAGGCTGGCTTTTGTTAATTACGTTTGGACTCGATTGGCTAACCAAGATGGATTCCGTAGAGCGAATCGTCCTGCTTGCGCTCGAAGCCATCGTGTTAGTTTGGTTGTTCAAAAAGCATCTGCTGCCAGCACTCGCTGTACGCGAAAACCTGATAGGACTGGCCGCTCAAATCGAAATGCACCACGATGTGCATTCGGATCTGGTAGCTGCTTTGCAATTCAATGATTCTGCCGCGAGCCAATATGGTTCGGATGAACTACGAGGTCGCGTGGTCGAAGACACCGTGAAGCTCAGTGCTAACATCGACTACCTGTTTGGTTTCTCTCGGCCAGAACTATGGAAAAGTCTGTTGCGCGGTGTGGCGACCGTTGGTATCGTCATCGCCGTTGCATGCTACGTGCCGGATTACTTCAATATCTTCCTGAAACGCCTAACTCTGCAGCAAGAGGCCTATCCGACTAAAACGGTAATCCTCTCTCTGGAAACAGTGGAAGCAAACGCTGTTGTGGGACGGCCTGTTACCTTTGTCGTACGAGTGGATAATAGCAAGGTCGTGCCTCAAGCCGGTATCCTGACGATTCATGGAAAGAATGATGCTGAGTCCGAGCTGGCGCTACTGCCCGGAAGCAATCCCGGCGAGTTCACGGTTACGCTACCTCGCGTGATTGATGAATTTGAAGTTTCTGCCACCATCGGTGACGATGTTCATCCGCGAACTAAGATCAACATTCTGCAAGTACCTCGTGTCGAACTGGCAATGAATGCTGAGATACCTCAGTATGCGGTCGAGTCCTTTAACGTCAAATCGACGGGCGGCCGGATTCAAAGCGTGCTTGCCGGCTCTAATGTTACTCCCTCGCTCACCGCCAGCAAGCCGCTTCAAAGCGCCACAATGTTGCTTGGGGAAGAAGAATTTGAGTTAGTAAAGAAAGAAAATGCCTGGGTGATGCCGATCGATGACCATCCCCTCATAGGTGTGGAATCGACCACTAAATACCAAATAAGCGTTATAGATACCGATGGAATAAGCCCTGATCGGCCTATTACAGGTATTTTGCAGGTGCGGCCTGATCAAAATCCACGGATTGCTGCCGCAACCGTGATAAACTTAGTATTGAGCGGAGCAGCTCCAAGGATTAAATTCCGAGCTATCGATGACTTTGGAATCGATGCTGTTACCGCAGACATAACGATCACTCGCGTCGGAATGGATACCAGCGATGACACGATTACCAAGATGATTAACGAGTCGGATGCTCATGCCAAGTTGGTCGACGATATCGTCCCCATAGATCTTGCTGAGTTTGACTTAAACATTGGTGATACTGTGTTGGTCACATTACAGGTAACAGACTACCGTGGCCAGCAAGAGGGTATTACCATTCCATCCGACCCGATTGAGTTTACGGTAACGAGCCGAGCTAACTTCCTGGCAGCAATGCGGGATATCGATTCAGAAACCGATGACAAACTCGATCAGATTATTAAAGCCCAATTAGGGGTTGGAGAACGCCAATAATGAGTCGCTTCATACATCTGTATCTCGTAGTATTATTCGTTTGCAGCTGCTCCATTGCCGCGATGGCACAACAGCAGCCTCAGGCAGCTCCGTCCTTAGCGGATCGTCTGCAAATTGATCGTTATAAGGTCAACCAACAACGGGCACGTGATCTAACTGCTGACTTGTTGTCTATTCTTGTCGATCGTCAGCTTCAGCAGCTCGAAGACAACCGTCTCACGGATCTGCCGCTCTATGAAGACCTCAAATCCATGCGGGGACGCATGGGTGATCTCGCCGCACAAAAAATGCCCGATGTCATCGAACTACTCGTTAGTGCCGACATCGCCCGGCCTACCGAACGACAGGAAATCATGACGCAAGTCCACGGACGCATGCGTGATATTTTGCGAGACCTTTTGCGTGAACGTGAACGATTACGTCTTCGTCGCCAACAAGCCGAGCTCATCGAAAGAATCGGCGAAATCGTACTGCAACAGCGAGCCACGCTGGATAATACGCTTACACTTTCAACCGCGCAGGAACAACTCATTCTCAGTACGATTGACTCTCAAAAGAATGTGACCGTTCTCGTCGACGCATTTGATGAAACACTCGAGCTCGTTGAAGACTGGACAGGCGAATTAGGAAAGCTGGCAAAAGAATGCAGCACTGTCCTGAAGGAAAACGAAGTTCACAAACTACTTAAGCAAGCGGAACAAGAGCTGGAAGCAACCAAATTTAATGATGCCGCCAAGACGGAAAGGGAAGTTGTTACCGTCCTGGAAAGCATCCTCCTGAAAATTCGCCGATTCGAAGACCCTGCCTGGATCGATTCCGATGCCACGAATGCTGCCGAAGACATCCTCACAGCTCAGGAAGCGTTGAAGGAAGAATTAGAGACCGTTGATGCCGACGACGACGTAAAAATTGATGAGCTTGTACAGGCGCAAAACCTTATCCGCGAAAAACTCCAACGTCTTGAAAACCTCGTTGCTAACGACGAAAACGCTTCTGAGTTAATCGAACGAGCTCAGGAAGCTGCCATGGAAGCCCGCGAAGAAATATTCGAAGGTGAAATCGAAGCGGCGATGGAAGAACAGGACGAAATCATTGGTACGCTGGCCGAATTGCAGGAGCAACTTGATACGGCCACCAACTTGCTTGACCCTGATTTGTCGTCGGAAGAATACACCGAAATCGCCGAGGCATTAGAGGAAACCCGTAGCAAACTAGAAGCGGCAGACGACCTTAACGATCAAGCTGCCAGCGAAATCGCTGAAGAACAAGTTGCTCAAGCGGCTGAAACCGAGGATCAAGTGGCCGACACCACCGAAGAAGCAGTAGCTCAAGCAGCCGAAGCTAATTTACCCGAATCTGTCAGCGAAGCGGTCGAAGAAGCCAACGAAGCTGCGGAAGATGCTGCCGAAGCGGCTCAGGATGCAAAAGACGCGGCGGGCGACGAGGAAAAAGGTGAAGAAGCTCAAAGCGATGCCGCAGAAGCCGTGTCGGAAGCAGGAGAAGAAATCAAAGAAGCCATCGGACGTACCAAGGAAGCCGAAGAGGAAGCTCGCAAGAATGCTCTCGCTGCAAAACTCGGTGAATTGAATCGAGCAGTCGATACACTGGAACGTGCCGCTGCCGAAGCTCGCGATAATGCCGAACAACTTGCAGGTGAGGATACGCCGAGTGACGAAGCCAATAGTGCCATCCAGGATGACTTTGAAACAACCGCTGAGCTGGCCAAGGAGGTTGCAGAAGGTGTTGAGAATCTTTCGCCTGAAGCCACTGACAAACTCAGTGATGCCGCTGAAGCTTCCGAACAGGTCGCTGATGCGATTGGTGAAGAAACTGCTAATGAACCAGAGTCTCGACAAGAGAATTCTGAAAAGGCCAAAGAGGTCGCTGAACAATTAGAAAACGCCGCCAACGCGATCCGCGAAGAAGTTGCCGAGACAGCTCAGGAACTTATTGAGGAACTTAAGGAACAACTCGCCGAAGTGAACCATGTTCAAGAAGACTTAAATGCTTTGTCCGAATTGGATAACCCAACATCAGAACAAATCGCTCAAGTGGCCGAAGAGACATTGAAATCGCTTCCCGATGCCGGCGAAGCTTTGCAACAGGCTGCCGAGTCTGCCGCTGAGCAGGAAGCAGGCAATACGGATCAAGCTCCCATGCCTACACAGCCTGAAGATGGGAATGAGCCCGCGGGGAACGAGCCTGCCGGTGACGAACCACAAGAAGGAAGCCCGGAACAAGCCGATCCTCAAAATGATGAACCAAACGCTGGCGACGAAAATCCCGCCGAGTCAATGGGCGATAACGCCGATGATCCTGCTACAAACCAGGAACGACAAATGCTACAGGCTGAAGTTCTGGCGGATATCAAGGAAGAGAAGATCCAACAGGAATTGCAAATGGCTAACTTCCTTGCTCAGCTAGCGGAACAAGGTAAAGAATCGGCTCAGGAGTTGGCCGAAATGAGAGATCAACTCGACTCTGATGATCCTCATAAACCTAACGCCAATGAGTTGTTCAATGCGGTCATGGAGCAAGCTGAAGCCTTGGCAGGAATTGGTCAATTGGCAGCCGAGATTGCTGATCAGGAAACGATTGCTAATGAACCCATCGTCGAAGCTTCTGAACTCGCCGAAGAGTTGACTCAGAACAACCCTATGGAAGAGCCTCAATTGGCATCCGCGGAGCCTACCGAAGCGGGACAGCTTCCCACTCCTCCTGGTACTGAGCCCATGCCGGCCGGACAACCTATGCCTGGTGGTGAACCAATGCCCGCCGGCCAACCCATGCCTGGTGGCGAACCAATGCCTGCGGGGCAATTACCAGAGCCTCAGCCTATTGCTGAAACCGGCCCTCCCAACGACAGCTTTATTCCTGAAGATGCATTGAAGACTGCGGAATTGATGTCAGGGCAGGACCTCAGTGAAGAGCTAGCCGAAGCAGAGCTGCCGGAGCCTGGCGGAGAGCCAGCTGCTGGTGGCGAACCAATGCCCGGCGGTGAACCAATGCCGGGTGGTGAGCCCATGCCAGGCGGTGAACCAATGCCCGGAGGTCAACCGATGCCGGGTGGCGAGCCTATGGAGGGCGGCGAACCCATGCCAACAAATCAAGCTCAATTAGGTGCCGCTACCGCCGAAGGTGGCGCAGCCAGCCAAGGAAAATTAGGAGCCTCAGAAAATGAAGCTCCCAAAGACGGACCGGTAGAAGCTGTCGAAGCACAAACGGACAATGATTCACGAGTGCCCGGCGGTCGTGATGGTGACGCCGATGCAGCCCCTATCGGAGCTCCGCAAGCTCCCTGGGTCGCCGCTTTACCTAAGTCTGTGCAACAAGCCATTAAGTCTCGGACGAAACGCACATTGCCCGCGGGCTATGAAGAGCGTCTGAAGAAGTACTTTAACAGCATTAAATAAAGAGCGTGGTAGGAACCACTTACACCTTAGATTTTGGAAACCGAAGATGTCGGACGAAAACCAAACAACCAATGACGGAGATGTCGTCGCTGTAGAAGCCTGGTCAAAAAAGTGCCAGGATTTGAGAATCGAATTGCAAAAGTCAATCATCGGGCAGGATGAAGTGATTGAGCAGGTATTGATTGCAATTCTGGCTCGTGGCCATGCTTTGTTAGAAGGGGTGCCCGGACTTGCGAAGACATTGATGATTTCATCGATTGCCGAGGCACTGACACTTTCCTTTCATCGAATCCAATTCACACCTGACCTGATGCCATCTGATATCACCGGTACCGACGTGTTGCGGGAAGACCCAGTTACCAAAGAACGTGAGTATTCTTTTGTTCAGGGACCGATTTTCGCCAACATGATTTTGGCGGATGAAATAAACCGAACACCGCCTAAGACTCAGGCTGCGATGTTGGAAGCGATGCAGGAGCGAATTATTTCTGCCGGTGGTAAAACCCATAAGTTACCGGCACCGTTCTTTGTTCTGGCGACGCAAAACCCACTCGAACAAGAAGGCACCTATCCTCTACCTGAAGCCCAGTTGGACCGCTTCCTGCTCTACATCAAAGTCGGTTATCCAACCGCCGCCGAAGAATGGGATATTGCTCGTAAAGTCTCTGCCGGAGCTTTGGGTGGCATTGAGTCCATCATTTCTGCAGAGGAGATCATTGAAGCACAGGCACTCACTCGCAGAATGCCTGTCTGTGATCAAGTACTTGGATATGCTCACGCATTGGTTCGAGCCACTCGACCAGGCACGGAAGAAGCTCCTGACTTTGTCAACGAATCCGTAGGCTGGGGTGCCGGCCCTCGTGGAGTGCTATCGCTGATTTCCTGTGCGAAGGCCCGAGCGTTGCTCAAAGGTCGGTACCATACAAGCGTCGAAGATGTACAAGCTGTGGTTCTACCGGCACTTCGTCACCGTATTGCCCCGAACTACGCTGGTATGGCTGCCGGACTCGATAGTGAGAAACTGCTCGAGCTATTACTGGAAGCCGTCCCTGCCGACCAAACTTTTGCTGAACCTGCCGCCGTCTAGTTTGAACACCCAATGTCTTCCGCCATTCTCAACAAATACATTCGCCCCGAAGTGCTGAGCCAGCTTAGCCGCTTCAAGCTAAACCCTCGACAACTCGTCGAAGGGAATTTAGCCGGTGCACATAAAAGCCCGTTTCATGGGTTTGCTGTTGAGTTTGCCAGCCACCGCGAGTACGTTCCTGGTGATGACATCCGTCACCTCGACTGGAAAGTTTACTTCCGGCACGAACGACATGTGATTAAGCAATACGAGATGGAAACCAATCTCAATTGTCATGTCGTCTTAGACGTTTCCGCGTCGATGCGTTATGGAGAAGAGGAAGAACAGAAGCTGCTTTATGGCTCACAAATTGCCACCACGTTGGCTTATTTAGTGGTAGAGCAGTCAGACCGCGTCTCTTTAACGACCTTTGATAATAAGTCTCGTGGATATCTCGCTCCATCAAATAACATGGGGCAGATTATCCGGATGACAGAATCTTTGGATCAGGTTAAGTCCGTCAACAAGACAAATATTGGCCGGACGCTTGGGGAGATTTCCGCCAAGATCGGTCGCCGTAGTATTGTTGTCGTCATCTCTGATTTTCTGGTTGAGTTAGACAATTTGGACGATGCCTTACAAAGGCTTCGCTACGACAACCATGAAGTGGTACTGATGCATGTCATGCATCAGGATGAATTGAATTTTGATCTTGATGGAATGGTTCGCTTTATTGGACTGGAAGATCCAGATCAGCTTCTGACCAGGCCCTATGATATTCGTGATGCCTATCTGGAAGCGAAAGATCGTTTCATGGTGGAATTCAATCAGATTTGCGATGCAAACCGTTGTGAGTACCTGCTTTGCGATACCAGCAAAGACTTAGGAGCTACTTTTGCTCAATACCTGCAACAACGAGCTCAGGCTGGTAGATTGTAAGCATAGCCGACGCTAGAGTCGGTCGCCCTACTTTCAACCCTGGTCTTCCCGCAGGTCTATCTATGCACAAGCTACTACTCTTACTGGCCGTTCTGTTTCTCCCTTTGCCTCTCTCGGCTGCCGATAGGCCTAATGTCATTTTGGTCATGGCCGATGATATGGGCTACGGACAGACCGGTTACTACAACCACCCCGTGCTGAAGACTCCGAATCTAGATGCTATGGCGGCAAACGGAATTCGCTTTGATCGGTTTTACGCTGGTGCTCCTAACTGCTCTCCTACTCGAGCCACTGTGCTGACCGGACGAACGAACGATCGTACAGGTGTGCATAATCACGGCTATGCAATCAATAAGCAAGAAAAAACCGTTGCCCAGGCGTTTCAAAAGGCCGGGTATTCGACTGCTCATTTTGGTAAATGGCATCTAAACGGATTACGCGGGCCTGGAGCTCCAATCTTCAAAAGCGATGCGCACCATCCCGGACATCTGGGCTTTGATTATTGGCTCAGTGTTACCAACTTCTTCGATATGAATCCGATCCTGAGCCGAAACGGAAAGTGGGAAGAACATGGCGGCGACTCGTCTGAAATCGTTGTCGAAGAAGCTCTGGATTATATCCGTGGCCAGAATGATAAAGGGAAGCCGGTATTCATCGTCATTTGGTACGGCACTCCACATAGCCCTTTCATGGCTTACGATGAGGACGCCAAGCAATTCAGTCAGTTACAGCAACAGTCAAAAAACCACTATGCCGAGCTGGTGGCTATGGATCGCTCTATCGGGCACTTGCGGAAAGAGCTAAGAGACTTCGGCATCGCTGATAATACCATTCTCTGGTTCAATAGCGACAACGGTGGATTACCACGAATTAATCCTGGTACCGTAGGTGAATTGCGAGGTTTTAAGAATTCCGTCTATGAAGGTGGGCTTCGAGTTCCTTGTGTGGTGGAGTGGCCTGACCATATCAAACCTCAGGTGTCTGAGTATCCAGCGTGTACCATGGATATTTTCCCTACGCTGATTGACTACGCTGGCCTGGCAAAGGATTCAATTAACGACCTGAGCGATGGCTTATCTCTAGCGGACATTATTAATGGAGAGGATACACGTCGTACCAAGCCGATTGGTTTCCGTCACACGGGTCGTGCTGCCTGGCTGGACAATAACTACAAGCTGGTCACATTAAAAGTAGAGAGTCGTGAATATCAGCTCTTCGATTTGGCTGCTGACCCACAGGAAAAGCAGGACATTCTAACCGAGCGGCCGGACGTTGCTAATCGAATGATCGCTGAGTTTGAAGCTTGGAATGCTTCGGTGGAACGTAGTCGCACCGGGGCTGACTATCCCTCCGGTAAAGTCGATCCATTCCCTCGCCCTCAACAAACCAACTGGCTTGCGTTACCCGAATACCAGAAGTTTTTTGACGAGTGGAAAGACCGCCCCGACTTCAAACCCTACATCGACCGCGAGCTAAAATCCCAGGGGAAGAAGTAAGAGGGAATCAGGGACGCAGTACTGAATCGCTGCTAGAATCGTTAACAAACCTCATCCTATACTGACTAACTGTCATATAGCTAATTGGTCAAATGGCTAAATGCCAACCAGACTATACGTCCAGGTTTTGAACTTCCAGAGCATGTTTTTCGATGAATTCCCGGCGAGGTTCAACTTTATCGCCCATCAGAATTCGGAACATTTCATCGGCAGCAGCCAGGTCCTGCATGGTCACTTTAACGAGTGTGCGGTTTTCCGGATCCAGTGTGGTTTCCCGCAATTCCTCTGCGTTCATTTCACCCAGGCCTTTAAAGCGAGTTAGCTGTAGGCCTTTTTCACCAGCGGCACGCACGGCGGCCGTTAGGCCACGCAAGTCTTCCAGATTGATATCGGACTCACCTCGACGAAGAATATAGCGAGGGTTCTCTACACCCGTCCGCTCCTGTGGCAGTAAAGCTTGTACATCGAGGCCATATTCTGTGAGCGACTTAAGACCTGCATTGATCGTACGTACTTCGTGTAGTTCCACGACGTGAATTGAGTTTTCCGGAGCTATTGCTTCCTGCTCACCTTCTTCCCCATCGGCACTTTCTGGTGCTGGTTCTGGTTCGTCTGGTGTGTGGGCATCAATGAAGTCGTCGACTTCAGCCCGCTCTACAAACCAGTGGTCTGCCGTACCTTCGAAAACGTGATAAACAGGCAATTTATTGCTCACAGGATCCAGACGTTCAGCGTGAACTCTCAGATTAATTCCCCGTCGTTCAAGGGCGATCAACGCATCTTCGACATCGGCCAGAGTACGACACAAGTCGTTCATTTGGTCGCCAGAAAACTCCTGACCATCTTCTGTGATGAAGACGGCGTCTGCGAGTCCCTTTTCGAGGAGCTGAGCCTTCATTTCTTCTTCGCTCTGCACATAGTACACCTGCTTTCCACGTCGCACACGGAACAGTGGAGGCTGAGCTACATAGACATGGCCACGCTCGACCAGACTATGCATTTGGCGATAGAAGAAGCAAAGCAGTAGCGTGCGGATATGAGATCCATCCACATCGGCGTCCGTCATGATGATGACTTTGTTATATCGAAGTTTATCAAGCTGCTGGTCATCACCAATGCCACTACCGATTGCATTGATCATGCTTTGCACTTCTTCATTAGCCAGCACCTTATCCACTCGGGACTTATAAGCATTAATGATCTTACCGCGAAGTGGCAGAATCGCCTGATAGTCCTTTAACCGCCCTCCTTCGGCCGACCCACCGGCCGAGTCACCTTCGACGAGGTACAGTTCACATTTCTCCATGTCCTTACTGATGCAGTCTCTCAGCTTCCCTGGCAGACTACCTCCACCCAACACGTCTTTACGCTTACGCATAAGTTGGCGAGCCTTGCGAGCGGCTTCCCGGGCTTCCATCGCGGTAATCCCTTTGTTGACGATGATTCGTGCATTTTTAGGATTCTCTTCGAGGTACTTATTGAACGCCGCATGAAACGCTGTCGCAATCGCGGATTCCACTTCCCTGTTACCCAGCTTGGTCTTGGTCTGACCTTCGAATTGAGGATGAGCAACGCGAGTCGAAATCACGACGGTAATACCTTCGCGGACATCATCCCCGGAAGGAGCTTCTTTGGCATCCTTAATGATCTTTTCCTTAACACCGTAGGTATTAAGAACACGCGTGAGTGATTTTCTAAAGCCGGTTTCATGAGTACCGCCTTCATGCGTATGAATATTGTTGACATACGAGTGCAGGTGTTCTGAGTAATCATTGGTGTACTGCAAAGCAATCTCATATCCAACGACCGTACCGTCTTCAACTTCCTCCTCGCCATCAAGATAGAACACATCTGCGTGCAGCACATCACTCGCTCGATTCAGGTGATGCACGAAATCGATAATCCCATCTTCGTAGCAGAATACATCCGTCTGCCCCGTTCGCTCGTCTCGGACTTCAATTTTGACGCCCTTATTCAGGAACGCCAGATCCTGAAGACGCTTGGCAAGAATGTCATATTGGTATTTCGTGGTTTCAAAAATCTCACCGTCCGGCTTAAAGGTAACTTTAGTACCTGTTGCTGAAGATTTCTCTCCACGCTTAACAGCTCCGGTAGCAATCCCGTATTCGTATTCCTGGCGATGAACAAACCCTTCTCTATGCACTTCCGCCTTACACCACTGGCTAAGGAAATTCACGACGGTCACGCCAACGCCATGCAAGCCTCCGGACGTCTGGTAGGCACCTTTATCAAACTTTCCACCGAACTTAAGAACGGTCATCACTCCTTCCAGAGTCGATACCTCACGGTCGAATTCTTCTGTTAGACCTTCATGTAACTCGACCGGAATCCCACGGCCATCGTCTTCGACAGTTACACTGCCATCCGGGTTGATGACAACCCCCACTTTCGTTGCGTGGCCAGCCATCGCCTCATCAATGGAGTTATCCACTACTTCGTAAACCAGGTGATGTAAACCACGGCTAAACGTGTCACCAATGTACATCCCTGGGCGTTTTCGGACGTGATCCCTGTCTGATAAGTGCTGCAGATTATCGGCACCGTATTCTCCGGCAGCATCATTTACATTTTGGTCGTCACTCATATAGATTTATCTCTATTTCCAGCTTGCATGTGCGATTTCCTAGAAATCAACTACTCGCAGCTTAAGGTCTTTCACAGTCTGGCCTTCCAGCTTCTGATTGAGCTGATTAATAACCATTTGCTTTTGAAATGTAAGTTCCTGCATCACAGCAGAGTTTTTGCAAATAACATCCAATACTCCTCGGCGGATGTTACCCGCTCGGGTCGCCGTCGCTAAAGGCCCAGCGGCTTCGCTCCAGACTGACTCCAGAGCATTTGCTGACTTTACCCGGGCATACCCAGTTCGGGTCATTAAACGACTTAAGATATTGTCGATTCTTGGTGGCGGAGGAATAAACCTCTGTCGCTTCCGCAAATCTTCAAATCGCTGTTCGTCCGGCGTCTGGTCCTCAGCCATTAAATTCGTTACCGATCACGTGCCAATGGCATGATGATATAGGAATAACCGTCCTGCGTAGATAGCAAGACAGCAGCCTTATCGTTTTCCACATCAAAGGTAAAATTGGTATCCGAATCCAACACTCGTAGGAAATGTTCTACATATCGGTGATCCAGACTAACGGCAACGTCAGCTCCTTCATAGGAAATTGGCATCTCCGTATGACTTTGCCCACGCTCAGCGGCTGTCGCATCCATCGCCAGAGTCCCATTACCAAAGGTAAAGGTAATTCCACGACTCTCATCATTCGCTACGATTGATGCTTGTCTCAAGCGACCATAAACCGTTCCGGCTGCCAGCTCGATCGCAATACTTTCGGTCCGCTTAGGGAACACATCCTTCCATTTAGGAAAGCGGCCTTCTACCAGCCTCGACGTTAACGTCACGGTGTCTGTCTTGAAGGCTAGCTGATTGTCACTCGGGATGATTTGCACAATGCTGTCTGGATTCCCTAACGCTCGAGCAATCAAGTTCATCGAACGCGTGGGGACGATTGTAGAAGACTCCCCCAACTGGATCTCGCCGGAGATTTCTACTGGGCCTTCCATTTTTGCCAATCTTCGCCCATCCGTTCCAACCGCGATTAGATTCTTTCCTTCTGTTTCCAGAAGTATTCCTCCTAATGCATAACGACTGCTCTCATTGTCTGTGGCGAAAATTGTCCGCTTAACCAATTCACCGAACAATCCCGCAGCAACCTCGATACGAGCATCCCCAGCAACTTCTTGAACATTGGGAAACTCGTCAGCATTCTGGGAAGGAAGATTGTAAACGTTGGATCCACCCTTTACTGAGATCCCCTCACCATCAACAGCCACTGTAAGTTGGTCATCAGTACTCTCGCGGAGAATGTTACCAAACAAATCCACAGGAAGGACCAAATTGCCCGGGATTTCCACAGTGACCCCTTCCACAACAACGCGAATTCCTACTTCAGTGTCCGTGGCCATTAGCGTGGTACTAGTCTCGGTCCCAATCAATTTGACACACTGCAAAATAGGCTTTGGGCTGCGAGATGGTGCAACCGACGCGGCAGGCTGAAAGGCAGCCAGCATTTTCTCGCGATCAAAGGTGAATTTCATGTCCGATCCTTCGTTGGTTATTTGGAGGGAGTTATATATTATTTTTTTAAATACAGTCGTATTAAAAAGGTGGTCTGGAAGTACGTCGACAAGTGGTATTCCAGGCCGGTTTCAGTCTGTTTATTCAACACCAAACAGCAAAATAGATGGTGTGCAAAACGGGTCTATGTAATGTTTATTCAACGTCTTTGAATGTCGACAGTCTGTCCACAATGTCTAAGGATTATTAAGCTGCCGATTGAACAGGATAGGTGCCGACGTCGATAGAGGTTGAATAGACTTGTTTTCCACAATGCTCCAAATTGAATTTCGATGTTCAGTTAAAGTGATTTATTCAGTTGGTATTTTTTGTTTAGTTTCTCGATAACTTCATCCAACGCCTGGCGGATCGAAGCATCTTGCTGCCGCAATGTGTCAAGACGTTTAAAAGCATGCATGATTGTGCTGTGGTCACGTTTCCCAAAGTAACGCCCGATATCGCCGAAGCTCGAAGATGTAAATTGTCGACAGAGGTAAATGGCAATACCTCTGGCTCGTACTACATACTGGCGGCGACCAGAGCTTTTCATGTCGTTGAGGCGAATGTTTAAGTGTTTACTTACTGCGGTAGCAATGCCTTTAATGTCTGGGGTAGGCGTTTGGCGCTGTTGGTCAAGCAGAGCCTGTACATCGGATGCCGAGTAAGGCCCAGAACACAGATCCGTTTCGCTACGCATGCGAATCAGCGTTTGACGTAACTGCGGGAAGGTCTTCGGCTTTTCTTTGTTCGCGGCTAACACCAATGAATCTCTTGTGGGCTCGTCCAGCTCTACCCCATGCTCTAAAGCCAATTGATCCACAATCACAGAACGAGCATCTTTGCCGGGAGGCTTTAATTCAATTTGTAAACCGCCCATGAGCCGGCTGGAGAGTCGGTCATCGAAATCCGTAATATGAGTCGGCAGGGTCGGCAGACAAACGACTAACATGCAGTCGTTGGCTTGATAGTGGTCAATAATGTTACACAGCATCTGTTGAGCAGAAGACCGGGTTTTTAAGATTTGTAAGTCGTCGATCACTAACAAACGTACGCCCAGAAATCTTTGTCTAAATTCATTGATCGAATGGGTGTATACTGCTCGAGCATGCATTCGAGCAAAATCAGTGCCCGTAGTGTGCAACGCTTTTTGCTCAGGAAACCGTCGGAACCATTGAGCGAGTAACGTGTGGCTAAGCACCGACTTTCCAGTCCCAGTAGCTCCATAAAGCACCAACGGACTGGCAATGGTTTGTTGTGCTAGGACACATTCAAGTGCCTGACGGACCGGAGCATTTTCCTGGCCGAAGATGAACTGTTCCAGTCCGTCTTGAGGCGAGGAGGAAGTGGCTTCGTCAAATAGATTCAACTGCTCGGAGGCAGCTGGCTCAAGATGTTTTATCGGAATGGCGAAAATGCCGTTTGCCACGAATCGCTCCGTTTGCAAAAAAGTGTTTTTTACCCTGAAAAAAAGGCCGAAAGCGTCGTTTCAGGATCAAGATGAGAACAGCAATTTAATCGCCGATGGCGACCAATTACAACTCCCCTATTATAGGGTTTTTGAGCGGGAAATACGAGCAGGGAAGGGCGAGGAAAAGCGTCTAATTAGCGACGGCTAAAGTACGCTTGCAACAGCACAAATTCGTTCGATCGCGTCGTCGATTTCTGGCTCAGAATTAAAGATTCCTAGGCTAAATCTTAGGGCCCCTTCAATGAGCTCGGGGTCGAGTCCCATGGCTACCAGAGTGGGTGATGGTTCGCTGGACCCGGAAGCACAGGCAGAGCCAGTGCTGCAACAAACGCCAGCGACGTCGAGAGCCATTAACATTGCCTGACGGTCGACGCCGCGAAACGCAATGTTGGATGTATTGGGGAGCCGAGGTGCATCGGCGCCTAGCACTTGTGCATTCGCCAACTGTGTTTTGATTCCGGTTTCAAAGCGATCACGCAATACTAACAGCCTGGAAACATGATCGTCCTTGTCACCGAGGTAATTAGAGACAGCTGTGGTTAATCCGGTTGCCAATGCGACAGATTCCGTGCCAGGACGCACGGCGGATTGCTGAAACCCACCATGGAAAACAGGGTGGGGAGCATGACCGTGACGAGTAATCAAAGCCCCACTGCCTCGCGGCCCATGTACTTTATGGGCGGAGACAGTCATCGAGCCGACACCCAGCTCGCGAAATTGTACATCCAGCTTACCGATCGCCTGCACAGCATCGGCGTGTACAGGAACTCTCAATCTGTCACAAATCGCAACGACGTTAGATATCGGCTGGATCACTCCGGTTTCGTTGTTGGCGAGCATGACAGCGACGAGAAACGTATCGTGATTAACCAACGACTCTAGGTGTTCACAGTCGATCAGTCCGTTGGTCAGCGTGTTTACGATTTGTACATCGACCCCCTGACTTCGAAGCCATTGTGCTGTAGTCGAGATGCTAGGATGCTCAATCCCAGAAATCACCAGGCGATTTTTAGCGTCGGCCCCCAAGCGATAACCCTGAATAGCTAAGTTGTTAGCCTCTGTGCCGCCACTGGTGAAAAACAAATGGTCCGCATGAACATCCGAAAGGTGCAGCCCAAGCAGCACCCCTAACTGCTCTCGGCAGTCTTCTAGCTGGCGTCGCGCTTGCCGCCCCAGCTGGTGCTGGCTCTCTGGGTTAACAAGCCCTAGTTGATGGCATGCCTGCATTGCATTAGCAACTTCAGGGTGGATCACCGTGGTCGCATTGTTGTCAAGGTAAATCAAGCTCATAAAGACTATTCTAATTTCATCCAAGCTAGCCCCTAAGGGGAAATCGGCTTTTATTTCCTAAGGTCTTGGAGTACAAAATCTACCTTTCTTTTTAGCGACGATAAGCGGTACTATTACCAGCAGAGAGCCAGAAAAATGCCTATTCGTCGTCCAAGTAAATCCCGCACCCGTCAAAATCTTCTCATTCGCAGAAGAAACCAATGGCTGCGCTCGAATCGGCAGGCTGCCACACCCTTACTGATTCCGGAAGACGAGTCGGCTAAGCTGGCGCGAGTCGAGGGCATATTGTTTTTGGCCAAAGAACCACTCCCCAGCCGTAAGATAAGCCAACTGGCAAGCTTAAAAGACGGTCGAGAAGTGAGGGCGCTCATTGGCAAGCTAAACGAGAAGTATGATTTTCGAGGACAGGCGTTTCGAATCGAACAAATCGCGGGTGGGTACCGGATGCTAACGAAGCATGCCTATAGTTCATGGGTTCGACGTCTCGAATCAACTCCGGCTCCGATTCGCTTTAGCACACCAGTGATCGAAACATTGTCGGTTGTTGCTTATCGGCAGCCAGTGTTACGAGCTGAAGTAGAGGCGGTGCGTGGCGTGGGTTGTGGAGAAGTGATTCGTCAACTTATGGAGCGAGGACTTGTTCGTATTAGTGGCCGTAGTGAAGACCTGGGACGCCCCTTTCTCTATGCAACCACGAAGGCGTTTCTAGAAACATTCGGGCTGAATTCACTTGAGGAACTTCCAGAGATTCACTTGCCGGAGGTCGCGACGGAACCTGTCGATGACGAGGTAGAAGAGGATGGTCTGGAGACGAGCCACATAAAGGACGATTCGGGCGAACCTGAATCTACCGATGAAATAGACGCTCTAGACGAAGCAGTCGAATTTGCCCAAAAGGAAGAAGACGAGCAAGCTCTGGATTGTCAAGGAGACGACGAAGAGTTGGCAGCTTAACTAATCTTTGAGCTGGAAAAGTTTCTTGAGGGCATCGAGCAGGCCAGGCCCCTCTTCCGGATTGACATCTTCACGGAGGGATTCAAGTGGCGGGTGCAGTAGTTTGTTGACAACTCTTCCAAGGGTGACGTCTAGTTCCTTGCGTATTTTTGGATCGTCACCAAGGTCCCCAAGTTTATTGAGCAGCCTTTCCAGTTCAGCAGCTTTGATATCGTTAGCCTGCTGTTTGAGCCGACCAATCCAAGGCCCGGTGACGCGACGGTAAAGATCGGTCATAAACCGAGAGACTTCTTCTTCGATGATCTGTTCTGCTTTGGGCCATTCGCGTTCACGTGCTTTACGATTGCGATCGCAAACCTGTTGGAGATCGTCAATGGAATACAGATAGACACCCACAAAGTCAGATAGTTTCGGATCAATATCCCGAGGAACAGCGAGGTCGAGGATAAAGAGTGGTTTTTGGAAGCGACGTTCGGAAATCGTCTGAAAGGCCTCAGCGGTGACAATAGGCTCAGTGGCGCCAGTAGCACTTACGATGAGATCGGCTTCTACAAGTAGGTCATTAAGCTCATCCCACTCAACGGCCTTGCCAGTGGTTCGTTGAGCCAGATCAATCGCTCGTTGGTGATTGCGATTAATGATTCGCACGTCCTTAGCGTTTTTATCGATCAGATACTGGAGAGTTTCTTCTCCCATCTCCCCAGCACCGATAACCAAAATGACTTTGTCATCAAAACGTTCGAAAAACTGACTCGCGTAATCGGCTACGGCTACAGAGGGAATGCTTACACGCTTACGATGAATCTCAGTCTCGGTTTGAACGCGCTTGGCAACTCGCATTGCCGCCTGGAATGACGAGTGTGTAAGTGGCCCGGTGTTTTCCCCCTCGTTGGCCATGTCATATGCCTGCTTTACCTGGGAGAGGATTTGCGCCTCCCCAATGACCATGCTGTCGAGGCTGGCAGCGGTGGTAAACAGGTGGTGGACGGCATCCTCGCCATCGAGCGAACGTAAGTCCGTGGCAATCTCAGCGACATCCAGCCCATGATAGTTTGCAACAAAATTAATTAGTTGTTGGGCGCTAGGGCAGTCTTCTTCGTTTTCAGCCGCGGCGTAAATTTCTACTCGATTACAGGTGGACAATAACACCGCTTCCGTCTGAGGAAAGACAGTTCGCATTTTAGCCAACGCTTCAACCACCTGATTTGGTTGGAACGCAAGCTTCTCGCGGAAAGCGACGTCGGTGTGGTGGTGGCTACATCCGATCATTTGTAGTTTCATGTCAACACCTCCCGAAGTGCAGACACGCTATCGGCCTGACTCGCATGTTCGGCCATAAACACAAAACTAAGGACGAGCGCCAAAAACACAAAACTGGCTAAGGTCAAATAAGCGATTTTTCTACCCTGCCTGGCTGGTTTGTAAACGGCTTCGAAAACGGTGACGGTAACTAGCCAAACCAGCAACACTCCAGAGGAAATAATGACGGAGTCGCTCCAGGGGATTCCCGTCTGGTTTTCTGTGCTCTTGAGGACATTCATTATGACACCAGATACAAGCCCGGCAGCAATGAGCCCCGTTGCATAAAACAGCGATTGGCGATTGCACTGTTGTAGCCATTCCAAGCTCGGCAAGCGGAAGCCGCTGCGAGGTGGAAGCTTCTTCTTCAAACGGAAAGCATGAACTAAGTACATCACGCCGGCGATGAAGGCGACAATCATGGCCGAAGTGCCTAACAGCAATGAGATACCATGTGTGACAGCCCAAACATTAGTCGCTTCGGATTGAGTAAACGCTTCCTGATTTTTCACAAACAGTGCAACCAGAATCAGTAATAAGATCAAAGGAAGGAAAAAGATGCCAACAGAATTTTCATTTTTCTTGATGGCAATAATTGCGTAAGTGATTGCGACGGCGAGTGAAACCATTAAGCACCAGTCATACCAGCTGGACATTGGTGTTCCACCACTAAAATCCTTTTGGAATTTAAGCCACAGATAAACTGTGTGGGCGAAGATACCGGCAATGGTGAGACCGATGATGATTAGAATTCGAACGGGCGCACGGAAAAACAGGCGCGAGATTTCCAAAATCATCGCGATGGCATAACTAAAAGCAAAACAGGACAACGATATTTTTGTCATCCAGCTGGCGTCGGGGCCATTCATCTCGATCGAGTACCAAAAGTTAAATTGGAAGCATCTTCGGCAAGACGTTTGCCAAAGGTCGTAATAGAGAATCCATCCTGCTACCGTTAATTTTATCCCCTAGGGGGCGACCTAGTGAAGTGGGCAAAATTAAAGCAAGCCAGATTCGTATCGCAAAACAACGTATGTCTGACACAGTCGTTATAACTGGTACCTCGGAGTCGTTATTCCGACCGCTTATTCGTGTTGGTCGAGTCCAAGCTCTTTGATTTTTTTATGTAGAGTATTTCGGTTGATACCCAACATGGCAGCGGCTTTGGTTTGAGTACCACCACAAGCAAGTAAAACCTGATGAATAAGCTCTCGTTCGAGACTTTCCACCAACTTGGCGTGTAGATTTCCATCCGTGGGGCTCAGGTCCTGTAGCCCCTGTTTTACCAGCATGATGTTCAGATCGCGTAAATCTACGGGTTTCCCCCCTCTTGGTTTTACTGGTTTGGGGTCATTGCCTAGCACAGAAGGAGGCAACAGATTTATGGTGAATTCATCACCGGTGGCCATCACGACAGCGCGTTCAACATAGTTTTGAAGTTCACGCACATTTCCTGGCCAGTGATATTGTTGAAGCGCGGTGAAGACGTCTTTGGAGATGTGGACGACGTAACGATCGTAAGCTTCGTTGTAGTGATTGAGGAAAAACTTCACGAGTTGAGGGATGTCTTCACGGCGGTCTCGCAGGGGTGGAATTTCAATGGGCACGACATTTAATCGCCAGTAGACATCCTCTCTAAACCGGCCCTCATTGACTTCATTCATGAGATCACGATTGCTTGCTGCGATCACCCGCGTATCAATGCTGATGGTTTGAGTGTCACCAACACGCTCAAATTCTCGCTCCTGCAGGACACGTAATAGTTTGACCTGAAGTTGCAGCGTGGTGGAGTTAATTTCGTCTAAAAAGATTGTGCCTGAATGAGCCGCCTCAAACCGCCCCGTGCGATTGCTAACTGCTCCGGTAAACGACCCCTTTACGTGCCCAAAAAGCTCGCTTTCGAGAAGGCTCTCGCTCAATGCTCCGCAGTTGACTTTGACAAACGGGCCGTTGTCCCGATTGCTGAGTTGGTGAATAGCATTGGCAATCAATTCCTTCCCAGTTCCGGTTTCACCCAACAGCAAAACAGAGGCGTCACTTTTTGCGACCTGCTGAGTCAGTTGGTAGACCTGTTGCATCGCCTGGCTGGAACCAATAATTCCATCAATGGCAAATGAGTCGGGGGAATTACCTGCAGACGTCCGGTTCAAAAAACCGGAAGACTCATCGGATGATCCAAGTGGCTCGGATGTAGCCATGACTTTAAACAATGGCTCCAGGACAAAAGAAAAGTTGCCTAACCTCTAGTGGATTAGCCCCGCCTGATAATCTTGATTGTAACAATATCTAAAATGCTGAGTATGCGGTTGACTATGGTTATTCGCCAGAACTCACCCGGATCGGCATCGTCGGGGCCTCAATAGAATCCAAAAGTCCGCCGAGGATATCGAGCTCTTCCTGGAGGCCATCGATATTCTTGTTGTAGAGTTCATATTGTTGCTCGATCTCCCCACGAGTTAGCAGCAGGCGGTTTTGTTCAACATGCTTGCCAAACGCAACGGCAGCCAGCTTTCGGCTTTCAAGGATTTCAGTATTCTGGCTGGCAAGTGTTAATAACGCCTTTTGTGCTTCGGAAGTCGGGACATTGGCTAGGGCTTCGGTGGCAGGCTGGCAAAGTAGTGGGAAGAACAAGGCATCAATCATGGGATGTTGATGACGGACAGGATTATAAAATCCGTACTTGGCCTGGTCCGCTAGGATCGTACCAAACCACTTCAGGCAAGTGTTGGCCTGAGCTAATCGCTCATCGACCGAGATCGCCTGAAACGCAACGGCCTGACGAAGGCGGCGAGTTTGAAACAAGGTTTGGTCTGCGGTTTGTGGCTCAAATAAAGCGAAAGTAAGAGGATCGACGTCAGCCAATCGTTGGGCACGGGAGCGGTCTTTATTGCCCTCGATGGATGGGAGTGATTTGGCACTTTCTTCTTGGGTAGATTCCTCGAGCGTTCCAATATCGTACTTAATGGAGCGTAGTTTGTAAGCCGGATTGGTCGCGATCTCCGCTCGGTGTAACACCGGGTTTTTAAAAAATCCGTTTTCGTCTTTCCCGGTAACACTCTCTTCGACCACACGGGCAAACTCAATATCTAGATTAGGAATATCATCGATGATAATGCCGATGGGAATATCCGCCGTGCGGGGGTCGTTGCGAAGGGAGTAAACGGTTTCGTTGAGGCCAGGATTTTGAATCGCTTCACCAAGTAAAATAAACTCGCAATCCGGATTTTGCTGAGCTCGTTTAATTAGGTCCTTGCCGGTTAATACCCGCTCGCCCTCAAACCCGGCCTGTGATAGCAGGCCGGCCCATTTAAGAGAACGATCAGGATTCACGTCTGCTGCGATGGCTTTGCGTGTCCCTGCTGTTTGAATGAAATAGGCTGCTGCCCCGGAGACATAGCTGCTACCAGGAAAAGGGCGTGTCGGGTTTAATTTGAAAATCGCATTAGCAACTGCAAAGCGGACTCGCCGGCTAGGGTTGTTTAATGCCTGAATCAAGCGAGTGGGGCGGCCGGCTGTTGAGTAAAGAAGGCTTTCATCTCCGATGTCTCCCAGCACTTCGGCGGCGCCTACGGCGGCAGGATAGTGCTGGGTTTCAAGACAGTGTTCTAATAAGGCCAGGACATACGACGGACTTTCCTGACTAATTAAATCATGCGTCCCCGGACTTAGCGGCTGATTCACACCATTCAGGACTTTACTGGATTCCAATACGCTGCGGAGGAAGAGCTGTTTGTATTCAGCATTTTCTAAGTCCAGGCTGTAGAGATCTCGGGCGGCAACAGCAGCATAGGCCAGGCTGACAATACGAGAGTCTCGAAGCTCGGGAACTACCGTTCCTTGTTCACTATCATACGTCCAAAGCAAAAGCCGCCCCTGACTATCCTGAGGTAGCATCAGGTCGCCTTCAAGATAGCGGCCAAATTGCTGCTTTAGAAACTGTGCAGCTTCCGCTTGAGATGGAAGTACTCCCACAATTCGTGTAATGGCCTTGCGAGCTGCTGCTCCGACATGTGAATCCGCCGGTTCGTTGATAGTGAGTGCAACAATCCTATCAGCAATTCGAATCGCTCCCAGACGCCCCAACGCAGAAATGATTCGTGCTTTGTGATCGAGGTCATCAACGCCTAAAAACCCGATCGTCGGCTCTACGGCAACATCGCCCATACCCACCAATGCCGTTTCAATGGCTGGGTAATAATCCTCGTGAACAGGGTCGCCTAAAGCAATTCCCAATGCCACCGCGGCATTAATATTAGATGCCCTCAATTCAGTGGTAGCACGGCGTCGTACAAAAGAATCGTCACTTCCAAGATCAAGGATCAGTCGTGCGACACGGGCGTCGTCACGCAGGTATTCGATGGCTCCCGAGCGTATTGTTGCTACGAACCGATCTCCATCAGGTCGCAGTTTTGAGTGCGTTGCTATTTCATATAAGAAAGCTGAGTTCAGCGAACGCTGGATGTCTGAGCATTCCTTGGGCGAGGGCATCAGAGCATCAAATTTTTTGATAAATCGACGGGCGATGTCAGTACGCCCCAGTTGAACAGAAAGTCGAATCGCGTCGGCAAGTTCTAGCGGGGTGTTGGGATCTTCTGTTAACAATTGCCGGATAATCAGATTGTTTTCATCAGCTAGTGGATCCGCGGCGATATTGCCCCCTGGCGCAGCTGGATTTGCTCCTGCAGGCTGGGCAGGCGGTGCCCCAAATGGATTGTTTTGAGCAAAAATATTTTCAGAAAAAATACTGCAAATTAGTATTACGAGACATAAAAAGGCCTTCGTAATGAAGATACCTGTGTTGAATCGCTGCCTAATGGATTCGCTAAACATGATCTAAACCACCCAATACCCGCAACCTACCACAATATTGCGCGCACGGCGACACAATTGTTGTAAGTCATTAAAAATAAAGGAGTTATGAGGGGTTAGGCTAGAGTCCCAAGCGTGTTTTCCAAGCGGAAATCTGGGATTTAACCTGGTCAGGTGCGGTAGAACCATAGCTTTTGAATGCCGCTATGGCGTTGTTCACACCTAGTACTCCATATATCTTTTCGTCCAAATCGGGCGAAAGCTTTTGGAACTCCTCTAAAGGAATTTCAGCTAGAGTCGTGTTGTTTTCAGTCGCCAATCCAACCAGCGAGCCGACCATATGGTGTGCAGTCCGTTGGGGGATGCCTTTGAGGATTAGATATTCCATCAACGAAGTGGCATCTAGGAAGCCTTTTTCGAGTCGCGCATTGATGCTGTCTACTTTGATGCGGGCTCCTTCTACCAAGGGAGCGGCAATATCGAGACAGGCTTCCACGGTATCAAAGGCGTCAAATAAGGCGGGCTTGTCTTCTTGTAAATCTCGGTTGTAAGCCAGCGGTAGACCCTTGACGAGCACCAATAGTGTTTGCAGGCTGCCAATGACTCGGCCTGTTTTACCTCTCACTAACTCGAGGATATCCGGGTTAATCTTTTGGGGCATGATCGAAGACCCCGTGCAGAAGTCGTGTGGAAGATCGATAAAATCGAACTCGACTGTTTTCCATAGAATCCATTCTTCGGCCCAGCAACTTAAGTGAGTCGATATCACAGACAGTGCAAAGGCTGATTCCAGCACGAAGTCTCTATCGCTTGAGACGTCCAGGCTATTGGCAGCCACGTCGGCAAATCCCAATCGTTCAGCCGTATCTTGTCGGTCAATGGGTATGGACGTTCCGGCCAGAGCGGCAACACCGAGGCTGGAGACATTAAGTCGCTTTCGGCAATCGGCAATTCTCTCACGATCTCGCTGAAATTTCTCACAGTATGCAAGCCAGTAGTGAGAGGCCAATACTGGCTGGGCTCGTTGTAGGTGAGTGTATGCGGGAATGATCGTTTCGAAATCCTGGTCACAACGCCCGACAAACGCTTGCTGTAACTGCAGCAGCAACTGATCGACGCGATCGAGTGCATCTCGAATCCATAATCGGAAGTCAGTACTGACCTGATCGTTTCGACTCCGTCCTGTATGTAGTTTTCGCCCGGTATCCCCCAGCTTATCGATCAGCATCTTCTCGATATGCATGTGGATGTCTTCAAGAGAAATCGAAGTTGTAAAATTGCCCGCTTCGATATCTTGTTTGATTTCAAGCAGCGTGGTTTCGATTGCCTGTTGTTCTTCAGCAGATAAGATTCCTACTTTTTCAAGCATTTGGGCGTGTGCGATCGAGCCCTGGATATCGTGCGCATAGAGGCGAGCGTCAAAGCTGATGCTCTCAGTAAAAAGCTCAACTCGACTATCGGTATCTTTTGCAAAAACGCCTGATCTTGAGGGACTGGCCACGACTACTCTTACATGCTGAGGAAAAGGAGGTTGGGAAGTGTTCATGCTAGATACGAGCTTCTGGGCTGTCAACGAGCGGCGGTACAGAGTGCGATCAGGGAATAGCGTCCTCGAAGTTGCAAATTTAACCTTCGGCCGCTTGCTAAAAGGGTATTCGGCGGGATAAAATCAGGAAATTTTATGCGCTAATTCTGCCGAGAACTGTGTGGAACGTTTTTTGAGGCTGTTACTACACAGTGATCAGGAGCTGCCCGAGTGCAAGGATAGAAGAAAGTGCGGATATTGAACCAGCTTCAATTGAATCATAGACATAGAAAGTAATAGCCGGTGCCACGTCGCGACGACATTAAAAAGATTTTGCTTATTGGATCCGGACCGATTGTGATTGGTCAGGCATGTGAATTTGATTATTCAGGAACACAGGCTTGTAAAGCCTTGCGTGAAGAAGGCTACGAGGTTGTGTTGGTTAACTCCAATCCAGCGACGATTATGACGGACCCGTCTGTCGCGGATCGAACGTATATCGAGCCTTTAACCTGGGAGATGGTTGAGAAGGTAATCGCCAAAGAGAAGCCCGACGCCATGCTGCCAACGCTTGGCGGGCAAACCGGCCTCAATGTAGCAATGGATTTGGACCGACACGGCGTGCTCGAAAAACATGGCGTCGAGATGATAGCTGCGAATGCAGCGGTGATTGCCAAAGCAGAAGAGCGTGACCAATTTAAGGTGGCGATGGAAAAGATTGGCCTGGATGTCTGTCACGGGCAAACGGTACACACGATTGAAGAAGCTCGGGGCTTCCTTGGAGAGATTGGATTGCCCGCGGTCATTCGCCCCTCATTTACGATGGGTGGAGCAGGGTCGGCTATTGCCTATAACCGTGAAGAGTTTGATACGCTCGTTCGCAGCGGCCTGGATCAGTCTCCAGTGACGGAAGTGTTGGTGGAAGAGTCCATCATTGGCTGGAAAGAGTATGAAATGGAAGTGATGCGGGATAAGGATGACAACGTCGTCATTATCTGTGCTATCGAAAACTTCGACCCGATGGGAATTCACACGGGTGATTCGATCACCGTGGCCCCAGCTCAAACGTTGACCGATAAAGAGTACCAGCGAATGCGAGATGCATCGCTTGCTGTGATTCGTGAAATTGGTGTTGAAACAGGTGGATCGAATATCCAGTTTGCGATCAATCCGGACGATGGCCGAATGATCGTGATTGAAATGAATCCGCGAGTAAGTCGCTCCAGTGCGCTGGCAAGTAAAGCAACGGGCTTCCCAATCGCGAAGATCGCTGCCAAGTTAGCAGTTGGATACAGCCTGAACGAATTGAAGAATGACATTACTCGTGAGACGCTCGCCTGCTTTGAGCCCACGATCGACTATGTCGTCACGAAGATTCCTCGCTTCGCGTTTGAGAAGTTCCCGGAAGCAGATTCGACACTCACGACACAAATGAAGAGTGTTGGTGAGACCATGGCCATTGGACGGACATTTAAAGAGTCTTTCCAAAAGGCATTGCGTGGACTCGAGGTTGGCCGTTTTGGCTTTGGGTGTGACGGTAAAGATCTATGGGGAACGGATGAGCAGCCCAGCGATGAAGAAATTCGGTCGAAACTTAGCATTCCGAATTCGGAACGCGCGTGGTATTTGCGATATGCAATCAAAGCCGGCTATACACCGGAACAGTTGTTCGAAATTACCCATATAGACCCCTGGTTCCTTGATCAGCTTTACGAATTGGTAGAAATCGAAGAAGAGATTGTTGCCTGTGGTGCGATAGACAACATCGATCAGCGACTACTCAAACGAATCAAGCAAAACGGATATTCAGACCGTCAGATCGCAACGCTACTAAACACCAGCGAAATCGCTGTTCGTCAATGGCGTAAAGAGCAGGGCGTGATTCCTGTCTTCAAATCCGTTGACACTTGTGCCGCTGAGTTTGAAGCCTATACGCCTTATTACTACTCGACTTATGAAGAAGAGAACGAAGCCCCGGAAAAGCCAGAGGGCAAAAAGCGGATCATGATCCTTGGAGGCGGGCCAAACCGAATCGGACAGGGGATTGAGTTTGACTACTGTTGTTGTCATGCCAGTTTTGCTCTGCGAGAAATGGGAATCGAGTCCATTATGGTGAACTCGAACCCTGAAACCGTCAGTACGGACTATGACACCAGTGATCTGCTGTTTTTTGAACCATTGACAATTGAAGATGTGTTAAACATTTGCGATCGCGTACAGCCAGACGGCGTGATTGTACAATTTGGCGGTCAGACGCCACTTAACCTAGCTCGTGGCCTACAGAATGCCGGTGTACCGATTATTGGTACAACCGTGGATACGATCGAAGCCGCGGAAGACCGGGAAAAATTCCAGCAACTGTTAAACAAGCTCGGGCTGCATCAACCGCCTAACGGGATTGCCCGTAACATGGAAGAAGCTCGACTGGAAGTGGCTGAGATCGGTTACCCGGTATTGGTTCGTCCGAGTTTTGTATTGGGTGGTCGCGCGATGGAGATTTGTTATGATCACGCCCAGTTCGAACGATTCGTTGCGGAAGCCTTTGTCGTGGCTCAGGGGCAGCCTGTCCTGATCGACAAATTCCTCGAAGATGCCACGGAAGTCGATGTTGATGCCATTTGTGATCGCAATCGAGTAGTCGTCTCCGGCATCATGGAGCACATCGAAGAAGCCGGAGTACATTCAGGTGACTCGGCGTGTGCGATTCCTCCGTATAGTTTGCCAGGGCCTGTCATCGAAGAAATTCGAAAGGCCACTGTTTCGCTCGCGATGGAATTACAGGTATGCGGCCTGATGAATATCCAATTCGCGGTTAAGCGGGAAGATGGCGAGCACAAAATCTATGTTTTGGAAGTTAATCCACGAGCGAGTCGTACCGTACCATTTGTCGCTAAAGCGACTGGCTTTCCAGTGGCAAAGATTGCTACTCAGGTGATGACAGGTAAGACTCTGGATGAGCTCGGCATCGAAGCCGCTCCGATTCCAGGACATGTGTCAGTCAAGGAGAGTGTCTTCCCATTCCGTAAATTCTCCGGCGTCGATATTATTCTTGGACCGGAAATGCGATCCACCGGGGAAGTCATGGGTTCCAGTGAAAGGTTCTCGATTGCCTTTGCCAAGAGTCAGTTAGGAGCAGGGATCATACTTCCCAAGGAAGGCAATATCTTCCTCAGCGTGACCCAACGCCACAAAGAGATTATTAAAGATCTGGCGAAGCGGCTGTATGCACTTGGCTTTACGCTGATGGCGACTGAAGGAACAGCGGCGTCTATTGAGGAAGTTGGCATCCCGGTTCAGCGAGTGAAGAAAATTGCCGAAGGGCATCCTAATCTAATTGACCATCTGATTGATGGGGAAGTGACGTTAGCGATGAACACGCCCAATGGTAAAGGCGCACGCACCGATGAAGGCAAAATTCGAGCGGCCGCCGTTCAGTATGGAGTACCCTGTATTACGACTATTCAGGCAGCCGAAGCAGCTGTCAAAGCAATGGAAGCATTGCGGGAAGAAGAGATGAGTGTCGTGGCTTTACAGGATCGAGCCTAACGGCGAAACAGCTTAAGCCTTGGAGCTTTTAAAAGCGCATAAAAACCCCCGAGCGATGAAGACATTCAATGGCTCGGGGGATTTTGTTTGGTTAGCTAAAGATCGCGGTCACAGGATCAGCTTTGACGAGTTCACGAGGCTGATTCAAGTGGTTGTAAACGATCGAATTCGGGTTAATCCCAACGCTGTGGTACATCGTTGCCAGCATTTCTGTTGGGTGTACCGGATCCCGTAATGGGGCAGAACCGGTTTTATCGGATTCACCGTAGACGAATCCACGTTTCACTCCGGCACCTGCAGCAATAGCAGTATAACAGTATGGCCAGTGGTCACGTCCGTCATCACTATTGGAATTCCCTGATGTACTGACACCGCGTTGCGGGCTACGGCCAAATTCGCCGATGGCAACAACAAGGGTGTCATCGAGCATTCCACGTTCATCCAGGTCGCCGATCAGACCACTAAGACCCGCATCGAGCATCGGTCCCGATTCGTTCTTCATACGGCCCGATAGGCCAACGTGTACGTCAAACGAATGGCGATCGGAGTTGGCAACCTTTGGCCAAATGACTTCGACAACGCGAGTACCGGCTTCGACAAGACGGCGAGCCAGCAGACAGCTTTGACCAAAAGTGGTTCGGCCATAACGGTCACGTGTCGCATTGGATTCTTTCGTTAGGTCGAAAGCGTCCCGAGCGCGACCCGAGCTAATGAGATTCATTGCTGAATCATAGTATTCATTCAGACCGTAATCTTTTGTTGCCTTATCAATTTGTGGCATGCCCTGATTGATTAGATCTCGTAAGCGAGCTCGACGATCTAAACGACCAGTCGAAACTTCTTTACGCAACTGAAGATCGTCGACGTTGATCTTATCCATCTTGCTTTGGTCCAGGTCAGATCCTGGTGGGAACAAGTAATAAGGGTCATAAGCACGTCCCAGGAACCCAGCAGTACCGGATTTGTTAACAACATTACTTTCCTGAAGTGGTCGTGGCATCATCACGAATGGAAGCATTGGAACTTCCGGAGGTTTAATACGAATGATGTTACTTCCGAAGTTAGGGAAGTCTTTCGGAGTCGGAGGTTCGAGCTGACCGGAAGGACTAACTTTGTCGGCAGTGTAACCTGTGTGTATCTGATAGATCGCTGCTGTGTGGTTGAACAGCCCGACAGGCGTGTAACTCATAGAGCGAATCATGGTGAGCTTGTCAGTGATCTGCGCCAGCTTGGGCAGGTTTTCAGTGACGTCCATTCCTGGCACTTTGGTAGGAATGCGTTTAAAAACACTACGTACATTATCAGGCACATCGTCTTTAGGATCCCATAGATCCAGATGACTTGGGCCACCCTGTAGGTAAACCAGAATCACGCTCTTGGCTTTGTTCCATCCAGGACCGCCACCAGTGGTTTCGTTATTGGCTTTGGCGCTCTGAAGCTCCATCATCTGCCCTAGGGACATGCCCATCATGGCAGAACCACCAACGCGGAGAATATCACGACGACTAGGGCCTACGTCCTTATCACAATTATCTTTACCAGCTTGACCGGGAATGCGTAACATTCGGTCACCTCCTTCAACACAACCACTCGTTGTATGTTTTGAATTAATTGCCTTGATTCCACACCGAAGCGTACCACTTCTAGGGAAACAGGCCCAACTAATAGTATAAATCGTGCATTTATACTGGGTCAATCGAAGTAAATTAGGAATTTCGTTGCTTCTTACCAAAGAATCGGTACTGAGCCCCCAATTAGTAGTAACTATGCGTAAGAACACGATCTAAAACTTGAGGGTTTCGATGTTCTGCCAGTCGATGTGATGCTGGAAATGGCCTTGTCATTACCACCGGCGATGAAGTACAAATCGCCGAACGAATGGAAGGTTTGATTCTAGTTTTTGTAGGAATTCCAACATGAAGCGACGAATATTTATCGCAGGTTGTCTGACAGGTTTTGCAACTGTAGGGCAGGTCTGGGCGGCTGATATCGCTCCGCTTGTTGATCAGCTCAAAGCTGGGCTGAAAGCTCGGAAGCCTACCGAACACCTTTTTATCGAACGAGTTGCTACACTGGTAGAGAAACGTATCCTTCCAGTTTCTATGGTTCTGGGTATCTATTCATATGCCAGAAAGAAACACTCACGCTACCCTTTCCCCTACTTTCAGCAAGCGTTAAGAATAAGAGCAGAGAAGGAATTTGGAGTTAAGCTCTAGGCTGTGTCGCGCCTTGATTGACCATGCGCTGTCAGCCTCGAGTGTAGAGGGATGACAGGAATGGTATGAAGACGCTAATTAAGAATGCACAGGTTGTACTGCCCAAGGAAATCGCCCAGGTTTCCGTTCTAATTGAAGATAACAAGATAGCAGCGATTGACCCATCTATTGCCACCACGGCGGATGAGGTTGTTGACGCGGAAGGCCTGCATCTCATTCCGGGCGTGATCGATGATCAGGTTCATTTTCGAGAACCGGGTTTAACTCATAAAGAAGATCTGACTCATGCCAGCCGAGCTTGTGCCGCCGGTGGCGTGACGACTTTTCTGGAAATGCCCAACACAATTCCTAATGCGATTACGCAAGAGTTGTTGGAAGACAAACTCGCTCTCGGTGCTCAAAACAGTATGGTGAATTATGGCTTCTACATTGGAGCCACTCCGGAAAATGCGGAAGAGCTGAGCCGGGCTCATCGTACGCCAGGCATCAAAATCTTCATCGGTTCGAGCACCGGCAACTTGCTGGTCGATGAACAGGAAGCATTGGAGCGGATTTTTGCTTTAACCACTTTGCCCATCACCGCCCATTGTGAAGATGAAACAACAGTACGAGCGAATAAGGAAAAGTACGCCGGCACAACAGACGTCCGCGATCATTCCAGAATTCGAGATTATGAAGCGGCTGTCATCGCCACTCGGCGAGCGATTGATTTGGCACAGCGACACAACCATCGGTTTCATGTACTGCATGTCTCGACCGGAATCGAAGCGGACTTCCTGGGCGACTTTGGTGGGTTGATTACAGCAGAGGCTTGTCCACACCATTTGTTTTTCAATGTGGATGACTACGATCGTCTTGGCAATCTGATCCAGATGAATCCGTCGATCAAACATGCGGAAGATAATGTCAAGTTGTGGGAGGCTTTGCATGCGGGCCGAATTCAGGTTATCGCGACGGACCATGCTCCTCACACACTGGAAGAAAAGGCTCAGGGCTATCCTGCATCACCCTCCGGGTTGCCAGCAGTAGAGAACTCGCTGGCCCTCATTCTTAATGAAGTCAATCAGGGCAATTGCACCTTGCAGCAAGTGGTGTCATGGATGTGTGATGCGCCGGCCAGAGTTTGGGACATAGTCAATAAAGGTCGGATCGAAGTGGGTTACGATGCAGATCTGGCGTTGATTGATATGAACCTGCGGAAGGAAATTCGTAACGAAGACCAGCAAACCAAGTGCAAGTGGTCGCCCTGGAATGGGGTCACACTACAAGGTTGGGCAGTGCGAACCTACGTGATGGGTACGGAAGTATACCGAGATGGCCAATTGAAACTGGACCATCGTGGGCAGGAAGCACAATATGACCACGCTCGTGGAGGTTTCTGGGCGACTCAGGATTAGCGAGTCGAATTAAGAACGCCCCCAGCGTTCTTCTTTCCAGGGATCACCGTGATTATGGTAACCACCACGCTCCCAATAGCCCGGCTGATCTTCCGCTACAAGTTCGATACCACAGACCCATTTTGCACTTTTCCAGGCATACAGCTGAGGTACCATGGCTCGGACGGGCCCACCATGGTCCGCATCGATCGGCTGCCCATCATGCAGGTCGGCCAGAAGCACATCGGCCTGGAGGAAATCCTCGAGCGGTAAATTGGTGGTCCAGCCGTTATCATAGCCGTGCAGAATGACGTACTTGGCTGCGTCCTGAATGCCTGCTCGCTCTAATAAATGAAGACTGGAAACGCCTTCCCACAGGTTACCCAGACGCGACCATTGTGTGACACAGTGAAAGTCCGCAAAGACTTTCACCCGAGGCTCGGCTTGAAATGCTTCCATGGAAAGCGTTAGTGGATTGTCTACCAAGCCAAAGATTTTCAGTTCCCAATTGTCAGGGATGGAAGGTGTACCACTGGCATCCAGTACAGGCCATTTACGAGTACGGGCCTGATTGGGAGGAATACGATTTTCACGCTGTGTATCAGGGCTGATAATGACATCATCAGCAAGCCCCTCTCCCTGAGGAGCATCGCCGTGCTGATACTTGTCGTCATTGGCTGGAGAATAAATATCCACGTGGTAAGTTCGCTAAGAAGTTAGGGTTCAGTAACGTCGTCGAGAGTTATTAATTTGCTTTCGGTCAGATAACGGATCAGATTGTCTAATAAGTCACCCATTAATAACAGTTTCCCGGTTTCCACGTGTTCGACAACGTAATTGGCAGGCGCGAAGACTAATGTGGTGGTTCCGGTCGAATCTTTGAATCGTAAAGCAAAGGCCCAGCTCGAAGGCAATTCCGGAACTCCCTGATCCCATCGATAGGTGTGATCCTGAATAAACATGTGTCGGAGATGGACCATGCCTGGTGTATTCGTGATACTCTGTTCCGACAGAATGGAGCTGGGGCCTGCTGATGTATTAAATCGTTCATTGACTTGTCCCTGTGCATCAGCATCGAGGATCAATAAATCGATGGAATCAGCATGTCGTAATCGAGTGGCATTTTCGACACCAAAAAACTCGATCACTTGATTGCCCGTGTGAATATTATGCCACCAGGCATAGATGCTCATGGCAATTGCCACACCAAAGATGCTTATGATGACCAGCTTGCCCTGAACATCTGGCTTCATTGTGACTCTCTCTATTTACCCAGCTTGGTATGAACAAAGGCGTACATCGCGCCAGTAAGCAGCCCCACCAGGTGTGCGAGATGACTTATCGAGCTAATGTAGCCGACCCCCTGAGAAGAACTTGCGGAGACAATGCCGAACAACATCCAGCCAATCGAAAACATGAGTACAAACGGGGTGATGAGCATTCCGACCGATGGTTTCATCTTCATTTTGCACCAGCCAAAACCGATGACCCCGTAGACAACACCGGACATACCCACCACCGAGCCGCCCCCAAGCCCACGGATTCCCAGTAGCCCCGTTTCTGGCGTGAGTAAGGGCACTAAGATACTCGCGACTCCAGCGATCAGAAAAAGTCCCAAATACGTCTTGAGGCCAAATTGAATCTCGAGTCGCGTACCGAGCCAGTACATCCAATACATATTGAAGAAGATGTGCAAGAAGTCAAAGAGGAATTCTTGACCTGTTCCATGCACAAATACTGGGGTAATTAGTCGCCAAATCTGCCCCTGGGAGATTTGTTGGAATTGAGCTTCCAAAGCGTTTCTAACGAAATTCTCTTGTGACCCATCTTGCGATTGGAACACCAGACTGGCGCCAAAGACGATTGCACACAACAAGATAATTTTGCGAGTCAGCGTGTCCTTGCGCTGCATCGCCGCCATCATATGATGAGGGTCGCGGAACTGCGTTCGCACTTCAATCTTCTTGGCTTGCTTAATGCGTTCGGCTTTTTCCTGCTTCAACTGCTGTTGAATTTTTTTGGCCTTGGCCAAAGCCATCTGAATCTGTGGTGAATCCGGGTTCGATTGATATTCACCGAGTAATTTCCCGGCCTGGCTCAGAGCATCTTCATCGATGATCCACAAATCCCATTGATTATCGTTGCTCCGCAAAACCTGAGCTTCCACCTGATTGACGGTCAACACGGCGGTAAACCGGTTGGCATCTAGCTCCTGCTCAAAGGTGTGTAGTTTTCTCATAGTGGAATTTTGCTTGAGTGCCCGTTAATTGAATGCGGCAAGTGCTAGTGAGTCCTCGACATCATCGACCAGTTCGACATGGCCAATACGTGACGGCAGGATAAATCGAATCTTTCCGTGCTCCGCCTTTTTGTCCTTCTTCATGGCTTCGACCATTGGCTCTCTTTCAAAATCCGCGGGTAGGTCGATAGGCAGGTTGAGTTGTTCCAGCAAGTCACGCTGACGTGCCGTATCTTCAGCGGTGATTCGGTTAAGGGATTCGGCCAACCGAGAGGCACACAACATGCCGATGGCAACGGCTTCGCCGTGCATATAAGTTCCGTACCCGGTACACGCCTCGATCGCGTGGCAGAAGGTGTGCCCGTAATTCAAAATCGCTCGCAGGCCCGTTGTTTCACGCTCGTCATTTTCAACGACGTAAGCCTTTAATTCACAGCAACGGGCAATGACGTCCCGCATGAATTCAGGGTCGCGGTCGAGAATCAGACCGACATTGTTTTCCAGTCGACTGAAAAACCCTTCGTCCTGAATGACTCCATACTTGACCACTTCTGCCAGCCCGGCATGATAATCACGTGCCGGCAGGCTTTGCAGAACATTGACATCAATCAGTACGGATTGTGGTTGCCAGAAGGCACCAACCATATTCTTAGCGCCGGGCAAATTGATCCCGACTTTGCCACCAACACTACTGTCCACTGTGGCCAATAGTGTAGTGGGGATTTGTACAAAGCGTATGCCACGCCCATAGGTTGCCGCTACAAACCCTGCTAAGTCTCCGACAACGCCTCCGCCCAGTGCGACGATTACAGACTTGCGGTCGGCGCCGAGTGAGAGTAGTTGCTTCCAAAGCTCTTCGGCAATTCCGGTCGACTTACTCGATTCCCCGGCAGGTACCGTCATGATGTCCACTTGCAGGTTGGCACTGGAGAGAGACTTGCGTGCAGTCTCTCCGTACAACTCACGAACATTGGAGTCGGTAATCAGAATCGCGTGAGTTACGTCTTCGAGACCGGCGACGAGCTCACCCACGGTAGGGAGATTATCGGAACCGATATGAATGTCGTAGCTGCGTTCGGCTAGGCCGACATGAACGGTAGTGGATTCAACAGTCAAAGTTGAGCCTATTTCTTGGTCAAAATGAGTCTAGCTCACCCGTTGAATGTCTTCAGCGGAGGCAGTAATTTTGCGACAGAATCCGGTGTGCGTCCGTACATATTCTATCGCTGCACACTGTTCGGCGCTGTCATGTAGAGCGCGATGGATAGTTGGTTTATTAGCAACGTCCAGCCCTTCAGGCCAAACGGTATCTTCTTCCATTACCAAAGCTTCACGGTAAACATCGTATTTGTCAGCCACGATAGTAATCTCCTAAGGGAGCCATAACGGCGAATCTATTATTCATTAATCTTCAAATATAACCGTGGCAGCGTTGATTGTGAATGAGCGGAAATCGCTGCGGATCGAGAATCACTCAGGGTGACAGGCCTAGATGTCTTAAGTAAAAGCGGCCTTACAGGTTGTACTGGTTATACGCATTGCATCGAGTAGACGGGATTTGAGTGATCTACGTACTTGGAAAGGCGTGTCATACAGGCCGTAACGATTGTAGCGAGCCGATTTAACGAACCTTAGAATTGTCTCCGGTTTCGACGAATTAACAAAGTGTTAACAGGCCGATTTCAGTTTCAGCAGACAAAGCCAACCCCCCCTACCAGACGTATCATCCCTGTTTTTGTTTGCCAGTGCGGTTTTAGTCGCACTGGCAAACCCCTTTTAAAGGCGAGATGTTCCACAGATATGATGCGGCAATCTATCCAGGCTTTGCTTTTGCTGACAGTGGTGTTTACCACCACTCTTGCTGCTGAGACTATCTCGCAACACGAGCCATCTCTATTTGACCCCTATCGTGAACCAGCTCGACCGCTTGCTATAAATTCGGGCTGGACGGCAAGAGCCCAGCGGGCGGCCAACACGGCTCCGTTCACTTCTCTTGAAGCCGGACAAAAGCCCCCTTCACCTGCTCAACTAGACCCACTAGGTCCAGTTTCGCCATCCAATCCTCAGCGTTTGACACAATCATTCCCTTCTCCCATACGTCAGGAGGACTCCGGTCGACTTCATTCTCGATGGTCTCCGAATCGAGCTCATGACCAACGACTGAACGCCGTCCAAAATGATGTCAGGTTTTACCATCAGGAAAATCATTGGGCCACGGCTGTTGCAGTCTCCGGATGGGACCTTCAGCTTCGTGGCTTAGTCATGACAAAAGATAACTCGGCTTCGCAGTCTCTAGTCTCAAATCCTTCTGGGAGCCAATTGACGACACGTGATGCTGATTTAGACACTGCGGGTGGATTTGAAGCATCACTTTCGAAACAGCTCGCAAACGACAAACGAGTCGAGCTCGTATATTGGGGACTATTCACTTCAGGAGATTCTGCCGGGCTTCATGAGCCGACCGGTGGATTCGAATCCGAATTGGATATCAATGGACTGAGCTATGGAGCCGGTGGCACCTCGCTAACAGATGCCGTTGATGCTGCACAGGACATCGGTTTGGCACGAGGTTTTCAGTACCACAACCTAGAGATGAACTGGGGTGGGTCGACACGCAGTGATCAAATTGAATTAGACTACTTCGCCGGATTTCGATTTTTCAAAGCCAGTGAAGATTTAAGCTTATCTATGGACGAGCAACAGCTGGCAAGCCAGGGAGATAATCATCTGTTTGGATTTCAACTTGGCTCTTTATTGCACTGGCAGCCAAGCCAACAACTGGAATGGCACGTTGGCGTAAAGGCCGGTGTGTTCGCCAATGCAATCACATTACAAACCCAATTCCGCTCAGCCGACGGATTTGTTTATGCGGGAGACCAGTCCTCGCCATTGAATGTTGACAGTTCACAGACCAAAGATGATGTTGCGATGTTGGGGCAGATTGATTTGGGTTTTCTCTATCGATGCAGTGATCGGTGTCGAATTACGGCAGGGTACAGGATGGTCGCTGTGACTGGCTTGGCGTTGCCGGCCAATCAACTTGCTCAACCTCTACAGAACTTTACCACAAGCCCGCAACTTCAGAGCAACGAAAGCATCCTATTGCATGGTGCTTATGTGGGGTTGGAATACGACTTTTAAAGTCTGTCCAATCTCGAGTAGGGTCTCAAAAGACCTCGCAAAGAATTAGCCCGTCTCTGGCATAAAGGTCGGAATGTTGACTCCATCAAAGGGCTGGAATTCTCCATAGACCTGACAGAAATGCATCTCACAATTTCGCGCACCCCAGCTATAGGCTGTTCGCACCAATTGCTCGGATTCCACAGGCAGTAAAAAAACTGGCGTCTTGCCCGCGTGCTGATTTAATTGATGCGCCAGGAGTGCTGTAGCCACGTCATCATTAATGGCAACACCAGGGCCGATTAAGTTCGTAGCGGGGTGGTGGCAGGATCCCAGAAATCCAGAAAGCTGATTCGTTTCCGGGCAGACAGCTACTGACATACCCCAGAGGCCGTCTTTATTCTCGATCAGATAACGGTAGTCTTTTTCTCGGGTTATGCGGGAAATCTTGTATTCGAGCTCACTCATTGCAGAGAGATCGTCGAGAGTGGCATCGCGGACATGCTCTAGCCCATCCGGCTCAGGTTCAAAGCCGGTTTCAGGGATTTCTAAAAACATATCCTGATAGGCATGACGAGGAACAAACCCAGCTTTGTTGTAAAGCGAAAAGGAATCGACATTGATTGCACTTTGAGTCAATCGCAACGGTTTTTGTTGGTCGTTGGAATAATCAATAATCGCTTGCAGAATAGCTTTTCCGGCCCCGCTCCCAAAGTGATTTGGATGTGCCGTCATGATGCCCAGCGATACATGGTACTGACGGGGATGATAGAAACAGGACGCCATGAGCTTACCGGTTTCGTTGTGCTCAGCAACCAGTCCACAGTCAGGATCTAACGCTTCATAGACATCGAAGAAGATGTTGCAACTGGCAGGGCCACCGGTAAAGATCGGCGGGCAGCCATGGGTTTGATACCAGTGGTTAATCGAAATGTAAATGAGCTCAGCAACTTCGTGCCGATCGTCGGCCGTCATGCTTCGAACGGTAAATGACATTTCGGATCTCCTTCGGCCTTTCATGGCTCGCGGAAATTAAAACGGAGCGATATCGTCTTCCGGATCTGATTCAGGTGCTACAGCTTCCGACTCGAGTTTGTTGTCTGCCCCTGACACGGGGACGGTTTGTTCACTCGGCAATTCCACCATTTGAATCAAGGCATACAAATGACCGGTCACCTGAGCTGCTTCAACTTCTTCCCAGCCAGTGGCTTTGTGTTTGAGGATGGCAATCTTGAATTCATCCAATGCATTTTGCAGGTCTGTGGGTAACAGCTCCAGATTCTCAAATGGGCGAATGGCATCTTCAGGCGCAACGGCTACGGTACCAGAAGTTTCGAATTCACGCCCGGCAGCTTCGATGGCAGGGCTTTCGGGGCGATTGTAACTGTCACCGTCTCCAAAGTCCGGTCCGGTTGAATAATCGGCCCCAGCCGATGCTTCGTCGTAGGCGCCACGGATCGTCGAATCGCCAGGAGCATAATCGTTCTTAATAGGCTGCTCTTCAGACGGCTGTTTAATTACGTCTTCGTCTAGCTCAGCATAGATGACATCCTTGTCATCCGGCTTTTCGCTAGGTGCTCCGCCCATCGCTTCCCAGCGCTGTTCCCGCATGGAAGAAACGGACCAGTTGTTTTGAAGAGCACCTTCTAACCACATTTCAGCGTCGGGCCAGTCGAGGGCCGCCTGAAAGTGAGTCCAAGACAGATGATCAAACTCCTGATGACTGTCGCCAAAGCGCTGGAACACTCGGCGAAGTCGACCAACGTGCTGACCGGAAATCGATCCATAAAAGTGCTTTGCCCAGGCTTCGTCCGAGTATTCCTGAACAGGAGCACCGGCATCGATTAACGCGGCACGCCACTGGTGTATGATTTCACCCTTTTGCCAGTTAGTCTGGCTGACGAGCGTTTCCCATTGGTTGATGAAAGGTTCAGAGGTTGAACGAACAAGTTCAGCGTCGAACTCTTCTTCTTCCTGCTCTAGCACGGCGGTGTCCACAGAGGACACTTCTTCAACAGATGCTTCTAGAACTTCGTCCGAGCTTAAAGATTCGCCATCGCTGGCAGGGGAATTTGAATTTGCCGGTACCGAAGTCTCCTCCAGTTCGGCTGCTTCAGGCTCCTCGCTCTGAATATCAAATTGCCCGTGACTGCCTTGATCAGCGTTTCCACCAACTTCACTGAAATCAGAGGAATCTCCATGAAACTCGTTAGGATTGCCGTCATTAAACAAATCGCCTTGCATCATGCGTCTATCTTCCTGAATCGCTAATGTTTAATTGGGTGCTTCAAATGTCTTGAGAAGAGATAAGACTAGCACCTGTAAACAAAAGTAAAAGCAATGGATCACAAGAAGGTGATTTACCCTGTAAATGCCAGTGTTTTAACCAGTATGACGCTTGTAAATAGGGTGGGGAAAACCTGTCGATAATTGAGAACCTATCGACAAACCAGCTTAATTACTTATCGTTGGGCAACGGGACAGTATCGGCTGGCTCACCCTTTTCGAAGGCATTCGAGGGCGTAAGTGTAATTAGAAACAGTACATTGAGCTTTCCGTCCGGTTTGGCGTCAGCCAGCTTGGCGACCTGTAGTTTTGCCTTTTCAAGTTGCTTAGGCGTTGGCTTTTTGTCGAGCGGATCATTGTTGTCCTGTGTACTTTGCTCAGCCAGATCTTCGTCCTCATTTGCGAGCCGGTACTTTCGCTGTCGTTGCACTTCAAGCTGCGCAAGAACATTGGTAAGCTCCTCAGGAGTCTGCTCAATCGCATAGGCAATGGCTCGTCTTTTGGTCTGGCTCCGGAAATCAGCGTTTTGATTCGATGCTTCCGCCGGTCGTACATTGCGTTGAGACTGGAAAGGGGCTCCGGCTGATTTTTCGATCCGGCTACCCGCTGGTGGTGACGGTTTACTTCCCGCCGGGGGATCGATAATAGCCAAGAGGCCTTCAAGCTGATCGCGAGAAACAGTTAGGGCAATTGTATGATCGGGGGCCATACGCGACTGGACGATGAGATTAGCCATGGCATCCACATTGTTGTCGGCCATCGCTCGCTCCAGCCCTTCTTCGCTGGCTCCAGCCGAAGGCTGGTTTGCCTGCCCGAAACCGCCATTGGAATCCAGATCGCCTGGAGTGTCGCTGGCTGTAATAGCACCTGCCATTCCACCGCCCATTGCCGCTTCTTTACTCAGGGCGAACTGACCTTCTGAGTGAACGGCATCCGACTCCTGTTCGCCGGGCTCATGCTGATTTGCTTGATCAGCGACGGACATCGTCAGTTGCTCGGATTCAGAATTCCGGTCAGGCAGCAGAGTGATGACTGCCAACAGGCAGGCAGCCAGTCCAAACGCGATAGGAATCCACAGGCGGGTTTTGTTCGCAGTGGGCGTGGAGGTTGGTCTGACGATAGCAGCAGGAGGTGGGCTCTCGCCGACGATGCTGCTCACTACCAACTCCAAGTCACGATGGTGGTAGACCGGTAGTGAATCGAAGTCGTCTCGCAACGCCTGAAGCTCGTCCTTTAGTTGTCGCAGTGCTGCGTTCTGAGTTAGCGCACGTTCTACGTCCTCTCGCTCCTGTGGCGAAAGTTCATCGTCTAAATACGCGCTAATTAGTTCTTCGTTCATTTCCTTCATGGGGCTGATGAATCTTTGAACAGAGGAAGCAGTTTTTCTCGCAGCTGCATTCGACCTCGATGTAGGCGGCTGCGGACGGTTCCCGGGTTGATTTGTAGTATGCCTCCAATGGTTTCGTAGTCACACCCTTCAATTTCACGAAGAATGATGACGGCACGGAACTCCTCGGCTAAGTCGCCGATGGCTGCGTATAGTAACTCTGCTCGTTCAGAACGCAAACTTTCGGCATCGACTGCATCCATGGTGGACACAGGTTCATCACCCAGTTCACTTTTTTGACTATCCATGGAAATCATAGGACGTTCCCGCCGCCGGTAACTAAACGCTAAGTTGACTGCGATTCGATAAAGCCATGTATAGAACGAGCTCTTACCCTGGTAAGTGTTCAACTTGACAAAGGCTTGAACCAAAGCATCCTGCAACACGTCTTCAGCAGCTTCCGCGCTTCTAAGAATATGCGAAAGCGTATTAAACAAGCGATCTCCATAGGGTGCGATTAGCTGTTCAAATGCTTCGCTGGATCCCGCTAAGATGCTTCGAATTAGCTCTTGTTCTTCTTGAGACACGGCCGCCGTAATACTTTAGATATTCAGAGTGGTATAAAAGTTCCCGAAAAGTGCAGGAATTCGGGTACTCCGGCAAATCGCCTCTATGGAGTAATAATCATCTTTGTATGCCACCCCAAAGAAGTCAAACTATGTGTCTTTTGCTGTGGCGAGTTCCCGAGATTTCTGGCTGGGATAAGCCAGTGGCTGATTTCTGACGTAGGTGAAAATCCAAAGACCGATGCCACACAGAATTGTCAGGATGCTGAATAATTGAGAAATGGTAAATCCTGTACCTAACTGACCCAATTCGTCTGAACGTACCCACTCAAGCAAAAACCGAGTGATCGGGTAGAGTATGAAAACTAGCGCTAGAATCTGTCCGTCACGTGTCCGATACGGAAAATATGCCCACAGAATCAAGCAAAGTAAACCACCGTTGATGCTACTAAAAATCTGAGCTGGATAGACAGTTAAGGAGCGAGCAGGCATATCGCCAACCAGAAGATCATCGATGACTCCCCGAGGCCCGATCAATTCAAAGGCAGTTTGTGTCGACAAGCCTTTTTCGAAAAACTCGCTGAACGCTCCATCGAGTAGACGCATTTGAATGATGATAGTATTGTTTGGTTCCAAGCCACTTGCTGCTCCCACCGACTCCGGTTCGATTGTCACGACCTTGCCTTCCCAGCGATAGCCATCGCGATACTGGAATTCGGCATGGATGCCTTTTTGAGCCAGCGGCGTGTCAAACAATAGCCCCTGATCCAGATGACGCATGTAAGGGGGACTTCCCAATGGGAATTGGACGCCCCAGGTTTCGTCAGTGCAAAGACCGCCATAGCAGCAACCATTCATAAAGCATCCCAGCCTTCCAAAGAACATGCCGATCGCCAACGCCGGGACGATGAGATCTAGGGTGGCGAGTTTTGGTAATTTTCGGCGGATCAGGAAGATGGAACAGCCGATCAATCCTCCTACGAAGGCTCCGTAAACGACGAGCCCTCCTTCGGTGAACTTTAAGACTTTGGGGATCGTGTCCCCCCAAACGACGCTGCTGCCATCATAGACAGCGAATTCGGACCACTTCTGAACGACATACCAAAGGCGGCCACCTAACACTCCAAATAAAAACAGGTAGAGCGTCATCGTAAATACGACATCGGGATGAACGCCCTGACGTCTGGCCTGAATGGATGCAATAAAAATCCCACTGGTGACTCCCAGCAGTACGAAGAATCCGTAGCCTCGAATTTTGACTCCCGTCGGGCCTTCAGAGTCGGTTGGCTCAATGAATGGGATCACGATTGCAATAATGAGCCCGACTACCAGAATGGGAACTAGCGGGTGCCCCACGCCTTGTTGCTTTCTAGCCGCGGACTGCATGTAAAAACGTGTCAGCCAGACACCGCCGAAAATAGCCCAGCAAATCAACGCCCAGCCGAAGCCAAACAGAGGCAGGCCGGCAATTTCATGCGGGATATCGATGAGCGTCTGTTGCATACAGGTTTAATTGGGTCGAGAAACTAATTCAGGAATAGATTATCAATCAGTCGAGTTGAACCAACATAGGCTGCGGCCAGGGCGATGGTGTTGTCCGAGACCTGGGTAACCGGCGTTAGTGTTTGTGGGTCGACGAGTGAAACATAGTCTATCTGCCCAATCGCCGCATCGGCAAGTATTTGAAGGGCAGCCTTTAGAAGTTCAGATGCATCAGTCTGGCCCTCTGCCACAAGTGTTTTGATGTGGAATAGCGACTGGGAAATAGCGGTGGCCTGTTGTCTTTGTTCAGGGGTCAGATACGCGTTGCGGCTGCTGAGTGCGAGGCCGTCCGCTTCTCGTACGATCGGGCAAACTTTCATGTCGATAGCGATATTTAGGTCACGGATCATGTCGGCAATCACGCGAGTTTGTTGAAAATCCTTTTGCCCAAAAAAGGCAACGTCCGCCGGTACCAGATTAAATAGCTTTAGCACGATCGTTGCGACTCCTTCAAAATGCCCGGGTCGTAGTTCGCCTTCCAGTGGCCTGGCGACCTCCGGAGGCACAATACTGGTGCTTGCCCCAGCCGGGTACATTGAATTGACCGAAGGTGCAAATACGACATCAACGCCGTAGCCACTCAATAGTTCCACATCCCGTTGCAGGTCCCGGGGATACTGATCCAGATCCTCGGTCGGTGCGAATTGAGTTGGGTTAACAAAGATCGTGACCACAGTAAAGTCAGTCCCCAACGTGCTTTGTTGCACAAGGCTCAAGTGACCTGCGTGTAAAGCGCCCATGGTGGGCACCAGACCAACCTGCCGACCAGCAGCTTTCTGTTGGTTTACGACTTCAAGTAGTTTCGAAGGATCCGTGATGATCGCGAGCGACATGGATTTGGGAAGGGGGTTGAGTTAAAGATGACAGGAAGCCAACGCCTCTAGCTCCTGATGCAATCTATCGGTGTCATTGATGTCCAGAAACAACCAGGGAGCAATAATCTCATCGGGCATGATTCGAGTAATGAATTGATGGCGATGTTCATTATGGATGTTGTCGGTGAGGAATACGAGTAGTCGTGGTAGTGGAAGTGACGACTCCTGGGTGGCAACTTCTGCTGCCAGTTCGGGGTGCTGGATCAGACATTCGCGTGGCGCAAAATCACACAACAAAAACACGTCCTGTTCATAATGCGAAATCCAATGCTTTAAGCGACCAAAGACTCGCCCTAATTCTGTCACCGACCGCGCAAGCGGCAATGATTGTGCGACGAGCACATTATCGTTTTGGCTCAGACGCAGATAGGCTTCGGCCGCAGATTGATTTGTATTGTGTAACGTCACGGCATAGTTGCCCGCGTACGTGAGATGCTCGAGGTGACGAGCGTAAGTCCAGCCGGTTTCAGGGTGACGGCCGAGTGGTACCAAGTCACACACAGGTTCTAATACAAATCGACGCAACGACATTCGAGGGTGTGGGAGGGTTAAGTTCGGCGAACTTTGAATATTCTGATCCCAGGTGAGAATATCGATATCGATGATTCGTTCAGCCCATCGTTGTTTTCGTTCACGGCCGAGTTCCTGTTCGATTTTTATGATTGCCGAAAGGAGTTCTTGCGGATCGAGCGTTGTGGAAACCTCGATGGCGGCATTGACAAATTCAGCTTGGGCGGAGGGTCCGCCGACGGGCATGGATTTCCGGTAGCGACTTTCTCGTAAGGCCTGAACTCCATCAAGGCCAGCAATTTTTTGCACGGCTAGCCGAATATTTTTTTGGGGGTTTCCCATATTGGACCCCAGCGAAAGCAAACTTTTTTTGGAATCAGTCATACCTGATGCTGCCGTATTGGACGAATATTCCCTCATGGGCTCGCAGTCGATTTTAGTATTTTTCTTCTTTAGAGCCGAACAAGAAGTGGACTTCGCGCATAAAAAATGGCGGGAGACGAAATCCGATTTACATCTCACCGCCGTTGGCTGTTCCGCACGATCCTTGCGCGGCAATGCCGAAAAGAAAGCATTAGGGAGGACCTCCGAGCCACGGCGTTAGCCGTCGACTGTCGCTCCGATCAGTCGTCGCTCCCCAAGTCTTTCTTGTACACGTATGCACAATCTTCCATTGGATGGAACGTTGTTCGGACCAGAGTCCTTCGACGAGTGCCCGATTATCGCGCTCGTATTTTGCTTTGGAAACAGACAACCATTGGCGCGTACCGGTAGCGCAGAAATGGATGTCTCTTTTTCAAAGAAAAATGTTTAACAACTTGGTCGGCTTCAAGGTGATAAGGATCAGCTAACTTGGTTGTCAAAAAGCAAAGTTCGGAATGAGCTTCGCGAAGAACCAATGTTGGTTTCAAACAACAGGAGCCATTTTTACGATTGTGAAGAAAATGTCAAGCAAGCAGTAGGAGATTTTCTTGGGATTCTTTTTTCATATTTTTTTTAATCGATTTTGCCGCGCGCGTTGACACCGGATTTGAAAATTCGTATGGCCGGAGGCTTTGAAACTGTGGTACTCTTCGCAAATTATAACCACAGAATTTTAGTTAATTATTCGTAGAGACTCTTGCCTGGCATGGTGGCTTGCAGCTATGCATGGCGCGCAAAAAGAAAGCATTTATGCGTCCCTCCTTTCAAAGTGATTACCTGACTGATGATGAGAAGCTCCGAGTATCCGAAGCTCTGGCTAATGTTGCGTCAGACACGGAAGACCCCATTTCAAAAAATTACGACGCACTTGTCGCTGAGTTGGGTGGCGAGCTTTGTGACCGAGCTGGCATCTACGTCATGCCCGACGACTTTCGATTGTCGGTGGTGATTCCGATTTTCAATGAAGTGCGGACACTCCAGTCGGTGATTGAAAAAGTCAGGACCATTGGACTTGAACTCGAAATGGTTCTTGTCGATGACGGAAGCACCGATGGCACGCGAGAACTGTTGGAAGAAATGCAGGACGCTGAAGATTTAAAGATCGTCTTCCATCCACAGAATCGCGGGAAAGGTGCGGCCGTCAGAACCGGGTTTCAGGAGGCGACGGGTGATGTGATTGTGATTCAGGATGCGGACCTGGAATATGATCCGAATGAATTTCGATACTTGTTACAGCCTATCGTCGAAGATCGTGCAGACATTGTTTACGGGTCACGTTTTCAAATTAAGGAGAAGGCCGATTCGCCGGCCTGGCATATGGCCGTCAACGGGTTTATCACCTGGCTCTGCAATCTGGCAACACGCCTCAAATTCACTGATGTGGAAACGTGCTATAAACTGTTTCGGCGACCGCTGATTCAGGAAATCGCCGGCGGTTTGAAAGAGAATCGTTTTGGCATTGAAATCGAAATGACCGCCAAGCTTGCGCGGCGGGCAAAGCAAAACGGGACGCGCTTCTATGAAAGGCCGATTAGTTATCAAAGACGATCCTATTCCGAAGGAAAGAAGATCGGCTGGAAAGATGGTGTAAGTGCGTTGCGGTGTATTTTTCGATACGGCCTGTTTGGATAACCTAAGCGATGCGCGGCTCGAGCGAGTCAAACAATAGGTGGAATACAAATCATGGTGGAAAATCCGCCGAGTCAATCCGAACAACCGGCAGCGGCGAGCCCCGCCACCGTAAAGAGCGAGACGCGTAAAGTACTCTGCCTGCAGATTTTGCGGCAATTTGTAGCTGTTGCCGGCGCTGCGGCGTTATATCGCCTGCTCGGCCCCGAACCCTTTGGATTGTATGGGATGGTCATCCCGCTGCTCATGCTTCCACGCATGGCGGCGACGCTAGGATTGTCAGCCGCTACAGTGCAGATCGAGCAACTGTCGTCGAGTCAGCGTTCGGCAATTTTTTACATCACCACCGGACTTGGAATCCTTGCCGCAGTGCTGACTGGCGGCTTAGGCCATTTGTTTAGTCGAATTTATGATGTTCCTGAGCTGGTTTGGATTAGCTGGGCTTTTGCTGGGACGACCGTGATCGATGCCATCGGGCTAACGCATTTCGCATCCATCCAACGACGAATGCAATTAGGTCGAATCGCCGGAATCCGTGTTGTCAGTCAAACCGTGGCTGTTGCCGTTGCAATTATCGTTGCAGTACGAATCGAGGATCACCCGGATAGAGTCGCCGGGTCGGGCATCCTCGCTATTTTGGCTCTGGAGTACGGCCAGCTCGCGGTTAATTCTCTCGGGTATTGGATCTCCGGTGGATGGCGTCCCGGAAGATTAGCAGCAACAGACTTGAAGCAGTTGCTCACCTTTGGCGGGAATTATTCACTCAGTAGCTTGGTGTTTTATGCCGGGCAAAACCTCGACAAGATTATTCTCGCTGTTGTCCTTGGTTCGACTCGCACTGGTCAGCGACTGCTCGGGATCTATACCGCGATGTACAACCTGATGATGAAGCCGGTGTATTTTGTGACTGATCCGGTGACGAGTGTAATGTTGCCCTCACTTTCACGAGCTCGGAATTCAGCCGCGGACTATCGGAGGATCGCACTGGACTTCTATCGATTTACCGCCATTCTTTTAATTCCTGCGGGGCTCGGTCTGGCGGTTGTGAGTGGTGACGTAGCATTATTGATCAGTGGTCCGGGTTGGGATGAAGCAGCCCTCATGCTGTTTGCACTAGCTCCTGCTGTTTGCGTTCACGGCTTAATTAATATCTCCGGAAGCCTGCTCGCCTCGGCGGGACAAACCGATCGTTTGCTGGGAGCGGCGTTCATCTTGCTTCTGTTGCAGGCCCAAGGGTACATCGCGGCCTATTGGTTTGCGACCCAATTCGAAATTCCTGGCAATGTGACAGAGGGTCAGGCCGTATGCGTGGCTGTTGCCGTGGCCTATTCGCTTGTTCTGCTCATGGCGATTATCCCTTATTTGACGTATTGTTTTTCACGCGTAGGTATGCAGATTCGCGGCCTGTTGCTCGAGTGGATTCAGGTGCTGGGGCGGGCCATGCTAATGAGTTTTACGGTCTGGTTTGTTCAGGACTTGTTACTGGCCAATGGCGTTGGCTTGGCGTTGAGGTTGACGATTTCCATTGGAGTTGGAGTGGCGGCTTATGGATTGCTGATGTGGCCTCGAATTACCGAATCGGTGCTTCCCTTTTTTGTTGGACGAAAGACAGACACGGGTGACGTATGAATGGCGATCGCGGGAAAAATGTCATCTGTTTAATTGCCATGGCGGTGGTGGTGTTATTGGCCATCCTTATTCAACAGACTGAAGCTGAGAGTTGGGTGCACTACGTGGCCTATGCACTTTCCATTACCGCCTTTGTGAGCTTGTCATTTCTGATGAGAAAGCATTTGTCTGATCGACCCGGAAGTCAGGTTTTAAGTCAGTTGGGAGAGCAGGCAGACCCACTGTTGGCTTGGGAGCAGGAGCTGGAACAGCAAAAAGAGGCGATGGGATTGCTCGCACGCCAACTCGATCAACGGCATGCTCGCCTCTCGCAAAAGTTGATTGCCTATCACGAATGGTCTGAATTTCCACCGCCGGTTGATTTAGAAGACGGTCTGCAGGCGGCAATTGCACGAGGAGATCTGCCTACGGATGAATCACTAAGTGAGCTTGCTGAAAAAGATCGGCAAACGATCGAATTGTTGGAGCAGGAGGCGAAACGAGTTTTTGAGAACATCCTGCAGAATAAATACAGCATCGAAGGCGAATTGCAAATACAACTCTTACGTAACGAAGCGTTGGGTATCGCCGAAGCCGTCGCCAGGATTTACCAGCCGGAGGCAAAGTTTCCGTTGATGGAAACCAGCGCCGAACAAATCATGTTTGCCGCCAGCCGAGTCTGCCTGCAAACATTGGTAGTCATGGATGAGCTTCCGTTGAATGTGAAGCAGATGAATATTCAAAACTTGTACGGCTATGTTTCTAAAGCCGTGAAAGCTTACGGAGTTTACAAAAAGGCCAAGCCAATGCTGGATTACGCTAGTGGCGCGGTTTACGCCGGTCGCTTTGCACTGGGGGCCAATCCAGTCGCGACCGGTGCAATGTGGTTGTTACAAAATGTTGGCAAAAAGGCAGCTTCGAATATTGCCGGTAAGTATTTCAATGAACAGGCAATGGGACTGTTGAGTAACGTGATTCACGCCATTGGGTTTGAAGCAGCGCAGATATATGGCGGGGATTTCCGGCATCGTGACGCCAATTGGATCTACGGTGTGGAGCTCGTCGAGACAGTTAACCATTTTCAATTTGATCGCGACTCACTGATTGCAGCCTTGGAAGAATTGGGCACTCTCAAATTACGCAGTGAATATGATCGTGTCTTTCTGTACCGCTGTGTGGCAGTAAGCAAAAGCCCGGATGCCCGACGCTATCGGGCCTCGGCGATCTTGAGTCAAGAACAAAAACAGGCGATCTACCTACGTATTGGAGAGTATCTCAAAACGCATTACGATGGTTTCGATGCCGAGCGTGTTGAAGCCTGGCGAGCCCGCTTGCAAAAGCACCTGGGCCTGAAGGAATTCCGGACTTCGTAAAAACCGCTTCGTACATGGTTGGGTCGTGAGTTTTCATCCGGCATAATGAGAAACAGATTTATTCATCTCTGAGTGATGACCCAGCTTCCACTGACCAACTAACAGTGGTACAAGTTGTAGCAACCGGCAAGTATGACCCATAGGGTAGAAGAATCATGGCAGACTTTCCTCGCGTATTCAAAGTTCGACAACATTTTCAGGCGGTAGAGTGTGAAGATGTGGCAGGTGCAGTGGAATCGCAACTCGCAAAATTGAATTTGTCCGAAAAAGTAAAGCCAGGTGATACGGTTGCTATCTCGGCGGGTAGTCGAGGGATTGCAAATATCCACACGGCGATTCGAGCGATTGTTCAGCATATTCAAAAGCTTGGAGGCGAACCCTTTGTCGTACCAGCGATGGGAAGTCATGGTGGTGGAACTGCGGAAGGCCAGCGGGCAATTGTCGAAGGGTATGGAATGACTGAAGAGTTTCTGGGTTGCCCGATTAAAGCCACTATGGAAACCCATGTCGTCTGCCAGGCTGAAGAAGGATTTCCAGTGCACTTTGATAAGCATGCCTGGGAAGCAGATCATGTTGTCGTCTGCAATCGAATCAAACCGCACACCAATTTTGCCGGTGATATCGAAAGTGGTTTGATGAAAATGATGCTCATCGGACTGGGTAAACATAACGGCGCGAAAATCTATCATCGAGCAATCAACGACTTTAGTTTTGGGCAAATCGTACGTAGCGTTGCGAAAGAAGTTCTGAATCAATGCGGAGTAATCGCCGGTGTTGCATTGGTGGAAAATCAGTTTGACCATACAGCGCTGGTCGAAGCACTTGCGCCAGAAGACTTCGAAAGCCGCGAAAAAGAGTTGTTGATACTGGCTAAGAGTTACATGCCAAGTATCCCGTTTGACGAAGTCCAGTTTTTGGCCATCGATGAAATGGGCAAGGATATTAGTGGCTCTGGGATGGATACGAATGTGATTGGACGCAAGTACAACGACCACAAAGCGACTGGCGATGAAACTCCAAAGGTAAAGTATATCTGCATTCGTGGATTGACCCCCGTGACACATGGCAATGCGACGGGCTGGGGAATGGCTGAATTTTGTCGTAGCCGAGTCGTTCGGGAAGTAGACCAAAAGATTACACGTATCAACTGTATCACCGGGGGGCATATCACTGCCGCGATGACACCACTGGATTATGAAACCGACCGCGAGATCTTCGATGTAATCACCCAGTCGGTCGGCCTGACCGACCCAGAGGATATTCGATTCGTCTGGATTCGAAACACGCTGGACGTGGCGGAATTCGTTTGCAGTGAGTCCTATCTTGAGCAAGTGCACCAGCGAGAGGATCTCGAGCAAATCAGTGAAGTCTATGATTTGCCATTTGATGACGATGGCAATCTGCCTGACTTCGTACAGGACGCGTTAAACGCTTAAGACGCCCGATCGTCAGCATCCATAGTCAGACTGGTAAGCTCAGGCCGTTCTGCAGAGTTAGAGTTTCGAGCCGCAGTACTTGCAGTACGAAGCGTCGTCGTCGTGTCCTTCTTTGGAACACGTCAGACAGACCTGCGTATTGGTCTGAGCCTTGGAGGCAGCAATAATCTCCACAGAGAAAATCCCGCTGGGGACGATGATGATGGCATATCCCAAAATCATGGCGATAGCAGCGATAGTTTGGCCAAGCACTGTCTGAGGAGCAATGTCCCCGTAGCCCACCGTCGTGATGGTCACAATGGCCCAATAAATTGCCTTGGGAATCGATGTGAATTCGGAAGAATCATCCGCAAAGTTCTCAATGACATAGACGGTTGTGCCCATCACTAGTATCAAGCTCATGACCACCAGCAAAAATACGACGATCTTTGGTCGAGCGGCTTTCAAAGCCTCGAGTAGAACTCGAGATTCCTGGATATAACTGTTGAGTTTAAAAATACGGAAGATGCGAATCAGCCGGAGGACACGAACGACAGACAGGTAATGAGAGCCTGGAATAACCAACGCCACATAGCTAGGCAGTACGGATAAAAGGTCGACGATGCCCCAAAAACTAAAGATGTAACGCCAGGGTCTGCGGACACAGGCGATACGCAGTGCATACTCAATGCTGAAGCCGATGGTTATTATCCAGTCCGCAATGTTGAGTATGTTGCCGTATTCTCGGTTGATCGTGGAAACACTTTGAAGCATCACAATCAAGATGCTGGCGACAATGGTGACCAGCAGACCAATATCAAAGGCCTTCCCTTTGGGTGTATCCGCTTCAAAGATAATTTCGTGCCATCGGAATCTCCAATCGGCAGCTTTGTTAGCTTCCGGTGGTGCTTCGGCGACAGACTTTTCGGGCGTTACTTGGCTGTCATTCATGTATTTGATTCTAAGCACAAAACTAATGATGGGTAAATAATGTCTTTTCTCCGTGTATGATGTGGACTATGTCTGAGCTCCCCAACAGTAATTCGAAACACACTCTTTCCGCTCTGGACGCGGCCTGTATTATTGTCGGCATCATCATCGGTGCCGGGATTTATAAAACGACTCCTACCGTCGCTTCTCAGATGGTCGATTCGTACTGGCTGATCGGGGTCTGGGTGCTGGGTGGCATTTTAGCACTGGTCGGAGCACTTTGTTACGTTGAGCTGGCAACGAGCATTACTGACGATGGCGGTGAGTACGCTTACCTGCGCCGTGGGTATGGTGACTCCACAGCGACGGTGTATGCCTGGATTGAATTCTGGATCATCCGACCGGGCAGTACTGGCCCGATGGCGATTTTGTTCGGACAGTATGCCCACCGCGTCTACCCGTTGGCCGGAGATGAATTAGTAAGCGGAGTCATTTATGCCAGCTTGGCAACACTGGTCATGTTGGGAGTGAATCTCCGTGGCTTGAAGACAGGCAAAGGCACGCAAAATGCACTGACGCTGACTAAGGTGCTGGCACTGCTGATTCTGATCGCAGTGTCCTTCGGGGCCGTTTGGTCTGGACTGGAATCACCTGCCGTTCAGACAAATGTCGCAAGCGTAGCCCAGACAACTCATGACAGCGAGCAATCACTTGATGGATTTCTTCTGGCGATGGTGCTTGTGATGTTTACTTACGGAGGCTGGAATGACGTATCGTTTGTTGCATCGGAAGTAAAGGCACCGGAAAAGAATATCCTCCGCGGATTGTTGATCGGAATATTCACTGTCGTGGTTCTGTATATTCTGATCAACATGGCCATGGTGATGACCTTAGGGCACAGCGGATTGATGGAGTCCAAGACGCCTGCTACAGACATGTTACGTTTTACCGCCGGAAAGCACGCAGAGAAATTAATGGCCGTCTTAATCTGTATTTCCGCTTTGGGCGCGGTCAATGCAATGATGTTTACCAGTGCTCGGATTTATCATGCCTTGGGCCAACAGGTAGCCGCCTTTGGTTGGCTGGGACATTGGAATGAGCGTTTGAATGTACCTGTAAGATCGTTGGTATTACAAACCGTGGTCATCTTGACCATGGTGATTGGGTTTGGGTTGCGGCCGGATGGATTTGATCTGCTAGTGCTGTTTGTCTCACCCTTTATGTGGACTTTTTTGGCGTTGATTGGAATGGTTGTTTTTGTCTTTCGTGCAAAAGGGTTGGTGCATCAGCAAACGTGGCGAACGCCACTCTTTCCCCTGACCCCCATACTGTTTATCAGTTCCAGTGGATTCATGGTGTATCGCAGCCTGACCTGGCTCAAATTCAAAATTGAATCGGAACAATTGTTTGAAAACAGTTTCTTTGTCTTCCTATCCATTTTCACAGGGCTTGTTTTGGTGACAGCCGTCGGGGCTGTTTTTTGGTCGCGCCAAGTATCGACCGACAATTAGAGAACATCAGAGGCAGATGGCTGACCGGGTGGTATTGTCCGACGGTTTGCCGTCGTGTCATGCGAATACAGAAAAAAGTACAGCCCTCGGCAGTTTTGAGCTGGTATTTACAGGCAATCGCGACGTCTTCTACCAGATCCCAAAGGTCACGATTGAGTTGTTTGACTTCTTCTAAAAAGGCCGAGTTTATCGCTTTGAAGTCGAGGAGTTGTTTACAGAGAAGAAATGAGCGTTGGCAACAAATGAAATAGAAAAGGAATAATTCCAGCAGCAGAAAAGTGATGTACAAGGAAGAGAAGCAAGGCTGTGCTGCCTAGACACAGATTAAGGGATAATTGAGGCCAAGAAAGAAAAAACTTTGTGAACCTTTTCACAAGATATCTGTCGCAAACCTGCGGCTTCGCTGGCCCTCTAACTATAGTGAGAATAGCAAAGGTATTTACTGTCCTATCGGGACCTCTAGCACGGCGGAGAATGCGGTGGCAAAAAAAAGAGAAACTTCCAGCAATGTGCCGAGTGCCGAGCTGCAACAGCGGATCGCAGCCACCACGCCTCACAATATGCCGTTGTATTTAGCAGCTGTTTGGCAATGCGATTCGACAGATCAAGCAGACCAACTCCTGGCGGGCGAGTTAAGTGGATATGTTTATCAACGGGATAAACATCCCAATGCAGACCTGTTTGCCGAAGCTTGCATGGATTTCCATCAGGCAGACCATGCCGCTATTACTTCTTCAGGCATGGCCGCAATTTCACTTGCCGTTTTGTCTCAGCTTCAGGCGGGCGACCATGTGTTGGTCAGTAATCAGTTGTATGGACGTACAACACTGTTGTTCACTTCAGAATTAACTCGTCTGGGAATTCAGCATACGCTGATTGATCCTTGTGATCTGACCGCTGTGCGGGATGCCGCAAGAGAACAAACAAAAATGGTGATTGTGGAGACGATCGCCAATCCACTGTTACGTGTTGTTGACATTGGGGCTCTGGCTGAAATTGCCCATCAGGTGGGCGCGATATTGCTTGTGGATAATACTTTTGCAACGCCGGCCATTTGTAAGCCTCTCGCATTGGGTGCCGATTTAGTCATGGAGAGCGTTAGTAAATTCATGAACGGTCATGGCGATGTCATGTTGGGAATGCTGGCCGGCAACAAAGAACATTGGTCTCGAGTGGAGATGGTCAATGCAGCCTGGGGATTTGCCAGCAGCCCTTTGGAATGCTGGCTTGCATGTAGAGGTGTCTCGACACTGACTTTACGTATGCGTCAGGCGAGTGCTACGGCACTGGCAGTTGCAGAGCTACTTAATGCTCGTGATGACATCGAGTCGGTAGAGTATCCAGGGCTGCCACATCACCCTGACTTCGAATTGGCGAGTAAACAATTCCAAAGTGGTTTTGGTCATATGGTGACCTTTGAACTTGCAGGCGGACGAGAAGCCGCCGATCAGCTTATTGCAAGTCAGGAAATCCCGTTTTGCCCGTCTTTGGGCGACGTCGGGACGACGCTCAGTCACCCGGTTTCCACCAGTCATCGAGGATTGTCAGCAGAGCAGCGACTCGCGTTAGGAATAACCGACGGAACGATACGTCTGTCTGTAGGGGTGGAGCCCACCGAGGATGTGTTGGAGAGCCTGAAAAAGGCGCTTCCTTCAGTTTCATAATCGACGGTTTTTCACAATTCTCGACTGGTGATTCTCTATCCTGTCCCGTAAACTCAATGAATAGAAATACTTTTCAATCTGGGGTTAGTAGCCTCTAACACCATGAATCCCCCTAACTTTTTGGGAACCTGAATGAACAAAAAAGAAGAAGCACTAGAAGTGGAAGGTACTGTGACTCAAGCGCTTGCGAATACTCGTTTTCGCGTGCAACTGGAGAACGGCGCTGAAGTATTGGCACATGTTGCCGGCCGTATGCGTAAGCACTTTATTCGTATCGTGCCAGGCGATAAAGTTCGTGTCGAACTTTCTCCGTATGACCTGACAAAAGGTCGTATTACCTACCGCGAACGCTAAAACACCGTTCATTCAAACTAATTTTATAAATTTCCGGTACTTGAGTAGCCACGCAGTGTTGAAAAAGTACCAGAGCATACGGTCTACGTATTACCGTTCGATTGATCTCGAGTAGGTAGTATCAGACCGCTACAGAGTAGCATGCTCGGCATAGATGCTGATACCGAGTTCTCGGTTTTAACAATACAACTAATTCATTGATTTGTCAGAAGCCGTTCAAAGAGAGCGTCAGGCAAAACAGTGGCTCATTTTTTGACTGCAGGAGACCCCTGATGGTAAATCGAATTAAACAACAATGGCTGGCCGTATTACTGGTCATGACTGCGGCGATTGGCCCCGCCTATGCACAAGCACCGTCGGCCAAGCCGATGGCAGTGATAGCCATTAATAACTACAACGACCTATCCAAGGATATTGGCTGGATGGCTGATCTGGTGGGCCCTCCTGGTACATCCGCCATGATTCAGGCTCAAGGTCAGCAGTTCGCCACGATGTTTGATACGACCAAGCCGATTGGAATCGTTGTCCAGTCAGACGGAGTGCTGGGTGCGAAAATGCTTGGCTTCCTGCCAACGAACAACGCCGATCAGCTGATCGGCATGTTGGCCCTGTTTGGCATTACGGGTCAGGAAGTTGACGGCCTGATTGTTTTACAGACTGGTGGCGCACCAATTTATGTCAAGAAAGCAACTGGCTGGGCATTCATTTCAAACGATAAGACAGCTTTGGCCAACACTCCAGCGGATCCAGTTCCCTTACTAGGTGGATTGGATAAGGAATATGATGTTGCTATTAAAGGGAATGTGGATGCCGTTCCACCAGTCTTTATGCAGCTGGCTCTGAGTCAGATTCAGGCCGGCATTCAGGCTTCCACAGCACAGGCTCTCCCCGGAGAAGACGAACAGGCTTTCGAGGCCCGTCGTGCTCAGGCGCTGCAGTCTATGGAAGAGATGCAAAAAGCGATTAACGATATGAAGTCACTTGTATTAGGGCTTAACATCGACCAGTCGACCCAATCTGTGTACCTTGATATGGGCTTCGATTTCAAAGAGGGTTCCGAAACAGCAGCGACCATCGATTACACGGACCTAACCACGGACCTGGCAGGATTTACCAACGATAACGCCGCGGCCACTATGTCCGTTGCCGGAAAAATTGATCCGGCCCAGGCCGCTCAGATGACGGTTCAGTTTGAGACCGTTCGGAATCAGGCTTTGAGTCAGTTAAAGAATGATCCAAATATTCCAAGTGAAGAGTTACGTTCTTTGGCGGTGAAGACCGTTTCTACGTTGGTGGATGTTCTTAAAGGGACGGTTTCTGCTGGAGAAGTTGATATGGCAGGAAGTGTCGATTTGTCTAATGGAGTTGTAATGATTGGTGCTGCTCGAGTCGCTCAGGCAGATTCGCTTGACGGTGTAATGCGCGAGTTAGTCGCTACGGCAAAAGAACAGGATCCATCATTCCCACCGGTTCAGCTCGATGCACTCAAACATGCTGGAGCGTCCTTTCATACCTTGAGTGTGCCAGTGCCACCATTTGATCCTCAGCTTCAGGCCGTCTTCGGAGAATCCTTCGATATTTCGGTTGGAATGAGTACGGATCATATATACTTTGGAGCCGGCAAAGGGAATCTCGATAAGCTTAAAGCAGCGATTGATGCCTCGGCCGCTAATAAAGGTGCGGAAGCAGAGTCGTTCAAGATGGTAGCTTCAGCAAGCAAGATTATGACCTTTGCTGCCGAGCAGGCACAGGATCCGACCATGCAGCAGGCCGCAGCCGCAGCAGGCTCCGCCAATGGTAAAGATAAACTCAGTATGCGGATCATTCCTATCGATAACGGAGCGAAATTCCGAATCGCAGTGGAAGCTGGCGTGTTGAAAGCTATCGCAGTGGGCGTGCAGGCCGCTCAGGCTCAGGTAGATGAAAGTCCTTTCTAAGATCTATCAATCAACCTGATCAAGCAGCGGTGTCGAGTAACGGATTCGACACCGCTGTTTTTTTCATTTTCTATGATCCGTTTCACCATTTGAGTGCGAGTTAATAGAGTTATGCCTACGGTAGGTACATTTCCCACATCACGACAGGACATTGCAGGTATTTCGATTGCGGATCTAGCCGCGCAGTTTAGTACACCAACGTTTGTTTATGATGCCGCGGTTATTGTTGAACGTATTGAAGATCTTAAAGCCTTTGATCTGGTTCGCTACGCCCAGAAAGCTTGTTCCAACATCGCTATTTTGGATTTAGCTCGACGGCAATCAGTCGTTGTTGATGCGGTCAGTGCCGGAGAAATCCATCGCGCATTAGCAGCAGGCTATCAAGGTGGCACTAATGCTGACGGGGTTCATGAGATTGTTTACACCGCAGACATCTTTGATGCGGATGCACTGGATCTGGTTATTGAACATGATATCCATGTGAATTGTGGATCACCCGATATGATCGACCAGCTGGGTGCGAGAAAATCCGGAGCCGAAATTACCTTACGATTGAATCCAGGGTTTGGGCATGGCCATAGCCAGAAGACCAACACGGGTGGGCAGCAGTCGAAGCACGGCATTTGGTACGAGCAGATTGAAGAGTGCAAGCAACGGGCTGCCAAGCATGGCATCACTATCACCGGTTTGCATATGCATATTGGATCGGGAACAGATTTAGAGCATTTGGCTCAGGTCTGTGGTGCGATGGAGAAAGCCGTTCGGGAAGTGGGTAATACGATTAATACCATCAGCGCCGGTGGCGGATTGCCGGTTCCTTATAACGCGGAGCAGTCCTATGTGAATCTGGATGAATACTTTTCGTTGTGGGACAGTTCACGCAAAAACCTTGAATCTGAACTTGGACATCCCATTAAATTGGAAATCGAGCCGGGACGGTATTTGGCCGCAGAAAGCGGAAATCTGGTAACCGAAATCCGAGCTGTCAAAGAGATGGGTGACAACACCTTTTACTTAGTGGATGCTGGATTTAATAATCTGGCTCGCCCTATCATGTACGGTTCCTATCACCCAATCTCCGTCGTTACAGCCGATGGGTCTGATCGTGAAGATGTGGATGTAGTAGTAGGTGGACCGCTATGTGAGTCTGGTGATATCTTCACTCAGGAAGAAGGTGGATTCGTTAGTAAGCGAAGCCTGCCTCAGGCTAAAGTGGGTGAGTTCCTCGTACTTGAATGTGCTGGTGCGTATGGGAGTGTCATGGGCTCAAATTACAACTCCAAGCCATTAGCTGCTGAAGTGATGATTGCCGAGGGCAAGGCCCATTTAATTCGCGAGCGTCAGTCCTATCAGGACTTGATGCGGGGCGAACGCCTACTGGATTAACGTCGTTTCAGAACCCACAGAGACCGGAAAAGTGACTTGGATTTAGGGATTTGAAGTCGAGAATCGCTGTTGGCGGTGTTTGCCGAGGGCCGATGAGTATCTATAATTAAGGAGTTCGAGAGCAGGTTGATAAGAGACTGCTCCGCAAACAACCATAAAGAGGATCCACGCCGATGAGCAAAAAGAAAGCTCCTCGCAAAAAAGTACCAAAGACGTTGGCTGTTATTAATGCTGACAACTGCACAGGTTGCGAATCATGTCGCGAAGTCTGTCCGGTTGACTGTATTGATTTCAATCAGATCGGTCTGGGCACTAAAGGTAATCAGAGTTGGTGTGAAATCGATCTGGAGCGTTGCGTAGGTTGTGAAGTCTGCGTACATATTCCTTCTCAGAAGTCGAATCCTTACGAATTACTTGTTTGCCCCTGGGATGCCATCGAGATGGTTCCGACAGAAAAAGTAGCTCAGGTCGTAGCTCAAATCGGCGGACCGCCGGAATACGTTTACGAAAACTGGGATCGTCTTGTCGGTACAGCTCAGCATTTAGCCGAGTTACGAGCGAGCAACTAATCGCGAGCTTTGAGCTCCCCCAACGGCTAGGACGGTCTGTCCTTTAGTCCTTCTTAGAATGTTGTACAATGCACGTTCGAGCATGCGCCCATTCCTTTCGGGCACTGGACCTGTATCTGTGAGACCGAAGCATTGACCGATTTTGACCAAATCCGCCAGGGAGACTGTATTGCCGGTTTGCAGACACTGGCAGACGGGTCTGTCGATCTGGCCTTTGCTGATCCGCCGTTTAATATTGGTTATGACTACGATGTCTATCAGGATAATCTTCAAAACGACGAGTATCTAAACTGGACTCGTCAGTGGATGTCCGAAGTGAAGCGAGTGCTCAAAGATGACGGTTCGTTTTGGTTGGCAATCGGAGATGAATACGCAGCAGAGCTGAAGGTCATGTTGCAGCGGGAGTTAGGGTTTGCCTGCCGGAGCTGGGTCATCTGGTATTACACATTCGGAGTAAACTGCACGAAGAAGTTCAATCGCTCACATGCGCATTTGTTCCACATGGTGAAGGATGCTAAAAACTTCACCTTTAATGCGGATCAGATTCGCGTACCCTCGGCCAGGCAACTGGTTTATGGAGACAAGCGAGCCAATTCGAAAGGTCGCCTACCGGATGACACTTGGGTCTTACGGCCTCAGGATCTACCTCAGGGGTTTAACGCAGATGACGACACCTGGTACTTTCCACGAGTGGCAGGAACCTTCAAAGAACGTCAGGGTTTTCATGGGTGTCAGATGCCGGAGCAGTTATTAGGGCGGATCGTTCGAGTCTCCAGTAACGAAGGGGAGATCGTACTCGATCCGTTCGGCGGAAGTGGCACAACGCTCGCGGTGGCTAAGAAACTAAACCGACGTTACCTCGGGTTCGAGCTTTCGCCGGAATACGTCACGGCGATTCAGGCCCGATTGGATGGAATAACCCCCGGGGATGAACTGGAAGGCTCGCCAGAGCCACAAGTAAGTGCTCCTTCCACTAAGAATGGCCGCCGAGTGAGTCAAACGAAGACGCGGCCCAAAAAACAAAAAACGGAAAGCCATACAGGACAACAATCTTTACCAGGAATGGATGGATGAAATACGCAATTTGTAATGAGACATTTCAGGATTGGTCTTTTGAGAAGGCATTTAAGTACGCCAAAGAACTGGGCTACGATGCGCTTGAATTTGCACCGTTTACCATTCATGAAGATGCCTATCAAATCACTCCTGAAAGACGTTCTGAAGTGCGAGCGTTGGCAGAAGCCAATGGGCTTCAGATCATCGGGCTCCATTGGCTGCTGGCTAAGACAGAAGGCTATTACCTGACCACGCCTGACGACGATATTCGCAAACGCACAGCGGAGTACATTGCCGAATTGGCTCGCCTATGTAGTGACCTCGGCGGGAATATCATGGTGCTCGGATCACCCCAACAGCGTAACCTACTGCCTGGCATAAATCATGATCAGGCATTGGATTTTGCAGCGGATGTACTTAAACAGGCAGCACCAGTTTTTGAGGAACGAGGTGTAATACTGGCGGTGGAGCCCTTGTCCCCGCTCGAGGGAGATTTCCTGCTCACCGCCGATCAGGGAGCAGATCTCTGTAGCCGAGTAGACCATGAATTTGTGCAGTTACATCTGGATGTGAAGGCGATGTGCTCGATGGGTGAGCCGGTCGCGGATATCATTCGTAAGCACGCAGATATTACCGCTCATTTTCATGCCAATGATGAAAACCTACGCGGACCAGGGATGGGGGATGTTGATTTCCTCCCTATCATGCAGGCCCTGAAAGACACTGGCTATGATGGCTGGGTTAGCGTGGAAGTGTTTGATTATGAGCCGGGGATCGAAACGCTTGCCAGTGAGAGTATTGAACATTTGCGAGCGATCGAAAGCCAGTTAGCTTGAGGCCGAAAAGGGCGATGAGAGAAGGCAATGATGGATTGGCAGGACCTACTTCTTTGGATCACGATCTTCCAACTTTCGGCAATTGTGGTTTGGGAACTGCTCGGGCATTACGCGTTTTTTAAAATTCCAATGTTGCGGCGATGCCCGGCTAACGAACCGGATGTCTGGCCAGACGTCGCAATTATCTTTGCGGCAAAGGATGAAGAGCGGGAAATCGAAGCGGCCGTGCGCAGTATGCTCCAGATTGAATACCCTAATCTGAAATACACCGCGGTGAACGATCGCTCGACCGATCGCACTGGGGAAATCCTAGAGCAGCTGGCCTTTGAGGATCCAAGATTGCAGGTTGTTCATATTGATGAATTACCCGAAGGCTGGCTCGGTAAAAACCACGCCTTGCATCAGGCTGCACAGGCGACAAATTCAGATTATTTGTTGTTTACCGATGCGGATGTTTCCTTTGACTCCGAATGTGTCAAACGTGCGGTGGCTTATTCAGAACATCATCATGTCGACCATCTGGCAATGTTTCCGAAAGTGCCGATGCCCAGTTTGATTTTGAACGCCTTCGTGATTTTTTTCTTTAAGACATTTGTCGTTTACTATCGGGCCTGGAGAGTGGCCAACAGTCGAAGTAAAGCGTTTCTGGGAATCGGTGCTTTCAATATGGTACGCAATTCAGTCTTTCGTGAACTCAACGGCATGGAACGAATTCGTATGGAAGTGGTAGATGACCTAATGCTTGGGAAGCTCATTAAACATAGCGGCTTTAATCAACATGTTTTGGTTGCTCGGGAAGATATTAGTGTGCCTTGGTATGCTTCCATTCGTGAAATGGTGGTAGGTCTGGATAAGAATACTTATGCCGGAGTGAATTACAATCCAATTATTTTATTGACCATGCTGACGGCCATGACGGCGGCGTTTCTCTGGCCCTTTGTGGCAGTCTTCTTATTTCCAGGTACGTTGCGTCTGCTATTCCTGGCGATTTGTATGTTGTTGATCCTTTCGTCGGCCTGGATGGCTTTAAGGATGAGATTAAATCCGGCGGCTGCTTTGTTGATTCCGGTCATCATCGGTGTTTTCAATTTTACGATTGCCCGAGCAGGAATTATCTTTTACGTCCGAGGTGGGATAAAATGGCGGGACACGTTGTATACCAAAGATCAGCTAAAACGTGGACGACAATAGGAGTTTGACACTGTGAATTTCCGATGCCTGGCACTGCTTATACTGACCCTGTTTGTAACTTCTACGACGATGGCAGCGCCTGTCTGGCAAGGAGGTTCTGCCAGGATTAAGCTTACGCCCGAGCAGTTTATGTGGATGTCGGGTTACGGTGGACGAACCGTGCCTGCGGATGGAAAGCTGACAGACATCTGGGCTAAAGCGGTCGTGTTGCGGGATGGTAGTGGAAACGATGCCGTGTTGATTACCGCCGACTTAATTGGAATTGGTGCAGAGTCGACCGAGTGGATCGCCGGTGAATTGAAAAAGAATCACGGTTTGGAACGATCACAATTCGCGATTGCCACTTCGCACACGCACACCGGACCTGCGTTGTCGGATAACCTAGTACCCTTGCATTACTTAAGAGCTGACGAAGTACAACAAAACCGGATCGTACAATACACGCTGAAACTTCGTCAGCTATTAGTCGATGTAGTTCGCCTAGCATATGACGACTTGGAACCAGTGTATTTGACTTCAGGCAGCGGGCTTTGTACTGTCGCGGTAAACCGCCGGACAAATACAGAGTCACAAGTGCCTCAGAAGCGACTGGAAGGGAAGCTTAATGGCCCCTTTGATCATGATGTGCCTGTATTGGCCGTGCGGAATGCGGATTACGAATTGAAGACCATCGTGTTCGGCTATGCCTGTCACTCCACCGTTTTATCATTTACTCAATGGTCGGGTGATTATCCTGGATTTGCTCAGATTGAGTTGGAGAAGATCTATCGGAACGTGGATGCTATGTTTTGGGCCGGTTGCGGAGCAGATCAAAATCCATTGCCCCGACGAACCGTTGAGCTCGCACAGCATTATGGGCAACGTGTAGCCAGAGCAGTGGATAGTGTTCTGCGCGGGACTATGGCTAACGTCGAAGGTGGACTCACAACACACTACAAAGAAATTGCCGGAAAAACACAGGAGCCGATAGGGCGCGAGCAGCTGAATGAGCTGTTGGAAAAGGGTAATCAATATGAGAAACCATTCGCCCAGTATGTTCTCAAAAATCTGGGTGATCGTGACGTGTTGCCGAGGACCTATCCGTATCCAATCCAAACCTGGCATATCGGCGACATTCGAATGGTCTTCCTTGGTGGAGAAGTTGTGGTTGATTATGCACTGAAGATCAAACAGAACAAACATGCGGTGAAAGACCCTTCTATTTGGGTGGCCGGGTATTCTAATGATGTGATGGCATATATTCCGTCGACCCGAGTGTTGCTTGAAGGAGGGTATGAAGGTGGCGGCTCGAACACCTATTACGGATTTCCCGCTCTTTGGAGTGAAGACTTCGAAGCGCAAATTCTGGATGAGACTCGACGTCAGTTAAACCACAAGTAGTCTTTAAACAACGATGACGAAAATCGGCTGGGCCACGGACATTCATTTAAGCGTTTGTGATGACAAGACGCGTCAACGGTTCTATCAGGAAATCTGTGATGCTAGGCTAGATCAGTTGTGGCTTGGTGGCGACATCGGCGAAGCCGATAATATCGAAGCCCTGTTGATTGAGTTATTAGAAGCTGTCGAGATTCCTACTTTTTTCGTATTGGGGAATCACGATTTCTATTTTGGCAGTATCACGAATGTCCGAGCGTTGGCAGACAGGATTTGTAAGCAACATCAGTCTGCGGTGTATTTGAGCCATGCCCGAGTCCAAGAGGTGACGCCCCAGGTCGGACTGGTGGGTCATGATGGCTGGTCAGATGGTCGGATTGGGAATTATGAGACCAGTATGGTGATGATGCATGACTACCGACATATTCAGGAGTTGGCCGAATATGGAAAACTCGAACGCTGGGAGATGATGAAAGAGCAGGGCGATGTTGCGGCGCGTCATCTCTATGACGTATTGCCTGAAGCCATGCAGCGATTCAAAGAAGTATTCCTCGTCACTCATGTGCCGCCGCAGCGGGAAGCTTGTTGGTACGACGGTCAGATAGCCGACGATGAATGGGCGCCGCACTTTACGTGCAAGGCCGTTGGGGACGCCATTCTGGATATCGCTTCCCAATACGGTGACACCCACTTAACCGTGCTTTGCGGCCATACGCATAGCCCTGGAACATGCCATCCATCCCCCAATGTGACGATTCATACCGACGGCGCAGAATACGAAAACCCCCGCCTTGCCCGGATTATCAATAGGTGACACCCACTCATTGCCCGCTCGGATCTTCCAAAATCGATCATCAATCTGTGCCATCCACTCTCAGACGCTGGCTGTTTGGCAGAAATAGGATGATTGCGCAGAGTTGATGCTCTTAGGAAAAAGTGGGTGTCACCTATTTAAGTGAAAGAATGAGTGGGTGGCACTGAGTTTGGTCGAGAAAAGTTAGGCGCGGTCGAAGGGGAAGGGAATCACCTGATCAATGGATGATTTACCCAGAGCAAGCATTGCCAGTCGATCGAAGCCTAAAGCGACGCCACAACAATCAGGTAAGCCATGTCGCATGGCTGACAATAAATAGCTATCGGATGGAAGCAGTGTCCTGTCGTCCAACTGACGCAAGGCGTTGGTCTTTAGATTGCGCTTTTGCAATTCGTCAGCATCTAGCAATTCATGATAGCCGTTGGCCAACTCGATACCCTGCACAAATAACTCAAACCGCTCGGCAACGCGCTCGTCTTCCGGGTGCAACCGAGCCAAAGCGGACTGACTGGCCGGGTAGTTATAGAGAATACACGGTCGTTCTAAACCGAGCCTTGGCTGAACGAATTCAGTCAGTAAAAGATCCAACCAGTCATCTTTGCCCAGTCCACGCCAATCGACGGGAGTTTCGAAGTCCAGTGAGGCGATCGCCTCAACCAATTCCTGCTCTGTGATCGATAGGGGATCAATTTGTAGAATAGCTTGAAATGCCGATTGATAGGACAGCTTGTCAAACTCGTCATACCCAAGCATGGACATCGCAAGTTGCCCCAGAAAGTCCATCGCTTGATCGGTCGAGTCTCCGGTCCGATACCACTCGACCATGGTGAATTCCAGATTATGAAATTGACCGGCTTCTTCATTTCGGAAGGCATGGCACACCTGAAAAATGGCATCCATTCCTGAACTCAACAAACGTTTCATGGCAAATTCAGGCGACGTCTGTAACCAGTAATTCTGGGAAGCCAGGTCGACCGAGATCGGGTGTAGATATCGATCGACTACGGTATCGGCTGATAGCATCGGCGTTTCCACTTCGTGAAACCCGGCGTCGTAAAAGCAAGCACGCAGCAGCTTCATTAAATCACTACGTGCTTTCAACGTCTCAACGGTAGCTGTCGACTGGAATTGATTTAAGTTCTGAGTCGGAGCTTTGGCAGCTTTTGGCTCGGCTGACGCGAAAAACTGAAGTACCAAATCAGCAATTTGGATGGTGTCTCCATTGATCAGTTCAATGCTGTCCGATACTGGCGAGTCGTTGACCAACGTACCGTTGGAACTCGCAAGATCTCGAATTACCGTTCGTGTTGCTGAAACCTCAAAGCTGGCATGCTTTCGGCTGACAGCACTCAGGTCGATGTGGATTTCTGCCTTTTCATCCCGCCCCAGAATATGCTTACCTTCGGGCAACTCAAAAAGCTGACCTTGGTCTAGTCCGTTTGTGATGATCAGATAGGCCATAGGCTCGGCCTCACAGACGAGTTATTTTGTATTCACTCGTTCGACATAGTCGCCGGTACGAGTATCCACTTTGATGACATTACCCATTTCAATAAACGCCGGACAGATGATTTCCGCACCGGTTTCTACTTTGACTGGCTTAGTCACATTAGTAGCTGTGTCCCCTTTGGCGCCGGGTTCACAGAATTCAACGGTAAGTTCGACATGATTTGGAGGCGTGATGGTAATCGGGTTACCGTTCCAAAGTACCGCGTGGCACTTCATGCCTTCCTTCAGATACTTCCAAAAATCACCGACTTGTTCTTCAGAAAGCTCATACTGATCATAGTCGGAGTTATTCATGAAATAGAATGTATCCGTCTGGCGATAGAGGAACTGGCAATCAATTTCTTCGACATCAGCGGCTTCGAGTGAATCACCACCTTTATACGTACGATCCAAGACAGTACCTCGGATTAGGTTCCGCAGCTTGCATTTGTAAAGTGCATTACCTTTACCCGGCTTCACAAAATTCATTTCGATCATCAGGTATGGCTCATTATCGATCTCGACTCGTAGTCCCTTGCGAAAATCGTTTGTTTTATAGCTTGCCACGGCGTATTTTTTCCTTGTTGATTGTCAGTTGTTTTACTTTTTGATTGGTACAATCGAGTGATTCATCACTTCGTTAATCAGTGTTTACTATAACCATGACATCCCACTTATCACAGACCAAACCGACGACCGAACAGGCATCGTCTGGTCGTGTTTCATGGCAACAGGAGCTGAAGGAGGCGATTCGGTCGGCCGCTGAGTTATGTCAGTTCCTGCACATTGATCCAGCTGCTATCTGTGCCGAAGAAGTGGATTTTCCTGTCCTCGTACCTCGTGCTTTTGCTCGCCGTATAGAGCGAGGAAATCCGACGGATCCGCTCCTAAAGCAGGTACTGGCCACTGCGTCCGAGAGAGATGATGTTGACGGGTTTGTGACGGATCCAATCGGAGAAGAGCAGGCCCAACTGGCCCCAGGAATTCTCAGGAAATATTCGTCCCGCGCGTTGATGATCACGACCGGTGGCTGTGCCGTTCATTGTCGATACTGTTTTAGACGCCACTTCCCCTACTCGGAGAGTCCGTCAGGCCTGGAACAGTGGCAACCGTCGTTAGATGCCATTCGGGCGGACGAACAAATCGAAGAGGTTCTGTTAAGTGGCGGCGACCCACTGGTTCTTCCGGACCAAAGGCTTGCTCAATTGCTGATTGCATTAGCCGACATTCCTCACTTGAAACATGTACGTATTCACACTCGCACACCCGTAGTAATCCCGTCCAGAATCACGGACTCATTGGTCGACCTATTAAAATCCAGTCGGCTTAAAGTTTGGTTCGTAATTCACGCCAACCATGCCAATGAATTGGATGGCGAAGTGTTTGCAAGTTTATCCCGTTTGCAAAATGTCGGCATTCCAGTACTCAATCAAGCCGTTTTACTCAAAGGGGTCAACGACGATGAAGATACTCTGTTCGAGTTGTGTAAACGGTTGATGGATGTACAAATCTTGCCGTACTATCTCCATCAATTGGATTCAGTGGCTGGAGCGTCCCACTTCCATGTCCCGGTAGAAGAGGGGCGAGCGTTGATAGCTCAAATTAGAAAGCGGCTCCCTGGCTATGCTGTTCCGCGGTATGTGCAGGAAATTGCCGGCGAACAATCCAAGACAGTCCTAGCATAAGGAATTCTTAAAGATGGCATTAGAGCGAGTGCTGGAACCGGAGGTCATGGATACCTACGAGGAAGCTCGGGATTATGACAGCATGGATCATCAGGCGGTCAACAAGCTATTTGTCGATGATCTATTGGCCGTAGGGAACATCGGTAATGACATCCTGGATGTTGGTACCGGAACGGCCCAAATTCCGGTGGAGCTATGTCGTCAGTCAGAGGATTGTCGGATTATCGCAATTGATATGGCTGTCCATATGCTCGACCTTGCTCGGTTTAACATCGAAGTGGATGGTTTCACACAACGCATTTTTCTTCAGCAGATAGATGCAAAGGACATGCTGTTTGAATCGGAGATGTTTGATTGTGTCATGTCCAACAGCATCATTCATCACATTCCAGAACCGCTCGCTGTGCTGGCCGAGTCAATCAGAGTGACACGTCCCGGGGGTCTGTTATTCTTTCGTGATTTATTGCGGCCGGAGTCGGGAGAAGAAGTGGCACATTTGGTATCAACCTATGCCGGGGACGAAAATGAGCATCAGCGGCAGATGTTTGATGATTCCTTGCGAGCGGCCCTAAGTCTGTCGGAGGTCCGTGCAATGGTTTCGAGTCTGGGATTCGAAGCGGAGACCGTCCAGGCGACTAGCGATCGTCATTGGACTTGGATTGCCATCAAGCCCTAAGCCGAAAAGAATAGAAAAGAATCGTTGGCTTGGAGATACCTAAACAATTTGGCCAATCATGGTACACTACACGTCATGAATTGGCAGGAACCCAGTGACGGCTCCTAATGACTTGCCCGCTCAGAGGATGGATTACCGACGATGCAGCAATATCTAGATTTAATGCGACGCATTCTGGATGAAGGCGCGGAAAAGACTGACCGCACAGGAACCGGTACGAAAAGCGTCTTTGGACACCAAATGCGTTTTGATTTGTCCGAGTCGTTTCCAATGGTCACCACGAAGAAGCTTCACCTCCGGTCGATCATTCACGAACTCTTATGGTTTCTTACCGGCGACACCAACGTCAAATATCTCCACGAGAACAAAGTCACCATTTGGGATGAATGGGCGGACGAGCAGGGAAATCTCGGTCCGGTATACGGCCATCAGTGGAGAAAATGGGAAGCTGCTGATGGACGCGTGATTGACCAGGTCACTCAGGTCATTGAACAAATTAAGACTAACCCGGATTCACGGCGTCTGATCGTTAGCGCCTGGAATGTTGGTGATATTGATCGCATGGCGTTGCCACCGTGCCACTTGTTGTTTCAGTTTTACGTTGCCGACGGCAAGCTATCGTGCCAGCTTTATCAACGCAGTGCTGACGTATTTCTGGGAGTTCCATTCAACATCGCATCCTACTCGCTGTTGTGCATGATGATGGCTCAGGTGTGCGGATTGCAGCCGGGCGAATTTGTCCATACGCTTGGCGATGCTCATCTATACAGCAACCATCTTGAGCAAACAGAATTACAGCTTTCCCGCGAACCAAAGAGTCCGCCACGGATGATTATCAATCCAGAGGTAAAGTGTTTATTCGATTTCAAATTTGAGGATTTTGAGTTAGTCGATTACGACCCCCATCCTCACATCAAGGCACCGGTGGCAGTATAGCGATGACAGTTTCCATCATTGTGGCAATGGCTGAAAATGGAGTCATTGGTCGTGACATGGATTTGCCCTGGCATATCTCTGCCGATCTCAAGCGTTTCAAGGCGCTGACGATGGGACATCACATTGTGATGGGACGTAAAACTTTTGAGTCTATTGGGCGATTGCTGCCTGGTCGAACGACCGTGATCGTCACTCGGCAGCCGGACTATCAGGTAGATGGCGCTGTCATCGTAAATTCCCTGGAAGCGGCTCAGGCTGCAGCGACAGATGATAGCGAGCTCTTTATTATTGGCGGTGGTCAGATTTATGAAATCGCTTTGCCTTTAGCCGATCGCTTGCATGTGACGCGAGTACATACGGAAGTTGATGGCGACACGAGTTTTCCGGCGGTTGATTGGGATCAATGGGAGTTAGTGAGTGCCGAACGTCATGGCGCCGATGAAAAAAATGACCATGATTTCACCTTCGAGTCTTACCAACGAATGCCGAATTAGATTCGCTTGTGCCAACGAATTCTCGTTAATTCCTCCATGAGACCTCGCATAGGCGGCTCTCTATGCACTCTGTAAAATCAGTGGAATTGCGTCGAGATTGAGCGCCGTAGCAATACCTCGAGTGCTTTTTTCGATTGATTTTGAACCAATGTGGTTATCATGCGTATATCTATACATACTTATGCATGAAACACCGGTGACGCCCATGACGGGTAACGATTACTCTGACGAGCAGATACTCGCGATCTATAAAAGAAAGGGAGATCGGGAACTGTTTGCGCATTTAGTGCGTCGTTATGAGCGTGAGCTATACGGCTATTTGCGTCGCTATGTCGGCAATGCAGAAATGGCTGAAGATGTGTTTCAAGCCACCTTCTTACAAATTCATTTGAAATGTGAACAGTTTGATGAAGGTCGGCGTTTCCGCCCCTGGCTTTATACGATTGCCACAAACCAGGCAATTGATGCTCAGCGGCGAAACAAACGCCATAGGATGGCAAGTTTAGATCGGACGGCCAAGTCGGATGATTCTGTTGATATCGGTGCTCTGGTGAATTTACTCGAAGGCAGTGAAGGTGATCCGCTTGATCATGTTGCTCAATTGGAGCGAGGACAGTGGGTTCAACAGGCCATTAGCGAATTGTCTGAACAAATGCGTAGTGTTATTAATCTAATCTATTATCAGGGCATGAAATATCGTGAAGCTGCAGAAGTGTTGGACATCCCGGTAGGGACAGTCAAGAGTCGATTACATGCAGCAGTCATGAAAATCTATGAAGTGTGGCAACGCACTCATCAGGAAGAAAACGAAACGTAGGTAAGAATAAACAATGGAATATGATTTAGTTGGCTTTGTTATGGATGCGCTCGATGATGACGAGTACGCACAAGTAATAGAAGCACTTGAAAACAGTGCGGAATTACAAGAGCAAGTCGCGTTGATCCAAAGTGCATTGGGTCCACTCGAATCCTATCGCTATTGTGAACCGCCGGCTGGCCTTACGAATTCGACATTGGATTATGTATTCGAACAGGTGGACGTACACAAAGTGCAGCCCGTCAGTCTGCAGCCTCTGTCTACACTCTCCTCAGCAGAGCGTATAGCAGGCCGTGCGGCCCGTTGGCGAATGACAGACTTTTTGGTGCTGAGCGTAGTCGTACTTTGTATGGCAATGTTGGTTTCTCCGGCCTTATACAACAGTCGGTTTGTTGCTGGTAAGTTAGCTTGTCAAAATAATCTGATACATCTTTATAAGGGGATGAATCGTTATTCAGAGACGAATAACGGCGTGTTCCCAACAACCCCTGTATCCACGGTCTCAGTCTCGGGCCTCCAGGCTCCGGTACTACGAGATCAAAGTTTTGTGGAGGAAGAACACTTCTTCTGCCCGACGGCGACAGAATCGTTGGCTTGGCGGGATCAGGGAATCCCTGCTGTACAGACGGTTGTCGATGTTGTCGACGCCACTTCGGATTCGTTAGATCAACTCTCACATATGGGTGGCACTTATGGATATAACGTTGGATATCAGGAAAGCGGACAGCTTCGTCCTGTCCAAAACCAGGGTCGCCCGCATTTCGCCTTAGTGGCAGATCGGCCCGCGGGTGAGAGTGTTGGACGCCGAAGCCTTAATCATGACGGGATTGGCCAAAATGTGTTGTTCGAGGATGGCCACGTGGTCTTTTTACGAGAAACGAAAGAACGCACGCTTGGCGATCTCTACTTCGTCAGTGATCGTGGACGGGTTGAACCAGGATTGCACAGTAATGATGCGGTTATCATGGAAAGCGGTGTTAAACTGCTTTCCAACTAAGCTTTCCCAAAACATAGTTGGATCATCAAGAATCCCTTCAACGCATTAATCACAGCGTTGAGGGGATTTTTTCTTTGAGAATTTTCCGTCAGATAGGTAATTGCGCGCGAATAATTCCTTACCTCCAAAGTGCCCCTTATTTAATAACGGACGTTTCTTTTTCCGTGTTTTGTTACGAACAAGTACGACTCGCTGGCTGGATTGCCTTTTCCGGCGACCAATTATTGGGTTGCTTGCAATCGTTGCATTCTGTCCATGCCCGGCAGTACCATCTGGCACAGCGTCGACGGCATAATTGGTACTTGCGACAGTTTTTGGAATCTGATGCTGACCAGCAGGTTCATATAACCAAGAGTGTCATGATGTCCGAGATTCTGACCAGAGTCTGGTCCACCATGGTCAACAGTTGGTACTTATCGACTCCGGATATGACGATTGGTATGGAAGCGGAGCCCAATAGGAATCTCTATATCGCGATGCAGGCTGACCATCATGCTTTGAAGGAAAGAATGGTTGCTGAAACGCCAGGTGCTAGAAACCAGTTTTTGCTACGTGAGTACAATCGTCAGTGTGAACGTTGGACCGATCTCTTACTTGCATATATGGGGAACTTAGTTGGCTCGCAGGCCTTTGGTTATCGCCGTGATCGAATCGACAATCACATCGAAGACCTGCAGGTGCAAATGGAGACAGGGCAGGCTCTGGCCGCACGTAAATTTACCAACCTATCTCTGAAACAGGCGTACCATAAGAGTCAGCAGCCGAATATGTCAGACTATGAGTCACTCTATGATTTGAACAGTCGATATGTGACTTCCATTCTCTCGAGTGTGGAGCGTCATCTGATTCAGATCCCCGATCGCTGGCAGGGTTACTGGCAACCACGGGTGAAGCAGGATATTACGTTAGCTGAAAGGCTGCTGCATCAATGGCAGCAAGTCGAACGGGGCGACCAGTATCACTGGAATTAAGTGCTTCGAAGCTGCTTGCGATGTTCGACTAGACGACGGATATTCTCGAGATCATCACAAGGTGTTGCTTCAATGAGCGAGCGAGTATATTCCTCTTTTGGGTTTCGATAGATCGCCTCTGATGGACCATATTCGACAATGTGTCCTTCTTTCATCACTGCCATCATATCGGCCATGAACTTGACCACTGACAGGTCATGACTGATGAAGATGTACGTCAACCCACGACTCTCTTGCAGGTCGTTAAGCAGGTTGAGTACTTGAGCCTGGACTGAAACGTCGAGTGCTGAAACGGATTCATCACAGATAATAAATTCTGGTTCCACTGCCAGTGCTCGGGCAATACAGATTCGTTGACGTTGTCCGCCCGAGAACTCATGTGGATATCTCTTCAAATGTTCAGGCAACATGCCGACTTCTTCCAGCAATGACGCTGCCCGATCGACTCGATCCTGCTTGGACTGTCCGAAGCCCTGAATCATCATCGGCTCGGTAATCATCGATTCAATCGTCATCCGTGGGTTCATGGAGCCGAAGGGATCCTGAAAGATGATCTGCATCTTCTTTCGGAGTTCATGAATTGACCGTGAGTTGACATCCACACCATCGAATTTCACGATACCCATTGTTGGTTTGATCAATTGCAGGATCGCGCGCCCAGTCGTTGTCTTACCACAGCCGGATTCTCCGACGAGGCCCAGAGTTTGGCCTT
>Ga0208624_1000012_pt1 | contig 130973 bp, 109 predicted proteins | sample Knorr_S23_td_DCM_FD_185607 | JGI IMG/M metagenome (GOLD analysis project Ga0208624, IMG submission 185607) | Marine microbial communities from Southern Atlantic Ocean transect - Knorr_S23_td_DCM_ad_71m_LV_A (SPAdes) (version 2) | ecosystem: Environmental > Aquatic > Marine > Oceanic | place... | reverse complement strand
AATTCTCCTTTTGGCGATACGAGCGTGTACGTGATTGGAGAGCCTCCTTGAAAGAAATGGACTATATCCGACTGATTTACGTGGAGATGCCCGATCGGCGAATCGCTAGTTAACAAATAATAGATACAAGTGAGCGTGGGTCGATTAGCCTGTTTGGGGCCGATTGGAGCGATTGTATTCGAGGTATAGGTTCGACGGAAATAACCGCCTTCTGGATGCGGCTCTAGACCGAGTAATTCGACAATCTGTTGGACTAATCCCAAATTATTACGCGTCTCGGCTGCCGGGAACTGCCTCCGTTGCTTTGGATTGTTGCCTTGCTTGGTAGTGGATTATGAGAATCAAAGCGATCGGGGTGCCATAATCGCCCCAGCGCTCAATAAACTCGAAGATATTTATTAATCCACCCTCGGTTACATACAAGAACTCGGTTATCACTTTCCAAACGAAAACGAACCAAAGTATGGGTACCAGCGGTAAGAAGAAGATAACTACTCCTAGTATGATCTCGAACCAGCCAACCGCCTTTATGAATGAGACGTCGGCAGGAATACCAATAGACGCGAAATGGTTTATCAGCATATCCTTCTCGACAAAAGCTCCGAATCCACCGTGGCCGATCAAGAGAAGCCCGATAGTCAAGCGGCAGATGAAGTGAAGAACTCCAATATTGTCCGCCGATAGCTTCGGTTCGGTGTATCCAGAGAACCAGTCTTTCCAGCGCATGGCGAATGTGCCGCCCATCAACAGCAGCGCAAGAGGGGGTAGGTAGTTGCCAGCCCGCTCCCAGAATTCCCACATTCCCGGTGCGCCCGAGATCGGTCGAAGGATCGCAGTCCACAGGGCCCATATGATCATCCAAACAATAATAATCCGTCTCGGCCTTATCAGCAGCAATATGGCCATGATAATATCGAATGCTCCGATAATTGGCATCAGTTTCCAGGCGATATCGTCGGGAATGCCTTGAGATCGAAAGAATGGCAGCCAGCCCTCCTTGGTGATGACGCCCCAGGCTCCGTGGCCAAAGAAGCAGCAGGCCGCGGTGATGCGCAGAACCCAGTGAAGTCGCAATTGTAGATCGTCTAGAGTGTTCGGTTTAAGAAAGGAATCTGACATGATGAGGATTCTATAAGATAGATGGCTAGCGAATAGTGGTCGTCAAGTCCGGGGTTAAAAGTACATGCGAAAGGCGGAACTGACTGTCCAGCCTTTGAAAACGGTAATCCCGCCAGTAGTTTCGATATCGTCATATTCGATACCCGAGACTATTTTCATGCAATCTCCGCAAAAATAGTAGTTAATTCCGAAATACAGATTGTGGTGCTCGTCTCCTCGCCCTCCGGTCAGGGATAGGTCGGCATCCCCTTTAGCGCCAGCTGATCGGGCGTACCGGCTGTTCAATCGAATGCCTTCTGGTGCATCCGCGCTTTGCAGTTGGTATCGAGTGACGAGTTTAAGACGATCTTCGACGAGCCAGCGCATAGGCATGATGGATAGCCCCCAGAAATCGCCAAGCCAATCGGGATTGGTCGTACCCCCATTCTCTCCGGCACCAATTGTACTATGCACTTCCCAAGGCCCTTTGTGCAACCGAAGTATCGCGGACGCGCCCCATTCGTTCCCTCGGGCGAGCTGATCGTCTGACAAGTCAGTATCTTGTGAGAAGACGCTAAGGATGAGCTTCTTATGATCGAAGTTCGAGCCTTCCGTCATGTCGTGTTCCCACTGGGAATACAAAGCAGTTCCGTCCTGCCAGCCTGGAAACTCGTTATCTTGGGTGGTGGAAAAGAGGCCAATCTGGAAGTCGTTCTTTCCTTGGGCAGCCCTAAACCAGGCTCCTACTGGATGGGAACCCCCCTCGTCAGTCGGCCAGAGCTTGTTGGAAAAAGGTGACCGTTCTACGGGATTGAACAAATAGGCGGAACGCTGCCACTCGTCGGCGAGCTTGAGGCTGCGGCGCCCGTATCCGAACTCGAAACGATCGTAGTCGGAAAAGGCGGTGCTCGCTTTACTAGCATCGTAGGAAAGGTAGAGGTTCCGAAAGTGCTTGAACTCGATGTCCTGATCGCCGGTAGCGGCATGCTTGCCCTGGGTAACGCTCAAGACGGATTTGAACAGAAAGCCCCGCAAGAACTTGACGTCGGCTCCCAGCCAGATTCGCCGAAACTCGTTGTGGGTATCGGAAAAACTGTTTCCTGCCGAGTCTGTTCCGTCAACGTGGCCGATTTGATACTGAGCCATGCCGAATAGCTTAAAATGCTCCAATCCCGCTTCCTCGGAGTCATGAATGATCCCCATGCCTGCAAGCGTATCGCAGGGTTCTTGGGCCAGGGTGCTTATAGGCGTCAGAAGGGAGATTGCGGTCGTTAGGGAAAGGACTATTTTCTTCGGAAACATTAATTAGACAGATTGTCCTGAAGTTTAATTCCCGGGATTGCCACCATGAAATGGACAAATTCTTTGTCAGTGGGTTAGGGTAAAGCAGCGACGTCTCGGTGGCTCTGGCCGAGATTTGGCCTTGATGTTGGCGTTTTGAGGCCATAGCCAATTGGGCGATTTTTCTGTTTTGATAGGGTCGTAAGCCTGATCTACTTAACCACCAAGTAATATGAAATTTCCCATGCTAACCCTATGCCTTGCAGTGGCTATTTGCTCAGCTTCGTCAAAGTGCCCCAATATCGTTATCATGATGGCCGACGATGCCGGCTATTCGGATTTTGGCTGTTTTGGTGGCCAAGCGAAAACGCCTAATATCGACCAGCTGGCCGAGGACGGGATGCGATTTACGGATCTCCACGCCGCAGCTCCCAACTGTTCTCCCAGCCGTACGGGCTTGCTTACGGGCCGGTACCCCTCCCGGGTAGGAGTTTTCAGCTATTTGCCGCAGCCGGAGAATGGCGTGCCTCATCCAATGCATCTTCCTGATTCGGAGATTACGCTGGCTGAAATCCTCGGAGCCGAAGGTTACCAAACCGCCCATTTCGGGAAGTGGCACCTTAGTGGTTACGGGACGGATCAGCCTCAGCCTTTGGAGCAAGGGTTTGATTACTCGTTTGGAACTTCAAGCAACGCTCGCCCCTCGCATTTGAATCCGGACAATTTTCACCGCAATGGAAAGCCGTTGGGAGTGATTGAAGGCTATGCCTGCCAAATCGTAGTTGATGATGTCATACAGTGGCTCGAGAGTAGACGAGGTGATGATCCCTTCTTTCTTTACGTGGCTTTCCAAGAGCCGCACACTCCCATCGCCTCGCCACCTGAGATGGTCGCTCAGTACAATTTCGACGAAAAGCGAAACGAGTACTTGGCGAACATTCAAAACCTGGATGACGCGGCGGGGCGTTTGGTGGACAAGCTGGACGAGTTGGGATTAGGAGAAGACACCATAGTAATGTTCACCTCTGATAACGGCTCCCTGCACGACGCGAGCAATGGCGGTTTTCGAGGCCAAAAGTCTATGGTATTCGAAGGAGGAATACGCGAGCCCGGTGTGATTCGCTGGCCTGGGCGAATTAAAGCGGGGTCCGTTTGCGATGCGACCCTAAATTTCGTAGATATGGTTCCAACGATATGTTCGATCACGGGCATTTCGCTCCCGAAAGATAGGACGATAGACGGGGTGGATTTCAGCCCGGCATTGTTCGGCGAGAGTTGGAGCCGCGACAAGGCGCTTTTGTGGTATTTCTATCGATCGATAGCCGGAGCGGGACAGAGGGCTCAAGGGATTACCCGGCAAATGCCGGCCGGAGCCTTCCGCAAGGGCGATTGGGTTTTGCTAGGCTATCTACGGAACGAAACGATGCCCTCAACGCATGCCATGGTCGCGTCGGATATGGATTTCATTCGCGAGTCCAGCTGGGACCGATTCGAGCTGTACAACTTGAGAATAGACCCAACTCAAAAACGCGATGTGGCTAATGAAAACCGTGACCTGGTCAGTCGGCTTTCCAAAGAAATGATTGCAGTGCACCGCGACATGATCGCTGAAGCTCCTCTTTGGGAGTGGCCGGATACAGAGTAGTGGATTGCTTCTTGTTTACGCCGTTGATGGTAGGGCTGATTGTCCCCAGTCAGCCGAGATAGGAGATGTAAATCAAAAAGGCGGACTGAAGACAGCCAGCCCTACCATTTTGAAGCGGATTGCGACTTGTCCTAAGCCCTCTAAGAAGACTTGTCTCTTCGTCGGCGTCCACTTCTAATCTGTGAGTTTATAAACTCAGTTTTCAATCCACATGAAAAAACGACTCGTTACCTTTATTGCCTTACTCGTCTTTATCACCCCTGTCATGATTGCCGCGGGCACTGGTCCCGAATGGACGAAGGTCGCTGAAGCGGACAAGGTCCTCATGGGGGACTACGTAGGGGAGTGGCTGAACGGCCCGGAAAAGAGCTACCAAGAGATCAATCCGAGATTGTGCGCTCAGGTGATCAATATCGATGAGGGGCTTTACCGCGTAAAGTTCACGCAGGATCACAATTTGCGAGCGGACGTCTACTATTCGGGTGAGGCGAGATTAATGGGGGATGAGATTGTTGCCAAGGATGAGAATTGGAACTTCCGGGTCACCAAATCGGGACTGAAAGGCAAAGGGGCGATTGGCAGCTACGTCGCCGAGTTTTCATTAAAGCGGGTCAAGCTCGGTTCGCCAACCTTGGGAGCAAAGCCTCCGAAAGGGGCTATTCGTCTGTTCAATGGAAGCAATTTCGATGAATGGCAGCACGGTGACGGACGAGCAGTTACTTGGACGCTGCTGGATAATGGTGTCATGGAGATCAACCCGACGAAGGCCAACCCGAATGCCAACCCTCCGATTGGCGGAGCGATCTTTACCAAGCGCAAATTCAAGGACGTTCGCTACCACATGGAGTTTCGATACCCCGTGGAGCCCGGAAAAAGTGGACAGGGCAGGGGCAATAGCGGACTTTTCTTTCAGGGGTACGAAGCCCAAATCCTCAACAGCTATGGGCTTGATGGTAGGTGGAACGAACTGGGTGCGCTGTACAAATTGTCGCCTCCGAGAGTGAACGCTGCTCGCCCACCGATGGAATGGCAAACCTACGATGTAACCTACCGGGCCCCGAGATTTGAAAATGGAAAGCTAACGGAGAATGCCCGAATGACGGTTCGGCTAAATGGAATCCTCGTGCATAGGAATGAAGAACTGATCCATCAAACGGCTCACCGCCAGGCGGAGCGAGCGCTTCCGGCTCCAAAAAAAGCCATGCCCATCGAACTGCAGGACCATTCCAACCGTATCCAGTTTCGTAATATTTGGGTAAAGGAACTGTAAGTCTATCTTCGAGCTACGTCCCTGGATTATCATAGTCTGATATTTGGCTTGCTGTTTTTAGCGTACCATGGGCATGGTTCTCCTCAGCTGCTTCGGACTCGTTTCGAGATAGTTCCGTTCTTTCCCGTTTTACGTCCGCAGAATCAGGAAACGCCGTGAAAATCGGCGACAGTCGCGCTGAGGTATGGAGCCCACTAGTTTGGCTCTAAGTCCTAATGCTGGCTGCGGATATAATACCTGAATTCCATTTAAATGATTGGAGTCAAAAGCTTGTCGCGTAAACGAGTGGTATAAACAGCTGTCTCGCTGGTGGAATCGTTTTGTAGACCCACTAGCGTAGAATGAACGGCCCGTAGTGGTAAGCACGGGGCGGTTGTTTCTGGGTGGCATTGTTTGTATTCAGTTTTTCGCGATACGTTTCTGAATTAGATAAACAATGACAATTCGACCAAAAAAGCAGATCATAATCGGCAGTCGTTTAAGCGTTTGTGCAATTTCGCTAGGCTTGATTAATCCTGGCACCAGTGCGGAGGAGAGCTACGAGCTCGAACCGCTTATCATTGGGGCTACTCGCACCGAGCGGTCCCTGAAATCACTCGGCATCAGCGCGGACGCCCTAAGAGGAACTGAATTGGAGGAACGTATGATACGTGACTTGCGTACAAGCTTAATGGATGTGGGAGGCGTTTTCGTTCCGAGCGACGAATCCCTCGCCTCGACCGCGGACATTACCATTCGCGGAAACTCGGGAACGCGGATTTTGAGCATGGTAGACGGCGTAAAGACCAATTCCGCGATCTTTTCGGCTGGACGTTTTATGGCTGGTGCCAGTGGATTCAATCTGGATCGTGTGGAGATTATCCGCGGTCCCCAAAGCACTTTATATGGATCCAGCGCGATAGGGGGCGTCATACGATTGGAAACACGTCGCGGACAAGGCGATCCCACTTATCGAGTCACTGCGGAAGCGGGATCGTACAATAGTCAGTTGCTAGCATTTCAGGGCCAGGGCGAGACTGGAAATCTAGACTATTCGTTTCACGTTGCCAATCAGGAGAGTGACAACGAGGGAGCTGATAACGAAGGCAAAATGAAGAGCTATTCATTTCGATTTGATTACACTTTGTCTGGCACAACCACCGTTGGGGTCGCATCTCGAGGCGAATTTACCGACTACAGCAATCCGGGCGGGGATCTAACGCCTCCACCGTCTGACCGGATTCAGAGCGACACCTTTGCTCTAAGTGCGTACTTGAAAACGGAGAGCGATCGATGGAGTCAAAGAGCAACATTGTCATTGCTCGATGAATGCTATCGACAAACGGGTTTTCTCTATATCGGAGACGCAGCGAACTTGGCCTTCGATTGGCAAAACGCTTACGATGCTTCAGATTCGGTTCGCTTTGTTTCAGGAGTTTCTTGGGAGAGACAGGAAGGTAACGACAATTCCTTTCCAGAGAGCGAAGGGGATAGCCACGCCCTTTTCGCGCAGGCGGAGATCGCTTACGGCGAGGCCATTGACCTTGTATTGGGCGTTCGCCATGATGACTACGATTTCTCGGGATCGAAAGCCACTTGGCGGGCCAACGGGTTGTGGCGGCTGAGCGACCGTTTCGCTGCTCGGGCAGCATATGGAACGGCTTTCAGAGCCCCGAACTTTTTCCGCCTGTTTTCGACTTCAAGTTTCGCATTGGGAAACCCTAACCTGAAGCCCGAAGAAAGCGAAGGCTGGGAAATCGGGCTAGATGCATACTCGGACAGTGGAAACTATCGGGCGGGCGTCACCTGCTTTAAAAACGACATAGAGAACCTAATCGTTTGGACGCCTACCGAAGGATTCGATGGCACCTATGAAAATAGAGACATTGCCGAGAATTACGGAGTCGAAACCTACGTGGATCTAGATGTCCGAGAAGATTGGTCGATGACCTTCGCTTATACGTGGACAGAGTCGTATTCTACCAATCTGGCTTTCGGTTCCAAGACTCGACAACCGGCTATTCCCCGGCATCAGTTTAGTTTTTCCAACGCTATTCGGCTCGGGCAGTGGATGTCCGCGAACATTGGGTTGAGCTGTGTAGTGGACAGAGAGACTTTTGGCAGCTTGGACATGGACAACTATCTGTTATTGAGAGTCGCTTCCCGTTATCAGGTAAATGACGCCATGGCTTGGACGTTGCGTGTGGAGAACGCCCTGGACGAAGACTACACTGCTAGCGAATCGAGCTTCAGCGGAAGGATCAAGGCTCGAGGATTGGCGGCATTTGGCGGACTGGAATGGGACTTCTAGAAAAACCGCAATCCAGAGGAATGAACCTGCTTTGAAATATATACCCAAAGTATTAATACGATCAATCTTGGTCGCTTTCTTTGCACTCAGCCGAGTGCCGGGCGAAACCGTGGATCTACGGTACGCGGAGAATTTTTCCATAGAGGAATTCGAAAGCTACCGGATAGTTACGGTCCGAAATCCTTGGAGGGGATCGGGTGAAACGCTATTCCAGTACGCACTCGTGCCAATAGGGGATGAACTTCCCGAGCTGAGCGCCGATACCCGTATAATCAGGACGCCCGTCAAACGACTGGCGGTCTTGGGAACGGTCTATCTGGCCCATGTGGAAGCCTTAGACTTGTATCAAGAATTGATTGGAGTCGCTCATGCGAGATACGCAAGCGACCGTAAGACGTTGCAGCAGTTAAAAAATGGATACACGAAATCGATACCAGGGGAAGGATCGATAGATATCGAGGTTGCCTTGTCATTGCAGCCCGATCTAATCCTTGCCAGCGCGTTGGGCGATCCTCAACACGATGCTCATCCTCTATTAGAGCGAACTGGGCAATCTGTCGCGATAACTGCGGGCTATATGGAGAAGCATCCATTGGGACGAGCGGAGTGGTTGAAATTTACAGCGGCCTTCTTTGAAAAAGACGCCATGGCAAAGGCCCTTTTCGATGGAATTGCGGATCGATACGAGAAACTATCGGCCTCAACAGAATGGATTGAGCGCCGTCCGACGGTCCTAGCTAACGCACCATTCGCGGGCACTTGGCACGTTCCCGGAGGAAAGAGCTTCACGGCCCAAGCGATAGACGATGCGGGTGGCCGGTACCTGTTTCAGTCAATCGATTCTTCTGGAGGAGTGCCTGTCGAATTGGAAAAGGTCTTTTTTCAAGCCGTAGATGCCGATTTCTGGATACACCCGGGCCGGGCCAGGTCCTTAGCGGAATTGGAATCGATGGACCGTAGGTTTGTGGAATTCAGGGCCTTCAAGAACGGAAAAGTGTACAATAACTCAAAGCGTATCGGGCCCGGTGGCGGCAACGAAGTTTGGGAACGCGGTGTTTTACGCCCGGATGAAACTCTAGCCGACCTAATAGCTATTTTCCATCCAGAACTTATCGGCCAGCGTGAGCTCGTTTACTATGAACGGGTGCTCAGCGACAGATAACGCGTAGCAAGAATATGGATAGAAGCAGAGTTGTTTTCTCATTCTTCTGCCTCATTGTCTTAGGGACTGTGGCATTCATGGCAGGAATATGCTTTGGATCGGTCAACATTCCATTGTTTGAGGTATTAAAAAGCCTAATTGGATCTGACGATGCCGGTACGCTGCACTCGGCTATCGTTTTGGAGTTTCGATTGCCTCGCACAGCTACAGCCGCGTTTGCTGGAGCGTCATTAGCAGCCGCTGGTCTGATGATGCAAACCGTCTTTCGCAATCCCTTAGCGGACCCGTTCGTCTTAGGCGTCAATAGCGGGGCCAGTTTAGGCGTTGCTATAGCCTTGCTAGTCCTCGGGCCCGGGGGAATCGCGCTGGCGAGCCAAACTCCCTTGACCGGCAGCTTACTGGTTGTGGTAGCGGCTACCATAGGGGCAGGCGCATCGCTAGGTCTCATATTGATTCTGTCCAGACGAGTGGACGTGATGTCTTTGTTGATACTTGGGCTTATGATCAGTTATGGGGTTAGCTCGATCGTCAGCATTTTAATCTATTACAGCATGGCGGATCGCCTGCAGGTCTTTTTCAACTGGTCTTTTGGGAATTTCGGAGCGGTGACTTTGGGCCAACTAGGTCTCTTCATTCCGATAGCCATATTAGGATTGATTGGGGCGATCTTGCTAGTGAAGCGGCTAGACGCATTCCTGTTGGGCGAGCGCTATGCCAAGTCTCTAGGGGTCGGCGTGGAGGGTTCGCGATTGGCTATTTTGGCATGCGCGTCGCTCCTAGCGGGTGTAGTCACGGGGTTTTGCGGACCCATCGGATTCATTGGGATCGCCGCTCCCCACCTGTGTCGCTACCTTTTTAAAACATCGGAACATCGCTTCCTTGTCCCCGCGTCCATCCTCATGGGCGCTTTGGTCGGGTTGACTTCGGATATTCTAGCTAGAGCGCCTGGTTTGGAGGCGACGCTACCACTTAATTCGGTCACTGCACTCATTGGTGTTCCGGTGATCATCGCCGCTTTATTAAAACAGAAGAGCTACCAGAGGCTTTTTGGCGGATGAGTCACCATGATACAGCGCTAGATTCCGATACATTGGTTATCGGATACAAAGAGAGTGGGCAAAAGGTAGCTGAGAATCTGTCAGTTTCGCTAAAGCCCGGAGAGTTCGTGAGTCTCTTGGGCCCGAATGGTGTGGGTAAGTCCACATTGATTCGGACGCTCGCGGGTATCGACGATCCATTGGAAGGAAGGGTTTTCTTAAAAGGGGAGCCCTTGTCAGACTTGACGCCTAAAGAGCGAGCTCGGCGAATAAGTGTTGTACTAGCAGACGCACTACCTGGAGCCATGCTATCTGTCTACGGCCTCATCGCTTTGGGAAGGCATCCTTATACGGGATTAATGGGAGGATTGGCTACGGATGATAAGGAAAGGGTCGACTGGGCGATTGAAACCATGGGTATACAGGATTTGGCGAATCGACGTTTTGGGGAGATTAGCGATGGAGAGAGGCAAAAGGCGCTAATCGCAAGGGCCTTGGCTCAGGAAGCGGATGTTCTTCTGCTGGATGAACCAACGGCTTTTGTCGATTTACCGAGTCACGTGGAAATCGTCAACGTTTTGCGGGAGTTGGCCCATTCCCAAGGATTGGCGGTGATGGCGTCATCGCATGATCTCGAACTTTCATTAAGTTTCTCTGATAAGCTGTGGCTAATGGATCTCGAAGGTAAGCTCACGAATGGGGTGCCTGAAGATCTGGTTTTGCAAGGTAGCGTCGCTAGGTTGTTTCAAGGTGAATTCTCTGGTTGGGATGCGGAGTCGGGCAGTTTTCGAGTCCGCAAAACACCCGCCAGATTCGCTAGAGTTAGCGGGGATGGCGAGACCTGTTATTGGGTTCGACGGGCCCTGGAACGAGTTGGATTTGGAATAAGAGACGATGATGAAGTAGCGCTCGAAGTCTCGGTGGGCTCTGATACGAATAGCTGTCCAATATATCAGGCGATCATTGGGGATCGATCGAAGACTTTTACCAGTCTAGGGGATCTGCTCGCATGGATAGGCCGAATGGATCGGGCAGTGTCTGGACATCGAGCGAAATACGGCTAACCGTTAATGGACTTGTTTGGATGAGATAAGAGGTATGAAAGGCAAAATTACGACTAGGGAAGGCGATCGAGGAATGACGTCGATTGTAGGCGGCCAGCGAGTGGCGAAAGATGATTCGCGTGTCGAGTGCCTCGGCGAATTGGACGAAGCCAACAGCTCTTTGGGGCTGCTGCGTTCGAAACTCGAGGCCGACCACCAATGGGAAACCGGTTTGCAGCGTATTCAGACGGAAATGATGAATCTGATGTCGCACGTGGCGACGCCATCTGGACACGAGCCGAAGCCGAGGGTGCCCTTGCCGGAGGGATCAGCTGAATGGATGGACACTTGGATGGATTCTATCGAAGAAATCCTAGCATCCGAGACCGAGTATTTCCTGCTTCCGGGAGGGGGAGAAATTTCGGCTTTGTGCCAATTTTGCCGAACTCAGGTTCGCCGAGCAGAAAGGCGACTGGTCACTTTGAACCGTATCGATCCGGTCGACTCATCCATTCTCGTGTTCGTAAATCGGCTTTCCGACCTGCTCTTCAAGCTATCCCGCCAGGCTATGCAAGACTGCGGCGTCGATGAAGAGCGCTGGCGATTGTTTGTAGAAAAGCGGAAGTAGATATCCTAGTTAGGCAAAGAAGAAGGCCGGAAGCGATAGTCGCTCCCGGCCTTGGTTCCCTTTTCCCTTTGGAGTAGGCACTCCCCCAAACGCCCACTCCTTTCTAAAGTTCCTTTATGAACGGCGGCTGAAGTAGGGACGAGTTCCCAAGTTCAGTTCCCGCCAAACTTCGCTTGAGTCCAAAAGCTCTGGGATTTCTAGGACATTGTCCTGATTGGCATCGGCCCGGTTCATTAGAATGGCTGCTCCGTCTTCGGGGAGGAACGAAAGCGTTATAAATCCGTTTTTCGCTTCTACTGGCGAGATGATTCCATTGGTGACCAGCGTTTCGCGTCGATTGCTGATGGCGTCGTTGCGGAGTTCGTAGAGCGACTCGATGGATTTGGCGAGCTCAGTCGAGTTCAAGCGTCCGTCCTGATTCACGTCGTGGCTGTTTACCATCAAGGCGACGAGGTTCTCCGGATTATGGAGGCTGTACTTTCCTTCTTTGTGGCCGGCTCCGGCGAAAGCGGAAGAGGCGATGATATTGGCTGCGGCTAATGCGGTGATAATATTCTTGGTATTCATTTTTGTGATTTCTCCAGTTAATTAATTTTTGGTTTTCAAGGGACCGAAGAAGGTGTTCTTCGTTTTGCTTGTACTGAGTAAACCACACCAGAATTACAGAAAGGGGTCGGCTGGATTACAGGGTTGTAATTTTAGGGTATTTCCGGTCTTGGGAAAGGATTCATATATTTAAATAGTTGATTAATAATATGATATAGGATAATCTCTTTTATTGAAAATAAAATAGATTTTCTAAAGAAACTTGTAGCCGAATGGGTCTTAGCCTCTCAGACTGGCCCGAAACGCTCCAAAAATGACAAAGGTACCCGCTTTTCTCCTCTCATTAATGTTTCTATCCCACCTATTCGCCAACGAATGCTTGGTGAGCATGAAGCGATTTGGAGAGCTCCCGGATGGGGAAGCGGTACATCTTTACACGCTCAAAAACGCCAATGGGATGACCGCGGACATCACCAATTATGGTGGCATTGTCACCCGTTTGCTCGTGCCTGACCGTCTTGGGCGGGTGGAGGACGTCGTATTAGGCTATGATAATCTCGAAAGCTATTTGGATGTTTCGCCGTACTTTGGTTGTGTCGTGGGCGTTTACGGGAATCGCATAAAGGACGGGAAATTCGAATTAGATGGAAACCAGTATCAGGTCACCACGAATAGCGAGGCGGGAGGGTCTCCTGTTCATCTCCATGGTGGCGACAAAGGGTTAGACAAGGTATTGTGGAGCGCTCGGCCGATTGTGAATAAGAACAGTGCCCTTTTGGTGCTGAATTACGTTCATCCAGATGGCACCGAGGGATACCCCGGCAACATTCGCATACGCGTCGTTTATCGTTTAACGAATGAGAATGCTTTGGAGGTGGCCTATCGGGCGACGACTGACAAGACGACTGTTATCAATTTAACCCACCACTCCTACTTTAACTTGAACGGCGAGGGTGTGGGCACGCCGCTCGATCATGAGCTGATGATAAACGCCGACCACATTACGCCTATCACCGCCCAAATGGTGCCGACGGGAGAACTGTTGCCAGTTAAGGGAACCCCGTTTGATTTTACAAAACCGAACAAGCCCGGTGACCGCATTAACGATGAACATCCTCAAATCAGCCTCGGGGGTGGATACGATCACAATTGGGCGCTCAATCGGCAAGGCGAGGAAATGGAGTTGGCTGCCAGCGTCTACGAACCCTCCAGTGGAAGATATATGGAAGTATGGACGGAGGAACCGGGCATCCAATACTATAGCGGCAACTTCCTCGATGGTTCGATCATTGGCAAAAGCGGAGTTCCCTACGAGTACCGGTCTGGATTCTGTTTAGAAACTCAGCATTATCCTGATTCGCCCAATCATCCGAACTTCCCCTCGACAATATTGAAGCCCGGCGAGATCTACAACACGAAGACGGCCTACCGTTTCAGCGTGCGTTAGGGGGCGGGAGAATTTCCAAGCAACCGAAATTTGTGGGGTCGCCGCTTGCGGAGCCCGTGCAGCCAGGGCCCTGATTTCCTCTGCGGTCGTCGCAAGCGGCGCCCTACGGCTTGAATTAAATTCTTGCCGAACGGGCTAAGCTGGGCCGTTTTTGGGGTGCGTTCAATATCGCTCCCTCACTCATCCCCTTTTCTATATGTTCTCCTTGATTTCCTTCATTGCTTTTACTGGCCTTGTGGCAGTCGTATCCTACCTAAAGACCCACAAGGACGACCACGCCCACGGCAAGAGCTACTTCCTAGCTGGCAATATGCTAACCGGTTGGGTAATCGCCGGTTCCCTGATGCTGACAAACCTCTCGACGGAGCAATTGATCGGCTTAAACGGTAACGCTTACACGCACGGCGCTCAAGTAATCGCCTGGGAAGTCATCGCCGCGGTCGGCATGGTCGTGATGGCTCTCTACTGCTTCCCCAGATATTGGAAGGGGCAGATCGCCACGGTCCCACAGTTCTTGGAACGGCGTTTCGACAAGCAGACCCGTCAGTTTTTAGGCGCGGTTTTCATGTTCTCGCTGGTCACCAACCTACTCCCATTCGTGCTTTACTCGGGAGCGATCGGCATGAACACCCTCTTCAATGTGCCGGAACTGCTGGGCGTGAGCGATACTGCGGCGACATGGATTATGGTGTGGGCCATAGGTATTTCTGGAGGGATCTATGCTGTCTTCGGCGGTTTGAGGGCGGTAGCCATTTCAGACTCGATAAACGGACTCGGTTTGCTAATCGGGGGGTTGTTGATTCCCGTGCTCGGATTAGCGGCTTTGGGCGATGGCAATATCTTCGCGGGTTGGGGAACGATTGTCCGGGACATTCCCCAGCAGCTGGATCCGCTTGGCGCGGAGGGCGATAACATCCCCTTCAGCACATTGTTCACGGGAATGCTGCTGCTCAATATCTACTATTGGTGTACCAACCAGTCGATCGTTCAGCGGACCTTTGGGGCCAAGTCTCTAAAGGAAGGCCAGAAGGGAATTATAATCGCGGCCTGTCTCAAGTTAGCAGGGCCTATCTATTTGGTGCTGCCGGGCATTATAGCCCTGCAAATGTTCGGCCCAGAGTTGGAGAAGCAAGACCTGGCTTACCCGAGCCTGGTTGCCGAAGTGCTGCCTCCAGCGTTAGTGGGGTTCTTTGGAGCGGTAATTTTCGGGGCGATCTTGAGCTCCTTCAATAGTGTGCTCCATAGCTCCTCTACGCTCTTCGGACTGGATATCTACCGTGGAATGATCAAGCCCGAAGCGACCGACGAAGAGACCGTGCGGGTAGGCAAGCGATTTGGCATCATCATGGCCCTGGTAGCAATGTCCTTAGCTCCGTTTATCGGAAAAGCGGAAAGCCTGTTTACTTTAATGAAGATGCTGGCGGCAGTTACCAATGTACCGATCTTGGCGATCATTGCCATGGGTATGCTAACGACCAGCGTTTCGACAAGAGCTGCCAAAATTTCGCTATTTACTGGTATCGTTCTCTTCGCTTTGGCGAACTTCGTATTCGCGAATTCCATTGGTCTGCATTGGCTTCACGTAGCGGCCATCATTTTCGCGATTATTTGCTCGCTCATGTTGATCCTGAGCAAGGTCTATCCGCTGAAAAAGTCTCGTGAAGACGTCGTCCTCAAACCCGAAACCGAAGGAGCGTGGAGCTGGGCCAAAGGTTTAGGGTTTACGGTAGTTGTAATGGTATTCCTGATATATACCTTCCTGCACCACATTGGTAGCGCATAGGGTAGAGAAGGTAGGGCTGCTTGTTTGTCTCGCGATAACAGGGTGAAGGCGGATCCTCAAGCAGCCCAGCCTTAATAATTCGGTCGCCTACCAACGACGAATTTTGGGTATTATCGGCTCTGTCAGTTGACGCATACGATCGATATCGGCGAGAACGGCATCCTGATCGCCGTAGATAGGATTGATGCCTAAGCCTTCCAATCGTGTCTTCGCGTCGGGAATCTCGATGGCGGCCTTTAGAGCGGCTCTAATCACATCCAGTTTGGCATTGTCTGTTCCTTTCGGAGCTAGCCATATCCGCGATTCATTGATTGCCAGATCAATGCCGCTCTCCAATGCGGTTGGAGTGCCTGGGAGAAGAGGCGTTCTCTCGTCTGTAAAGAGCAGAAGCGGGCGAATTCCCGAAGCTTGAAAATTTATCAGTGCGAGGGAGGAAAATAGACTGATGTCCGTGTGCCCGCCAAGCAATGACGCTAATCGCTTAGAGCCGCCACCTGAGGGAACGACTCGAAACTGGAATCCCCCTTTGTTGGCTAGAATCTCGGGGATGATGTGGGCGGCTGTGCCTATTTCTGTAGCCAGTTTCATTGAGCCCGGACTCTTTTTGGCCAGATCTATCAAATCGCCTACATTTTTTATGGGCGAATCCTCTTTGACGCCCAGGCCCAGGTCGGTATACCCTGTCATGGCTATGATCTCGTAGTCCGTGTGATCGTAGTTGGTGATCCCCATTAGCTTGGCCGAGATCAGGGCGTTCGGATTCCAAACCCCAACAGTGTATCCATCATTTGGAGAGTCTTTTATCTTTCGAGTGCCGACAGCGCCGCCAGCTCCGGGAATATTGACCACCACCACCTTTTTGCTCAGCAGATCGGCTTCCTCGATAGTCCGTTGGAAAACACGGGCGACGGTGTCGTGCCCGCCACCAGCGGCCGTGGGAACGATTACTCGAATCGGCTTTTCCGGATATTCTCCTTCAAGTAGGCAGGTGGAGGAGAGGAATGCAAAAAGGAAGACGATTTGAAATGGCTTCATAATGCTAAGAGCTCGCCCGCGATTTAAAATTTCGCTATCCTTAGGCCTTCGGCTTAGGCAGTGTCGCTTTGGATTGTTTCTGGAGCTCTTCTAGTTTGCTGAGAAGCTCTTGGAGCTTCTCTGGGCGAGATACAGAAAGGTCATGGGTTTCACCAAGATCGGAATTCAAATTATAGAGCTCCGCTTTTTCATGGTGATAAAATTGAATGGCCTTCCAATCGCCTGAACGAATAGCCGATCCAGGCGTCCAGGTTGAGCCGTGGTAGTGAGGATAATGCCAATACAGTGTGTCGCGATTTAGGTGGCCGCCTTTGATCGCTTCCATTAGGCTAATTCCATCTCGATGCGCACGCGGCATCTTCTTAATACCGGCAAGATCGAGAATCGTAGGAAAAAAATCCATACTGATTGCAAGTTCCTTCGATACGTGTCCAGGCTGGCTTACGCCTGGAGCTCGAATGATTAACGGCACGCGAATTCCTCCTTCGTAACACCATCCCTTCCCGGCTCGTAGTGGCAAGACGGATGCAGGGCCTGGGGTGGCTTTGGTGGTTAGGCCCCCGTTATCCGATGTGAACACAATTACGGTGTTTTCGTCCAACCTGCGCGATTCGAGAGCATCAAGCAAGCGACCGACACTGGCGTCCAGCGACTTTGTCATCGCCGCCAGCTTGGCATTGTCTTGTCTCGAATGTGTCAGACCATCGTGTTCCACGATAGGGGCGGCATCGCCCTTTAGGGATTTCGCTTTCTTTTCGAAGTAGTCGTCGTACTGATCGCAACCTTGGATAGGCGTGTGTACCGTGTAATAGGCCAGATAGATGAAAAATGGTTGGGATTGATTTCGCTGGTCTAGGAAAGCGATCGACTCATCCGTAAGCCTATCAGTCAGATAGTGATCATCTGGCTTGTCTTCCAGCCTAGGGTTCCTGAATGGGGCGTAGTAGCCGCCTGGAGGGCTGCCTCGATCGTGCCCTCCCTTGTTGATATCGAATCCCTGGTCCTCAGGGAGATGTCCTTCGCTGCCCAAATGCCATTTTCCCGCGTAGAAAGTTTGATACCCCTTATTCTTCAATGCTTCGGCGATGGTAACTTCGTCCAGAGCCAAATTGTCCCTGTCCTCGGGGGTCGAGAGCTTGGGCTGCTTGGGGACAAGGCCAGGTATCCAGTCGGTTATGTCGACTCGGGACGGATAGCGACCCGTCATAATTGCGGCTCGAGTGGGGGAGCAAACAGGCGAGGCGGCGTAAGCGTCCGTAAAGCGAACCCCGGAAGCGGCCAAGGCGTCGATATTGGGGGTTTCGTGGAAATCGCTCCCGTAGCAACCAAGCCCCATCCACCCCAAATCGTCGACAAGGAGAAAAACGAAATTGGGCTTAGCGGTTCGAGCATTTCCCAGTCCGATAATTAGTGAAAACTGGAGTAGAGCTAGGAATAGGAGACGGATTGAACGATTCATCAATAGTTGCTACTGATTTGGGCTGCTGATTCTTACCGGTTAGCGATTGGTGGACAGGTATCTTGGAAAAGCGCCCAAATTTCAATAGATTTCAGGAGTCAACGGCCCTTGCATCTCGCCTAGGAATCGGCTTCATAGGGGCCAATTGATCCTATATGAGCAACCATCTATCAACACGCCCGCTAATCAGCCTGCTTTGCGTGAGCATAAACCTGGCGACTTTTGCAGAACGTCCGCCCAATATCGTCTATATTCTGGCAGATGACCTCGGTTGGGGGGATCTAAGCCTTTATGGACAAAAGCATTTCCAAACGCCTAACATCGACCGCATAGCGAAAGAGGGTATACAGTTTACGCAGCACTATTCCGGTAGCACGGTATGCGCCCCGTCCCGATCTTGTTTAATGACGGGCCTACACACCGGCAATACGCCCATCCGAGGAAACTTCGAAATTCTGCCCGAAGGGCAAATGGCCATGCCGGCCGAAAGCGTGACGATAGCGGAGATCCTCAAACGCGAGGGCTATGTAACTGGAGCGTTTGGCAAGTGGGGATTAGGATTTCCCGGATCTGAGGGCGATCCTACGAACCAAGGCTTCGATGTATTTTTTGGATACAATTGCCAAAGAAAAGCCCACAACTACTATCCCTATCACTTGTGGTCGAATCGGGACAAAGTGGAATTGGAAGGCAACGAGGGAACGGGCGAAGGCGTTTATGCTCCAGACTTGATACAGGAAAAGACTTTGGAATTTATCGAACAAAACAAGGACCAATCCTTTTTTTGCTTCGTCCCGCATGTGATTCCTCACGCGGAGCTATTCACTCCAGAAAGGTATATGGCCCGTTTCAGAGGGAGGCTGCTTCCGGAAAAATCGTATGAAGGAACCGATGCCGGCCCAAATTTTCGTAATGGCCCATACGGATCTCAACCAGAGAGCCATGCGGCATTTGCGGCGATGGTTACGATGCTGGATGATCATGTCGGCCAAATCCTGGACAAACTCGCGGCTCTCAAGATCGATCAGAATACGCTGGTGATCTTCACCTCTGACAACGGAGCCCACCGGGAAGGGGGAGCGGATCCTGAATACTTCGATAGCAATGGGCCCTTCCGGGGACTCAAGCGGGATCTCTATGAGGGTGGTATTCGCGTCCCTATGCTGGCCCGATGGACTGGACGCATAGCTCCCAACTCAGAGTCTGATCACATTTCCGCATTTTGGGATGTGTTCCCAACTTTCTGTGAAATTGCTGGAATTCCGATTCCGGACGGTCTGGATGGAATATCCTTCGCCCCGACTTTGCTACGGTCCGGGTCGCAACGTTTGCATGAACATCTTTTCTGGGGCTTTTATGAACGAGGTGGCCGAGTGGCTGTCCGAAAAGGAAAGTGGAAGCTCGTCAAGTACGATATCGATAGGAGCTCGCAAGGTCCTTGGGAACTGTACGACCTTTCCAATGACATAGGAGAAACTGAAAACCTAGCGCCGCGGCGACCTGAGATCGTTGAATTGCTGGCTCGGATTGCTCGAGAATCGAATACGCCTTCGCCGGTCGAGAAGTTCAGGTTCAAAAACGAGATTAACTAAGGTTAATTTGAAATGACAGCCCCCATATCCGGAAAAAATAATGCCAGTGAACAGCCTCGTTCCGTTGCTTCTAGCCCTCGGATTAACTCTATCTGGTTACCAATCCGTTTACTACGATTCCCAGAAAATAGCGTGGCGGGGCTGCACGTCCTCAAGCAGCCGTAATACAGGTCTTTTGATTTGGCTGACCAGGGGTAGATAGCTCTACCATTTCATTTATTAGATGCCTTTCACATTACTGAAGCAGTGCGGCGTATTTCGACTTGTTTCCTGCCATGACCAACCCGAGGAGAACTGTGAACACAATAGTGGGTGGAAGCCCCGCGGGATCGTATTATGTGAAACAGCATGAAATTGAAGGCTATTGCAGCGAGAATGACCGTGGCTAATCCCACCATACGGTTCGTCAGTAGCAGAATCGCAGAAAGGATGTAATTGATTCCCAGAAGCGACAATATGAACGCCAGTTAAGCCGACCATGTAGTGCATTTGTGGTGATCCTGGAGCGTACTCAGGCATTGGCATGAATCCGACAAACTTGTTGGCTCCGAACACTAGAAGCAACAGAGCCAGAAGGTATTTCGCGATTAGGGAGGCTTTTCCATGTTGTTAGCAGTTTGAGCTTGGGGTTTCTGTGTGTGTGATTCCATACGGACAAGCGGGGAGTTTGATTGAGTTTGAGCGGCTTCGATTGGATGCGCCTAAGCCAGGGTTCGTCGATGGCGTCTAGAGATTTATAGAAATGCTCTATAGCGGATAGGTCTACAGCTCTTGATTGAATGGCTCCAAATTCTCGTTATTGTTCGATTGGCGGCGACGGTATTGAACAATTAGGCCCTGATTCGGAGACGCCATCCAAACAAACCCGAATAGAACGCCCGCGATGACCGTCATTCCTCCGGCGATCGACGCGTTTAGCCAGGTTGCCAGGTGGAATCCGAAAATCGCGTAGAAGGCGGAGAGTGCCGTTGATATCCAAAGAGCGGTGGATAGCCGATCGGTTAGCAGCAACGCCGTTGCTCCCGGAAAGATTATCATAGCGATGACCAGGACAACTCCAACTGATTCGAACGAGCTTACGATTACGATCGATAGGAATAGGGTCAGCCCGTAATGGTAACGGGCGGGACTGATTCCGAGTGACGCTGCCAACCCCGCGTCAAACGAGGTTACGAGCATTTCCTTGTAAAATGCTATCAGAAGGACGATGGCGATTACGGCGATTACGGCCATTCGAACTACCGGCTTGGGACCGATAGCTTGGTCGCCGAAGTAGGCCACTTCCTGGAGCGGAATAAACCCTAGCTCGCCGTAGAGGACGCACTCCGCATCCAAATCTACCTTGTCGGCGAAAACGGAAATCAGAATCACTCCCACGGCGAATAGACTGGAAAACACTATCCCTATAGCGGCGTCAGCCTTTATTCGTGATGAAAAGCGAATCGCTTCGATCAGAGCGACGGTTAGCGCGCCTGCCGCAATCGCCCCAATCATCATTGGTAGCGTGTCCCGTGAGTGGGTGAGGAGAAAGGCCAAGGTGATTCCAGGCAATAAGCTATGGCTGATTGCATCCCCAACCAGAGCCATGCGTCTAAGGATCACAAAGCAACCAACCAGTCCGCAGGTTCCGGATACGAGAAAGCCCATGAGAACAATCCACAAGGAATTGGATGCGTATTCCGACCAAGGCTGGACTAATACGGTGTGCCAATCGAATTCGGGAATGAGTTTTTCTCGTTGCATGCCGATGCGTTCCCTAAGCCGTGATCTGGTCCCTACGAGGAATTAACTTGCCGTGCGGATCCTGTATGGGGTTTCTCAACCGCTCCTCGATTCGTTGAACGATATCTTCTCCAATCAGATGTTCGATCTCCTCGGCATCGTCATGTACGTGATCGCTCTGATACTGAGCTGCATTAGTTAAGTAGAGCTCCCAAAGGCGGTGGTTGCGAACGATCTCGCAGGCCCGATGCCAACCGGACTTTTTAAGCTGAAACCGCGCCTTGCCGCTCCACTCAGTGTCGCCTTCAGAGTCGACGTTACGGGCTAATCGGGCCGCGACCAGCGCTCGAATCTCTTTTTCTGTGGAAGCGAGGTCCTGGTTTCTTTCTTTGGCCAATTCGGAGATATCGAACTCCTTACGCGTGAACCCGGAATTTTCGGAAAGGTGGAATACCGATTTCAATGTATTTTCTAATGCAATACGCTTACGTTGTCGTTTACGGCGCAAAATTTTGGTCAGCAGGCCATACCTAGGTCCAAATACCAGCGCGAGGGCGAAAATGGAAGTCGATCCTAGCACGATCAATGGCCCGGTTGGCAGATTATTGGATAAATAGGAAGTGAAGGCTCCCAGAATTCCGGAAGCCATGCCGAATACAGCGGCGAGAACGAGCATCCAATGCATGCGATCGGTCAACAGGTAGGCCGCTGCCGCGGGTGTAATGAGCAAAGCGGATACGAGTACGACGCCTACTGCCTGCAGCGATACGACAACGGCGAATGTGAGCAGAGCCATTAAGAGATAGTGTAGGGCTCGCACGGGCATACCGACTGCCTTGGCAAAGCCAATGTCGAAGCTCATGGCCAGAAACTCTTTGTAGAATATAAGTATTAGAACAATGGATATAGAAGATGTGATTCCCAGCAGCCACAAGTCGCCAGAAGACAAGGCCGCCGCTTGGCCGAAGAAGAACTTGTCCAATCCTGACTTGTTTCCCATCACCATGTTTTGGATCATGCTGGTGAGGCAGACTCCCAGGCCATAAAATCCGGCCAATACCATTCCCATGGCGCTGTCTTCCTTGAGGCGGGTTGTCTGCTTGATCCATCCCACGAGGGCTACTCCCATGATTCCGGCTCCGGTAGCTCCAATGAATATGGCCCAAGGATCTTTGGACGCATTCCACAAAAACCCTAGAGCTACCCCGGGCAGGACCGCATGAGAAAGCGTGTCTCCGAGCAAGGCAAGTTTCCGGACTACCAGGAAACTGCCCAAGGTTCCGCAGCAGAATCCGATGAGCAGTGTTCCCAAAGCGGCAGCTCGAATAGCCGGGTGTTTCAGCGCGAAGAAATCAAGGGCTTGCTCTGCCCACGAAGTTTCCGCGATTTCACCAATTTTAGCAGCGTGGGCGACTGAGGAGATCATCAGTAGGAGAAATAACGATGCCAATAATCGAAGGTGTGGAACTAACACGGAAGTTCTTTCTTGACGGTTCATCCGAGAAAAGTTGGCTTCCGCTTGAAAATCCTGCTTCCAGAAAGCTCTCATAGGCGAATGTTGTCAGGCGCATCGCCCTCTGCTTTTTTCTGGGCTCGGCTCAGCGCGACTTCCGAGAGGATGCTTAGGCGCCCGCCATAGGCGTTTTGAAGATTTTCGAATGTGAATACTTCCTGCGTCTTTCCATAGGCGACCACCCGCATATTCAGAAGCAGGATACGGTCGAAATAATCGGGGGCGGTAGTCAGGTCGTGATGGACCACGATAAGCGTTTTACCTTGCTGTTGCAGCTCGCGAAGAATCTCGATGATGGCGGCTTCGGTTGCGGCATCTACACCGACGAAAGGCTCGTCCATTAGGTAGAGATCGCTTTCTTGAGCCAAGGCGCGGGCGAGAAAGACGCGCTGTTGCTGTCCTCCAGACAGGTTCGAAATTTGCCGTTTCGCGAATGGCAGCATCTTCACCTTATCCAGACAGGACATGGCAATCTCTTTGTCTGCTTTGGTCGGGTGCTTGAAGGGTCCCAGCCGTCCATATCGCCCCATCAGAACGACATCCATAGCGTTAACTGGAAAGTCCCAGTCTACAGATTCTCTTTGGGGGACATAGCCTACACGGGTAACCGCTTGCTGGAAAGGCATGCCGAAAACTTTGATCCAACCGCTGGCTGAAGGAAGCAATCCCATGATGGCTTTAATTAGCGTGGATTTGCCGGCCCCATTGGGCCCGACAACGCCGACGATCGAACCAGCGGGAGCGGTTAAGTCGATACCATAGAGAACGGGTCTCTTGGTGTAGGCTACCGTTAAATCGTGGACTTCAAGAGGGGCGGGAGTCTTGGAGCTAGGCTCTGGGTTAGAATGCGTAGACATAGAGGCGAGTTCGTTTTGCTAGAGGCGATCGAGGAATCAATCCTTCAGAATTCCCGAAATAAACGCAAACCTCCGACTAGCGCATCTTCAGTGGCGTTGATGGGGTCGATAATCCACTGTAGGGAGGGTTGCGTCATCCACTCTCCTGCGAGTTGCGCGGAATAGGTGATTTCCAATACCTGCTCACCACGACTATTGGAGACCAAGGGTTCTGATTTGGCGAATGAATCAGAAAAGCGTGTATGCGAATAGGCGATACCCGTAATATCTTGAGGTCGCGTTTCGCTAAACGGTCGCCAAGCCGTTCCTACATCCACATAGCGAGTGACAACGCTTCTTTCGGAGTCTGGATTAAAACCGGCTCGAACGAAAAAGCTTAGCGATTCAGATAGTTTGTGATCGCTGACTCCATAAATTGATGCGAGCCCTTTGGATGAGCGATTCGTTTCGAAAGACTCGAATTGGCCGGTGTGATAGTACCCACCGATTTTGATCGTTCCCGACTGAGAGGGATTCAATTTATAATCGAGACTCCTTTCTAGAATAAAGAAATACCCTGCTTGCCCGCCAGCTTCCCAATTGAATCCATGATCGTCTTTGTCGCCGGGTCCGGAATCTACTGCGTAAGCGCCAATCTGAAGATAGCCATGGTTCCCGTTATGCCGATATTCAGCTCCGGCGGCGCCAACCGAAAAGACCGGAGCTGAAACATTGGCGGAAACCGTCGGGATAGCTCCGAAATTGCTGTTTATGAACAGGCTGCCGGTTTCGGAAACGAAGAATGTCTCATCTACCGCTAGCTGGCCCCACTTAAAAGAAGAGTCTTGAAAATCACTTTGCAGCCAGGTTGTGAAAAGAATGTAGCGTGAATCGGGTATGACATTGCTATAGACGCCGAAATCGCCAGTGAAGGAATCCACGTCATTGTCACCCGAAAACAGGAAGGCTCCCACGTTACCATGGGTTTTGTCTCCAATCGAAAAATCGCTCCCTAATTGGAGCAAGCCCAATGAACTTTCCCCTGTATCAACGCCGCCATCGAAAAGGGACCATCCCTCAAGCGTCAGCGCTCCAGTTGGCTGTACCGAAAAATCAGATGCGCGTATGGCAGATAAGCTTAGGGAAGCGGCGACAATCGCCCAGATGCGAATATGGTATACTGGTTGCATCGACTTTTGCGCTCGCTATTCAGCGAGGGCGTCTGTGATCGTGGAAATATTCCCCTTAACCATTCCTTCGTAGGTGCCTAGGTCGAATTTAGACCCATCACGGGCTCGACCCATATGGCCTTTTGTCCCCATGGCGTCCGAAAAGAGTTCGCCGCCGATAGTTACACCCGAGTCTTGGCTAATTCGTTGTATGGCTGCAGGTGATACGCTTGATTCTACGAAAATGGCTTTTATGCCCTTTTCCTTAATGAACTTCACGATCTGAACGATATCGGCTAGCCCGGCTTCGCTCTGAGTTGAGATTCCTTGAACGCCGATAACTTGGAAATCAAAGGCCCTGCCGAAATAATTGTAGGCATCGTGACTCGTGACCAAGTATCTCTGCTCTGGAGACAGTGAAGACATGTATTGCTTCCCCCAATTATAGAACTCAAGATAACGAGTTTTCACCAATTCTCCCTGTTTGGCATATCGAGATTTATTTGGGGAGTCAATCGAGCTGAGCGCTTCCACTACAGTCTCAGCACATAGGGCCCATAGTCTTGGATCGAACCACACGTGTGGATCGTAGTGACCCTGAAATTCCTCAGGCTCTAGAAGCTTTGCCTCTGGCAGGCTCTCCGTCACAGCGTATACTGGTTTTCCTCGACGGCCTAGCTTCACAAGTAGGTCAGCTAAGCGCCCCTCAAGGTGCAGTCCGTTGTAGAGAATCAAGTCGGCGGATTGGAGCGTATTGATGTCGGACGCAGTCGCCTTGTAAAGATGCGGATCCACTCCCGGTCCCATCAAGCCAGTCACAATCGCATGATCACCTGCAACGGACTCCGCTAAATCGGCTACCATGGTTGTCGTTGCCGCGATGCGCAATTTGCCTTCTGCCGTACGGACTGCCGCAGTAGCGACGCTCACCATGCAAGCGAGAGCGAAAAAAACAGCCCGGCCGTTGATTCGTGGAGTTGTCATAAATTAACCGTTTTGCGGCTGATGGCGAGTATGTCAACGTGAATTTCAATATACAAAGATTTTATTTTGATTGCTCAAAGTAATGGGCCGATACTCAATAAACTGGTATATTGCGGTCTAAACCGACTTACTATATCAGCCACTTTTGCGGGCGAGATACAGGTAGCTTATCCATTTATCCCCAGCGGCGGGAAAATCTTGCACGTCAATGACTTTGATTCGGCACTGAGACTCTAGAAAGTCGATGATCTTCTTTCTAGGGATGGCGTTCATCTCGAAGTAGGAATCGCTGCTAACGAATGGGAGCCATCGGGAGATTTTCTGTTTGAGGCTCTTTGTTCGATAGAAAGCCCGTTTTTGCAGCATTCTCAGCGGTTTCTGGTTGGCAGAAGACTGCTTATTCAAGTGGCTTGGCAGTTGAAAGGCTAGGATGCCCCCTTGGCGCAAAACTCGGGAGAACTCCCTCAGGTAGCTGTAAATGTACCGGGGGGCTATGTGTTGTAATACAATTGCTGTATAGACAAAATCGATACTGTTGTTCTTAAAGCTGTCTAGTCGGTCGAAAGTGTTGATAATGAATTGGCAATTCGGCCCCCTGTGGATTTCGTTTCGGGCGTAGTCAATCATGCTCTGGGAGATATCTACACCGTAGCATTTAGCGAATCGTTTGCCGAGCGGAAAGGTCAATCGGCCAACTCCACAGCCGAAGTCGATAGCCGTTTTTCCTTGGAAGGATAGTCCCGCTAGCTCGAGCCGTTTGCCGAGATCGGCGATCACGGGCTCTCCGGTGGCGTAGAATTCTTCGACGTCCCATTGGCCGCCTCGTTTGGAATTATCGGACAGCACGGTCCAAAGTGGATCCTCTGAAGCCAACGATTCGAAGTTCTCCTGAAGCTGCTTTATATCCACGACTATTGCGATCGCTGGCGTACGGCTTCGAAAAGCGTGATTAACGTAGCCATGGCCACGTTCAAGGAATCCGCTTGGCCGGCCATAGGGATTCGCGCCTGATTTGAGCAAGCGTCTAACCATGTCTCTGATAGACCGAATTGCTCGCTTCCCATCACGACAGCTAAAGGTCCGGTCAGATCGGTCTCAGTATGTAAATCACGAGCATGGGGAGTAGTCGCCACGGAACGAATGCGATGGCTTGAAAGCCATTCGATTGTCTTCTCTGAGCTGGTCATGACTGTAGGCATTGTGAAGAGTACTCCAGTGGATGAGCGAACGACGTTCGGATTGAATAGATCCGTTATCGGATCGCAGCAAATGACGGCATCGACGCCGGCAGCATCCGCCGATCTGAGAATGGTTCCCAGATTCCCCGGCTTTTCGATGGACTCGACTATCAGCAAGAATGGAATTTGGGACAAAGGAATGTTGCCGAGCCCATAGCCCCATTGTTTGAATACGCCAAGAATTCCCTCGGGTCGATCTCGATAGGCTACTTTTTCGAATGCCGGCCTGCTAAGCTCGAATGGCGTAGTTCCTTTTTCGACAGTAGATTCAATGAGCCGAATTTCGTTTTCGCCGAGAAAGCATTCTGGGCAGAAGTAGACCTCCTCGGGGATGACTCTGCTTTCCAGAGCGCGGCGAATGGCCCGGTAGCCTTCGGCGATGAATAAGCCTTGCCGATCCCGTGGTCGGCGATTGCGCAGTTTCACCAGGTTTTTGATACGGGCGTTCTGGAGGCTGGTTATGATTTCTGCGTTCAACATCAGGCAATGGCCTTGGGCGGGCTGGGAAAAGGCTGTTCTGCGAGCTGTTTTTGAGGGTTCAGGTGGTCAAAGGTCAAGCGTGGCTGAATCTCGACGCCCCTGCGAGGTTTGTTGCCGAGCGAGGCATCGGATGAAGTTAGATATAAATGTGTAAAAAGCCAGTATAAGCCGGCCAGAAATCGCAACTAAGGTAAAGGTATCCCGAATTGCTAACGTTTGAATAACGAGTATGTTAGTCGCTACCTTGCTAGTCATTGGATTAGCCCTGCTTGCCGCGTATTTCGTGGTGAATCAGAAAAATGAGAAGCGGGAGCGCGAAGGCGTGGTCAAAAAAGTACTCAATAAGGACGCTTTCATTATCGAATTCGAAGATCGTAGGTCGAACGTCGTTAGGCTTCATGGAGTGAAAATGGCCACGGAACGGGAAATGCTCGACGACCAGATCTTCGAGTTCCTCTACTCGGAAGTTCGAGGAAAACGGGTGCGCGTGAAATCTCACTCTGTAGAGACTGGGGATATTCTTATCGCCGAGATCTATTTGATGGCTGACGAGTATCTAAATGCCATTCTGGTTCGACAAGGTTTCGGCCGCTGGTGTCCCGGCGAAGCGGCAAGTGACCGTCGCATCTCCGATGCGCAAGATACTGCCCAGCTGCATCAGCAAGGGGTTTGGAATCCGACTGTGCAGCAGCTGGCTGCCGGAGGTGGATCCGAAGATTCAGAGCACGAGGAAGGAACCGAGAATCAAGAATCCTCGATTGGTCCTGAAACAAATCAAGAGCCGGGCGAATCATCTACCGCGGCTACCGCGAATCAACCGGAGGAGCAAGAACCGGCTCAAGCTGCCGGCTCTCAGAAGACGGGTCAAGAGTCGAACTTCAAACAGGGATTGGCTTAGAGCCTTCGAACGGCTCCACCGAGCGCATACTGTCCATTTCCAGAATCAGCGGCTGAAGACTCGCTTTCGGGAAATCGCGAAAATGACGAGGCAGACGCCCAAAGCGACTAGGGGCAGCCCTTTCGATGGGTTCTCAGCCACTTGGTTGGCCAAGCTGGATAGAGATTCCCCGTCTGCCACAACCAGCAACAACCGTGATATTGCCGCTGTTAGCATTATCGCTAGAAGCGGTAATCGAGTCCTAGACGGTGTCCTCAAGCCTTTCATCAAAAGCAATAAAGCAGTAATCGCTCCAATCATTGCCCAATTGCATAGAGATCTTATCATCCTTTCATCAGGGAATGGCTTAGGCGCCCACATATTTTTGACCGAAAAATTTCGAAGCCAGCGCTCGACCTGAATTTGAAAGGCCTCTTTACATCTGTCGGGAATTTTTACAATAGTCGCTATTGTTTACGGATTTACTCAGAGCGGAGCGGGGGTTACGTGAGCTTAAATATGTCGGGATTGAATTTGGTGGCCGAGAGCGCCTCTAAGCGCGATTGATAAGAAGCGATGCCCAGACTGACTGACTATTCTATATTGGCTTATCCAGGAGAGTGGATCGCTCGCGGTCTAGTCTTGTTAGCCATTTCCACGACTGCTTTCGCCACTCGCGAGAACCCGAACATAGTGCTTATCCTAGCCGACGACCAGGGTTACGGTGATGCCAGCTGCTATTGGCCAGAAACCGATTTGAAGACGCCGGTTATGGATCGAATTGCCGCTCAAGGCATTAAATTTAGCCAGTTCCGAGTAAATCCCCTATGCGCTCCCACTCGCGCCAGTATTATCACGGGGACTTATAGCATCTACAACGGCATATGGCGGGGACCGTCTCGACCAAAAACCGATGAGGCGACTGGCAAGGCAATCAAGCCGGAAACCCGGGTAGTTCATGACGATGTTCGCATGCTGCCCGAGTTTTTGAAGCGTGGGGGCTATGCAACCGGTCTTTTCGGTAAGTGGCATCTGGGATACGATGAGGATAATGTCCCCACCTCCCGGGGCTTCGACGACTTTGTTGGATTTCTTGGAGGAGCTCACCCTTATCGCTGGACTAAAAATTCCCAGATTGTGCGAAACGGGCAACCAGTGAAGTCGGATAAGCACTACACGGATCTTTTTGCCGATGAGGCTATCCGTTTTATCGAGGAAAACCGGGAGCAGCCATTCCTCTGCTACTTGGCTTTCAATGCTGTTCATGGACCCTTGAGAACCGAAAAACGCGACGCCGACTCAGCTCGGTCCGATTGGCTGCAACATTATGAAGCTGTTGGCGTCGATCAACCGAGACGCGATTACAATGCCGTGATGCGCCACGCTGACGATCGTGTAGGCGATATTTTGGATACGCTTGGGAAGCTGGAGTTAACCGAAGAAACCTTGGTCATCTATCTTTCCGATAATGGTGGCATTACCCATACCTACCCAAGCAACAATGGTCCCCTAAGAGGAGGCAAGGGAGAGGCTTGGGAGGGCGGCATTCGTGTGCCTGCGGTCATGCAATGGCCGGGAACGATACCAGCGGGGGCCGTCTCGACGGCCGATGCCGTACACTTCGATCTTTTCGCGACGATTTTGGATGTAGCAGGTATTGCGATACCGAAAGAAAATGGTAGACTTCCAGTCGATGGAATTAGCTTGCTAGACCACTTGAAGTCAGGGGCGGAAGTATCCATTCCCGACCGCTACCTTTTTTGGGATCTTTTTGGCAAACAGGGCGCGCTTCATGGCCCATGGAAGATTGTCGCGGATACGGGAAATCACAATGGCGACTTTCTCAAAGCCGCTCGAAATGCGGATTCCTCGGATTTTACCTTGGTCAATCTGGAGAACGACCTTGGAGAGAAAACGGATCTAGCATCCGAACATCCGGAAATATACTCCGACCTAAAGAGTCGTTTTGTCGATTGGCTTCGGCGAGCTGCAGACTACAATTAGTTTGGCCTGAGTAGGAAAGCGAAAGAATGCTCGTTTGTTTTCACTAATTTGAGTTGATGGGCCCGGAGAGATTTGTTCAGAAGCGAAGCGAGAAGGCCTGACACCCACGACCAACCCCGACGAGTCGGGGCTGCTCTAGCCAGGCCCCTTTAAGAAAGCGATCGCTTTCGCTGGATTCTTCCAATGTTTGAGCTTCGCTTCGACCGCTCTTGCTACGGATACAGTCTCGAACTCTCTAGAGGTTATGAGCTCGAGCGGTAGCCCGATCCGATTAGTCGAGTAAACTATCCCCGAGTTGTGTTGCTTCAATCTCCCCACCACATCTTGAGAAGAACCAATGTAGTAGCGCCCTGACGTTCCATTATGAATGTAGACGAATGCCATTCGAAGAGTTGGTGGGCCCGGAGGGATTTGAACCCACGACCAAGGGATTATGAGTCCCCTGCTCTAACCGCTGAGCTACAGGCCCGCTCAGAAAAGAGAAGGGGTAATAAGACCCCTGCTCGGGGTTTTGCAAGCTGATATTGACGGGCATTTGTAACCCGGTTTTGTCAACATATTGGTTTCTAATTTCGTTGTCCGTAGGGATTTCATCGCTAGGACTGAAGACATGGTATTGCCAAAATTCGCATTCGCCGTGGCGACTCTCGTCTGCTTGATTTCAAGTTCGAACTCAAACGCCAACTCCAAGCTCGCTTTCTGGGACGAGCAACGAAAGGGGGCCAATGGCGAGGCGGAGGATGGTACCGATGAGTGGTTTGCGGCGGCGGCGGAAGCCGGCATCGAGTATATTCGACTATCCCCTAATACGATGAAGTCCGATAGTCGGGACTTCTTGCTGGGCGACGCGGACAAGTTTTTCGGCATTCCGGAAGGGGACCTGGAAAAACTGATGATCGTGCTTGATCGAGCGGATAGGCACGGCGTCAAAATCGTGTTGACGACTTTCAGCCTGCCCGGCCGACGCTGGCGCCAGCACAACAACATGGAATTCGATTTTCGCTTGTGGAATGACCATGGCTTTCAAGATCGAGCCATGGCGTTTTGGCAGGAGTTGGCATTCGAGCTGAAAGACCATCCGGCCATCGTGGGGTACAATATCGTCAACGAGCCGCACCCTGAGCGGGAAGCGGGCTTTCAAGCGGGACGGATAGACGGATTCGACAAGTGGCTGGAAGAAAATGAAGGCGGCGTGGCCGACCTGAATCGATTCTATGTCCAAATATTGTCGGCGATTCGAAGCGTCGACAAAGAGACCCCAGTCTTTGTCGACAGCCGCTTCCATGCGAATCCAGCGGGTTTCCATACTTTGAAGCCTATAGAAGATCCCGCGGTATTTTATTCGTTTCATTTCTACGAACCTTGGATATTCACGACCTTTCGGGTGAACAATGGCCGTTTTGCCTATCCGGATCGCATGCCGTCAGGCAATGGCGATGAAACGAAAGCTTGGACAATCCTTGATCTGTCAGCCCGCATGCAGCCCGTGCGAGAATGGTCGGAAAAACATGGCATACCCGTAAACCGGGTACATTTTGCTGAATTCGGCTGTGGGAGAAAAGTTGCGGGGTCGAAGCAGTATTTATCAGATGTGATAGAACTAGTCAACGATGCCGGATGGCATTGGGCCTTCTACTCGTTCCGAGCTGGAGGATGGGATAGCATGAATTACGAGCTAGGAACCGAGAAATTAAAGTGGAAAGCCTGGCAGGAGATCGAAGCGGGAACCAAAGGGTACAACGATTTCATTATCGAAGGCGAAAACCCGCTTTGGGAAATATTCGAACGGGAGTTCGAACCGAAGTAAGTAGAAGGAGTTTGTTTAACAGGATACGGCCCGCTTCCCGGACCTCAATGATAGCTCGGAAACTGAAGCAACTTCCCGAGTTTCGATCATGCAATCGCGAAGCGTGATCAAGCGAGGGAGGGACGAGCGCATCCGGTTAAATCTATTTCCTATTGTCCCATAGGGACACCCATTTCCGTATTAAGGAACAAGAGATCTGTTTTGCCGCAACACCGTGAAGGCGGAAGCGATGTTCATATTCCATAGGCGCATGTGGAAACTGATCGCTTGATTGCCAGAGACCGGACTTTAAGCTACAACGCCATGTCTAGTACCCGTTCGATCTTTGCCCACATCCAGACAACTATCCTATTTCTTGTTTCTGCCGTGTTCACGTCTGCGGCCGACAAACCGAATGTGCTGCTCCTTCTGGTAGACGACCTGAAACCGACTTTGGGATGCTATGGAGACGAGGTCGCCGTCAGCCCGAACATAGACCGGCTTGCGGAAATGGGGACGCGATTCGAAATGGCCTACTGCAATCAAGCTGTGTGTATGGCTTCTCGCTACAATTTGATGCTGGGAAGCCGGTCCAGTTCGACGGGTTTCTATTCCTTCGGCACTCAGTTTCGAGAGGTTTACCCCGATGCGGTGACGCTGCCACAGCATTTTAGGAATAGCGGCTATGTGGCTCACTCCATGGGCAAGGTGTTCCATATTGGGCATGGCAATACGAATGATGATGCTTCCTGGAGCGTTCCCCATCTGAAGGACAAGGTTATAGAATACTTGGTCCCGGAAAGCAATCATCGCCAGCTCACTCGTGAGGAAGCTCTCTTTACCAACGAGTTCAGCAAGCCGATCCGCAGCTTGCCGCGGGGAGCGGCTTGGGAGAGCCCGGATGTGCTAGACGAAGCGTATGCGGACGGACGCATAGCGACGCATGCCGTGGATCGGCTGCGGGAGCTTTCCGCTAACCCGGATCAGCCTTTCTTTTTAGCCGTCGGGTTTGTTCGACCTCATTTGCCGTTCTCCGCCCCGAAAAAGTATTGGGATAAGTATGACAGGGATAAATTGTCCATGCCCGAATTCGAAGGCCCGCCTGCAGGGGCGCCTGCCTACGCGGGAAAGCGAGGAGGCGAGATTAACGCATTCAAGCCTGTACCCACGGGCAACGGTCTCTACGAGGACGACTTGAAACGAGACTTGATTCACGGGTACTACGCTAGCGTGAGCTATATGGACGCCCAGTTGGGAAGAGTGCTCGACGAGGTAGAGAATCTGGGTCTGGACGAAAATACGATCATCGTCCTTTGGGGCGACCATGGCTGGCACTTGGGCGATCACGGAACCTGGACCAAACACACGAATTACGAGCAGGCTGTTCGTATCCCCATTATTTTCTACGCTCCCAGCGTGACCAAAGGAGGATCGAGCTCAGGGCAGCCGGCGGAGACGGTAGACATCTACACCACCCTGGCCTCGTTGGCAGGTTTACCGAAGCCTAATGGCCCTCAACCGATTGATGGGATCGATTTGACGCCTGTCTTGAAGAACACGAACAAGCGGATCCGGGAATACGCCTACCATGCTTACAACAAGCGTTCGCACCTGGGCAGGGCCATTCGTACGGAGCGCTACAGACTCGTCGAGTGGATTCCTCACGAGAACGTGCGAGGCGAAATTGAATACGAGCTCTATGACTACAAAGAAGATCCTTTAGAAACGAAAAATTTGGCGAAATCCCAACCAGACGTGGTGAAAGACCTGCTCGAGCTATTGGCCCAGGAACCGCAGGCGAAAAAGCAAGTGTCTAGACCGGAAAGGTGAGAGGTCGAAACGACCTCTGTTTAGGTAGCGGCCGATCTCAGAGCGGCCACGAATACTGTAGTTATCACGATGATGTGGCTGCTCGGAGATCGGCCGCTAGCTGTGCACTTTGGCTTGTGGTAATACACTGAGAATAGTTCGACCCCTCCGATTAGCGGAATATCGGCCAGTCCACTATTTATGGTAACGTTACCAAAAATAGTGGACTAAGCCAGTAAGAAAGGATCCTCGCGCCGCACGGTGCATCGTTGCCCCGCATGCGTTGTCGTAGTTTGGGGTAGGAGGGGGTCAACCGTTAGCTGTATGGGCTGACTCGAAATGAAGCTTAGCGTAGGAGCGGGTTTATCCCGCGATAATTCTATTTTGAGTACTGAAATCGCGGGATAAACCCGCTCCTGCAATTCTTTGAAAACCTGCTATCTATGTTCGCGTGTAGCGACGTATTTGAAATTCGGATTCGTCTCGGATAACTTCTTCCAGCTTAAAGCCATCTTCGAATTCAGGAAACAATGCATCGCCCTCGACTTGGCGTTTGACGAGTGTCAGACATAGCTCTTGGCAACTGGGCAATGCTTGACGGTAGATTTCAGCTCCCCCGCAAATCCAAATTTGATCCTGGTAGTTTCGAGATTCGATGGCTTCCAGGCTATCCAGCAAGTCGACATCTGCGGGAAGGTCGGGATGGGATCGGCTGACGACCGCGGTTTTTCTGCCCGGAAGCGGGCGACCGATGCTGTCCCAAGTTTTGCGGCCCATCACAAGGACGCCACCCATGGTGGTGGCTTTGAACCATTTGAAATCCTCGGATATGCGCCACGGGATTTCATTACCTTTTCCGATAACGCGGTTTTCGCTCATCGCGGCGATCGCTTTCCAGGGGGCGGATTGTGGCATAATGGGCGTCTCGTTGTAGGGCTGTCGCTTGCGAAATGCCGTGCGCTAGTCGCAGGTGGGACAATGCGGTCGCCGCCAGCGACGACCCTACGGAATCAGTTAAACGGAAATGGGAGCCTTAATCGTGGGGTGGGGATCGTAGTCGACTAATTCGAAATCGTCGAAGGTGAAGGCGCTGAAAGCCTTCACATCTGGATTGATGCCCATGGTTGGCAGCTCTCTGGGCTCTCGGGTCAATTGTAGTTTAGCTTGCTCGATATGGTTGGCATAGAGGTGAAGGTCACCGAATGTATGGACGAAATCGCCCGGTTTCAAATCGCAGACTTGAGCGACCATCATCGTCAGTAACGCATAGCTGGCGATATTGAAGGGCACCCCCAGAAAGAGGTCCGCGCTTCGCTGGTAGAGCTGGCAGGAAAGCTCGCCGCGATCGGTATTCACGTAGAACTGGAACAAGCTATGGCAAGGAGGCAGGGCCATCAGATGCAGCTCGCCCGGATTCCAAGCGCTGACCATCAAGCGCCGGCTAGTCGGGTTGTTTTTGATCTGGTCGATGACCTGTTCGATTTGATTGATACTACCCCCCTCTGGGGTCTTCCAATCGGTCCATTGGGCCCCGTAAACGCGCCCTAAGTCCCCGTTTTCATCCGCCCACTCGTTCCAAATCGTGACTCGGTTCTCGTTTAAGTACTTAATGTTGGTGTCCCCATTTAGGAACCACAGAAGCTCATGGATGATCGAGCGGAGATGGAGTTTCTTAGTGGTCAGACAAGGAAATCCGTCGCGCAGGTCGAAACGCTGCTGGGCGCCAAATACGGAATAGGTCCCTGTACCTGTGCGGTCGTCTCGGAATTGGCCGTGGTCAATAACGTGTTGGAGCAGTTCGAGGTATTGCTTCATGCGATATTGAGAGAGCTTTTCCGTTCCGCGCCTTGCCGTCGATGAAAAAGTCTGAGAGCGGTCGATGATTTGTCCCAGAGCCTGAACCTATTGTCCCGCAGGGAAACCCATTTCCGCGTTAGCAGAACAAGCGTTAGCGTTGTTTAAGATCAAGCCGTCGAGCCTTCCACTTGATAGGTTTCTCCGTTGAATTCAATAGATTCGCCTTGGACAAGTTTTCGGCGTTTCTGTCTCCCCGTTAACGCTTACAAGACCGTCATTGATGACCTGTTTGGCCTCGCCTCCGCTATATACCAGCCCCTCGAACTTGAGCAGCCGGTTGAGCTCAATCGTGTCTGAGTGAATTGTTATGATGCGGCGCGATTCGGAAGTCATTGGGCTCATGGAAATACGGCGTGAGGGAATCTGTCGACGGTTTTCAGCGAGCGATTTCAACAGAGGGTTGATTCCAACGCCAAGCTGAACTGGATCCTTGAGTTCGCGTCGCTAATAGCGCTTCATCCAGAAGACGGTATCGCTTATTAGAATCATGCCACCCCTCCAAATGAAACATTTTATTCCGATAGTCACCATACTTGGCCTTGTAACAGCTTCATTCGCCGAGAAGCCGAATATTGTTTGGATTAGCTGCGAGGATATCAGCCCGCACATTGCGTGTTTTGGAGATCCACACGCGATTACGCCAAATCTGGACCGGCTCGCGACCGAGGGCGTCCGCTACACTCATACTTTCACGACGGCAGGAGTTTGCGCTCCTTGCCGCAGCGGAATCATCACGGGAATGTACCAGACCACGCTTGGCACGCAACACATGCGAGGCAATGCTCGCTTGCCTGACCAGATTGTTCCCTTTCCAGCCTATTTACGCCAGGCTGGTTATTACACGTCGAATAACAGTAAGCAGGACTATCAATTCGAGACCCCGAAGGGCGTTTGGGACGAATCGAGCGGCAGGGCCCATTGGCGTAAACGTAAAGACAAGGATCAACCCTTCTTTTCTGTATTCAATTTCACAGGATGCCATGAAAGTGGTATAGCCGGGGAGGCGAAGTACCGATCAGTTACGGAAGTCCTCGATCCCAGTCAAAGACAGGATGCTTATGCCTTGTCTACCTTTCCTCCTTACTACCCGGATACGCCTCGGGCTCGTGAGGATTGGAAACGCAATTACGAGTTGATCACGGCAATGGATCATTGGGCTGGAGAACTTATCGCTCAATTGAAAGAAGATGGGCTCTATGAAAATACGGTCATATTCTTCTGGTCGGATCACGGCGTTGGTCTCCCAAGGGGAAAGCGTTGGCTCTACGACTCGGGGACTCGGGTTCCCCTTATCGTTCGTATACCGGAACCCTTGAGGATCGGGGGGCAGGGCTCTGAGGGCATGATTTCCCAGCAGCTGATTAGCTCAATCGATCTTGGTCCTACCGTGCTCAATTTAGCAGGTGTCGACGTTCCGGGCTACATTCAAGGCCGACCGTTTCTAGGGCCCAACGCAACCGCTGCGAGAGACTATGTTTTTGGGGCCCGCGACCGTATGGATGAACGCTACGATATTATCCGTATGGCCAGAGATCAGCGGTTCAAGTACATTCGAAATTACGAGCCACTCAAAACTTACTACCAATACATGAATACGCCAGAAAAAGGGGCGACCATGGCAGAACTGCGGCAACTGCACCAATCGCGAGCATTGCCTCCGGAAGCGGAATTCTATTTCTCCCCAACCAAACCTGTAGAGGAACTCTACGATACCTGGACGGATCCCTTTGAAGTCAAGAATCTCGCTGGCGATCCTGTTTATGCGGATACGGTTTCACGATTGAGAGAGGCCCATTTGTCCTGGGTGAAACGGACTCGCGATACCGGTCTGATCGCTGAGCCCATTTTAATAGAAAGGGAAAAGGCGATCGGTCACCGGTACGGAATTCTGAGGCAAAATGACGATCCCACCTTCAACCGCCGCCTCGCCGATATAGCGGCTCAGGCTTCTGGAGGCCTCGCCGCATTGCCAAGTTTGCTCGAAGCGATGAGCGATCGCGATGCAGCTATTCGCTATTGGGGAGCTGTTGGTATCGGAAATATCGGGGCAGAGGCCAGATCTGCGGTCAAAGCCATGGAGAAAGCATTGGGCGATGAGTCAGCAGTCGTGCGCATAGCTGCTGCCCGGGCTCTTTGCCGGCTAGATATGCCTAAGAGGGCTCTGCCGGTTTTGACGAAGGAGTTGGATGAAGGAGAGCAGTGGGAGCGCTTGCACGCAGCCATCGTATTGGACGAAATCGACGAGATGGCTAGGCCGGTATTGTCGGAAATGCATGCGGCCCTAGAGCCTAGAATGGATTTGTATGCGAATGGGAAATACGCGGTAAGAGTATTGAATCGGGCATTGAACCAGCTCGAAGGCACGAATCGGCAGGTGCCATGAGAATGAATATGAGACTCAAGACTGCCTGCCTTCTGATAATCTTCTTCTGCTTTCTAGGCACTTCCTGTTCTTCAAGAGAAAGTGATGATCTTCGATGGTTCAAAGGCAACACTCACACCCACACGCTTTGGTCCGATGGGGATGACCTTCCAGAATCCGTCGCGGATTGGTACAAGCGTCATAGCTATCACTTTCTCGCGCTTTCCGATCATAATATTCTTTCGAGAGGAGAAAAGTGGAAAGTATTGAGGGCGGACCAAGCCTTACCAGTGCTAGCGAAGGCTGAGAAGCGCTGGGGGAAAGGGCATGTAGGGACGCGATTGCTGGATGGGAAGAAGCAAGTCCGACTCATGGAGCTAGACGAAGTCCGCGAGTTCCTGGAAGAACCCGGAAAGTTCGTCATGATCGAGGGATTGGAAATGACAACCGATCCGAATGGGTATTCGGTCCACACGAATCCGATGAACATCATCGCCTTGCTTGAGGTCGAAAAGAATAGCAATCGGACGGTTCAAGAGGAATTGGCTCTGCACGAATCGCTCGTTCATCGACACGAACATGAGACGGGTAATCCAGTTTTCTGGCAAGCCAATCACCCGAACTTCAGGTTCGCTATCACGGGTGAGCAACTGGCTGCAGCCCGTGGTCTTGAAGGCGTGGAGATCATGAATTCCAGTTCGAAATGTTTTAACCTTGGCGACGGGCGGTGCCCATCAGTTGAACGCATTTGGGATATAGCCAACACGATTCGCCTAAAGCGCGAAAGGCTTTCACCGATTTATGGAACGGCTACCGACGACACCCACGATTATCACATTGGCGATTACGTCATGAATGCTCCAGGCACATCGTGGGTCATGGTCCAAGCCCGGGAGTTGACCCCCAACGCAATCACGGCAGCTATGGAGGAAGGGCAATTCTACGCGACAACTGGGGTAATTTTGAGCGAGTTGGCGTTCGACGAGGAAAAGCGGACATTGACGGTGGAGGTTGATGAGAAGGCTGGAGTAAACTATCGGATAGAGTTCAAAGGATCACTTAAAGATGTATCTCTAGACTTTGAGCCCGTTGATGATGTGGTCGACGATAAGGGTCTAGCCCACCCGGTAACTGGAAATTATCCTGACGTTGGAATCGGTATGACATTCCAGGATATAGAGGGCTCAAAGGCGATGTATCAGTTTAGTGGTGACGAATTGTATGTTAGGGCGGTCGTTCACTGCGATGTGCCGCCGTACTTTAAATACGATGAATTTAGCTATATTGAGCAAAAAGCGTGGACGTAACCGGTTGGCTGGAGCCATTGATCGACCGCGATACAAAAGGAATTGGGTATGAAGATTGGCATATTGGCGCAAATGATCGGATGGATGCTCTTGCATTGTGTGGCTGCTGGCATCGAAACGCCAGAGTTCAAACCCTTGTTTGATGAAAAGACGCTCGATGGTTGGGTAGATGTGAACACGAGCCCAGATACCTGGTCTGTCAAAGATGGGGTACTGGTTTGTAGCGGCACTCCGATCGGAGTCATGCGTTCCGAAAAGCAGTACGAGAATTTTATCCTATCTATCGAATGGATGCATCTTGAAGCGGGGGGGAATTCTGGGGTATTCGTATGGAGCGAGGGTGAAGTCGCCAGAGAAAATCGATTGCCCAGCGGTGTCGAAGTTCAAATGTTGGAAAACGATTACCCAAAGATCCACAATCGCGTTCGGGAGTATGTAAGCGGCGAGCTATTTGGAGCAGGAACGGTCACAACGATACCCGACCACCCGAGGGGCAAAAGAAGCTCCTCAGTCGAGTATCGGTGCAAGGGGAAAGGCGAATGGAATCATTACCTAGTTGTCTGTGTGGATGGCGTAGTAAAGCTCTCGATCAATGGGAAGTTCGTTAACGGAGTGCGCGAGTCATCGGTAAAGAAAGGTTACCTATGCCTCGAGTCCGAAGGGGCCCAGATCCATTTCCGCAATATCGAGATCATGGAACTCCCGCCAGGAGTGATCAAGTCCTCGGAGATAGTCCCGCTCGTAAAGTAGGTTTTCTCACCGCGAGAGGGTCGAGTTTATGCACTTGGATCCTTGTAGAAGCACCCGTTCAACCGGCTCTTCCAGCGTGCCTTGAGCTCGGATCCACGAAAACGAACCATTTTTGACCAATGAAATTCCAGCACGCCCAGGCAAACGTGGCTAAGAGGAAGGCGGGCGTAGCGGAATGGTCGAGATTAATGGTAGCGTCGTAAACAAGGCTATTGATGACCCACCCGGATAGATAAACCAGAGCAAAGCGAATGGGCTCGCTCGGCCTAAAAGCGCGGTGCCGGAATGTAAAATGCTTGTGGGCGAAAAACCCCCAGACGGAAACACACGCAAAGCTTATGCGTTTAGACCAGGATCCATCGATTTCGAAAATCGACTTTAACCCAAGGTAGACGAGGGCGTCGATCATGAAGGCGACACCGCTGACTAGGATAAATCGCACAACTTCGGAGACGAGTCTTCGTTTGTCAAACATGCGGAGTGGCTTCGGGCACAAACAGGGTCCAGATAGGGAAGAGGTCTTAGGGAAGCGGTTCAATAGTTTTCTGGGATATGGCTCAATTCGAAATGCTTGCTAACCCATGTTGGTCCGCCCGCGTGGGTGGGTTTGATCATGCCGATTGGCCTGCGGTATTAGACTTGCCGCGAATGGGAGATTTTTAAAGATCGTCCCCGTTCAAGAACGATCGCACACATCCTATGAGCAACAAAGTTTTGATTATAACTGGCGATGGTGGAGAGAGTTACGAAACGCTCTACGCGAAACACCGCTTTGAAGAAGCGGAAATGGTCCCTGAGATAGCCGCCCCAAGCAAGCGAGTCCTGAATTTGGTTCTCCATGATTTTGAGCCAGGATGGGATACTTACGTCGAGCGTAAGGGTTACGGGGCAGAGTCGCAATTGACCTTCGATGAGGTGGTTGTCGATGACTATAAAGCGGTCATGCTTATTGGAGGGCGAGCTCCTGAATATCTAAGGAACGATCCGAAGGTCTTGGAAATCATCCGCGAATTTCACACTAAAGACAAATGGATCTACAGCATTTGCCATGGAATCCAGATTCTCGCAACGGCTGGACTCCTCGGTGAATCAGACATTACCTGTTATGAGCATTGTCGGCCCGAGGCGGAGGCCGCTGGAGGCACCTGGTCCAAAGACGAAGCGGTGATTGACGGGAAGATTGTCACAGCCCAAACCTGGCTTTCGCATCCAGACTTCTACCGCCTGATCTTCAAGAACCTTTAGGTAAAGTGCTCAGGGTTTTTCAGCCTCTTCTGGAGACTCCTCATCCGACTCTTTGTCGGATCCGAATGGCAAGCCTTCGAAGCTGTAGGCCTTTTCAGCCCGCTGGTATCTGCGCCTTGGTTTGAGGAATCGTCCGGATAGGCCCCCGAAAATGAGGCCAAAACCAATACTGAATCCCAGGCCAAGTAATGGATCGGCTCCGAACCTCGATATGGCGACAGCTCCAATGCCGATTCCGATGACCAGTCCCATGTTCATTCCTAACGGGGACTGCATGCGGCGTCGTTTGTGGAAGTAGCGCTCTTTAGAGCGGTCAGTCATTCGCACTATCAGTAGATCATCCATCACGGTGTTTACGGAATATTTACGTTAGCGCGAAAATAGGTTGGATGTCTATCGGGAATTGACCGGTTGGCTTGTCGGGCATTTCCGCAGGTATTCTCTGCCGAGTCCTCTGTTATGCCGATCGTGAGGAGTGGAGCTCACGACCTGGAGAAAAAACTGGACTTAATTTGTTAGAAAATTCTTTCTTAACTCACGGAGAGTGCAACTTTGGGGTCTGGAAGAGCGGCTAAGATAGGCTGGCGCAGAGGAACCCGGGAACTAATAGCGTGAAGGACGGAAAGTATAAGGGAGCTCATCAAGAGACGCGGGGCAAGATACTCGGGTTGCTTAAGATGCGTGGCGATCTTTCGAGTTCACTGCTAGCTGAAGCGTTAGGTGTCTCAGCTATGGCGGTGCGGCAACACTTGCGCGAGTTGGAGGGAGAAGGGGATGTTTCCTCCACGGACGTTAGTAGTGGCAAAGGGCGCCCGACAAAGCGTTGGACGCTCACGGAGAGGGCGAACCGGCATTTCGTGGACCGGCATCGCGAGTTGGTTATGGATCTTTTCGACGAGTTGCGAGAGTCGCTCGGTCCAGATGACTTTGGAGCGGTGCTGATACAAAGGGGCGAGCGGCAAGTGGAGTTGTATCGGGATCGAATTGATCGCTCGTTGTCCATGGAAGAGCAGGTTAAGGCCTTAGCAGAGATCCGCGACCAGGAAGGTTACATGGCGGAAGCTCAAGAGGGCCCAGAAGGCTATTGCTTGCTGATCGAAAATCATTGTCCGATTTGCTCCGCGGCCAAGAGCTGCTCGAAGCTGTGTTCTGTAGAGCTCGACGTATTTCGTCGAAGTATTGACGAAGGTGTTTCCGTTAAGCGGGTCGAGCACATACTAGAAGGCTCGAGACGTTGCGTTTACCAATTTTCCCCTAAACAGGCTGGGGCTTAGTCGTCTAGTTTTCCGCCAGCAGCAAATCCGCATATACTGGGTGGCCATCCACCTCGAAGAGGTACCGGTATTGCAGCGAGGTGCCTGCTGTGCCAATGGACACTCGCTTGCCTTGAATTACGTTAGGGATGGTGAGTGTCGAGGGAAGGCCCATTTCGGCGAGAGCGTTTTTGAACGTGCCAGCAAACATATTGGCTAGCTCGCCGCAGACGTCTATAACGGCTTCGACGGTTAGCTTATCGATGGGCGTATCGATAATCTTGTTAGAAATATAGTAAGCGAAATCGTCGTTCATAAAGAGGTAGCATACTCCATTAAGTTCGCCCGCGAATCCGACCGAAGCAGCAAATATGCCAGCGTCGAAGTCAATGGGCCTAGTGACCTCGGGGCTTGGGGCCGGTTTTCCGCTATAGGCCTCGACGCTTTGCAATTCGCATTTGGCTCGAGCCATTGTATTCAGGACTTTGAATAGAGACTCTTCCAGTAGCTGATTGAGGCGATCTTTGGTAATGGGAGGCGGCATGTTGATTGAGCGAATACAGAATGGAGTCGCTGGGTACACGTCAAGAACCGCTAGCTAAGTTGGCGTTGGGCTAGGTGAGGTGGGTTGGCCCGAAAAATTTTTGTCCGGTAAAACTAGGGAATTTCGGAAATAGCTATTGGTGATGGAATTTTTAATTATGAGAGGATTCACAAGTTAAAGGCTCCCATAGCGAGGGTAGCCAAACTTAGGAAGAGGAAAAAGCCGACAATATCTGTCGTGGTAGTGACCATTATCGATGAGGCAAGAGCGGGATCGATCTTTAAGGTACGCAAGCTGATAGGAACGAGAACGCCAGCTGCCGCTGCGGCTATCATATTGAGAAGCATAGCCAAGGCGACGACTGCACCTAGGACGGGCTTGCCTATCCAAATCCAGGATACCAATCCCGCTAATCCCCCGACCGTGAAACCCGTTGTGCAACCGGTTAAGAACTCCTTGATCAGCATTCTCCGCCATTCCCTGTCTTCGATCTCTCCCAGGGCTAGCGAGCGAACGACGATAGTTAAGGTCTGATTCCCAGCGTTGCCTCCAATAAGGCCCACGATGGGAAGGAAGAAGGCCAGAATGGCGTATTCTTCGATGGCCGGCTCGAACATGGAAATGACCCAGGCAATGCAGAACCCCGTTGCGAGATTGATGCATAGCCAAGGCAGGCGATTGCGAACGGACCTCGGCCAAGGAGTAAATACCGTTTCGTCTCCAGAAATACCTACCATACGTTGCATATCTTCCGTCGCCTCTTCCTGGATGACGTCAAGAACGTCGTCCGAAGTGACGCGACCCACTAGCTTGCCGAAATCGTCTACAACCGGCAGCGAGCTGAAATTGTATTTCTGGAACAGATTGGCGATTTCTTCCTGGTCAGCAGCGGCTCTTATCGATCGGACCATAGTGATCATCACATCGCGAACGAGCAGTCGGAGATCCCTGAAAAGTAAGTCTCGCAAACGCAGCACGCCTTTCAGGCGTCCTTCATCATCGACAACGTAAATGTAGATCGCGCTGATGTCCTCTTGATCTTCGGCGCGGCGAATCGATTCGCGAGCCTCCGCGAGCGTAAGCGTTTCTTGGATGGCGTGGACCTCCTTCTGCATGATTCCGCCAGCGGAATCCTCCGGATAGTCCATCAAGTCGGAGATCTCCTCTACTTCCTCGTCCGGAAGTTGCTCCATGATGGTTTGCAAACGCTCTGGGGACACATCTCCAAGAGCATCCGCTGCCTCATCCGAATACATTTCCGGGATGATTTCGCTCACACGCTCGATCCGCATGTTTTCCATCAGTTTGGTCTGAATCTCTTGAGGAAGCTCAGGAATGATGTCGGCGATTACCTCGTGGTCGAGGTTCCGCAGAATCTCCCGGATTTCGTCTAGTTCCAGATCTTCGATCTCTTCCGCGACATCGCTTGGATGCAGTTGACGCAATCGCTCGATCCGCTTTGCGAAAGCGTCCTCCATGGTTGCGTTTTCTGTATCCTGCTCCTGCATGGGGCTATTTGTAGGGTATCGTTGGGACTCTTCAAGCCGGGTATGCGCGTTTTCGGAAAAAATTGCCAGACAGCTCAGTTTCGGCCATGGAGGATAAACGCGACTTGCAGGGCGGGCTGAAGCCAGTTCTTTAGGAGGTGTGCCAGTTGCCAGAGAATCGACTTACAGATCTCCATTCTATCTGCCCAATGCCCATTTGCAGACCATTCTGCCGAATGTAACCAGACGAAGAATACAAGTTGATTATCGAAGAGAGCGATTCGAACTGCCAGACACGGATTTTATCGATGTCGACTGGCTTGAGAGGCAGGAGGGCGAGAAGTCCGAGCGCTGTTGCGTGGTCCTACACGGGCTCGAAGGCGATAGCCAAGCTGCCTACATAAAATCGTTGGGAAAATCATTCGTCCAAGCGGGCTATACCGTGGCGGCATTCAATATGAGGGGCTGTAGCGGGGAGCCAAATCGGCTAATGAGGTCATATCACAGTGGCGATACGGAAGGATTGGCGACGGTTCTGAATAGTCTGAATCAACGATATGAATGGATCGGTTTGGCGGGGTTCAGTTTGGGTGGCAATGTAGTCCTGAAATATTTGGGCGAGCGAGGATCGAAAATGCCTTCCGCGGTGAAGGCGGCGGTGGCCTTTTCTACGCCATGCGATTTGCGAACATCGGCGGATCGATTGGCGAGATCGGAAAACGCTTTCTATATGAAGCGATTTATCAAGTCGCTTTGTAGCAAATTGAAGGAAAAGGAGAAGAAGTATCCGGAATACGAATATAAACGAGAATGTTCTGAACTGAGGACGTTCAAGGAATTCGACGACATTTATACGGCTCCTTTAAATGGTTTTCGCGATGCTGAAGACTATTGGCGACAATGTAGCAGCCGCTTCTATCTAAACGGTGTTGAACGCCCGTCGCTTTTGATCAATGCCCGGAACGATCCCTTTCTTTCCGAGGAATGCTATCCGGAGGAAGAAGCGAATGCCCACGATTTCCTTTATCTGGAAACGCCAAATTCAGGAGGCCACTGTGGCTTTCCTGGCGACCGCCATCGAACTGGGTATTGGCATGAGCGGAGGGCTCTGGAGTTCTTTCGACAGGCGGGTTGAGAATGCCATGGATGGGGCGCGGCACCTCAATCAGTTGGAAATTGGTGGAGCTCGACCTCTAGGAGAGCTTTTCTAGAATCTCCGATCTACCGTTTTCGAACCGTATTCAGAAGCCCATGTCAAGCTGGGTGCTCGCTTCGACAGGCGGCTCCGAAATGCACTCGGGAACATCGTTTTGATTGTTATTAACGATAGGATTTACGGTCCGGTATTTCATTCGCCCAGAATCGATGGGTCCTAGAAGATCAAATCGTTTTTCGGTTTCGATTATGTCGGAATTTCCTTCCAGCCAGACTAGGGCGTCTTCCCCTTCAAGAATCACGGGCATACGATCATGAACCTTGGAGGCGAGGGCGTTGGCCTGGGTAGTCAGAATCGCGAAACTCTCAGTCGGCACGCCTGCGGAGTCGTGCCACGTTTCCCAAATTCCGGCCATGAAGAAAACCGATTCGTCTTCCAACTGCAGATAGTATGGCTGATTTACCGATCGATGCTGTTTCCACTCATAGTAGCCGTCAGCGGGAACCAGGCAGCGTCGTCGTTGGTAGGCAGCTTTGAATGAAGGTTTTTCGGCTACGGTTTCGGAGCGGGCATTAATCAAAAGTGAAGTCGTCTCTCCGGTGCGGGACCAGCTTGGCAGAAGTCCCCATCGCATGCTCGACATCAAGATTCGCTCGTCTTTGGGCCGTTTTCTAACCACGAGATTGCTTTGTGTCGGGGCAATATTGTAGCGAGGTCTGAAGACCAAATCTTCAGCATCGGCGTTGTCAGGCAATTCGATCTTCTTCGGCGACTTCAGGCCGATGGAGGTTGGTTGGTTGATTAGTGTATAGCGCCCGCACATCGTGGGGAGCCTGTAGCAACTCTAATTAATTGACAAGTGGCGTCTAGCGGCCGGGGATACGTTTACCAAATAATTGAAACGCGGCGCCAAATGTGGTGAAGCGGCTTCAGGATGAGCCGGATTCAAGGCTATGACTATCAACATTCTGATCACAGGAGCTATCTGCGCCGTAGCCGTTCTCATCGTTCTGGGATTCCTAGGACGAGGGAAGGGGAAAATGCTATCTCAGTATGGAGTATTGGAAAAGCGGTTCCGTTTTAAACGGCATGCCTTTGCCAGCAAGTGGGGGTCGGGCATCGGTGAGCGCTACTCGTTGTCGGGCGAATACAGAGGCTACCCGATTGCGATATACGATCGTTTCCGTGGTAGAGGCCGGAAAAAGCGTATTTGGACATCGTTGACCATGGAAGCTACTTTCGCCGGGGAACGGGAATTCTTGATAGAAAGCCCACTGACCGAAGATGAGGCCCGTTTCAATGGTGGAGCCAAAGATTTTATCCTCTGCGGGGAAGCTGGTCCATTCAGGATCCGCTGTTCAGACGACAATTCGGATGCTGGGCTCGCTGGCGCCCTTGGTACAGAACGATTGGCCGCCTTCGAAGGGCCCGGAGCATTCCGACTATCGAAAGGATTTTTTGAATACAGGGAAAAAGGCCGTCTCGTGGACGAATCCATGCGATTGAGATTCCAGGAAGCCCTATTGATCCTTGCTGAAATGGCGGATCGTGTTTCCGAGTATAACGGTAGTCTGGAGTCCTAGTGGGCGACAGTCAACTAGAGCTCGTTCCCGCAGTTGAGCATTGGCGTTAACTGAACTCAATGAGCAAAGGGTGCCATTGGTGGCTTGTAGGAGCGGGTTTATCCCGCGATAATCTAATGCCCATGTTATCGAAATCGCGGGATAAACCCGTTCCTACGCTCGACTACAACGTAAGTCGACTGATGCCCGACTGCCCATCCGCGGAGTGAACAGCGCTCGATTGCTGAGCAACGCTGCCGTTCACTGACGAACGGCGTCGAACCCATTTCGAAGTCGTTGCAGCCCTTCTTCGAGCGTAGAGCGTGGGCAACCGAAATTAAGTCGGACGTGGCTCGGGCTGTCGAAAAAGGATCCATCGGATAGACCGATACCATGAGACTCAAAATGGGCGATGGGATCCTTCAAGCCAAGAGCAGACACGTCTATCCAGGATAGATAGGTGGCCTCATGTTCGTACAGGCGAGCCTCGGGAAGATGCTCGCGGGCGAATTCTTGAATGAGGTCACGATTCTTGCCGAGATAGCGTAAAAGTTCTTCCTTCCAAGGGCCTCCGTGTCGGTAGGCCGCTTCGCAGGCGACGTAGCCGAGATTATTGACCTCGGCCATTATTCCGCGGCTCGCGGAAGAAAAGCGATTCCTTAATACAGGGTTAGGGATGATCGCTATCGAGCAGCCGAGTCCAGCAAGATTGTAGGTTTTGCTAGGAGCGATGAATGTGAAGGATCGATCGTTCAGCGAGTTGGAAAGGGATGCTATCGGAGTGTGCTTGCGTTCGTCCAACAGGAGCTCGCAGTGGATTTCATCGGAACAAAGAATGAGATCGTGTCGGCGACAGAATTCTGCGACGGCTTCAAGCTCTTGGTTATCGAACACCCGCCCGCAGGGATTATGCGGATTGCAGAAGAAGAAAAGCTTAACCCTGCCGTCGACAGCGGCTTCCATCGCTTCCCAGTCGATCACCCAGCGATCGCCGTCCAGGACCATCGGAGCTTTCGCTACGGATCGACTTTGAAATCGGGGTCCCAATAAGAATGGCGGATAGATGGGCGTGTTCGTCAGAATCGCCTCACCCTCGCTGGCGAATGCCCGGCTTGCGATGTTCAGACCCACTACGAGTCCGGGCAACCAAACCAGCCAATCAGGATCTACTTTCCAGCCATAGTTTCTCTCCAGCATCTCGAGAACGGCTTCAATTGTGCTGGGTTCAGGGCGGGCGTAGCCGAAAATTCCGTGATCTATCCGCTCGTGCAGGGTTTCAAGAACGGGCTCGGGAGCTCTGAAATCCATATCTGCCACCCACATGGGAAGGATGTCTTGGCCTTCGTATTTCTGCCACTTCTGACTGTCGGTGTGGCGCCGCTCAAGTACCTGGTCGAAAATCGAGTCCATCTTCTCGGAAATTGCGCAGGGAAAGCGGAATGTAGATCTAGAGCAAACTCTATTGTTCAATGTCGCTGCCCAAGCCTGTCATAGTCTGTGAGTTTCGCCCGCTCCCATATGCAAGTAGCCGAGTTCGGCCGGCTGATCGAAATTGGCACTATCCGTCGCAAAATTGTGCCCAAAGTAGAGACATAATGACTCATTACTGTAGCTATAAATAGATTATTATGTTGTTATACAACAATTTAAAAATCTATAGAAATGGTATTATTTTTGCACACTGCTGGTAACAGCAATTTGAAAATTCAACTTAAAAGAGGAAACAATGAGATACTTAAGTCCGTTTAATTCGAGATATGGAATTATGCCCTTTTCGGGAAGTTCGTTTTCGAATTTCGAGAAGCAGCTGGAGAAGGTATTCGGTAGCTTGCCGAGCCTTTTCGATGTAGGGGGCTATTGGATTTCCGATTCGGGGAGCCGTTCTGCCCGACTGAGTTGGTTTGAGCACGATGACGCATATGTCGCTCGTGTCGAAGTGCCTGGTGTTGAGCGAAAGGAGGTGTCTATCGAAGTCGACGACGATATGGTTCGGCTATCCGCAAAACGAAAATCGAAGTCCAAGAAAGGCGAAAGTTCGATTTCGTACAGCCAGACGTTCTCGATTCCAGATGGAGTCGACGCTGCCAAGGCTGGAGCCGAGTTCGAAGATGGCGTCTTGAGCATCACCTTCCCGAAGGCGGAAGTGCTCAAACCTCGCAAAATTGAAGTTAAATAGATCAATCCAAACAAAGGAGGAGCACAAATGAGTTTGCTTAACGCATTTAAACCATCGTCGATAGCCTGCCGCCCAAGCCAGGCGGAGGATTCGAACGGAGCCGTCTATTTGCAGCCCCGGTACGAGATTTCCGAAGACCATAACGCCTACTATGTAGACGTGGATCTGCCGGGCGTCGGCAAGCAGGATGTTGGCGTCACGCTGCACGATGGATTGCTGGAGCTAATTGGCGAACGCAATTGGACGCCGCCGAAAGGCTGGAAAGCGGTAAATGGCGATCACGAGTCATACTCGTATCGACTCCGCTTGATTGTCGGAGATCGCGTGGAAGAAGGCAGCATTTCTGCCGAAACCAGTAATGGCGTGCTAAGACTGACCTTACCTAAGGAGGAAGAGAAAAGGCCGCGCAAGATCGAGATTCGATAATTTCATTGCGTGGCTTGGGTTGGCGCCGGTTCTCTGGGGGGGGACCGGCACTTTTCTTTTTGCGGGAGTGCAGTGGGCCATTAAGTATCCGGTATTGCTATTTGCCGATGGGCTTGATTGAAATGGGGCTGTCTTGAGGTCTATGAATGCGATTCGGCTAGTTTTTTTGACAATTGTATCGATTTATTTGGGACAATTCGCTTGGGCTCAGAACCAGAATGGGGACGAGGCCACCTCGGCAGCCGAAGCGGCGGTTTCAGTGGAAGGGCAGCCAACCGAGTTCGCCGCGGTCCGATCGGAGGTACGAGGCAAGCTAAAAGAGATTTTCCAAGAAGACGTCGGAGAGAATTCCTGGGGCCGGCTATTGACTAGTTTCGTCATCATATTGCTAACCTACGTTGCCCGAAAGATAGTTGGATACCTATTCGAAAACTGGCTACATAGGATTGCGGTCAAAACGTCTTGGGAATTTGACGACAAGATGGTTCCGGCCATGCGGGCGCCGGTCGGATGGATGGTTTTCGTCATCGGGCTATTCATAGCTTTGACGATACTGAATCTGTCTCCAGAGTGGGACAAGGCGATCGTGCTGGGGGTGAAGGCTGCCACCATGACGATTGTTTTCTGGGGGATTTTGAAAGCGGTCGACGTCTTAGCGGAGACCATGATGGGAGTAGCCAAGCAGAGGGATATGGCGGTTTATGGGTTCATTCCGCTGATTCAGAAAGCAGCTAGGACCTTCCTGCTCGTCGTCGCAGTAACTCTCGTCGTACAGAATCTTGGCTATTCGGTAAGCTCCTTATTGGCCGGTCTTGGGATCGGCGGCTTGGCGGTGGCCTTAGCTGCTCAGGAGACGTTGGGCAATTTCTTCGGTTCCGTCTCGCTCGTTGCAGATCGTCCGTTTAAAGTGGGTGACTGGATACAAGTCGGAGACAAGGTCGATGGGGATGTGGAAGCGATCGGGATGCGTTCGACCAAAGTTAGGACCTGGTCTAAGTCCTTGATGTCCATCCCCAACAAGGTGCTGGCCAACGAAATGATCGAGAACTGGAGCCGCATGCCCAAACGCCGGGTCAAGCAATACATAGGCGTTACCTACAGCACACCGGCGGATACGATGCACGATCTGGTAGAAGACATTAAGCAGCTTTTGCGGGACGACGAGGGAGTGCAGCAGGATTTCATCTTGGTCAATTTCACCGATTTTGGCGACAGCTCGCTGCAGATTCTCGTGTACTATTTCACCACAACCACGGCCTGGCTGAAGCACATGGACATTCGGCAGCGTATCAACATCAAGATTATGAAGGCCGTGGATGCCCGGGGAGCATCGATGGCCTTCCCGACCCGCTCGTTGCGCTTTGAGGGAGAGATCGCCGAAAGGATCGCCGACGGTATTGGGAAGCGAGAGCTCTAGCTAGTTTAAAGCGAGTTGCGGTTCGTTTCGTAAACGAAGGGCTGACTGTCCTCAGTCAGCCGATTTAGGACGAGTTCAATAGCGAGGCGGACTGAGGACAGTCAGACCTACCATCTCCGAATCATTGGTATCCCAATGGCTCGATATTCTCTGACGGCTAGCCTGTCAACTGAGCGAGATGCACTTGATGGGGGGGATTTAGCGAGATAGGAATCTGCGTCGTTTTAGGGCGGCTTCGATTTTCTTTCTTGTGAATAGTCCGAGCCGATGGGTTTCTCGAAAGGAGAGATGTTCTGACGGGCTTTCGATCTTGTAATCAATTTCGATAACCGACACCGAGCCTTCGGTCCGCGTGGTTCGGCGTTGCTCGATTCTGATCCCTGCTCCGCTATCCTCGCTACGCGAGCTTTTCACAAGATCCGGGTCCCATTCGTCCGGTTCGACCCACGGCTCGAGAATCAACCATCCCTTGGGATTCAAATACTTGGCCATCGATTCGATCGCTTCCCCAAGCGCTTTTTCTGTTATCGCGTACCCAATTGAGCTGAAGAGGCAGGTGAAGGGGTCGTAACGACTGGGAAGCGAAAATCGACGCATGTCGGCGACGCTGAAGAAGTTGTCTGGATTCTTTTCCTGAGCGATAGCGACTAGATTGGGCTCCAAATCGATACCATCAACGGAGTAGCCATGCTTTTCCCCGAGAATCTTGGCATGCTCGCCCGTGCCGCAGCATACGTCTAGCAGCTGGGCGAGAGCTGGATCTAACTTTCGTAATAGGTAGGCCAGGGGTTCGCATTCCCCATTATAGTTCTTAATCGAACGATAGTGCTGATCGTACCATTTTGCGAATCGGCTGTACATGAGAGGCAAAGGTCCGCGTTTTGGAGGATAGTCGCAAACGCTATTTCAGCCGTTTGGGAGCGGACGCCGGTCGAGGTGATAGGTTTTGGCGGAAATTTGTTGAGGCAAAACCGATTATAGGCCGTATCATTGGGAGAAATATGAATTATCGCTTCGCATAAGGCCTGGATGGGCCTATGAGAAGGTTGTGGATATATGCGCGACTACTTTTTAAGGCGTCTTCTTCTAATTCCGCCCACAGTGCTGGGGGTGACGCTTATCGTATTCGTCATCACGAGATTCGTTCCTGGCGGGCCGCTTGAGAGAGCGATTATGGAGGCCCAAATGGCCAGCGCGGGTCAAGGCGCTCAAATGTCTGGGGGCGGAGGTTCGACGATGGGCGAAGGCTCTGGGCTTTCGGATGCCCAAATGCAGGAGCTCAAAGAGTACTATGGATTCGATAAGCCTGCCATAATAGCCTATTTCAATTGGTTGGGAAAGCTGTTGCAGGGAGACCTGGGCACCTCGACCCGGTACCAGGATTCAGTTTGGGGCCAGATCAAGAGCCGTTTTCCCATTTCGCTTTTCTATGGAGTGACGACCATGGTTATCACATACATCGTGTGTATCCCCTTAGGGATAGTTAAAGCGATAAAGCACAGCACCCCCATCGATACCTACTCCTCTATACTTGTATTCTTTGGGTATTCGATCCCTGGATATGCTTTGGGATCTCTATTGCTGCTTTTCTTTTCCGCGAGGCTCGGCTGGTTTCCCATGGGTGGATTCAAGAGCATCTATTTTCAGGATCTAACTTTCCTTGAAAAAGTTGGCGATATTGCAAGCCACTCCGTTCTGCCTCTTATTTGCTATTTGGTCGGAAGCTTTGCCGTAACGACGCTGCTCATGAAGAATCATTTGATGGATAATATGGCAGCCGACTACATGCGGATGGCGATATCCAAAGGGCTTTCTTACAAGGAAAGCGTTTTCAAGCATGCTCTGAGGAATTCGATGATTCCGATAGCGACGACTTTTGGGCAGAATATCACTCTGATTCTTACGGGTTCGTTTCTTATCGAAACGATTTTCGATATTGATGGTCTGGGACTGCTCGGAATAAACGCCGTTTTCGATAGAGACTACCCGGTGGTTATGGGGATAGTATTTCTATCGAGTCTCCTGCTTCTGCTGGGAAATGTTATATCCGATGCCTTGGTGGCGATCGTTGATCCCCGAATACGTTTCAAATAGCCCGTTGAGATGCGTCTGAATCCGCTAACAGCCAAGAAACTTAATCGCTTTCGCCACATCAAGCGCGGTCACTACTCCTTCTTGGCGATACTATTCTTGACGGTGTTGAGCGCCTTCGCGGAGTTACTCATAAATAGCAGAGCCTTAGTTGTCCATTATGAAGGCGAGTATTATTTTCCCACTTACGGCGAATTTATTCCAGGCGATACATTCGGTTTAGGATACTCTTATGAAACAAACTATCGAGACCTGAAGGAGCGATTCAAAACGGAAGACTCCGGGAATTGGCTACTCATGCCGCTTGTGCCCTACGACCCGTTTGAGAACAACGAGTACGGAGGCATTTTTAAGCCGACTCCTCCGTCGTTTTCCGATCGGCACTTCCTGGGTACGGATACGACGGGTCGCGATATAGTAGCCCGGCTTTTTTATGGTTTGAGAATCGCTCTCCTGTTTTCCATGGCCTTTCTCGTTTTGACTTATGTTATTGGTATAGCGATCGGCTGCCTGATGGGGTATTTTGGTGGATTGGTGGATTTGGTCGGCCAAAGGCTGATTGAGATTTGGTCGAACATGCCGTTTCTTTACGTGGTTATAATCGTATTTTCCGTTGTTCCTAGCACGCTATCGAACATCTCACGTATCCTAATATTGATTACGACGATGGTGGCTTTTTCCTGGATGGGAATGACTTACTATATGAGAACGGGATCTTATAAGGAGAAGGCTCGGGATTATGTAGCCGCTGTAGAGGCGCTTGGTGGTGGACCTATTAGGATCATTTTTCGTCACATTATCCCTAATACGCTCGCCACTATCGTGACGTTCATGCCTTTCACGATTGTAGGTGCCATTACAGCGGTTACGGCGCTGGACTATCTTGGTTTTGGTTTGCCACCTCCAACGCCCAGCTTAGGTGAGCTACTAAAACAAGGTACCGATAACTTAACTACGGCCCCGTGGATCGTCGCTTCCTCGTTTTTCGCTCTAGTCTTTTTATTGACCTTAGTGGCATTCGTAGGGGAAGCGATTCGCGAGGCATTCGATCCCAAGAAATTTACAGTTTACCAATAATTGAGGAAATCAGCCATGAAAACATTACATAGCCTAGCAATATTAGCAGTTCCCCTTTTCGTCTTTTGGGGGTGCTCCTCCAAGAGTGATGAAAGCTCAAAAGAGAAGGATACGGAGCTGCAAGCGAAAGCTGAGATTCTCAAAGCCGAGGTGGAGGATTACTATCGGACAAAGGTGGCATTGCCGATAGAGGTCCAAGATCAATTGGAAAATGGGGAGGTCACGCGAGAGGAGATAGACCAGCGCGCTGCTGCTGGCGAGTTTCCAAAATTCTTTCAGTTCAAGAACTTGGAGGATCTACCCGCAGACCTCGCTTGGGAAGATGGATCGGATCTTCCGGAAATCGGCTCCCCGAAGGCCATAAAAGGAGGCACTTCCTACGGGACGGTTCAGGACTTTCCTAGAACGCTCAGGACAATTGGGCCGGATAGCAATGGTTCTTTCAGGACGCTTCTCTTGGACGATGTCGCGGTGCTAATCGCTCACAGACATCCAAATATCGATGAAATCGGGCCCAACGGATTTCGCTACATTGCAGGTCTAGCAAAGGAGTGGGCTATTGATAAAGGGAGCCAGACTGTATACGTTCGAATCGATCCCAAAGCTCGCTGGTCGGATGGCGAACCGATTACCTCGGACGATTTTCTGTTCAAATTCTTCTTCATGCACAGCAGCTATATCAAGGCTCCTTGGTATAATAATTTCTATAATCGATTTTTCTCGGGAATTACCAAATACGATGATCTAACGTTCTCAGTCCGGGTTTCGGTAGATAAACCCAACTTCGCCACCTACGTTCTGGAAGACATTCCTATTCCGGAACACTTCTATGGTGAGCTGGGAGATGATTTTCCGGAGCGCTATCAATGGCGCTTCGCCCCGACGACTGCGGCCTACAATCTCAAGGATGAGGATATTCGGAAGGGGGAATCCCTCACCTTTACAAGGCTGGAGGATTGGTGGGCCAAAGATAAAAGAAATTTTCGCTACCGCTACAACTACGATAAGCGGCATATAAGAGTCGTGCGCGATGTCGCCAAGTCCTTCGAAATGTTCAAGAAAGGCGAGCTCGACGCGGCAAGTTTGACGCTGGCTGAATACTGGTATGACAAGTTGCCTGACGATGATCCTCTCGTCGGAAAGGGATTGGTTAAGAAGGCCGTTTTTTATAATCAGCGTCCACGTCCTCCTTATGCGATGTGGATCAACCGGGACAAGCCATTGTTGAATGATCGTAATATACGTTTAGGGATCCAATACGCATCCAATTGGCAGCTCGTCATCGACAAGTACTTTCGCGGGGACTATCAGCGCCTCAACCATACTGCTATTGGTTACGGCCCGTTCACGCATCCCGGAATCAAGGCAAGAGAATTCTCGGTAGACAAGGCCCTTGAGCATTTCGCGAAGGCAGGATTCACCGAGCGCGGTCCAGATGGTATCTTGGTCAATGAAGCGGGCGCGAAATTGTCGGTTTCTTTAACGACCGGGTACACCACGCTGAAGGATGCCCTTACAATAATCAAGGAAGAGGCGGCAAAAGCCGGCTTGGAGTTTCGTCTTCAGATTATGGATAACACCGCTGGGTTTAAGTTGGCGATGGAGAAACAGCATGAAATTCATTTCATGGCATGGGGCTATGGCGCTGAGATGTATCCTCGTTATTGGGAAACCTTCCACTCAGTGAATGCCTACAATCCCGATGGGTCGATCAAAACTCAGACCAATAATCTCAATAGCATGAACATGTCGGAATTGGATGATCTTATAGATGGGTATCGAGCATCGATCGATTCGAATGAGATGATAAAAATGGCTCATCGCATGGAGGAGATTATCCATAATGACGCGTCGGTTGTACCCGCATTTCAAATACCTTTTTACCGTATTGGCTATTGGCGGTGGAGGCATTATCCTGATGACTTCAATTTGATGATAAGCGAGAGTTCGAGCGAGTTCGCTTTGAGTTGGATGGACGTTGAGGAAAAGAGAAGAACTCTCAGAGCATTGCGATCTGACGAGACATTCGAAAAATCAATCAAGGTGTACGACCAGTACAAAAACTAGATCGACCTTATCAGTTGAGAAATGGGCGCTAGCGATATCTTATTATCGGTTGAAGGCTTAAGGACTGCGTTCGATACGGACGCAGGGCGAGTGACGGCGGTGGATGGCGTTTCATTCGATCTTGCCGCTGGTAGCACCTTGGGAATCGTGGGCGAATCAGGCTGCGGGAAGAGCGTTACCGCCATGTCCATCATGAGACTGCTGCCGCGTCCCGCCGGTGAGATTATATCTGGCCGGGTCCAATTCGAGGGGGAGGATTTGATTCAAGTTCCTGATGAGCGGATGCAGGCAATCAGAGGAAATGAGATTGGGATAATTTTTCAGGAGCCGATGACGGCTCTGAACCCGGTTCATAAAGTGGGACGTCAAATCGCCGAGTCGATATCGATTCACGAAGGTCTGAATAGGAAGGATGCGCTGGACAGGGCCGTCGAGATATTGAGAACGGTGGGAATACCCGCCCCAGAAGTTCGCATCGACGAATATCCGCATCAACTTTCAGGCGGAATGAGACAACGCGTGGTTATAGCGATAGCGCTGGCTTGCAGGCCCAAATTAGTGATAGCCGACGAGCCGACGACGGCCCTGGATGTCACTGTACAAGCTCAGATATTGGAGCTTTTGCAGTCGTTGCAGAAGGAACTCGGAATGGCGGTTATCATGATCACGCATGATTTGGGGGTAATTGCAGAAACGTGTAGCGATGTAGTTGTTATGTATGCAGGAAGAGTAGCAGAGAGAGGTAGTGTCAGTCAGATTTTCGACAATCCCCAACATCTGTATACAGTTGGTATGCTAAATTCTATTCCGCGATTGGATTCGCCACGAAAGCAACGTTTGAAGACAATCGATGGACATGTGCCGGGATTGATGGAGATGCCCGTCGGGGCCCGCTTTGCGCCGCGGTCTCCTCATCCTCGGGTTGCGGAGTATTTGAATTCCGCTTCGTTTAAGGAAGAACGTCCAGGAATGATAGAGGTCGACACGGGGCACTGGGTCGAAGATTGCTCTTACGTTCGTGTAGAACAGTAAAATCGATTTATGGTAACAAGCGCAGATGGTTTGAGTGAGGCTCAACTCCTTGATGTAAAGGGGTTGAAGGTTCATTTCCCGGTCAAGGAAGGCGTATTCTCGCGAGCCAAGAAGTTCTGCAAAGCTGTTGATGGCGTTGACCTGAGAATCCGTCCTGGTGAAACCTACGGCCTGGTCGGCGAGTCGGGTTGCGGGAAATCCACTTTGGGGAAGGCGATCTGCCGATTGCTTAAGCCTACGCAAGGCGAGATAAGGTTTTTAGGTCAGGAGATCGGGAACCTGAGTAGAGCGGCTATGAGACCGTTTAGAAGGGACATGCAAATAGTCTTTCAGGATCCGGCTGAATCCCTTAATTCCCGGCATACGGTTCGCGAGATTATAGAAGAGCCCTTTATCATTCAGAAAATAGGCGACCAGGCATTTAGAAGCGCGAAGGTCGAAGAACTGCTCGACAAGGTTGGTTTGGAGTCGAAAGCGGCGGATCGGTATCCATTCGAATTCTCTGGCGGTCAACGTCAGCGTATAGGAATCGCGAGAGCCATTGCCCTAGAGCCAAAGCTAATCATATGCGACGAACCGGTCTCGGCCTTGGATGTGTCAGTGCAAAGCCAAATACTGAACCTGCTGATGGATTTGCAGAAAGAATTGGGCGTGTCTTATCTTTTCATAGCCCATGATCTGGCGGTGGTGCGGGTGATTTCCGATCGCATTGGGGTAATGTATTTAGGCAAACTGGTTGAAGAAGCCCCGGGAGATGAGCTATTCGACAATCCAGTTCATGAATACACAAAGGCACTCCTTTCGGCGATTCCCACGCCAGATCCTTCCAGGAAGCATGAAAGGATTGTGCTGAGAGGAGATGTCCCTTCGCCGATCGATCCTCCCCCTGGATGCGCTTTTGCCCGGAGAAGCCCGATTGAGGTGAGTGAAGAAGTGGCGTCGCAAGAAGGGCGCTACGAGGAAATTAGTCCCGGTCACTGGGTCGAGTTGCATCCAGCGACGGTAGCGGACTACGACAGATACTCGAGTCGTTGATTTCGCCAAGATCCACTGCAACCGGGTAATACAATAGCCTGGATTGATTCGTTGAATTCCTAGCCCCCAAATTAACTCTCCATTGTCCAACTACCTCCAAGCGCAAAACTTGGATCGAACCAGAGCTAATAGGCGCGCACACCGTTTTGTTCATCAACGTTGATTGCCAAACTGGTGAAACTTGAGCGGGCTCCAGTTGCCTTCCCCAGTGTCTGTAGAGCCTCCGTCTAGCTGATAAACCTTCTGGACCCAGATAATTTGAGCCCGATTCGAGGGGCCAAAGCTCTCTCGGAAGGATCGGATCCACCTCCAATGCGTGGGTCCACAACTCGACTTCTTCGTTAAACCAAGAGGGAAATCGAGGCCTTGAGATTTTTTTCTTAGTCATTCTGGAGACAAAGTCCAAACAATCGGAATATCGGGAATTGATGACTGAAAAATCACAAGCCTTGCTTACGTGATCCTCGTTGGATTTAACGCCTGAAAACCGGCCCTCGAAAAATACCGCAGAAGATGGATCGATGCGGCGGTTTTCAAAATCAGACGACCAACCCTCTAAATTTCTGGGTAGGATCCAAAGACTCCCTTGTAGTTTACCGAGTCTCATGTCCTTCATCCATCTCCTGAGGGTCTGGCGCTCCCGGGTCCGATTTCTAGGAAGATCGAAGGCTATTAGTCTCCATTTTTTGTCCCAAGGGCGATCCCACTTAGATTCGAGATCGACACTGCTTTTGACCTATCATTTGCCTTTGGTTGTGAGACTAGCCATCCAAATCGCTTTCTCGCTTGTTGAATCGACTGCGATCAGTCCCTTTTCTCTTAGATGCTCAAGGCGTCTCGAAAATTTCTTATCAAAAGAAGATGAGAACATCTTCTGATACTCAGGGATAGTAATCATTCCCTCTAAAGCACTGCTTCCCAATACGGCGAGCTGGTCCAGAAAGTAACGTGACTTCTTTGTAATTGACGAGGGCATAGCGCGAGTTGAAACGGTCAATTTACCCATCAACGTTGATGAGTAAATGCAATACTCGATAATCACAAGGAGCGCTGAGGGGGTGGGCTTGGGCGTTTGGTGAGAGGAATCAGGTCCGAAAAAGAATCTGCTCTCTTTGGAAAAGGACAGTCCCTAGGCGCATTACGATAATGGCGTAGAGGATCGATGTAGTCAGTGAGATTGTGAAATACAGGGGTTCGGACAGATCGCCGAAAATCTGTTTCATCGTAAGGGAAATATTCAAGACAGGTACAAATGCTGTATAGATACTGGATTCAGCTCCTAATATGGAGGATAGAATGGCGGGAAGAAGCACGACTGAGATGAACGGGAGTATATAGGTTTGGGCTTCTTTTTGATTCCGGGCAAAACTGGATATGACCAATAGCAGGGACGAGGTGAAGAGGGCTAGCGGAATAACTAGAAGAAGCATCCAGAAAATGGACAGGAGATCAAAAGAGATTTGGTCCCCGATCAGGTCTTTGAAAAGATCAATCCCTAGCGCTAAAGGAGCTAGAATCCCGGTAATGGCACAGAACGAGGCGATCAAGCTTATGAGCAAGATCGTATATAGCTTGCCGCGCACGATCTCTTCTCTGGAGGCGGGTGAGACGAGTAGCGTTTCCATCGTGCCCCGTTCTTTTTCGCCGGCGCACAGATCGAAAGCCGTTTGGATTCCTCCAAAGGCGGCGCTGATAACGATCAGATAGGGGAGAATTGTTCCGAGCACAAGTGACAAAGCGCCCGCGGATTCGCTAGCATCGATGTTGGTAGTTTCGACAAGCGTGGGCGATGCGAAAGACTCGGGAAGTGATTTTAACTGTATCCGTTTGTTCAATGCGAATTTGTCGAATTTTGTGATCAGACCTTGCATTCGGCCTAGAGCATTGAGCGAATTTTCATTAGATGCGTTAAAAATAATATCTAATTCCGCCGATCGATTAGCGTTGTACTGTTCTTGGGCGTCTTCGGAAATGATTACCGCCGCTCGAATTGTTCGGCCTTGAATTGCTTGCGAGGCCTCATCTCGACTGGGGAAATTGCTGGTATTGATGGTCTCTTCATCTTCGAGCCAGTTGGTGAGCTCGGGAAAGGGCTGCTGCTCGACTATCCCGATATCCAGTGTCGCCTGTCTCTTTTCGATCGCCCTTTTGCCAGCGAAGAAGAAAATTGTTCCCATCAATAGGGGAGTAACAAGTAGTGGAGAAACTATTACACCTAGAATTACTCGTTTGTCTCGAATTGATTCGAGAATTTCCTTTTTGAATACAATTAAACTGAGAGAGTTTTTAAACATTGTCCTCTTCCAATTCATTGACGATTTTCAGAAAAATTTTTTCCATCGCCGACTCCTGAGTTTGAAACTGCAGCTCGGAAACCGTTCCTTCGGCGGCGATCTTGCCGTGGTGGAGGATAGCCAGTTGGTCGCAAAGCCGCTCGACCTCGCTCATGATATGAGTGGAGAATACCACAGTCAGACCGTCGCTACGGCATTGTTCTATAAACGACATGATCGTTTGGGAAGTCATCACATCTAGTCCGCTGGTCGGCTCGTCGAAGACCATGACTGGTGGAATGTGCACGATAGATCGGGCGATAGAGACACGCTGCTTTTGGCCGGTTGAGAGCTTATCGCAACGGCCGTCTTGAAACTCCCCAATTTCTAGCTGCTCGATAAGCTCGTTCGTACGCGTTTGCAGTTTCTTCCCTGCCAGTCCATTCAGCTGTCCAAAGTACCGGATCATTTCTTTGGCCGTGAGCCGTCCGTATAGAGCAGTGCTTCCCGATAGGAAGCCGATTGAACGGCGAACTTCTTGGGGCTGCGATTTAACGTCGTATCCGGCGATTGTAGCCCTGCCCTTTGTGGGTTCAAGTAAGGTGGCCAGCATTCGGAGGGTGGTGGTTTTACCCGCTCCATTTGCTCCTAGGAGTCCGAAAATCTCTCCCGGCTGACAATTAAAGCTCACGTCGGTCACCGCTCTTACGAGCCCGCGCTTTCGATCGCGAAAAGTTTTAGTTAGATTCTCGGCGGCTATCACGGATTGCTGCGGGTAGACAGGACCCGAGAAAGTCGGTTTTGGTAAAGACTTTCGAGAAAAAAGAGGGAATTACGACGATTCGTTCGCGGCCAGTCCGTTCTTATTCCTATACAGGCGTGAGCTCTCTCTCCGGAAGTTACGAAAAAAGTGGAGATTTTTACTCAAGCTCAATGGGTAGTATGACGTTAAGCCGTCTACGACCGTTTTTATAGGACTTTTCGTGTTATAGATATTGTTCCTATATTAAAAATTAGATGGATTGTCAGGAGGCGAGAGCTCAACAAGGGGCTCTCGCGTTTTCGTGTCCGGATGGGAATTGACTCCGCAATCTGATTGTCTTCATCCACTGGGGGCCTTCATTGTAATCCGATTATGAGTCTTATGGAGTCAGAAACGTCTTTCGACCGTGTAGAGGAGGCGATTGCCGAGATCGCTGCTGGGCGGCCGGTGATTGTTACCGATGACGAATCTCGCGAGAATGAGGGCGATCTCATTGTCGCGGCATCCAAAATCACTCCGGAAGTGGTGAATATGATGATTCGGCACGCCCGTGGCCTGATCTGCGTTCCCTGCACGGCCCATCATCTGCAACGCTTGGGAATCAATCAAATGGTCGGCGAGAATCGAGAATCCCACAGAACCGATTTCACTGTGTCCGTTGACGCTGCCGACGGAATATCCACAGGAATCAGCGCCTACGATCGCTCACGCACGATTCAGCTATTGGGCGATCCGGATACGCGTCCGGACGAGCTGGTTCAACCAGGCCACATTTTTCCCCTCAAGGCCAAGGATGGAGGTGTCCTGGAAAGAGCTGGTCACACTGAGGCAGCGATTGATTTGGCCTCGCTTGCGGGACTCTTCCCTAGCGCAGCGATATGCGAGATCCTGAACGATGATGGATCCATGGCTAGGACTCCGGAACTGACTGCTTTTAAGGAGCAGTTTGGCCTGAAAATGATATCGATAGCTGCCTTGATCGAGTATAGGAGCAAACGCGATAAGTTGGTCGAGGAGACTCAGGACCTGCCATTCGAAAGCGAATACGGATCCTTTTGCCTCAAGGTTTTTCGGAGCAAAATCGATCAGCGTGAACATTACGCAATCGTAGCGGGCGATATCGGCCCGGAACCGACACTTGTTCGCGTGCACGCGGAAAACCTTTTTGTCGATTTGTTTCGGATGAAGGGTGGACATGGAGGGGATTACCTTAGCGGCGCTTTGCGGCGAATCGCTGATGAGGGGAAAGGCGCCGTTGTATTGATCAGCCGTCCGGACAAGGGTCTGTCTCAGATCGATGGCGGTGTGCCCAAGCCAGCGGATATGGGGTTGCGCGATTACGGTATCGGAGCTCAGATTCTGGTGGCTCTCGGTTTGGAAAAGATCCGCCTCCTATCTAAAACCAGCCGAAACGTCGTTGGTCTCGATGGATACGGGCTTGAGATCGTTGCCCAGGAGCAAGTTTAGCTAGTTTTCAGTTTAGCGAGCTTGAGAAGATCCAAACTGGAAGGAATCCTGACGTGAACCTGGCGTCAGTTCCGGCTTTACATAATGCTCTAAGCAACCCATTCCCGGTAACTTCTTCGTTCTTAATATGAGCCGACTCTCGCCAGAAACTGCCTCGATTGACGGGGCTGACTTCAAGGTCGCCATCGTGGCGGCTCGTTACAATCATGAATATGTAGATGGCTTGCTCGATGGAGTTCTATCAATGCTTTCTCGAGCGGGGGTGCCGGACGAGCAAGTGGACATAGAGAGAGTTCCCGGCTCCAACGAGTTGCCTATCGCTGCCCAAATGATAGCGGGTAGTGGAAAGTATGACGTTATTATAGCGTTAGGGGCGATTATCGCTGGGGGAACGCGACACTTCGAAATGGTCGCTGATGGCTCGAATATGGGATTGCAGCAAGTCGCTCTCGAGTCAGGCATCCCGGTGGTGAACGGCGTCATTGTGGGAGATAGCGAGGAACAAGTTCGGGAACGCTGCCTTGGATCGATCCCTAAAGGCAAGGAATTCGGAGAGTGCGCTCTGGAAATGGCCCAACTTCGACGAAAATTTCGGTAACGAACTTAGATGGCCGAACAAAGAAAGCCACAGCGGCGCCAATGCCGGATAGCCTGCATGCAGTACCTTTACTCGTGGTCCCTGAATCAGCCGACGTATCTCAATGAGGACCTGAGGCTATTCTATGAGGATAAGAATCAGGAGCGCGACTATTACGCTTTCTCTGACGAGCTGATTTTTGGAGTCATTGAAAATGTCGAAGCTATCGACGCTAAGATTCGTGAGATAGCCAGCAACTGGGACTTTGAGCGGATTGCCAAGATCGATCTCTCCATCTTGCGGATGGCTACCTACGAGCTGCTATTCAGGAAGGATATCCCTCCCGTTGTTACCATCAACGAAGCTATCGACTTGAGTAAGCAATATTCAGCGGAAGAGTCTCGGCGTTTTGTGAACGGCGTTCTCGACCGATTGCGTGGGCAATTGAATCGCCCCTCTAGACAAGCGAGCTGGGATTAATGCCACATGCCAAAACGTTTCCATTTCGGAATTGGCGGAATAGGAAGATGGTGTAAGACCGTTTAATCTATGCGATCGCTTTTTAGAAAATTCAAGGCAGGCCTCTCGAAATCGGCCCAGAGTATCGCGGATGCCACGGGAGGAATATTTCGGAGACCTCAATTGGACGCCTCCTCTATCGAAGAGCTTGAAGAGGCGCTATTTGCAGCGGATTTTGGATACGAGACAATGGAGGAGATTGTCGGCGAGATCCAAGAGGCCTACCTAAAGGACAGGTCCCTGCGGGGGCAGGATGTAGCCGCTATCGGGGCAGCGGTACTGAAACGCGTCCTCGAAGGATCCGAAGGCGTGGTCGAGTATAAGGATGATCGGCCCACGGTTATCTGTCTGGTCGGTGTCAACGGTTCCGGTAAGACTACGACAACGGCTAAGCTGGGAAGCCAGTGCAAGGCTGATGGTCGTCAAGTGCTGGTTGCTGCCTGCGATACTTTTAGAGCGGCTGCCATCGAGCAATTAAAGGAATGGTCGAACCGGCTCGAGCTGGATATCGTGTCAGGCGAACGCGGAGCGGATGCCGCAGCAGTGGCCTTTGATTCTTGGCAAGCGGCCAAGAGCCGGAATAAGGACACGCTGATTATCGATACGGCCGGCCGCCTGCATACCAAGAGCAATTTGATGGACGAGCTTAGCAAAATACGTCGCGTATTGCAGAAGCATGATGAATCCGCTCCCCACTACAGCCTGCTCGTCGTTGATGGTAGCTTGGGCTCGAATTCCATTGAGCAGGCCAGAGTGTTTCACGAGAAGTTTGGCCTTGATGGACTGATCGTCACCAAGCTGGATGGCACCAGTCGTGGAGGCTCGCTGGTGGGCATATACAGGGAGCTGCAACTGCCTATTTATTTTCTGGGATTCGGGGAGCAGCCCGATGATCTACAGCCGTATCAGATCGATAATTACGTGGATGCGATATTTGGAATTAATGGCGATTCCGAGTCCTGACGCTTATCTAAGTTTTCGGATCCAAAAAATGCCCCCGCGATTTAACGCGGAGGCATTAGAAACTCAGTTACCCGCTTTGCGAACGGGTATGTCCGTTTACTGCCAATTCAGGACAAGGCGAACATAGTAGGTCGTGTCCAGTTCGTCTTTGCCGCTTATATCCGCATCGCTATCGTAGTCATTGGAAAATCCTAGTCTTACGCTGTAGCGTTTGCCCTTGAGCGTCAGATCGATGGCTGTATCATGATACAACCGAAAGCTACCGAAATCTTCCACCGTGGGAGTGAATTTGATGCGATTCACAAGGTTGCCTTATTTGAGTTTCTCTTTGTCCTCGAGACCGAAGTCCATGCTAGCTGCGCTCAACTTGGGACGAACGGGAATCAAGCGACCCAAATCGGAATCGAAGATCTCACTATAATTTTCGAAGCGATAACCGACACCGCCGCGGAGATTGAGGAAGCGCGTCTCCGTTTTGGCAATCGTATAACCGAACCCAGCTGTGGTTGTGACGAAAAGGTCGGTATCCTTAATGACGTCTCGGCCGAATTCGCTGCTTACGTACCAGTTCCAAGCATCGTTGATTTGGTTGGCATAGTCCACACCGCCCCGGGCGTCGTCGGTGCTTTTCGCTCCATCAGTTTCCTCAAAATTGGCTCAGCCGAAAAACTCCAGCCTATCGTCGGGACCCTGGAGGGTGGCTCGCAAGTTCATACCAAACCCAGTGGCCTCCGAGTTGCCGCTCTTACCCTTCAGGTCGACTGCCGCTTGATAGGCCCATTTACGGGTTTCTCGAATCTGTGTGTGGCTTTGTTCCCCGGGCATCCATCCCTCTTTGACTCCCTCGACCGTAGCGGCCAAATCGCCGTTGTCAGTGGCGACGGTTATATTGCCGTCAGGCGCACCATCGATTTTGCCGGAATAAGCGGCGCTGTTTTCTAGCGAGATGAAAACGGGCTCCTCGGTGCTCATTTGGTCGACCTGCCTCTGGTCTATGACGATTTCGCCTGCGAAATCGGTAGCGACGGTGATTTTTCCGCCATCGATTCCTTTGATTGTTCCAACTATTTTCGAACCGCTCTTAGTGACAATTACGTCCCCAAAACTATTTCCGGATACGACTAGGAGAACGACGAGTAGACTGAACATCCTCTTCATTATGAATGATTTTCATAATGTTTGCTGTTAAAAATCAGGATAATCAAGGAGCCTCGATTTGTCGAATTTCCCTCCAACTTTTGGCCCCCGTCTGGCTCAAGCCGCCAGAAGCTGTTGGCGATTTTGCCTATTGCAATCAAATTTTCACTTGGCCGGTTGTCGGTTAACCAGGGTTTAAGAATTTGGGTTGGCCTTCGTAAAGGTATGTCCTAGCCTTCCGATTCGCTTGAATCTTACGATGGAATCTAGCAACGACAACATATGGGAATCGCTTCGAGAGGAGGCTGAACAGGCAGGCAAGAATGAGCGTCTGTTGGTTGCTTATCTCGAGGAGACGATTCAAGGCCAAAAATCCTTTGATACGGCTCTCAGTTATACCTTGGCCTCGAAACTTCGTGATGAGATCCTGCCGGGGATAACGCTGCGCGATCTATTCCTGGAGATTTTGGAATCCGAAAAATCGATGCGGCAGAGCATCCGCATTGATCTGGAGGCGGTTAAAGATCGCGATCCAGCGGCCAACGGCTACCTGACGCCTTTCCTGTTCTATAAGGGATTCCATGCATTATCGGCTTACCGATTCGCGCATCACCTTTGGCACGAAGAGCGCAAGACCTTGGCCCTTTACTTGCAAAGCCTGATATCAACGGTATTCGGCGTGGACATACATCCGTCAGCGACGATTGGGCATGGAATTCTCATCGATCATGCCACAGGGGTGGTCATCGGCGAAACGGCGGTGGTTGGAAACAACGTATCCTTGCTCCATGGCGTGACCCTAGGGGGTACGGGCAAGGAGCGTGGCGACCGGCATCCGAAGGTCGGGGATGGGGTTCTCATTGCCGCGGGAGCGAAAGTGCTTGGGAATATCAAGATTGGAGAAGGGGCCAAGATTGGAGCCGGGAGCGTGGTGTTAAAGGATGTGAAGCCTCATTGCACCGTGGTTGGGGTTCCGGCTAAGAATATTGGGACCTGCAAAGAGGCGAGTCCCGCCCTGGGGATGAATCAACAGATCGGGAGCGCGGATCTAGGCGGTTTCGATCCCGTTATCTGATTCGAGCCTGTTTCATCGTAGATGATAGGAGGTAGCGATCGATCATAGGCCAGTCGTCGCTCTCCGAGCTATGCCCGTTACGACTGGAAGCCTACGCTACCATTTACGGGCGGACCGTAATGGGTTCGTACTTTTTACTTTATCCGATCATGCATGGGCGTAGGGTCGTCGTATGCCAAATAGCTTCGGCAAGTTATTTACTATCAGTACCTGGGGTGAAAGCCACGGGGGAGCAGTGGGGGTCGTGATCGATGGCTGTCCTCCTAATCTGCCTTTGAGCGAGGAGGATATACAGCTTGAGCTCGATCGACGCCGTCCGGGTCAGAGCGATATCGTGACACCTCGAAAAGAGTCCGACCGCGTGGAAATATTCTCAGGCCTATACGAAGGGAAGACCACGGGCACACCCATTTCCATGCTGGTTTTTAACAAGGATCAGCGTCCGGAAGCTTACACGGAGATGAAGGAGAAGTTCAGGCCATCTCACGCGGACTATACCTATCAGGCAAAATTCGGACATCGGAATCCCGAAGGCGGAGGAAGGTCCTCCGCTCGCGAGACGATCGGTCGGGTAGCGGCCGGGGCTGTGGCGAAGAAAATTCTAAGATTGTCAGCAGGTGTAGAGACCATCGCCTACGTAAAGCGTATCCACGATATTGAGATGCCTGATTCAGCCGATGTGTCTCGTGAGCTTGTGGAGGCTAATCCCGTTCGTTGCCCGCACGCAGAAACGGCACAGGCTATGATTGAGCGGATTCGCGAAGTTCGCAGTCAAGGCGATTCAGTGGGTGGCATTATCGAGTGCGTTGCCCGCAATCTCCTGGTGGGCTTGGGAGAGCCGGTATTCGATCGATTCGAGGCCGACTTGGCTAAAGCCATGCTTTCGTTGCCGGCCACAAAAGGATTTGAAGTGGGCAGCGGGTTTGCTGGAACTTCGATGAAAGGTTCCCAGCACAATGACCATTTCGAAAACCGGGACGGAGAGATTCGTACTAAAACCAATCGGTCGGGTGGCGTGCAGGGAGGAATCACCAATGGCGAGGAGGTCAGGTTCCGTGTCGCCTTTAAGCCAACGGCTACATTGCTCCAGTCCCAGCCGACGGTGGACACGGAGGGGAAAGAAACCGAGTTGAAGGCCCGCGGGCGCCACGATCCTTGCGTTTTGCCGCGAGCCGTGCCGATTGTCGAGGCGATGACTAATCTTGTAGTGGTGGATCATTGGATGCGTCACCACGCCCAAAATCGGATTTTCTCATTCTGATCGATTTCGAAACTCGAATCCTAAGTTCGCTCTATTCTTGAATAAGACTGTATACCTAGTTTTGGGATCTCGAGGGGCAGGTCGATCCACGGTCGTGTCTGACCTCGTTGAATTTGGACTGGACCCGTCGACTTCGGTGGAGCTTTGCGTATCGGAAGACGAAGTCGGGAAGTGGGATGGGCTGGCCGCTGTGAATCGAGCTGGTTGCCAGGTGCAAACCTACGAATGGAAAGGAGCTGGACTGGATTTCGGGCAAGTAGTGGGAGAATGCGTCTTCATAGTTGCCGATGGACTCGCGGATCCAGCAGATTCGGTTGAGGCTTTTTACGAGTGGCTGCAAGGCTCTGCATATGAATTGGCAAGAGTGATTTGCGTAGTCGATTGCCACAGAACTCACGAGGAGGAGAAATTGGTCGCCTGGTATGATTGCTGTATCCACTTCTCCGATGCAGCTCTTCTGGCGAATCGCCATGGCGTCTCCAACAAATGGGTGGACGAATTCAAAGAACGCTATACCAAGCAGTACTACCCTTGCTTATTCGATTTCGTGAAAAAGGGTCGCGTTGCCAACCCGTCATTGATTCTTTATTCTGAAGTAAGGCGAATGACTAAGCTTTTCGACGATGCCGACGAATTCGTTTTTGATGACGATGATGCAGAGGATCAGCCATTCGAAGGGGAGGAGGCCAATGCGGGAGATCCCAGTAAGGATCCGTTTCTCGCCAAGCGAGGCTCTGGCCAGAGACAGAACCCAGTTCCTGATATAAGGGGACTGGAAATCTTTAAGTGAGCCGAGACTAGATTGCTGAATCAGCTAGAGGGCGATCTCCGATCGCCGATTTAAAGAGTAGAACAGGCATCCTGCCTGTAACATAGCCATAGGCCGCAGGCTGGAAGCCTACACTACCCTTTGTGTTCGCGCGGAGACCTACCGCTACCCCAGATCATTAGGGATTCACTCTATATCGAGCGCTTTTAGGATCGCGGGTAGTTCACCCAAATTTTGAATACGATACGTCGCATTCGGAGCTGGGGATACTCCGGGTCTTAGAGTTTGCGCGGATCTGATTCCGAGCTCCTCGGCAACTTTGATTTCCGAATGCTGGCTGTCGCCAACAACCATGATTCGGTCTCGCGAAAATCCGTGAGTATCCAGGATTCCTTTGATAACGCCCTTTTTTTTGATCCTAGTTTCGGGTTCGTCAATAGCATCAACGACTACCTCTAGAAAATGGTCGACAATTCCCAGAGCTCGGACTTTGCTTTCCTGCAATCTGCGAAAGCCGGAGGTCACCAAAAACAAGGGGATGTCGAAAGAATCGAGAACCGAAAGGTCATCATAGCCGTGGAGCGGCCCTGGTGTCTCGATCTTGCCGAATTCGCGGATGCCGGCTTCTATCATGGCGGTTGAAAATCCATGCTTATCCGCTACCCAGTCGAACGGGTGTGACCAGATATCGTTAATCGCCTCCTCAAGAGCGTTCGAAGAAAGTGTTCCAAGGTTAGCCTCTTCAATTGCTTCAAGGGCGGGTCTGTAAGGTTCGGTTCCGATCTCCATCGCCGGAGCCAGACAGTTATCAAGATCGAATATCAGCGCTTCGATCATGGTCTCTGCTCTACGCTAAGCCGGACTGCCCTTTACAAAAGGACTTTCTTGGAGTCGTTTCGAGCGCTCTCGTAAATAGCGTTGATCAAGGCGACTGCTTTACGCGCTTCAGTGGCATTGACCAGAGGTTCCCGGTTTTCCTGAATCGCCTGAACGACATCTTCGAAATTACGTTGGTGGCCAGAGAAGTCGATAGTGCTGGGATCATTGGCTCCTTGCCCAATCGCGTCGGCCTTGATCATTTGCTCCGCCCGAATCTTCTCATCTTCTGGTCCCTCTTCTTTGAATTCCCAGATCCTAAACTTGTCGTCGGCCAAAAATGCTGAACCGCTGTCACCGCAAATCTGGACCTCAGCAGCGTGCCCATTCTTGGACCAGCAAGCGGTGGACCCCTGAATCACGCCTTTGGCTCCACTCTCGAATTCCAAAAGCGCTACAGCGGTATCTTCAACTTCTATACGTTCATGGGCTAGAGTGGCGGTGGTGGCGACTATGGATTTGATCGGTCCAGCTACATAAAGGAGTTGGTCGATGGCATGAATCGATTGGTTCATGAGCGATCCTCCTCCGTCAAGCTCCCAAGTGCCTCGCCACTGGCCTGAATCGTAGTAGTCTTGGTCTCGATACCACTTGATGTAGGCGTCGGCTAGCGAGATTTGGCCGAACCGACCTTTATCAACGGCCCGCTTGAGCGCGACCAGACTAGGATTGAAGCGTCGATTGAAGATGCCTGATATCGTAACCCCGCATTCCTTGCCGACGGCCGCCATTTGGTCCACGCGGTCAGTAGTTATCTCCAAAGGCTTTTCGCAAATGACGTGCTTGCCGGCCCGAGCCGCGGCAACGGAAGGCTCAAGGTGGGCGCCGGACGGCGTGGCGATCGTTACGATCTCTAATTCGGGATCCGCGAGAAAGGCATCGAGATCATCAAAGGCTTGGCACCCGAACTCTTCGCCAAGCGCCCCTGAGCTAGCCGCGTTTCGACTGTAGATCGAACGCAGCTCGGATCCAGGCATAGCCTCGATCGCTTTTGCGTGAAACCGGGCGATCATGCCCGAACCGATAATTCCGAAGTTCATTAGCTTTTTTCGTTTTTGATAAACGAGGTGGCGCCTACAACGAGCAAAACGAATAAGAGCCCAAGACCAGCGGCTGGGATCATTCCATGCCAGCTGTTGAAATGGGCTTTTCCGGACAGCACCCAGATCGAGCCGATCGTGGCGATACCCGTGGCTAATCCCATGAGAACGTTCCAAATTATTCGGGCTGATCCTTGGGGCCTATCCTCGCCCAGAACCTTCTTGGAATTCATCATTAGCAAGAATGTGAAATAGGCTATGGGAATCAGAGAGCCTCCGATTACGGATGTAGGTATTGCCAGAGCTGCCGCTGCTGCCCCCGTCCAAATAAAAGGTCCAGCGAATCCTGCGACTCCAGATACTGCGCAACCGAGGTAGTGGGCCCCCTTGTCGCCTCGCTTTCCGAGCAGTTCCTGGAAGGCGAGACCATTGATAAGCATTAGTATGATAATTGTTGATACCGCCATCCCCAACACACCGAGGCCGAATATAGTTTGGGAAACCACTTTGCCTGCCAGGGGCTCGAGTGTAGTAGCGAGCTGGAAATTGTCGCGCTTGACCAAGGTGAGAGCCAATTCCTGGTCTGCTGCATTGGGCACGCCTGGATGGGCGTCGGCCAGTTGGGCGAGTGTGGCAGCGCCGGCGCTTGGATCGACATCCCCGGTTTGGCCGTGAAACTGGGAGGCTGAAGCGATAACGACACATCCGGTCGCCAGAAAGAAGGGGACGAACAGACCTATCGACAAATCGAACATCGAGAAGCTCCGATGCAGTTTCCCCCACTTCTTGTTGAGCAAGGAATAGGGGAGGAGCCAAGTCATGTTGATCCCTACCGCGGTCCCAAAGGCGGCGATTATGATGTCGCGCTGATCGTTGGCAATTTTAGCAGTCCACCACTCCGGCTGAGAAGATTGGGCGATGAGATTCGTGTAGCCTGCGGCGGGCTCTAGGAGGAGCTTGGGGTTCGGGATAATGCCACCGAGAATCTTGCCGATGCTGATGTCCCCGCTGATGAACAGTGTAAGAGTCACCGCGAAGAAAGATATGACAATTAGCCCGACCATGGCTTTAATGATCAGGTCGAACGCCCGGCGCCCTGCCCCCTCTGATTCATACAGCACGTTGACGATAAATCCGATCGCCAGGAAAATAAGGCAAATGACGATGGTAGATGCTGTGCTGTCTCCGACGAAAGGCAGTAGGTTTTGCTGAATAGCCGCTCGCCCCAGGTTAAACTGAGGCATGCACCAAACGATATTGGCCATGATAGTGGCGACCATCCAGGCCCATCCGAGCGCGGGCGAGAGGTGGTTATTTACCAATCCAAACGGCGATTTTTCGGTCGACAGCGTCACGTAGGCGATGGCGGACAACATGACAATGCCGCAGAGCATGGCCAAGGGCTGCAGCCACAGGAGTCCAAAACCAGCGATCACACCCAGGTAAAGGGCCCCTGCTAGGGAACCGCCTCCCAGAGTGATTGCTCCTTGAAGCCAACCGGGGCCTGAAAGCTTGGTGTAAATTCCGAACCGCTTAAGCAGAGGGGCTCCCTCGGCTTCAGCGAGCATAGCGTGTTTGTTGTCGGATGGGTCGTTGCTCATAGGGATTTCGTGTAGGTGAATGCTTCTTTGAGGTTAGTGAGGCTTTCCTGAGCGATCGCTTCTGCTCCAGGAGAGTAGTCGAACACTTCGACAGAAACCCAGCGATCGTAGCCGCTTTCTTCAAGGGCTTTTGCGATGGGATTGAAATCAACATCCCCCATGCCAGGCCCGAGCAGATTCGGATCGTTAGCATGGAAGTGAATGGTATAGTCTTTACTCGACCCGATAATATCCGGGATGGAGCCGCCCTCGGCATACATCGCTTTCACATCGAGGTGTAGTCGGATATTGGGATTTTCAATACGGTCGATAAGAGCGATAGTCTCTTTGGCGGAAGTAAGGAAATTAGTCTCCTGGGTGCCCAGCGGCTCCATCGCCACGGACACGCCGCAAGATTGGCAGTGATGGCCGAGAGAACATAGCAAGTCCGCCGCCCGCTCAAAAGCGGCATCATAGTTGTCGTCCTCGGCCACGTCCCGTTGCTTTGGGCTTCCCCAAACCATGACGTCCCCTCCCAAGGCCGCGCAAAGGTCGGCTAAGTGTCTTCCGAAATCGAGGGTCTTTTGGCGAACCGCGTCATCTGGCGTGGTCAGGTGCATGCCTTCGGGCTTAACGAGCAGCCAGTGAAGCCCGACGATCTCGAGTCCATGATCGCGGACGGTGTTACCGGCAGCTTCGGCCTCGGCGATTGTGATACTACGGGGATCCTCATTCAATGTGAACGGGGCGATTTCGAGTCCCTCGTATCCAGTTTTGCGGACACTCTCGCAAGTCTTTGCCAGATCCCAGCCTTGATAGGTTTCGTTACAGATTGCGAATCTCATACAATAATGGATACAGATGGATTAGCTCTTAATTGTGAATCTTAGGCCAAAACCGTTATTCGAAAAACACTCGGCTATCGCTTTTGGACTCGGGCGCCCAGATCTTGATGTTGTCTACCCAACCCATATCATCGAAGGAGCCGAAGCCAATAAATCCCCTTTCAAAAGGCACATCGTCGGCGATCATGATGGGGGTGAGCATATCGTCAAAGTATAGGGCGACTGTCGATCTCTCGACATTCCGGACGATGCGTATCTTGCGCCATTCGTTGACTCCCCAGTCAGCGCCCACTGTGCGGAAATCGGTTATCGGCGTTCGCGGCGCTTCGTTTACCACGAATACGTTGTGGGCATTGTTATCGCCGGTCTTGGCGATGTGAATATACATGTAGTGGCTTGGATCCTCGAAGCCGAAAAAGAAACAGTGATCCCGGTGAGCATAACCGCCAGCTTTTGTGGGGTCAGGATTTTCCTTCATAAATTTAGCGATAGGGGTTCGTTTGACGCCGCTTTGTAGAATATCGACCTCAAGAACGAAACTGCCGAAGGTTATGCCCTTGACGAGGGCGATGTTGTAGGGAGAGCGGTGGGGTGGTTCGTACTCGCTGGCGCCGACTAGAGCGAGGACTTGATTACCGTTTTCCTTCTGGAGCTTCCAAGCGGACCGATCAGTCATCATGAACGCGTCGAAGGAGGATTTGGATCCAAAGGATTGCTCATATTGCAAGGTATAGCCGTCCGGTAAGTCGGCGAGCTTCGAAATAGCGATGGATGAGGCGATAAAGACCGTGGCGAGGCAGAAAGATCGATGGAAACGCATGGGAGAGAGTGCGGGGTGCTATGAAAGAGAGGAACGTTAGGCCAGCTAGGCTTTGCAAGGCAAATGATATTGGCGAAAATAACACGCCGGTAGGGACGAATTTCCAGAGGTTGAAGAGAATCCTGGGGATTGGTTTTGCTATCGAATCGCGGATCTTTAGGAATCTGAAAGTAATGGATCTGCAATTAGAAAGCAAAGTGGTCATCGTCACCGGTGGTAACAAGGGAATCGGAGAAGGAATTTCCCGAGCATTCGCCGAAGAAGGGGCAAAGGTTGTTGTGTTTGGCCGTAACCAGGAAGAAGGCGATGCCTTTGCTCATTTGCTCAGAGAAGAGGATAGAGCCGCCAGTTTCCGCTTCGTGGAGATGACGGATGAGGAAAACGTCAAAAAGGCAGTGGCTAGTGTGCTCGAAGAGTTTGGTTGTATCGATGCCATCGTAAACAATGCGGGAGTTAACGACGGGGTCGGGCTCGAAGCGGGTCTCGATGCGTTTCGAGAATCTTTGGAGCGCAACCTCACTCAATGCTACTCGCTCGTTCATCACTCTCTGGACGCTTTGAAAGCTAGCCGGGGATGCGTCGTGAATATCGGGTCCAAAGTGGCTGAGACTGGACAAGGAGGAACTTCAGGGTACGCGGCTTCTAAAGGCGGGATCAACGGACTGACCCGTGAATGGGCATTAGACTTGGCCGACGACGGCATCCGGGTAAACTGCGTTATTCCCGCGGAGGTGATGACGCCGCTTTACGAGCGCTGGATATCCACTCAACCCAATCCTGAAGAGAGTTTGGCGGTAATCCGCCAAGCGATTCCGCTTGAGAGGCGAATGACCACGATTCAGGAAATCGCGGATACGGTAGTGTTCGTCGCTTCTCCGCGATCATCGCACACTACCGGCCAAATCTTGTATGTAGATGGCGGTTACACTCATTTCGATCGACGGTATACGATCGAATAGGAATTAGAAAGACCTAGCGGATCCAAAATCCCTATTTTTTATATTGATCCTGTAGGAGCGGCCCACGCTATGCGGGACCACGATTTTCCGTTATTAAATTCACGCGGTCCCGCGAAGCGTGGACCGCTCCCACATTGATAATTAGGCAGAGGCTAAGTCCTGCAAGAGTAGCGCAGGCCTCCTTGCCTGTCCCGAAACAGGCTGGAAGCCTATGTTACCCTAATTTCGCCACGACCCGCTCTATCAGGCGCTTGGTAGCCATAATGCCCTCTATGGGATCGACTCCGTGGCCCTCGAACTCGACGCCAATAGAACCTTTGAATCCAGAATCCAATACGATCTTCATCATTTGCTTGTAGTCGACATTGACTTCGTTGCCATCGGCATCGAATTCCTTGGATTTCGCGCAAACGATTTTAGCGTATGGCATCATTTCTTTGACGCCTAGGTAGGGATCGTAGTCTGTGAAGTTCTGGAAATCCGGAAGCGTGCCGCAATTGGACTTATTCACTCGCTTCATAACATCTGCTACCCACTTCCCGTTGCTGGAGAAGCCTCCATGATTCTCTAGCAGAATGTTCATCCCGAAGGGACGAGCTACATCCGAGAGCTGGCTTAGTCCATCTACAGCGTAATCTTTCTGCTCCTCATAGTCGCCGGTAGATCGGCAATCGACGCGAATGGCTTTCCCGCCCAATTGACGCACTGCTTCCAGCCACGGAATGTGCTCCTCAACGGACTGATAGCGGATATTGGAGTCCGAAGAATCGAGCGCGTTTTCCGACCGGCAGAGCATCAGGGTGCAGGTTGCCCCAGCGTCATTGGCCCGCTTTTTGAGTTCGCGAAAAAAGCGTGTGTCGCCAGATTTGTCCTGAAAGTGGCCATTGAAGTACTCGAGGGCGGTGATCCCGGTTCCTTCGACTACGGTTTTCGGATAGTCGAGAATATCCAGTTCTCCAGCCCATAGCTGGCGGTTAAACGAATATTGCTGAACAGCTAGCGTGAGACCGTTGGAGGCGAGGTTGCCCTTTGCTTTCAGAAGCTTTGGGGCAGCGAGAGCGCCGGCGCCGAGAGCGATGGCCCGTAAAGAGTCGCGACGACTCATTAGGGCAAGAGAACGATTGATGGTCATTTCACGAGGCTGATTGCCCACCTCCAGCCGGGCAATCTTTTAGTCTGGAAGTAGATAGTCGGTGGAGGGGCCGGCTCGGACCTCCATGTCAGTGCTTTAGAGGATCGAGCCGATCCTTCCCACTTTTTCTCTATCTACGATAAATTGAGCGACAGCTAGTCCCAAAAGACCGTGATTGCCAACGGCGACCAATCGGCGCTTGTTTCCATTTCCCGAATCAAATGAACCGCCTGCCCATAAATTTCTACCTGCAAGCAATCCTGTGCGCCGCGCTTTGGGGAAGTGCCTTTCCTGTCATCAAGCTGAGCTACGCCCATCTAGGTTTAGAAGGATATGGGGAAAAACTGCTTTTCGCGGGAACGCGATTCACGCTGGCGGGAATTCTGGTGATGCTTGTCAGCGGGCAGAACGTTTGGAAGCGATACACGGAAGCCCCAAAGGGGCTACTGTACGGGGTAACGATTGGGCAAACCTTTGGACAGTATGTGTTCTTCTACTACGGGCTGAGTGTCTCTAGTGGTTCGCTCGGGGCCCTTCTCAACGGGACTGGCAGCATCATGTGGGTGCTCCTGGCTCCGCTTTTTCTCAATACTGCATTCCCAACGGTAAAGCAATGGATCGCCTTGGGGACTTGTCTCATTGGGATTTCTATCGCCGTCTATGCTCCAGGAGTGGGAAGCGGCAATGTTGCTTACGGGGTAGTCGCGTTCTCATGCGTGGGCCTTTCTGGAGCTTTCGGGGCCATTTTCATGAAGAAGATCGTGCCCCTCCTAGGAGCCCGTGTGGTGACCGCCTTGTCGCTGTTCATCGGCGGCCTAATACTGACTGCGGTGGGAGCCTACGACGCTAGACCGTTCATTGAAAGCTACTCGTGGCCGACTTTCTGGGTAACCGTCTATCTAGCGATTCTTTCGGCTACCGCCTTTGGCGTTTGGAATCGGCTCATCCATCTTTACAGCTTGAATGTCCTTTCGGCCTTCAGGTTTCTCATTCCGCTTTGCGGAGTTGTCGAATCGGCCATCTTTCTTAAAGATGAAACAATCGGAATTGGAATTGTAGTTGGCGGAGCGATACTGATTGGATCGCTTTACATGATGGGGAAACTGGAGGAGCAAGCGAAATAGGGTTGTGGGCTGAAGCGCCGCGTTAGGTTTCATATCTCGCCTATAGCCAATGGTAGGGCTGCTTATCCTTAAGTAGCCTTACACCAGAATCGAACATGCGGCTGATCCTGCAGTCCGGAACGGACCGAGATCTCCTCGGTCCCGTGGTTAGGTGAAGCCGGCGCGGAGTCGCGGGATCAGCCCTGCCTTGAATTTGAGACTGTCGTTCTCGTGCGAACTGATTGAATACCCTCTTGGTCAGGGAATTCTTGAGCTAATCACTCCTATAGAGTAGTCGAGTTTCGTGAAGATTCTGCATGGCAAAAATTCGTCTGGCGGTGTGGTCGAATCCCTCGGTCCTTACGAAATCGAGTCGTTGATTTCTGCGAATGAGGAAGGGCAGTTTACTGCCTATCGCGTACGTATCGAACCGGATCAAGAGACCAGTGAAAGTTACCACAAGATCGCCGAAGAGATCTATTACGTCTTAGCCGGAAAGGGGACAGCCTTGCTCGACGGCGAAGTATTCAACCTGGAGCCTGGAGACTTTCTACGACTACCGCCCGGTACGCGGCATCGGTTCGTTACCCGAGAGGAGCCCCTTGAAATGCTTGATATCCACTCTCCCGGATCTCGTCTAGATCGGGACGTCTACTTCACGGGTGACACCCCGGATGGTTTTTCAGCCGTTGAATAATTTTGGCCAACTTAAACAACCGAGTTGGAATTCTCGATGGAGCTATAAATTGACGATCGGCGGGAATCCGTAGTTTCGATGGCTTCGCGTTTTTCGGCCATAATCTCGGCTCGAGCCCTGGTCTCCATTTGACTGGCCTTGGCAGCCACTTGCAAATCTTGTGGAGAGGGATCCAATAGGGCCAGAGCGGCGGCTCGAATACGCTGGGCTTTTTGGACGGTTTCCTCGGGGGTCCGGGCTTCTGAAGTGTCGATTTTGACGCTGCCGCCAACGGCATACTGTCGTCCATCAGGTCCGGTTTGATAGTTGAGCTTCATGCCGCCCTGAGCGAGAAAACCGGCAGCGGGTACATGAGCCATTTCGTGAGCCCTGACATCGCCATCCCGTTCCTTCAGGCGCTCGACTTGATCTTTTTCGGCCGGCCCGAGTCCTGAACCTTCCTTCTAATCGATTTTCTTCTCGAGAACGGCGAGTCTAGCCTCGATACGAGCTTTTTCAGCCTCCTTGGCTGGGGAAAGCGTTTTATCGTTCTTGGGAAAACCGAAACTGGTGTAAGTAAATTCCGCAGTCGCGCTATCGATCATAGGTTGGTTGGATCAATCAACCTATCGACAATTCAGGGATGAAGTTTTTAAATGAAACATCCGGCGAACATTGAGAACTGTAGGAGCGGGTTTATCCCGCGATAATTACAGAACGACGCAGAACGAAATCGCAGGATAAACCCGCTCCTGTAACTGTCCACAACTGAAGATCACGCCAATCGGCAATTCCACGAATGCGAAAATGCGATGCTAAAGGACCGTTACCACGGTGCCTTGTCGACGCCGAGGAATTTGAGGACCTTGGGCGGTGGTCCGTCGAATTTGGCTAAGGCGACATTGCCCACGTAGCCTACCTCCTTGGTTCCGTAGTCACTGGTGTAGTAGCCGCCCATGGTGAGGTTGCGATACTTGGTGAAGAAGCGAGCCGCTTCTAGGTATTGGGAAGCCGCTTCCGGCAAGTAAGCGATGTCGTCGCAGATAGCCGTTTTCTGCGGTTCGGAAAGGTCGCAGAACGGCTCTTGAAAACGTTCGTTCGATTCTTGGTTGATCCAATCGAGCCCCAGAAGAATAACGCCGCGATCTGATTGCTGATCGGGATAGGGAGCGCTGACCCATTCGTCTATGAAGTCCGGTACCTTGAGCTCGCTAGCGCTGGGAGAATCGTCAACGCGTGGGAGGATGACGTCGCAAAGAGCAGTAGTCGTCCTCAATTGTTCCTCTGTTAGGGTGCGGTCCCACGGGATTTCCGTAGCGATCAAGTTAGGATCGTGTCCGTATCCACCGGGTGTGGGTATGGCAGGGCCCGATTGGGCTAGGGAATCCGGTTTGAGAAAGGGAAGGGTAGCTGATGCCGTCAGCATCCATTTGATAGCCGAACGACGATCGAGGCGATTTGAAGTATTTATAGTATCCATTTTCTAGATATTTCCCTTCTTCATTTCATCCATCATGTAGTCGGCAGATCGCCAAGCTAGAGCCATGATGGTCAAAGTTGGATTCTTGTCTGCGTTGGAGCAGAACGGCGCTCCATCAGTTAGGAAAAGGTTGCTGACCTCGTGAGCTTGACTGTATTGATTGGCTACTGACGTACTGGGATCGTTACCCATAATGGCTCCGCCGACTTCGTGTATGATCTCGCCTCCCGGGTAAATGGCTTTTTTGCCGCTGGGATCGACCTCATCAAGAATGGTGCCCCCCATCTCCTCGATGAGCTCAGCGAAGGTTTTGTGCATGTGGGCAGCTTGGCGGAGCTCGTAGTCGGCCCATTTCCAATGGAATCGCAATACGGGGATTCCCCATTTGTCGCGTACGGCGGGGTCAATATCGCAGTAGCAATTTTCGTTGGGAACCATTTCGCCGCGCCCGGAGTAGCTGACGAAGGAGCCATAGTAGCGCTTGGCATCTTCTTTAAGCTGCTTGCCGTAGCTGCCGCCTGTAAACCTCTCCAGTCCGTCGAAGGTGCCGACTCGAGGAAGTCCACGGCTGCCGCCCATTTCTATATGGTAGCCGCGTGGAAAATCCAGTTTGCCGGCCAACTGTTCTTTGTAGAGCCACCAAGGTACGTAGGAATGGCTGCCGCCGGCTCCGTCCTCGTTGTGAGGCGGCATATTCTCCATTGCAGGCACTTGTCCACCTAGTCGTGCCCCAACAGTATCCATTATGTACTTACCGACAAGCCCGGATCCGTTGGCTAGCCCATTGGGAAACAGGCTGCTCTTGGAATTGAGCAAGATGCGGACGGTCTCACAGGAACTGGCGGCCAGAGCGATGGTTCGGCCTTTGACCGAGTAGTCGAGCCCAGTGGTCTTATCGATGAAGTTGACGCCAGTCGCTTTTCCATGGGAGTCAATCTCCACTTCGCGAGCCATGGCATTGGTGATGATGTCCAAGTTGCCGCTGGCGAGAGCAGGTGGGATGTGAACAGTGGTCGATTGGTAGTTCGCTTTGATCGAGCAGCCGCGACCGCAAGGAGTGGCCCAGAAACACGCGAGTCGCTGATCCATCTCTTGGGCCAAGGTCTTGGCGGCTTTCGGATTGTTTGGATGCAGGCGTTTGGGAATCCGCTTGGAGTCCATGCGCTGAGTCATCACTGCCCGGTGGATGGGAATGACTGGAATACCCAGTTTCTTGGCATGCTTGTGGGTGAAAATTTCGCTGGCTCGGGCCTTGGGTGGCGGATGCAAAACGCCATCGGGAGAATTGGGCGTGTTCTCCAGACCTTCGTTGCTTCCATAAACGCCGATCAAGGACTCTACCTTGTCGTAGTAGGGAGCGACATCGTCGTATTCCAATGGCCAGTCCCACCCGACTCCATCGCGGCTTTTGCCTTTAAAGTCGTAGGGCCCATTACGCAGGGATATGCGGCCCCAGTGATTTGTGCGTCCGCCAAGCATGCGGGCCCGCCACCACCAGAATTGTTCTTCGGCCTTGTCGGAAGCGTTCGTGTAGGGTTCGTGGGGCACTTTCCAGCCACCATCAGAAGTCGCGTCGTAAAAGCCGAATGGCTTCTCAGGCGTTCCCGCATCGCGCAAGGGCGCTTGCTGACGGGTGTTGAACATGGGCGTCTCGGTAACGGGGTCGTAGTCGCGCCCGGCCTCCAGCATCAGAACTTTGACGCCTTCCATGGCCAGAGTGTACGCCGTTTGGCCTCCAGCGGCGCCTGATCCGACTACGATGACATCGTATTCTGGTTTCGTTTTTCCTGCGTTAATATGAGGCATGGACTTAAGGAAGAATTATGAGGTATGAATTATGAATGGAGAGACCCGATGAATGGATCAGGAGTGTGTAGATCTCGACTGGCTTGGCAAGTGGTGAATGGGTGGGGATGGCGTTTAAGGCTGTGGGAGCGGGTTTATCCCGCGATGTCGATCTAAGTGTAAATCGCGGGATAAACCCACTCCTACGGGCGAGCATCGGTTAATCTCGAAGCAGTCTATGGATACATGCTAAATGAGATGTATCTCTATTATTGTTACGATTAAGCATTAGCATATGTTAGCGGCCGATTTTCGAGTCGCCAATGCATATGAATGTGGCCGCTCGGAAATCGGCTGCTAACTTTGAAGCGTTTATTGGGCTTGCTGGCCTTTCAGCTTTTTCAGTTCCTCGCCCTTAGAGTTCAAGAGGGTTACCGTGTGATTAGCGGTTTTATCGAAAACTTTGAGTTTGGCGCTATCACCGCCTTTGATGGGCAAAGTGTATTCAATTTCTCCTGTCGTCTCGTTAAGGACTTGAGCGGCGATGGTTTCGTTGGAATCCCCGGGAGCTGATATTTCGGGTAGATGACCCTCGGCTTTGCGTCCGTATTGCATTTCGACGGGGAGGGTTGCAGGCCAGCCGAGATATTGGCCGCGATTCCGGTTCGGTTTCCAATCATCATCGGGCCCCCAATTCTCTACGGTCGTTTCGAGGGATTTCGTATTGAAGCGGACAATACCGTAACCGCTGCCTGTTCCCTGGAGGCGCACAAGCATGGAGCTATCCGAAAATTCGAAATCAGGGTTCATGGTATCGGGGCGATTGTTGACCGCCCAAACATTCACCTTGTTCTTGAATCCGTCGAGGAACTCGCCGGTGTACTCGGGGGCTCCCGGACGGCGATTCTTGCCGGGCTCTAGAGGATCCCAAAGGCGTTTGTAGCCATTAGCGATGCCTGGAGGCGCGAAGGAGAATCCGGAATCGCTCCAATCGTCGACACCTTGGTGCGTGAGGGTGCCTATATGCTGGTCGCCATGGATCATGATGGCATGGGCCTTGCGAATCGCTTTCAGGGCCCGGTTCCGTCCGCTTTGGGGCCAGCCGTTCGAATCCAGATCCGCAAACAGTCGGCCATCCGGCCCGCCATGCGTCGTTGCCACCGCTCCGAGCGGGGTGGCCGATAGAACTGCTTTCATGGTGTCGCCTCTCCAATCCGAGGCCCAGTGATTGAGGAACTTCATTTGGCGATCCCCAAGAAGTTTCAGGCCGGGTGTGTCTAAGAGGCGTGTGTCGAAGCTCGGGTCCGTTACATGGTCCAACCTTCGGCTGCCGGCAACGGGCTCGTCGAGAACATCGCCAGGAGCGGACTTGAAGGTCCGGTCTGCAAGAATAGCGAAACTGATACCGCCGACATTCAGCTCAGTGTAGTAAACGGTGATCCCTTGCTTGATCGGCGTCGGGTCGTAAGGATCCGGTAGATGCGATACTTGGGTACGATGGACCATATTCACGAACTTGGGATGCATATTGTACCCACCAAAGCTACTTGTGGATTGGGCCTCTTTAGGCATCGCGGCCCCTCCCTGTCCCCAGATATTGCCGTGATATACGTCGTGATCGTCGGGAATGATAACGGATGGGCGGTCTTTTAGCACTTCGCGAAAGCTCCAGCCAAAGAGCCAGTATTTTTGGAGGTAATTCAGCGAGGCCCGAGTCACTTCCGCCGCTGTAGGCGTTCTTACTACGCCATATCCTGCGACGCTTTCGTAAATCTGGTCGCCAGCAAAGAATACCACATCGGGATCTTGCGCTTTCACGCTTTCGGAAATGTATTGATTGGGGAATGCGTAGTCGACCATGCACGACAATGCGGCCAGTTTGATTTCCTCTTTGTCTGTCGGATCTTTACGGATATGCCCATCCCAGCGATCCGTTTTCGGTCCACTAGCGGATATCCAGTTAAAGCTCAGTCGGTACTCAACGTCTTTGGAACTATCCCAGTCCTCGATTCTGAAATGGGCAGTGCGAGACAGGGGATCTATGGATCCGCTTTGAACGGATTTCCAGTTGTCGCCATCTTTCAATGACAAGACGACCGTTTTGTTTTCGCCACGGCCAATCGGGGCTACATGGGCGGTCATTTTAAGAATGTTTTCGGTAGTAGTGTATTGTGACCAGAGAAGCGGTCCGAAAGTTTGGGCTTTCTTCTCTTTTATCTTGTTTCCGGAAACCGACCAGTCGCGAAACCAGAATCGGAAATCCCCGCTACCTCCAGCCCGGCGAGAAGCGTTCGATTGCCCGGAATTGTCGATGGGACCACAGAAGAGGCCGATGTTTCCGATGAGCGGATCGCTCTTTATGGAAGCGAAGAATTCTCCGAGGGCAGAGCCCGATCCCGTACCCGGCAATGCTATGATGGTGGCTTCAGCGTTGACGCCCCGGCAATTGATTTCGATTTCGAGGCGGATGTCTTCGAGATGCGAGGCGTCGATCGAGCTGCTGGAGAATTTGTTTCCGACGAAAAGCCTTCCATCGGTGGTGACCCCAGCATTGACCCCATGGCTGCCAAAGAGGTTTGAACGGTACTCTTCTGGCATGGCGCCGGTAACGGCGAAACGAAAGCCAGTGGCTCCCAAGCTATTTTCCTGAGAAGGATCGCGAAGAGCCCCCGTCCGAACGCTCATGCTAAAGCGGCCATTACCCGACCGCATTTGGTGAGTGAGCAGCTGTAGATCGTGTCCCCGGCCTCCTTGAACGACTTCAATGCGACCGTCGTTGAGCTGCCAGTCCATCATAGGCGTCGTCCAGATCTCGGGAGCTACCCAAGGCCTAGTGACATTTGATGGGAGTTTCAAGTAGTAGTCGTCCGCGCAAAGCGAGGAAGCGGAAACCAGGATTACCAGGTACAGTTTGCGCATGGGATTGGGATGAATGAGTCGTTAAGAATGTAGGTCGAAGAAGTACAGGCTACCCGATCCTCGAGGCAAGGTAAAGCGGGTATGAGAGTTGTCGGACTCGATGGCTGATTTGGACAGGAGCTGTTTGAAAAGATGGGTTTTATTTAAAAGGATATGCTCCTCGGTCGAGGAGCTACAGGATCCTGCTACGCAGGAACATGATTTGAAGTATAGAAGCTATCAAGTTGCCGATACGAGAGGCATCATATAGCCCTGCGCATAGCAGGGCGTATCTTGTCAGTATCCTCTTTTACTTTGGGGCTTTGCTGCCGTGCCGGAGATCGGCCTCGATTTCGGATTGCTGGCCTTCGTCGCCTACTTTCCTCATCCAGGCGACGAGTGCATTTCGCAGGCGCCGCTTGATATCCGCGTACTCCGGATTGTCGGCTAAGTTGTTCCACTCGTGATAATCCTCATCGATGAAGTATAGCTCTTCTTCCGGCCGATAATGGTAGCGACGGACCTTTTCCGCGGCATCTGGATCGTATTGGCCCTTGCGTTTCCAGGAATTGAATACCGTAGACTCCCCCCACTTAGTGTCTTCGGAAATAGTGACCACGTTCTCGAATTTAACATCCGGCGTGAAATTCCAAATGTACTTGAAATTTAATGACCTTAAAGAGCGAATCCCGTAGTGCTCGGGGGCATTGATAATCCCTTTGGTGGTCATTTCCGAAAAGACATAGTCTTTGTGGTGATTGGTTTTCCCTCGAAACAGAGGAACGAGGCTTTTGCCGTCCCAAATCGGGTCGGGTTTCCCTCCGGCGATTTCCACGAAGGTGGGAACAATATCAGAATACTCGATCAAAGCGTCGCTGGTCGATCCCGCTTCGATCACTCCTGGCCAACGGACAATGAATCCCGTATGGAGGCCGGCGTCGTAGAGGGTCCATTTGGCGTGGGGAAAGCTGGAGCCTTGCTCGGTGGTGGCGATAAACACCGTATTGTCGTCTAATCCGTATTTGTCGATCAATGACAGCGCTGTACCGACCTGATCATCGAAGTAGGTGGTTTCCGCGAGATAGCGCGAATAAGCATCCCGGGTTTCCGGCGTATCGACCCAAGTGTAGGGAAGCTCGAGTTCCATGGGCGGATAGCGGCTGGCATCGCCTTTGTCCCAGGGGGCGTGCGGCTCGTTGGAGGTGAGAAAGAGGCAGAAAGGCGCGCTGGAGTCGACGCAGCTTTTCAGGAAGCTGTCGACGGCCTTGAAATCGGGATTATTCCCTTTGCTGAGATATTCGAAGGGAAACACGGACTGAGGCCGGATATGGGTTTTGCCGCTCATCGCGACCCGGTAGCCAAGCGGCTCCAAGTAGTGGACGATGCTCTGGGTACCCGGATTGGCGAAGGTGTGATTCGGGTAGGCGCCGGTCTTGAAGGGCGATTGCCCTGTATAGATGTTATGGCGGGTAGGCGAGCAAGTCGGAGCGGCCTGAAAGCAATTGTTGAAGAGCATCCCCTCTCTGGCGAGGCTGTCCATATTCGGGGTGTAGGCCTGACCCCCATAGGAGCCGATATCGAAGTAACTCAGATCATCGGCGAGGACGAAAACGAAATTGGGTTTAGCGCTGTCGGCGAAGCTGGCGATCAGCAGGGAAATAGAAACGAGAATGACGCGATGGAGTTTCATAATTGGGTGACAGGGACATTTGAGTTTGGCGACCGTGTTGGCAATGTATAAAGGAGTTCGGCCATGGCCGTGCTACGAGCGGAATCAGGATGTCTTTTTTCAGGAAGAGACGAATAGGACGGCCCATACGAGCCGAATAAGGTTACGATTTTCGAACATAACTCGTGATCTCGCTTCCGCCTCCCAGCGTTACGTCGAGACTAGGGATCCCGCAATGCGGGCGAGCATCTTCAGCAAGCTGAAGCCAAGCCATTTTTATTACAGACGCGGTCAACCCCTTGCGCTAAGGGAGTCTCCAATGAATTCCCGAATCATGGTTTTAAAATTCGTGGTCTTTGTCTCGATCGGCGCGGCTTGTCTCGGGCCTAATGTTGCCGCTGGCGAGCCGCCGCCCAACATAGTGGTCATCCTTACAGACGACCAAGGGTATGCGGATATAAGCTTTAATCCGGAGCATGCGAAGGAGGTGTCGACGCCACACATGGATGCCTTGGCCAAGGAGGGGATTTTCTTTACTCAGGCTTATACGAGTGGATCGGTCTGCTCGCCTACGCGGGCAGGTTTGATGCTCGGTCAGTACCAGCAACGTGTGGGCATTTATACTGCAGGTGACGGCGGTCGTGGTTTCGATCCGAAGATACCGATTTTCCCAGGAATTTTGCCGGATGCCTACACGAGTATGGCTATCGGCAAGTGGCACTTGGGTCTGGACAACGACTATCCGGCCTTGAAGTGGCATGCCATGAGTCGCGGTTTTGATGAGGCTTATAAATTCATGGGGCGAGGAGGTCATGACTATTTCGATTCCAAGGGCGTGAATAGCGACGACTACGCGCCCATATATCGCAACAAGACGCGTATACCGAGAGATGAATACGAAGGCTATCTGACGACCCGTTTGTCAGAAGAGGCCGTAGATTTTATCGACCGAGAAAAGGGTGCCCCTTTCTTCCTCTATCTGGCCTACAATGCCGTGCATGCTCCAGCTCAGGCTCCCAAAGAAGATATCGACTACTATCGGAACAAGTATCCTGGGATAAGCGAAAAACGAGCTATTCTCATGGCGATGCTCTATCATTTGGACGAAGGCGTCGGGGCGGTAGTCAACAAGCTCAAGGAGGAAAGCCTTTGGCATAATACCTTGCTTTTTTTTCTGACCGACAACGGCGGCTCCAAGGCCATGGAAGCGGACAACGGGCCCTTGCGTGGCTACAAGCAAGTTCTTTACGAAGGCGGTATTCGTACACCATGGATCGTGAGCTGGCCTGCGAAATTTGCTGGGGGTCGAAAAATCGATACACCGATTATTTCTCTGGATGTCCTGCCCACCGTATTGGATGCCATCCAAGGGAGCGATTACGATCCGACGCCATTCGATGGCAAGAGCTTGTTGCCTCTGATGCGATCGAATACGGCTGCCCATCATCCTGTTTTGTATTGGGATAGTGGGGATGACAAAGATGAATGGGCCGTTCGCAAAGGCGATTGGAAACTTCATTCCACCAAGGGCAAGGTGGAGCTAGTCAACTTGGAAAAGGACCCCTCTGAAAAGACGAATTTGGTCGAGCGGAATCCCGAGAAAGTCAAAGAGCTGAATACGCTCTATGAAGCCTGGCTGGCGGAAATGGTTCGCCCGGAAAAGAGCCTGGGACAGTAGTGTGGACTCCAAAACGAATCCCGATGTATTAATGGGCTTTTGTCGTGGGGATCGGTTCCTGGCGAGATCGAGTAGAATTGACGTTCAATAAGCTTTTGAATGTAGCCTAGCGGTTATGAGGATGCCCCTTTGTCTTCTTGCGCTCGTTTTCGTGGCTTCGGTTTTTCTCAGCGGCAGAGACCGGAGCTTCCGCCTCCGACACACGCGAATGTCGCCTATGGCGAGCACCCGAGCCAGATTCTGGATTTCTGGAAGGCCGATACTGGCACTCGAGGCCGCCTGGCGATCAATATTCATGGCGGCGGTTTTACTGGCGGTAGCAAGGACGGGATTAATGCGGCTACGGTTAAGAGACTTTTAGCGTCGGGGATTCACGTGGCATCATTTGAATATCGTTTAATCGAACACGCTAAGCTGCCGGCGGCCCATCGAGATGTTGCCCGAGCCCTCCAGTTCGTCTGATCCAAAGCTCGGGAATGGGCCGTCGATTCGAAGCTGATTGGGGCATTCGGCGGTTCGGCTGGAGCCCAATTGAGCGCGTACTTGGCGTTTCACGATGACATCTCGATCATCAATCACATCACTCCAGATGACTCTCCCGTTTATGTGTCCTATCGTATGGCGCCTGATGAACCGATACCCACTAAAAATCCCAGAGGCTGGAAGATCCATCATGTTAATTTCGGAATCGCGATGGATGAAAAGCTGCGCTTGGCGGGAGTGGAGTCGACACTGGATTATCCCGGGCCGGAAACAAGGTACGAATCTGTCGTGGACTTTATGATCGATAAGCTGGCCTGGGAGGGGCAAAGAGAGCTCTTTACCCAGTATGAGGTGGGATCCTTCGTGGGATCCGAGGGAGAACGAATAGACTTTCAGCTTATGAAGCCGAGGGACTTCGATCCGTCGCAAACGTACCCATTGGTGGTCTTCCTGCATGGCAGTGGGGGACGTGGACCGGCGAATATCCAAAATTTAACGGATGACGACGTGCCCGCCCAACTGGCTAGAGATTCCGTCGCTGGCAGTCATCGCGCGTTCTATCTCGTCTCTCAATGTCCTGGGCCGAAAACCTGGGGGAAGGGCTCTTTTATGGAAAGGCGATCGAATCTTCGGCCGAGTAAGCAAGATGTATTGTTGGAGCTGGTTGATGAGGTCGTAGCTACGAATGCTATCGACAAGGATCGTCTCTATGTGACGGGGCTTTCGATGGGTGGGTTCGGCACGTTCAGCTCGGTAGCGAGTCGCCCGGATTTCTGGGCTGCTGCTGCGCCCATTTGCGGTGGTTGGAAGCCTCAGGATGCCGAAAAATTTACGGGAACGCCTATGTGGCTTTTTCATGGCGATCAGGATCGGGCGGTTGACGTGCAGCTGTCCCTAGACATGGACAAGGCTACTAGATCAACTGGAGGCCATATGCGCTATACAGAGTATCCGGGTGTGGGCCACAATTCTTGGCTGAATGCCTATTGGGAGGATGAGCTTTGGAATTGGATTTTGCTCAAAGACGTTGAGGAGATGCTAGAACGGGAAAATCGGAGGGAATCGGCTACCTGCATGAAGTCAGAATGGTTGAGGGGGATTCCCGGCCGCAGGCCGATGTTTAAAGCCTCTCCACGGAATAATGTTGTCCACAGAGGCGAAATCGTGAGAAATTAAAGGTGTTCGTCGCTGGAATATGCTCCGAAATTACCAAAAATACCCGATCAGATTGGCGCCGCTCCCTCGGAGAGGCCTGGCGCTAGTATTTTTTGGGTTTATTGCTGTGGTGAGCGCTCGTGCTGCGGATCCCCTTGATTTCAACCGCGACATCCGTCCCATCCTTTCAGATAATTGTTTCAAGTGCCACGGACCCGATGCCCAAACCAGGGAGGCGGATCTTCGGCTCGATACTGAGGTGGGGGCCTTCGCTGATTTAGGCGACGGATTTTACCCGATCGTGAAAGGCAAGCCCGACGAGAGCGAAGTCATTTGGCGGATCGAGACGGACGATACGGAGGATCTGATGCCTCCTGCGGATTCGGAGCTATCTCTGACTGACGAGGAAATTGCCAAGCTGCGTCAATGGATTACCGACGGAGCGGAATGGAGCCAGCACTGGTCATTCGAGCCAGTGGATCGGCCTGAGTTGCCGGAAGTGGAGCAAGCCGATTGGCCCCGAAACGGAATCGATCACTTCATTTTGGAACGTATTGAGGAAGAAGGGCTTTCGCCTTCGCCTGAAGCCGATCGGCGGACCTTGATTCGGCGCTTGAGCTTGGATTTGACGGGATTGCCCCCGACGCCTGCCGAGGTACAGGCTTTCTGGGATGATACCTCCTCAAACGCCTACGAAACTTTGGTGGATCGGCTGCTTTCCTCGCCACGCTATGGCGAAGCCATGGCCTTGCCCTGGCTCGACGCCGCTCGCTATGCCGACACCGATGGCTACCAGAATGACGGTCCTCGCGACATGTGGCGTTGGCGAGACTGGGTGATCGAGGCTTACAATCGGAATTTGCCTTTCGATCAGTTTACAATCGAACAGCTGGCCGGCGATCTGCTGGAGAATCCGACCTTGGATCAGATCATCGCCACGGGCTTTAACCGAAACCATCGTTACAATTCGGAAGCGGGACTGGTTCCGGAAGAGTTTCTATTGGAAAATGCCGTGGACCGGGTGGACACGACTTCCACCGTCTGGATGGGGCTGACCATGGGCTGTGCCCGCTGCCACGACCATAAGTACGATCCCTTCTCCATGAAGGAGTATTATCAGCTCATTTCCATGTTCGACAAGATTACCGAATCGGGCCGGGCCATCAAATTCGGTAATTCGGAGCCATGGATAAAGGCCCCGACTAAGGAACAAGCTTCGGAGCTGGATCGGTATGATGGGAGGTTAAGCGAGGCCAAGCAGAAGCGAGACAGGGCCTTGGCTAAAATTGAAGGGCAAGCGCTCCAGACGGATGTGATCAAGGAAGGAGCGTTTCTGACGAAAGGGCTGATCAAACGTTTCTCCTTCGATCGGGACGATCCAGTTTTGCAAACCTCAGATGGAGGTTTGGATTCCTCGAAGGGGTTGTTTGCGGAGAGTCTCGCAGTCGATGGCGACAATCACCTAGATTTTGAAGATGATTCCACCTTTTATTGTCACGACCGCTTTAGCATTTCGTTTTGGATCAAGTCGGAAGACGCCAATGAAGGAGTGATTCTTTCCAAGCAGCTGGAAAATACGCGGCGACCGGGATTGGCGATAGAGTTGGAAGGTGGCAAACTGCGATTTAGCATCCTCACGCGTTGGGTGGCTGGCGTAGGGTCGGTGGAAACGCTCGAAGATATACCGTCGGGACAGTGGATTCACGTGACACTGACCAATGATGGCACCCAGCGAGCCAAGGGGATGAAAATCTATCTGGATGGAAGCGTCGTTGATACCCGGACACTCCACAATACGAACAGCAATGTGATTCGCGGAATCGATAAGGCAAGGTTTCGGATCGGTAGAGGAGTGGTGGGCAAGCCGTTCATTGGGGAGATTGACGAGCTTCGTGTTTATAACCGCACGCTGTTCGCGGATGAAATCGAAATTTTGTCACTGCCAAGAGGTATTCAGACTATCGCCAAATCGAAAGCGGGTGATCTAACCGAGAAGGAAGAAGCTAAGTGGAATGCTTACTATTTAGAAAATGTCGCTTCCGAAAGTCTCAAAGAGCTCGATGAAGCCTACCATGCTTTGAGGTTGGATAGAGTCGAATTCTACGACGAGCTTCCAACGACGATGGTAATGGAGGAAATGGAAATTCCCCCTCCAACATGGGTTCGTAAACGAGGCGTGTATCATCAATATGGGGACGAAGTGGAGCCAATGCTACCGGAAGTCTTCTCGGGCTTCCCGGATGAAGCCCCCAGAAATCGTCTTGGTTTCGCTCGCTGGCTGGTGAGCGGCGAACATCCCCTCACTGGTAGAGTAGCGGCCAATCGCTATTGGATAAAGTACTTTGGAAGAGGCTTGGTGAAGACGGCAGAGGATTTCGGTCTGCAGGGCGATTGGCCAAGCCATCCAGAACTGCTCGACTGGCTAGCTGATGAATTCGTCAGCGGAAACTGGGACGTAAAGGCTATGCAAAAGCTCATCGTCACCAGTGCAACCTATCGTCAGCAATCGCGGGTAACACCCGAATTGCTTGAGAAAGATCCTGAGAATATCCTTTTGGCCCGCGGACCGCGACAACGGCTTTCCGCTCACACGGCTCGCGATCAAGCTTTGGCATTGAGTGGCTTGCTGGTCGAGCGCCAAGGAGGCCCGTCGGTCAGTCCCTATCAACCCGATAAGCTATGGGACTTGATGAGCAATATGAAGTACAAGCAGTCCGGCGGCGATGATTTGTATCGAAGAAGCTTGTACACGATCTGGAAGCGAACGGTTCCTCCGCCATCGATGGCTCTGATGGATGCTGCCGATCGTGAGTCTTGCAAAATCACTGTGACTCGGACGAACACGCCGTTACAGGCCCTGACATTCTTGAACGAGAAATTGTACGTGGAAGCTGCTCGGAATTTGGGTCAGCGAATTCTCCTGGAGGGCGGTTCGAGTAAATCGGATCAGATTGATTTCGGTTTTAAGAAAGTCTTGGCCCGATTTCCAAATGAGAGAGAGCGGGGGTTGCTGAAGACTGCCTATCAAGAATACAAAGACGCGTTTGAGAATGATTTGGTGGGGGCGGAACAGCTAATCGCCATAGGTGAATCAAAGCCGGATTCGTCTCTAGATCCCAGAGAGCTAGCAGCAGCGACCACGCTGGCTAACACGCTTCTCAATTTGGACGAAACGGTGACTAAGGAGTGAGGGAAATGAATTGCAACTTATATCCACAAGTAGATCAGGTAGGGCCGTTTCAATTACGAACCTGGAAGATGGCAATATTGCTAAGTTGGGTAGCGGGATCTATATTGAGAGTAGCACAGGCATCCTGCCTGTTCACAGAAAATGAAGTAACAGGCTGGAAGCCTATTATACCTTTTGTCGGCGACCGGTTGGGGAGAACCGGCACAATCGTAAGGATGCGCCTCAAACTTAATTTGGAGAAAGGAGATCATCGATGAGAGATTTGAGAGACGGCTGTCCTGGTTATAACAAGTCGACAGGTAATCCTTTGACGACAACGCGGCGCTATTTTCTGGGCAAGGCCGCCAAGGGAATTGGAGCTGTGGCATTGGGATCCCTTTTGAACGAAAGGCTATTCTCTCAGGACAAGCATGCGAATGGCTTGCCTGGATTCACCAATTTCGCTCCCAAGGCCAAGCGAGTAATCTATCTGTTCCAGTCTGGCGGCCCCCCGCAAATGGACCTATTTGATTACAAGCCCTACCTGGATCAGGTCCACAATCAAGAAGTGCCTGAGTCCGTATTCAATGGGCAACGACTGACGGGAATGACGGCAGGACAGAGCTCCTTTCCAGTAGCCCGATCGATTTTCAAGTTTAAGCGGACAGGGAAGAGTGGTATTTGGCTCAATACGGAAGTGATGCCGCATTTGGCCGAGGTCATGGATGATGTGTGCATGATCAATTCCATGCATACGGATGCCATTAACCACGACCCGGCTATTACCTTCTTCCAGACAGGCTTCCAGATTGCCGGCCGCCCCAGTGTGGGGGCTTGGCTTTCCTATGGTTTAGGAAGCATGAACGAAAACCTCCCCGCCTTTGTCGCTATGACCTCCCATAACGGAGGCCAGCCGCTATACGACCGACTTTGGGGAGCGGGTTTTCTGCCGACCAAGCATCAGGGAGTCAAATTCGGAGGTGGCAAGGACCCAGTTTTGTATTTGAATAATCCTGACGGGATGAGTTCGAAGCTGCGTCGCAAGACCTTGGATCACATAGCGGCCATGAACGAAATGAAGTTCGACGATTACGGGGACCCGGAAATCGAGACGCGTATCGCCCAATACGAAATGGCGTTTCGCATGCAGACTTCCGTTCCGGAGCTGACTGATGTTTCCAACGAGCCGGAGAGCGTGTTCGAGCTCTATGGCGAGGATGCCAGGAAGCCAGGTACTTATGCTAACAATTGCCTGCTGGCCCGTAGACTCTCCGAACGTGGGGTTAGGTTTGTGCAGCTCTTTCATCGGGGTTGGGACACTCACGTCGGACTTCCGAAACAGCTGAAGCGTCAGTGCGCAGCCACCGATCAACCGACTGCTGGCCTGATCACCGATCTCAGACGCCGCGGAATGCTTGACGATACACTCGTTGTTTGGGGCGGGGAATTCGGTCGAACCGTTTACAATCAAGGCGAAATGACTCCGGAGAATTATGGCCGCGACCATCACCCACGTTGCTTCAGCATTTGGATGGCGGGTGGCGGCGTCAAAGGGGGTATGGCCTATGGGAAGACCGATGATTTCAGCTATAATATCGCCGAGAACCCAGTGAGTGTGCACGACCTGCATGCGACCATGCTCCACCTGCTCGGCGTAAATCACGAAAAGCTGACCTACAAGTTCCAAGGTCGCCATTACCGGTTAACCGATGTGCACGGAAAGGTGGTCAAACCGATTTTGGTTTAAGTAGGATTTCAATGTAGGAGCGGCTTTAGGCCGCGATACACTTAGTTAGCGAGAATTGCGGCCTGAAGCCTCTCCTACGAATGCTCTGAATCAAAGAAATTTAGAAAAATAGATTGTGTCTTTCGAGGCGATTAATGTTGGTCGCTAGGCTTGCGCCGCCGTAGCCGCGCGGAGGCGTGAGATCGACCGCTTCCTCTAATTGTTATGAAAACGAACCGTTCAGTTCTCTTCTCCATCCTCGCCTTTGCGGCCGCGGTGTTCGCCGTTGCCGAGAAGCCCAATATTCTTGTCATTCTCGTCGATGATATGGGTTATGGGGATGCTGGTTGTTTCAATCCCGATTCCAAAATCGCTACGCCACACATCGATCGGCTCGCATCCGAAGGGATGATGTTTCGCGATGCTCATGCGCCCGGTCCCTTGTGCCACATGTCTCGCTATGGGTTGATGACAGGTCGGTATCCATTTCGGACGGACGTTACCGTATGGCCGACGCATCCCTTGATCGAAGAGGGGCAGATGACAATTGCTTCTCTCCTGAAATCCCAAGGCTACTACACAGCTATGGTGGGCAAGTGGCATTTGGGCTTCGAAGAGAGTGGATACGAGAACCCACTTCCCGGAGGCCCGGTAGATCGGGGATTCGATAGCTATTTTGGTATCAGGGCATCCACAGATATTCCTCCTTATTTCTACATACGCGGCGACAAGGCCGTAAACCCGCCGTCCAATCATATTGAAGCGGTCTATTCAGTAGGCTGGACTTCAATACAAGGCGAGTTTTCGAGAGCCGGTGGCATCGCCCCCGATCTCACGCTGGAAGGCGTGCTCCCGAGGTTCAGCGACGAAGCTATTGAAGTGATTGAGAGCCATTCCCTAGATCGAGCTCGAGCTGATAAGCCGCTCATGCTTTATTTGGCGTATCCAGCGCCCCATACGCCTTGGCTCCCTTCCGAGGATTTTGTCGGCAAGAGTGAAGCGTCGATGTACGGGGATTTCATGATGATGGTGGATGACGAGATTGGACGCGTCTTGGCGGCCTTGGAAAGAGAAGGTATGAAAGATGACACCTTGGTGGTCTTTACTTCGGACAACGGGCCTGTCTGGTACGATCAGGATGTCGAGCGATTGAGCCATGATTCCGCGGGCGGATTGCGCGGCATGAAGTCGGATGCTTGGGATGGCGGCCATCGCATGCCATTCATTGCTCGTTGGCCGGATAAAGTGAAGGCCGGTTCCGCGACAGACCAGCTGCTTTGCTTCACGGACTTGATGGCTACTTTCGCAGACATCCTCAAAGTGCAGCTTCCGCCGAATGCGGGTCCTGACAGTTTCAGTTTTCTGCCGGCTTTGACGGGCGAGAAGTCATACAATACGCAGGCGCGTAAATCGGTGGTAATGAAGTCGGGTAGCGGGGGACTGATGATGATCCGTTCGGGAGATTGGAAGTTTATCGATGGTCGTGGATCTGGCGGATTTTCTGATCGCGGCGTTCGCGGCGGAGATCCGTTGGCGGATAACGGAGGCAATCGGCAATCGGCGCCGCAACCCCAAGGCCCGGAAGGGCAGCTCTATAATATGAAAAACGATATCGGGGAAACTCGAAATCTATACACCCAGCGACCCGAAATCGTAACCAGATTGAAGAACGAAATGGTGAAGATCGTTCGTAACAGCACGAGTCGCTAAGGCTCTGCGATGAGCTATTTGAATCGGTGATTTCAAATTGAACTCCAGGCCCTTTTTATGAAAAAGCTACTGTACTTAACTCTTTGCCCGATGATACTCCTGCCTTGGGGGTGTTCGAATGCGTCCGATGGTGACGTTGCCACCGATGACTGGACCTCGCTTTTCGATGGAGAATCTCTGTCCGGTTGGCGCGGATACAACGGGATCGATATCCAGGAAGCCTGGCAGGCGGTCGATGGAGCGCTCTACTTCGATGGAAAGAAAGAGGGTAGGCCCCAGATAAATATCATTACTGAAAAGCAGTTCGACGATTTCGATTTTAAATTCGATTGGAAGATCGAAGCGGGAACGAATTCAGGCGTGATGTTCCACGTAGCGGAAGGACCGGCTAAACCCTATCTTACCGGTCCGGAGTATCAGATTATCGACAATCTTGGCTTTCGCAACGGCAAGGGCGAACCCGTCACTCCACCAAACTACACGGGAGCCCACTATGCGGTTGAACCTGCGTTTGAGGATGCAACCAAGCCGATTGGCGAATGGAACACTAGCCGTATCCTAGTGAACGGCAACCACGTGGAGTATTGGCTAAATGGGGTCAAAACCGCGGAATATGAAATGCATAGCCCTGAATGGAACGAGCAGATCGCCAACGCCAAGTTCAAGAATTGGGAACTCTATGCCACCACCGGCAAGGGCCACCTAAGTCTTCAAGATCACGGCCATCGCGTGTGGTTCCGGAATTTGAAGGTCAAAGAGCTCTGAAGGAATTCCAGCGTCTAGTGCCAGCGTTTGATAACGTAATTAATTTTTAACTACTTACAAAAGTATGGATTTTTCGAGTGTCATTAGGTCGATCCGCGATTTAGCGAAATCCCTATCTTGCTTCCTTGCTTTCAGCTATGCGGGTTTGGCTGCTGAACGAACGAACATCGTTCTTATTATGGCGGATGATATGGGAATAGAGTGCTTGGGGAGCTACGGGAGCGCGGCTTACGAGACGCCGAATCTGGACCGCTTGGCTGAGAACGGCGTTCGGTTCGAGCACTGCTACTCGACGCCGCTTTGCACCCCCTCCCGTGTGCAGATCATGACGGGCAAGTATGGATTTAGCAACTACGTCGACTTTGGGACCTTGCCCCAGGATCAGGAGACATTCGCCAATCTTCTCAAGGATCGTGGCTACACTACCTGTATTGCAGGGAAATGGCAATTGGGGGGCGATGATAAGACTCCCGGCTACTTTGGATTCGACCAATATTGCGTTTCCCATCTAGGGGGGCTGGAAGAGAAGCCGGACAAGGAGGCGAAGGGCCGCTTTGCTCACCCTCTAATCCAACAGGATGGGCGGTATCTTCCAGGGGACCGGATTCGAGACGCTTACGGCCCGGATGTATTTTGCGACTACCTTCTGGAATTTATCGATGCTAACCAGGATAGACCTTTTTTTGCTTATTACCCGATGGTCCTCGTGCACACGCCTTTCGTACCGACTCCCGATTCCCTTGAATGGAATGATCCCCTGCAGCGAGATGTTAAGGATAGCCGCCATTTTGCGGAAATGGTAAGCTATGCCGACAAGCAAGTAGGCCGTATCGTCGAGCGGATCGAAAAGCATGGCCTATCGGAAAAAACGCTAATCCTGTTTACGGGAGACAATGGCACGCATGTGAGCGTTTCTAGCGAGATGAAAAACGGCTCAACGATACATGGCGGTAAAGGAACCATGTCTGACGCCGGTACGCGAGTTCCTTTGATCGCCTCCTGGAAAGGTGTCGCCGCCCGAGGGCTGGTTTCTCAGGACCTTGTCGATTTTACCGATTTCCTGCCGACTCTGCTAGAGGCTGGCGGCGAGCTGGATTCGATAAGCGAGGGACTAGATGGGCGAAGCTTTCTACCCCAAATCAGGGGTAAAAGAGGCGATCCTCGTCAATGGGTGTTTTGCCACTACGATCCGAACGTCCCTTTTGGCGGGTTTCAGTTGCATGCGGGTCGTTGGGCCCGGAATCAGCGCTTCAAACTGTACGAGTGCGGCCGCTTTTACGACGTGGCCAACGATCCGCGGGAGCAAAACGATCTTCAATCCTTCGAGAGAGTCCAGGGCGCGGCGTCGGCGAGGAAGATGCTTCGGGAGGTCCTAGCGTCCATGCCTCCATGGGTGGAGAAAGGGGTGGGCCATCGGAGCTCGGAGCAGAATAAGAAGTACTTGAGGAGTACTTCGGGGAATTGATCTCACTGGTTGGTGGTGGTAGATAGTCGCAAATCTTGATCGTGAAGCAGCGGATTAAATCCTTCTCCCACGCGATTCGAGGAATCGCGGATTTCATACGGCTAGGGGCGAACGCCAAGATTCAGCTAGTGGCTGCGCTGGCGATAACCTTAGCAGGTTTTCTTCTCGATTTTGGACCCTACGATTGGTGTGCCGTGGTTCTGTGCAGGGGATAGTCTTGTTAGCAGAGGCCATGAATACGGCGGTCGAGCGACTCGCCGACGCCATCCAGCCAGAGCAGGATGAACGGATTAGATTGGTTAAAGACGTGGCCGCGGGTGCTGTTTTGATCACGGCAATAGCTTCAATGGTGGTGGCGATTCTGATGGTTCGGAATTGCCTTTAAAAGTTCGACCGTCGAGTGGAGTCTGGCCTAAAGCCCGTTTTGCCATTGAATCCAACCGGATGCCAATTAATGTAGGAGCGGCGCGATCATTGCTCTAAAATCGCGAGATAAACCGGCTCCTACGTTTGATGCGAGGCGTTCTCTGGATTGATTGGATAGGATTAGAGTTGGCGAGCAGCTTCAACTCGACTTTATTGCCGACGATGAAGTTATCCCATCTGCTTTCATTTTGTCTTTTATCAATGTCGTTCGCTTCCGTCGCGATTGGGCAAGATGGGGCCAAAAAGCCCAATATCGTCTTCATATTTATCGATGACCAGGGCTATTACGATCTTAGCTGCTACGGAGCGACCGAGATCGATACTCACAGGATCGATGCGATGGCGAAGGAAGGGATTCGCTTCACGGATTATTACGCAGCTGCTCCGATTTGCAGTCCGTCGCGAGCTGGATTATTGACGGGATGCTATCCGCGGCGAGTAGGGATGGAAGCCTGGGTGCACCGAGCTGATTCGAAACGCGGGTTGAATCCGGATGAACTGACTTTGGCTGAGTTGTTTAAGGAAAATGGATACGCCACGGCATGCATTGGCAAATGGCATCTCGGATTTCACGAGCCTTTCCTCCCGCGTCAGCAAGGATTCGATGAATACTTCGGGCTGCTGCACAATCTCGATCCCGTAGAAATCGTTTACTTCATAGGGAAAGGGGGAGTACCGCTGATGCGCAACGATGAGATCGTTAAGCGTCCCGCGGATCCAGCAGAACTGACCGAACGCTATACCGATGAGGCCATCGCCTTTATGGAGCGGGAAAAGGACAACCCCTTTTTCCTCTATTTGCCTCATACCATGCTTCACGTTCCACTCGGTGTCAGCGATCGATTCAAAGGAACGTCTCAGTTTGGTGAATACGGTGATGCGATTCACGAGCTGGATTTCAACGTTGGTCGTGTGTTCGATGCCCTAGAACGCTTAGGCATTGAGGACGAAACCGTTGTGGTCTACGCTTCGGACAACGGTCGCGGTCCTGGCCGCAACAGCTCCCAGAAGATTCAAGGACGAAAGCTATCCACCTATGAAGGGGGCATTCGCGTCCCAGGAATCGCCTGGGGACCCGGGCTTGGGATTCGTTCGGGCTACGTGTCGTCCAGCTTAGTCACTGCTCTCGACTGGTATCCCACATTGGCCACTCTCGCAGGAATTCGTATTCCTGAGGGAAGAGTCATCGATGGACGCGATATCAGCGCTCACCTGACTGGCAAAAGCAGAGGCATTCCCTCGCCAGCGGCATCCGGTACGCTCAATTCCGACGTGCCCTTGCGTCGCTCATGGGATCCGGCAGGTGAGTGGGATCCGCTGTTCACGCGAGAAGAGTATATCAACGCCTTCTTTTATCATGGAAGCCAGGGGGCCTTGGCGGCTGTGCGTTGGGATAAGTGGAAATTGAGGCTGAACCCGACTCTTCAACTCTTCGATTTGGAAGCCGACCTCGGCGAGTCGAAACCCGTGAGGGATCGAGATATATCCCGCAAGCTCAGAGGGATGGTAGTCACGTTCCAGGAAGAGATGAATATGGATGCCCGACGTCCTGGGAGCGTTCGGTAATAAAATTCAAGTCGATCGAAGCTATGAACTTAGTTCGATGGCCAATGGTTGGCGCTTTCATTGTCCATTGGATCACCGGGTTGAACTGTTTTGCTCAGTCGGATACAATTTCAGAGTCGGATAAAGCGAACGCCTTTTTCGATCGCGTCTTTGACGAGCGTGTCGCTCGCTATCCTGAGCGGCAAGCGTATTTGGGTATTAAGAAGGATTACGGAGAGTGGGACGACTCGACTGATGCTATGGCTCAGCGCGAGCTTGAGATCACGAAAGAGAATCTGGCTTGGCTAAAGGAATCGATTGATTACGAGAAGCTCGATGCTCAAACGAAGATTAGTTATCTGGTGTGGGTTGAGCGAGCGGAAGGCCAGATACGGAATTTTAAGTACCGGAATTATAACTACCCGGTAAATCAGATGTTCGGTAGGCACATTGGAGTGCCATCATTTTTGATCAATATGCACCTCGCGTGCGATGACAGCGATGCAGAAAATTATGTCGAGCGATTGCAGGGAGTTGATGAGGTATTCGATCAGCTGATCGAGAATCTAAAAATGCGGGAGAAACTGGGGATTCTCCCGCCAAAGTTCGTTTTCCCACGAGCGATAGAGTCGAGCAGGAATGTGATTTCGGGAGCTCCTTTCGACGATTCGGGAGAAGACTCGGCTCTTTGGGAGGATTTTCGAACGAAGCTACAGAAAATCGATCTTTCGGAACCCAGGAAAGTGCAGCTGCAGACAGAAGCTTGGGACGTGTTGGTGGATGTAGTGAAACCGGCCTACGAGCGACTCATTACGTTTATGGAAGATCAGGTTTCGCGGGCAACGACGGATGATGGCGTTTGGAAATTCGAGGATGGCGATGCGTTCTACAATGAAGCGTTGCGATTGACGACCACGACGGAGCTGACGGCGGAAGAGATTCATCAGATTGGCCTTAACGAGGTGGAGCGTATCCACAACGAAATGCGATCAATAATGAATACGGTCGGCTTCGAAGGCGATCTCAAGGAGTTCTTCGAGTTCATGCGAACCGATGAGCAATTCTATTATCCGAATACCGACGAAGGGAAAGAGGCCTACATCACACGAGCAGTGGAGGTGATCGACGCCATGGAGGAACGCCTCGACACCTTGTTCATTACCACGCCCGAAGCGGATCTCGTCGTCAAGCGAGTGGAAGCCTTTAGGGAAAAGTCGGCGGGCACAGCCTTTTATCAGAGACCTGCTCCCGATGGGAGTCGTCCGGGGATTTACTACGCCAATCTCTACGACACGGCTAATATGCCGAAATACAAGCTAGAAGCCTTGGCCTATCATGAGGGCGTCCCGGGTCACCACATGCAATTGGCATTGGCTCAGCAATTGGAAGGAATTCCGAAATTTCGCAAATTTGGCAGCTACACTGCCTACATCGAAGGGTGGGGGCTGTATTGCGAGTTGCTCCCAAAGGAAATGGGCCTGTACACGGATCCTTATTCTGACTTTGGGCGACTATCGATGGAACTATGGCGATCCTGTCGCCTAGTCGTGGATACAGGTATTCACGATAGGAAGTGGACGCGTGAACAAGGGATTGCCTATTATCGAAACAATACTCCCGATACAGAACGCGATTGTATTCGCATGGTGGAGAGGCATATCGTCATGGCCTCCCAAGCCACAGCCTACAAGATCGGCATGCTCAAGATTCTAGAGCTAAGGGAGCGAGCGAAAGAGGCCTTAGGGAAGCGATTCGACATCCGGGAGTTCCATGAGGTCGTTCTTCGCGGTGGACCCGTCCCGCTCGCTGTTCTGGAAATGATGATCGACGAATATATCGCCGAGAACTGATAGAGTTTGAAACAACTGTAGGAACGTCCCGTGCGCTGCGGAACCGCGATTTCGATACAGATAGTCATTGGCATTATTGCGGGATAAACCCGCTCCTACATCAGATTTGCTTTTCGATTGATGCGACGCTTCTAACGATCGCGCTCCTAATCTCTACGGATTGTCTACCCCTAGTCGCTCGTAGTGGTCGGCGAACCAAGGATTGATTGGTCCGCTACCCACGATGGGATGGTAGGGCACGTTGTCTTTTGGAAGATTCTTTCGAAACACATCCCGTTCCCTCGCGTATTCAGGATTGTTTGCCAGGTTCGTCCACTCTTTGGAATCACGAAAGTGATCATAGAGCTCTTCGGATCCATCCTCGTAGCGAATGTACCGGAATCGATCGGAACGGAGCGTATGGTTATTCATCGCGTAGGTGGTGATGATCGAGTGTCTCCAGCTCGCGCCGCTGTTTTCGATTAGGGGAACCAGGCTGCGCCCTGCATTTTGCGGTCTTTTTGGGAGCTCGCACATATCGACGAGCGTGGGATAGATGTCTATCAGTCCAACTGGTTGGTGCCGCTTTTCCGATCCCTGGCCATTGGGAGTAGCAACGATGAAGGGGACCTTGGTCGACTCTTCCCAGAGTCCCTGTTTGGATACACGCTCCTTCTCGCCTAAATGGTAGCCATGATCGCTAAACAAAATGACGATTGTGCTATCCGCATATGGCGAGCGATCTAGAGCGTCCAGGACGCGGCCAACCTGAGCATCCACGAATGTCGTGCAGGCCAGATAGGCTTGGACGCATAGTCGCAACTGCTCTTCGTTATTTGCCCGCAGCCAGTCTATGTCGGGATAGCGGGGCAGCTCGTGTATCAGCCGTCCGATTTCGGGAACATCCGAAAGGTCGTCTACTGGAATTTCAGGCACGATAACATCCTCAAGAGGGTGCATGTCGAACCATTCTTGGGGAGCATAAAAGGGGACGTGCGGGCGATGAAAACCTACTGCCATGAAGAAAGGCTCGTCGTGTTCCTTCTCTAGATGGGGGATTATCCACGATGCCGTTTGGTGATCAGGCATCTGGTCGTTGCGATCGGGAAAGGCTCCCCAGTCCGTTTGCGTGCCAGTGTAGGGTAGATCGTAATTCGGGCGATAGTGGAATCGGACATCGTTTGGCGCTTTGGGCCCCTCAGGTTTGGGGCCGGAATTGCCGCGCGAACCTGCGAATTGGAAGACAGCTTCCTGATCATATCCGTGTGTGATCTTGCCGACTCCGTAGGTGGCGTACCCGTGTTTGGCAAAGTATTGCGGGAGGAGTTGGCCGTCGAAGAATATGGGATCCGCGGATAGGGCATTAGCGCCCTTCGGCTGATTGTAGACACCGGTTTCGTGCGGATAGCGTCCCGAAAGAAGCGAAGCCCGAGACGGTCCGCAGATTGGCGCCTGGCAATGGGCGTTGGTGAAAAGCGTTCCCCGGGCTGCGAGCTTGTCGATGTTGGGCGTTAACGATTGTGGATGCCCATCCATGCATCCAATCCAGTCGTTGAGATCGTCGACCGCGATCAGGAGAACATTTGGCCGCTCGTTCGCGTGGGAGTGGGCGAGCAGGAGGACTGCTAGGATAGCCGGGATTAAGCGATAAGGAGTCATAAATTGTGTGGAGGAATCAAATACGAGGCAGTTACAGTTATCGCGGGATAAACCCGCTCTTACAAGTCTTCAAGTTGGTCTAATTCGACTTGGAAACGGTATCTATCATCGCGTTCAACTGGCGGTCCCAAACGCGTTCTAGTTCCTTAACCTTTTCGGGACGGGACTTAGAAAGGTCAACGGATTCGGCACGGTCGTTAGTAAGATCGTACAGTTCCCATGCTCCGCCTTCATCCGCTACCAGTTTCCAATTGTCTACGCGCACGGCTCGGTGTCCGTCATGCATCCACCAAAGTAGATCACGGTCAATGGCGACGTCTCTTGCAAAGGAAGGCGCCAGGCTTTTCCCTGCCATTGGGGGAATGGGTTTCCCTTTCCGGTAGGTTGGCGCTCTGCCCCCTATGATATCCATGATCGTGGGCGCGAAATCGATTACGTGTCCGGGCGTCTTTCTCAATTCCCCTCGCGCTTGGATCCCTTCAGGCCAGTGAACGATAAAGGGAGTCGCGGTCCCACCCTCATGCATCCAGGTTTTATGCTTTCGAAAAGGCGTGTTGGCAGCGCTGGAAAATCCCGGCCCGAGGCATAGATAGCTAGCAGCGCTGCCGAGGGGAGCATTGGGGTCATGGCCATTGGAGCGAACCATGATTTCGGCGCTTGCCCCATTATCGGAGGCGAAGCAAATAATCGTATTCTCAAACACCCCCATGGTCTTCAACTGATCGATCACGCGACCGATTTCGACGTCCATACGGTCAATCATGGCGGCGTGGATGGCCATCTTGGTTGCCTGGAAACGCTTCTGTTCCTCGCTCAGTGATTCCCAAGGGAAGGGTCGATACACTTCTTCGGGACCAAGCTTGTGTAGGTCTTTGGGGAAATGGTAGGGCGGACCGACATCGAGGTCCATTTCGGAAAGAGATGTGTCAACAAGTTTCATACGTTTTTGCCGGGCATAGCGCTCTCGACGCAATTGGTCCCAGCCGTCAAGATAGCGATCCCGGTATTTTTCGATGTCTTCCGGAAGAGCGTGCAGGGGGAAATGGGGAGCGATGAAAGCCAGATAATGAAAGAACGGTTTGCCCTTGTGGTTCTCTTCGTGTTCCTGAAGGCATTCGATGGCGTGATCCGCGGTAGCTGTGGTTACATAGTATCCCGATTCATCTTCCGGCGGCTTTACAGGGATGTCGTCCAGAAAAGTTCCTTTCGCAGTGAAGAAATCGCCTTGGTTCTGTGTATTGAAAGATTTGTCGAACCCGCCATTGAGCACTTTGTCGTCTATGTGCCATTTACCACTATGGTAGTTACGATATTCATGCGGCTTAAGATAATGAGGCAACAGTCTCGCCCATTCTTGGCGGGCGTTACGATTGCCGCCTCCGCCCCAGACGCCTGGCAGTTTATCCCGTTTGATTTCGTGCGGGTAGTATCCGGTCAATAGCGAGGCTCGCGTAGGCCAGCAGCGACCCGTATTATAAAATTGGGTATACCGTAGTCCATTGGCAGCAAGTTCGTCGAGATTGGGTGTTTCGATTTCCCCTCCGTAGCAGCCCAGATCGGAGTACCCAAGATCGTCAGCCAGGATGAATACGATGTTGGGCTTGTCGGAGGCCTTGAGGGGCACGAGGAGGGCAATCGAGGCTAAACTAAATTTAAGAACAAGAATGTTTCGGGTCATTTTTTATTGTGGTAGGGCCGCTTGTCCCCAAGCGGCCCTACCCTTTGGAAATTCCTGGAGGACCAAGGACGGTCCTCCCTGCTTGTCAATCGTCCTGAGGTATAGGATCGTCCTTACCGATAGGCTTTCCCTGCCAAACGGGCGTGTTGTCATAGTAGGTAAGTACGCGGGCTCCACTTCCGGCTACAGGCCCGGCGTCGATTTTCGGTAGCCATTTGCGCATTTGGGCAGCGACATCCGAGTGTTGGCCGACTACGTTATCCCATTCGTGCGGGTCGTTGACGATATCGTAGAGCTCTTCTTCGCCATCGACGTAGCGAATGTAGCGCCACTCTTCGCTGACGATGGAGTGATTGCCTTGGTTGTGAGAAGTTATTGCGGGCCGTTCTCGCGGGGCATTGGCGTCGACCAATTGCGGCTTGAGACTAAGTCCCTCCAGATGGTCGAGTTCGGGCAAGCCGCAGAGTTCCACGAGAGTCGGGTAGATGTCGAGCAACTCAGCGGGTTTTGTACTTACCTGTCCTTCCGTAACTCCAGGACCGGCAAAAATGAGAGGCACCCTTGTGGAGCGGCGCCACAAAGTGTTCTTGCCGGTAATGGCTTTCTCGCCGAGATGATAGCCATGATCGCTCCACAAGACCACAATGGTGTTGTCTGTGTGTCCCCCTTTGTCCAAGGCATCCAGAATGCGGCCTACTTGGCTATCGACAAAGCTCGTTGAAGCGAGGTAGGAGCGCACGAGGTTGATCTGCTGGTCGTTTTCATCGATCCAAAGCTTTCGCGGTTCCGGCAGGCTCCAATGTATCCACCAAGAGGATCGCGGAGTATCGTCGCGGTCCCCTTCCGGCATGGGCGGGAGTATGGAGCTATCTTCTGGATACAGGTCGAACCACTTTTGAGTGGCGTAGCAAGGAACGTGGGGAAGGAAAAATCCGGCAGCCAGGAAAAAGGGCTTATCGTCGGGCATCTCTTCGATCATGCGGACCGCTTGGGAAGCGACGTCGTAGTCGCCTTTGGTCGAATCGTCATTGTTGTCCGGCCAAACTCCCCAGTCCATGAGCGGATGATTGCCGAAAGGAGTTTCCGGGATGAGCTTTTTCGGCGGTCTAGAGCCGACGCCGCCGCGTGATCCCCAATGCTCGAATTCGGGGTTGGGCTCATCGGCTGGTTGCGAGCGAATGCTGTGATAGATCTTGCCGTTGGAGTAGGTCTGATAACCGTTGGCCTGGAAGTGCTGAGGTAGAGATACGAGATCGGCCCACTGGGGTACGTTGCGAAACCAGGGTCGCAGTCCGTGGATGCCAGTCGTGCTTGGCCTCAGACCTACCATGAGGCTGGTTCGAGACGGATTGCAGAGAGGGGCCTGGCAGTGGGCGTTATTCATCAACGTGCCCCGCTCCGAGAGCTTGTCGATGTGAGGCGTCTGCACTTTGGGATGAAAATCCATGCAGCCGATCCAGTCATTTTGGTCGTCGATCGCTATGAACAAGACGTTGGGCTTATCGGTGGCTCCCAAGTGAGACATGGCCAGGACGAAAACGATTGGGGGTACGATATTTTTCACGACCGAGATTAGATCCCGAGGGATCTATTGGGGCAACTCCAAAGCCCGTATAGAAAAGCTGGCCAGAAACTCCCTGTATCAGATCTCGGCGATCAAACGGGATCGATCATTCCCGTGTTCTTGGTATCCTTGGGTGCGATGCAAAAAGGAGCGATCACATAGCCTTGGGCAAAACGAATCCTGTTTTCGGCCGTGGATTAGATGTGCGGCGCGAGGATCTCTTCATTGCCTTGGCAACCAAGTTCACCGTATCCCAAATCGTCGGCGACGAGAAGCACGGTGTTCGGTTTTTCGGAGCCGGAAGTATCAATTTGAGCCCAAACGCTTGGGAAGAACGCGAATGCCAGAAGTGGAAAGAGATGCTTTTTGAGATCCATTTTATCGATACACTAGACCTAGGATAGATCTACTTGAGCTCTTTCAAGTGGACGTTACGAAACCAGACATTGTGTCCGTGGTCTTGGAAACCGATGTTCCCGGTTCGCGGAAGATCCTTGAGAGCAGTTCGGAATTTGTTTTTCGAGCCATCTGGATTCTGTCTAGGCGTTGTCCAGCGATCGAGATTCGCATTGACGACGCGCTCGCCGTTGAGGGTTATTTGAATCACAGGGCCTTTGCATCGAATAACGATGCGGTTCCATTCCATAGCTGGTTTTACCGCGTTGACTGAAGGCACAACGGCATCGTACAAGGCCCCGCAATCGTGGGAGTCGATTTCGCTTTTGCCATAAGAGTCAATGAGCTGAATCTCGAATCCTCCTTGAACGGGGTTTTGCGGATCGCTGCGAACGAATATCCCACTGTTGCAGTGGGGGCGGAGCTTGAATTCTAGGTCGAGGACAAAGTCGCCGTAAGTCCCTTCCGTCCAGATGGATCCTCCCTTCAACTCTCTTCCAAGAGTTCCGTTCTTGGTATTAACTTTCCAGACGGTTTCGGGCAGATTCTCTGGCAGGTAAAACCATCCATTGAGAGACTTTCCGTCGAAAAGGGCTTTATAGCCCTTGGGTGGGTTTGGGGCGGCCGTAAGAACGGTCAATGCCAGAAGAGCAAGACCGAAGGCCAGGTGGGGAACTGGGTGAGTTTTCATGAGGAAGGTGATAGGCTCCCAGCAGAGTTTTGTCACGGAAGTTTCTCTTCTGACTCTAGCGAAGAGGATTCTCGTACCAGATGACGCCTAGATTGTCACGTTCTTCACAGGTGAGGACATCTAGGTCCCCGTCGCCATCCAGATCGATCGTTTCTATACGATCGAATTTCACGCCTTCGATTGTCCCGCTGATATCCATAGCTGACCACTCGCCTCGATTATCCTTCTGTATCCAGAAAACGCCGCTAGCTTCCTCAGAGTGCTCGCAAGTTGCGACGATATCGCTTTGCCCATTCTGATCGATATCTCCGATGGCCACAGCCTTGCCAGTGCCTGTCCCGGAAGAGAAGGGTAGGCTGGTTTCTTTCCATGAAGGGGTTTCGGAAGGCAGGCGAATCGCCGCCACGAAATCACCCCCCCTGACGGCGGCGACAATGTCCTCGAGTCCATCCCCATTGATATCTCCAGTATCCAAAAACATCACTTCTTTGCCAGAACCCGCGATGTATCGTCTTGGCCAATGAAAGTCGGCAGCTTTCTTGGGACCTGGATTCTCTAGCCACCAAATTCCTGTGTCGGATCCTTTCCGATCGGACAGGAGGATATCCTGATCGCCATCGGCATCTATGTCTTTAGATTTCAATGACATAATCCATCCGGCGGCGCATAGTTTTCTCAGTCGCCATGAGTCGAGGCCTGAGCCAGGTGGAGGAGCTTGCAGCCAGCAAATTTGGCCGGCCGCTCCTTTGGAACCGAGTACCAGGTCATCTCCGCCAATTCCGTCGATTTGCATTGGAAGGGCGAACATCCATTGGCTTCTGTTAACGGTTGCGGGAAAGGGTAGGGTCTTCCATTCCGACTCCAAGCTTAGCGATACGGGTGGTGGGGGAGCGATGTGGGCATAGACGGTTCGTTCTTTGCCTTCCGTGGAGGAGGCCACGTCCAACCTTCCATCGGAGTTCAGGTCGACAAATACCGCGTCTTCCGGCGACTTTATGCTTCCCACGATTACTTTGGGCCAAGCGTCTCGCGCTTTCTCAAATCCAGGATTTATATAGATGCTCACCCGCCCTCCTTCTTCCCATCCGGTGGTAAGATCCCAAAGCCCATCCCCATTAATATCCGCGACGCGGATGCCATCGGCTCCGCGGGAACTCGAATCGATCTCATGGCGGACCCACGGTTCGCCCAAAGGTGGGCCAAAGGTCTGGGCCAAAGTCGTCGGAGCTAAGAGAATTGCCGCTATTGGGCAAGTTCCTATCAAGGAAAGAAGTGTAGCCAAGGATCTCACAAGCTTCAAATCTAGAGTTTTTGCGCATTGATAGAAGCTTGAAACTCGGTTTGCCACCAAGAGTGATTGCCTCCTAGGAGGAGATCCCAATAGTCGGAAAATGATCCGTTTTCCGAGGCAAACCCCGAAATCGAGACCCTCAGATTCTAATTTCAGATGGGCGAGGCAATTGATTTGCCTAATTTCAGTATTGGCTTCCGTTCAGGCGGTCGAACCTAAGCCGAATATTCTGCTGATCCTCTCCGACGACCATAGCGTTCCCCACGTAGGCTGTTACGGAAATGCGGATTTCCTGAAATACAATATCACCCCTAATTTAGATGCTTTCGCGGGGCAAGGTATGCGATTCAATCGGGCCTACACAGCCGCTCCGCAATGCGCGCCTTCGCGAGTTTCGATTTTCGCCTCTCAGTCGCCAGTAAAGCTTGGCGTCACCCGCTTTGCTCAACCAGCGCGAGCGGCTGTCCCTTTTTTCACCGATGTTCTTCGCGAAAATGGTTACTGGGTAGGACTGGATGGGCGACACCAGCATTTGGACGGACGAAATCGGGAAGCAGCCCACATCGATGAAGTTTTGGTCCGGGAAGGTATGCGTAATCTAGATACGCGATTCGACCACTTCGTCCGAGCTGCTCGTACGCGGGGAGAGGATCTCGAAAAAGTCGATCAGATGGTCGCTTCGGCATTGGACTCGGTTCCGGAAAAAAAACCCTTTTTTCTCTATTTCGGTTTTAATCAGCCCCATAGGAGATTCGGGCCAGAGCATGAAGGGATCGATCCGAGCACTCTAAGCCTTCCTCCGGACTGGCCGGATACGCCCGAGGTGAGATTAGACTACGCCCGTTACATAGACGACGTTCGTGAGCTCGATTACGGATTTGGCAAGATCATGGATTGGCTTGAAGCCCAGCAGTTGAAGGAGAATACCCTGGTCGTGTTTATGGGTGACAATGGCGAAGCGCTCTTGAGGGGGAAGGGAACGCTTTTGGATCGGGGCACGCATGTTCCGCTAATCATTCGTTGGCCCGGAATGGCCCAACCCGGATCCGAGAGTGACTTGCTTATCAGTGGAATCGATCTGGCCCCCACGCTTTTGCAAGCAGCAGGCGTGTCTGTTGCGGAGGAAATGGACGGTGTGAGTTTCCTCCCGGAGTTGCTCGGGCGATCCATGGAGGGCCGCGAATATTTGTATGCGGAGCGCGGATGGCATTGGGGCCCCATTACGCGTACGGATGGATTGGACTTTGCTCGGTCTGTTACATCGAATCGATACCGGCTGATTTACAATGTTTTGCCTGACAGAAGCTATACCCCGGTGGACATGCCGGGATCCGAAGCTTGGATTTCGATCCATGCTGCTCGGGCGGGTGGAAAGCTATCGGAGCTCCACGAACGACTGTATTTTCAGAATCCCAGACCCATCGTGGAGCTTTACGATTTGGAGAAAGATCCCTACGAACTGGACAATTTGGCAGAGAACCAAGCCTACGCTGAAATAGTGGATCAGCTCCAAAAACGGCTAGAGGCTTGGATGATCAGCCAACACGATTACTTGCCCTTGCCCTCGCACGCTTTGCAAAACCAGAAGGATAGGCGTCTCTAGGGCAATTTGAAGGTAAATCCGTTGACATTCGTGAACAAGGGATGAAGCTACGGCAGGAGAGTGGAGAATCATCCGCTTCCAAGACACCACGATAGGCTCCTCCAAGTGTCCTCACCCCGTTTACCCACAATAACGAATTTCTATTACAAACTATAGGATAGTTTGCGTTAATGCGCAGGCATTCTAGGCTGATCAAAGTACTAGGAAAACGGCGGCGATCCGGGAAACCGGGTCGTCGCTTATTTTTTAGAAGGCCCTGGCTATGTTGGAATCGATGATGGCAATAGATAGAACAGTCCTAAACCTTGTTGCTGAAATTCTCATCCAACGCAGTGGAAGGTTTGGCCCGGAACGTATTCATCAGATGAAATGATTGGCTCCGAAAAGAAAGTAGTTCCAGTGACCGGATCTGCGACGGGCGTCGGCAGAGCCTGCGCGGTGAAATTCGCCTCGAATGGCTTAAATGTCGTGGTTAACTACCCCGGCACCGACAAGAAGGAAGCGGAATAAACCGTTGGTCTTGTCGCGAAGCAAGATGGCAAGGCCTTACTCGCCAAATGCGATGTAAGTCTTGATGAGGAAGTGGTGGCCATGATTGCCGACATTGAAATGGCCTTTGGCCGCTTGGATGTTGTCGTCAACGCCGCGGGATTAACCCATTTTGTACCTCACGAAGATCTGGATAGCCTTTCCGAAGTCCAATGGGATGAGACCTTCGCGGTTAATGCTAAAGGTCCGTTTTTCGTGACTCGAGCCGCTGTTCGATTACTTCGGCAGCAAGAATCGGCCGCGGTGGTCAACGTGTCTTCGGTGGCGGGAATTTCCGGTTCCGGCTCTTCCATAGCTTATTGTGCCAGTAAGGGAGCTTTGAATACGTTGACTAAACCTTTGGCCAGAGTCTTGGCTCCAAAAGTTCGTGTAAATGCCGTTTGCCCGGGCCCGATCGACAGTCGGTGGATGCGGAAGGGGATGATCGAGGATCAGGTTCAAGAAAAAGTGGCTGGCATACCGATACCAAGGTCATCCGCTCCGGAAGATATCGCTGAGGCCGTATTTTATCTGGCGAATCGGACCGATATGACGACGTGGCAAATTCTAGTGGTGGACGGCGGGCGAACGATGTAGCGGCTTAATGGAGGGCAGTGAAACTTTAGGGTATATCAGACCCTCGGCTTCCAGTCTTTACTGTATGAGCGGCCCCAGAGCCTTCGAGCTCGGGTATTGTTGCGGATATGTCCTGTTTTAGGATCTACCTCCAAAACGGATTGAGTCCGGTAAGCGATGTTGCCAAGATGGCACCACTGCGTGCTTTTCTGTCCTTCTTCGATATCCTGGTTTAGGGCTGCGCCGTCGCGAATGGCATCGCAGTGATTTTGAAAGTGAGGAACGTCGCCAGGCGTGCCTTCGCGTTCTTCAACAAGCATCCCTTCCGTGTCGTAGACCTTGTATCCGGAAAAATCGAAGGCCATGGTGCCGCCATCGCAATAGAAAGAACAGAATGCGAGGTCTTCATTTTTGCGTCTCAAGCAACTGCTACCGTCCCAGGTAGCTCCTTTGTCGCCAAAGTCGAATTGGGCGACGGCCGTATCGGGAGATTCCTGATCGTCATCGAAGTGATAGCGTCCGCCTAAGTAGGTTACCTTGGTAGGGTAGTCGACCCCGAGTCCCCAGCGAGCCAAGTCGAGGGCATGGACGCCGTTGTTGATAAGCTCGCCTCCCCCGTAGTGCCAAACCCAATGCCAATTGTAGTGGACGAGATTATCTTGATACGGACGCCGGGGAGCGGGTCCTTGCCAAAGTTCGTAGTCGATATGGGATGGGGGCGTGGCTCGCTTGCCTTTGCCGATCGAACCGCGGGCATTGTTATACCAAGTACGGGCGAATCGGACTTCGCCGATTAATCCGTCTCGTAGTTTGGCCATTCCCTCGATCATCGATTGGTAGCTTCTGCGTTGGGTTCCGAGCTGGACCTTTCTGTCATGCTTGCGGGCCGCTTCCACGACCCATTCGGCTTCCTGTGGATCATAGCTTCCGGGCTTTTCGACGTAGACGTGCTTGCCGGCCTGGCAGGCGAGGATTGATGCGGGAGCATGCCAGAAATTTGGGGCCGCGATGGATAGAATGTCTACCGAGGGATCGTCGAGAATCTCGCGAAAGTCGGTAACGCCCTTGGCTTTGGCCGATTGACCCGCATTGGCGACGTTAACGCCCTCTGCCATGCGGGTTTGATCGACATCGCATATATAGGCGATTTCCACGTCGGGCACGGCTTGAAAACCGCGTACGTGGGCCATTCCTCGTTTCAGCCCCATGACGCCGACTCGCAGCTTTCGCGAGGGCGATCCTTGGGCTTGAATATTGGGAAAGGCGGCGTAGGAGACGGCGCCGATGGCGGTGGCCTGTTTCAAGAATGAGCGGCGAGTGAAGGGCGATGCAGCCATAATTCAAGGGGTCGGAATTTTGTGCGATATTCAGTATGATCATCTATCGAGCTGGGGAGTGAGCCACAAGGAAAATGGCTTATGGTAAAGTCTCAACGCTTGTCAGCCGCTTGGCCAGGACTAAGCTGCTGTTCAATGACCCTAATCCGAGCCCTATCCATACTTCTGTTCATATTGATTTCGAGCGTAACTGCCCGTGCTGATCAGGAGGCGCCACCTCGCATCCTATTAATCGGAGATTCCATCTCCATTGGCTACATGCCCTTCGTCTCCAAGATGTACGAAGGGCGAGCCGAAGTCTCGCGCAATCCCGGAAATGCCCAGCATACGGGTACCGGGTTGGAGAAATTGGACGAATGGCTGGGAGACGCGAATTGGGACCTAATTCATTTCAATTGGGGACTCCATGATCTGTGCTACCGGCACCCAGATAGCCCGAATCAAGGGCGGCGCGACAAGGAACGCGGATTCCTGACAACCACCCTTGAGCAGTACGAAACGAATTTGGATACGCTCGTCCAAAGATTGAAGCAGACGGGGGCTCGGCTCGTTTGGGCGAATACGTCCTATGTCCCCGAGGGAGAACTTGGGCGGAAGAAGGGAGACGAACTGAGGTATAACGCTGTCGCCGAGAAGGTCATGAAACGCTACGGCGTGCCCACCAATGATATCCGATCGCTCACGGCATCCTTCCCAGGGAATCGATTTAGAGCCCCGGGAGACGTGCATTACACGAAGGAGGGGTCCCAGGCTATTGCCCTTCAGGTGGCAGATGCCATCGATCGAGCCATGCCTGAGCTGGTATTCAAGGTCGGTATGATAGGATTGGATACGTCGCATGTCGTGGCTTTTACCAGCCGATTCAACAATCCAGACCACGCGTCTCATGTACCGGGAGCCCGAGTAGTGGCTGCTTACAAAGGCGGCAGTCCGGATATCCCATCGAGCGCGGATCGGATCGATGGGTTCACCAATACCTTAGTGGATGATTATGGTGTGACGCTTTACGACTCAATCGAGGAGCTTTGCCAAAACGTGGAAGTTGTTCTGCTGGAAAGCGTGGATGGTCGGCCCCATTTGGAGCAAGTTATCCCTGTGATTGAAGCGGGACTACCCGTGTTTATCGATAAGCCAATCGCGGGATCGCTTAAGGACGCGATTGAGATCTATAAACTAGCCCAAAAGCATGACGTTCATTGCTGGAGTTCTTCCTCCCTACGGTTTTATCCGGGAGTGGTGGACGTGGCAAAAGCGAAGAAGGGCGATTTGAAGGGCGCGTTTTCTTACGGCCCGGCCTCCATTGAGCCTACCCATCCTGACTTCTTCTGGTATGGCATTCATCCCACGGAAGCCTTATTTACGGTCATGGGAACAGGGGTCTCTACGGTGACGCGCACGTTTACGCCGGACAATGACGTCATCACCGGAATTTGGGATTCGGGAGCTGTGGGAGTGGTCTATGGGATACGGAATTCAAAACGAGCTTACAAAGTGACCGCCTTTGGCACGGACGCGATCGTCGAACAGGAACGAGGGGGCGATTACACGCCTATGCTCAGAGAAATCGTCAAAGGGTTCCGCACTGGGGAGGCTCCGGTTTCGCTGGAAGAAACCATCGAGATCTATGCTTTTATGGAGGCGGCTGACGAGAGCAAGCGGCGCGGCAGCGTCCCGGTATCCGTGGAAGAGGTGCTGCGGATGAATGGCTGGGAACGCTAGCTGGGAAAAAGCACATGAAACGGTTTTTTGGCGCCTTCTTCGTTTTGGGCCCAGACTCCCAAAGCTCCCGATGCGGCGTTGCTCAGCAACTGCGGGGACGGAAGCCGTTGGTTCGGATCTCTGCTAGGGAGGACCGGCTCGGTCCTCCACATTCGTATTTTGGAGGATCGGGCCGATCCTCCCTCCCTTCGCAAATGCCCAACAGTACTTCTTGGAGAATTTTGTTGGCGATTGTAGCGTTCTCTTTAACTGCTGCCTCCGCTCCAGGAACAAAGCCGAACATAGTGGTCATTTTGGCGGACGATGCTGGATACGCCGATTTCGGATTCACGGACGGGGCCCTTGTCCCCACTCCAAATCTCGACCGTCTTGCCGCGAGCGGAATCGTTTGCCAGCAAGGCTTCGTGACGGCTTCCACCTGTACGCCATCGCGAATGGGGCTGATGTCCGGACGCTATCAGCAAAAATTTGGGGCTGAGTGTAACGTGCCGACTCATCCAACATCTGGATACACTGAAGCAGATTTGGGCTTGGATACCGAAGAGCAGACCTTGGGGGACGTAATGCAAAAGCGGGGGTACCGGACGATCGCCATTGGAAAGTGGCATCTGGGAGAGTTGCCAAAGTACCACCCGATGAATCGGGGATTCGACGAGTTTTACGGCTTCCTGGGTGGCTCCCGTACTTATTGGCCCTCGGACAGGCAGGGCTTCGGGAAGAAAATGCGACGCGATTGGACCCCCATCTATGAAGCTGAAGAGATTTCCTACCTAACGGATGATTTAACCGACGCCGCCTTGGGATTTATTGATCGGAATCAGAAGAATCTATTCTTCATCTATCTAGCCTACAACGCGGTGCACGGCCCATTCGAAGCGAAGGAAGCGGATCTGGATCGCTCGCCAGATTTGCAACCTAGGAACCGGCGTTTAGCTGCAGCCATGACGCTATCTTTGGATGAAAACGTTGGCCGTCTTCGTTCTCAGCTGGAGTCGCTGGGATTACTCGAAAATACGCTCATCGTATTTCTCAATGACAATGGGGGCACACCCGGTGGAGCCCATTCCAACGGAGCGCTTCGCGGTCACAAGGGAAGCTATTGGGAAGGCGGCATTCGGGTGCCCTTCGTTGTTTCTTGGCCGGCTCGACTTCCAATGAGCGGAAGATTCGACCACCCGGTCTCTTCTCTGGATCTGATGCCGACCTTTGTTTCTGCAAGCGGAGGCAGCTTGGACGCATTTTCAGAAATGGATGGCGTGGACTTGATTCCTTACCTGACGGGAGAACGACCCGGCGCCCCGCATGAGGCGATTTTCTGGCGATTCTGGAGAGTAGCGGTTGCTCGGGAAGGACCTTGGAAGCTGATACGCGTAGCCGAAGATCCGCTACAAGAAAGTCGGGCCCTGCTATCCCCATTGATATTGGTCAACCTCGATAGCGATCCAGAAGAAACAACCAACTTGGCTGGAAGATATCCTGAGAAGGCGAGAGAATTGGTAAAGAGGCTAGAAGAATGGGAAGCAAAGCTATCGCAACCCCGGTGGTACGATGGCCGGGATTGGCAACACTGGCAGGAAGAGCAAGTGAAGAATCACCGGATGGGTGAGTAATAAGACGCTCACTACCTCTAGCCAAAGTCCATGGGCGGTCGTGTTGGCTGAACGTCTAGGGCCTGCTCGACCTTGTGGCCCAGGGCGATGATTTTGTCCTCTTCGAAGAGGCGACTCCAAAAGCCGACGCTGTAGGGGAGATTGGCGGTCTCATCGTCGCTGACGTTCTCCTCTTCGAAGGCCCCCCTGATCGGGCGAACGTCGTGGGCGCATGGTAAGGTTAAATGTGGGTATCCGGCAAAATTCGAGATGTGGAGCATGCCCTGGGAGAAATTTTCTCCTAAGATGATGTCGACCGATTGGAATACTTCATCCATTTTACCCATTAGAGTTCTCCGCATGCGATCAACTTGCAAATAGTCGATCGCGGAAATCATTCGAGCCTTCCTCCACGTGTTGGGCCAGGCTCGATCCAATTGCCACCGTAATTCATCGTCGCGGTTACCAAGGGTGATTTCTTCGAAGGCCGCTGCTGCCTCGGCCTCCAATTGCAGCGGCAAGGTTCGATAGTCGAAGTCCGGCAGCGTTATCTCACTTACCTGAGCTCCGAGCGATTCGACAGCATCCAGAACTTGGCGGTTAAGCTCGTACGAGAGTGAATCAATAAAACTAGATGGATCGTACCCCACCTTCAATTGGGAGAGATTTAGGTTGGTATCGTAGGCGAAATTCGTGGCAATAGATGCAGGATCCTTGGAATCGAATCCGTTGATCGCGTCGAGTACGATTGCCGTATCTTCAACTGAGCGACAGATCGGGCCGATCTTGTCCAAGCTCCAGCACAAGGTCATTCCACCGCTTCGGCCCACTCTGCCGAAAGTGGGGCGCAGGCCGACTGTTCCGCAGCGAGCAGAAGGGCTGATGATCGAGCCGAGCGTTTCGGTTCCGATCGAAAAGGCGCAAAGGCCTGCTGCCGTAGCCGAAGCCGAGCCCGCGCTGGACCCGGAGGAGCCCTCTCTGGGTTCCCAGGGATTGCGGGTAACACCGCCGTACCAAATATCTCCATACGCAATGGCTCCGCAACTGGTTTTGCCGAGCAGAACGGCCCCGGCCTCTTTGAGTCTGGCCACGATGTGTGCATTCGAAGATGGGATGCGATCCTGATAGACGCTCGCTCCCCAGGTCGTAGCAATGCCGCTCGTATCGAAGAGATCTTTCAATCCATAGGGTAGACCGTGAAGAGGGCCTCGATATTTGCCTTCCGCCAATTCACCATCGGCCGTTTCGGCTTGCTCGCGGGCCAGGTCGGGCGTGACGGTTATGAAAGCCTGTAGATTTGTGTCGAACTTCTCGATACGATCGAGATAAAGATCGGTTAGCTCTCGACTAGAAATTTGCTTGGATTTTATCCAGTGGGCGAGGTGAGCCGCTGGGGCGAAAGCAATATCCTCTTCGCTAGTAGGAATCGGCCTATTGAAAGAAGCAGTGGATACAGTTGGGTCGGGCCTTTGTTCCGGATAGAGCCTGCCCGGAAGCCGAGGATCGAAGGTTTGGGCTGGGGCTTGCTCGTTTGCAAGTTTGGCAGATCGAACCGATCTCAGTCGATCGATGTGGTCATCGTAGCCCTCTAGGATCTGAGCCCACTCGCCATCCGTGTATTCGACATCCAGTAGTGATTCGAAATCGTCCTTGGCGAACGTGGCCTCTTGATTTGCGCCAGACCGGCAGCCGCTGGCCAGGAGGGCTAGTCCGCCTGTTGAGCCTAAAAGAAAATCGCGACGGGAAGATGAAGAATGCTGTTGCTTCATATAGACAGCATTGAGGCGATCCTTTCGGTAGCAAGATCGCGGTTATGTATCCTGCTTTACGGGTTTCCTCACCACCTCGTACTCCCGCTGGGGATCGAAGTCTGGATTTTTGTTTGGCATCTGGGCTCCGATGGAATTGCGCCATCTCTTCAGAGCCAGTTTCAATTGGTCCCGGGTCTTGAGATTGAAATCGGAACGGTCGTATGTTTCCCCGATGTCCTTGGATAGGTCATACAGTTCAACTTTACCTGTCTCATGAAACTCGATGAGTCGCCATTTTCCGAAACGAACCGCGCTATAAGGGCCATCTCCTCCGGCGTGATAATGCGGGTAGTGCCAAAACAATTTACGGCGGATCTTTTGCTTCGGTTCGTTAAAGAGTTTTAGAAGACTTCTCCCGTCGAGGTCTTCATTGTGACTTGCGATGCCATCGATACCTGTCGCGTCCAAGAGCGTCGGGTAATAGTCGATCGACATGATTGGCGTATCGCAGCGGGTTCCCTCGTCGATTACCCCTGGCCAGCTAACGATCGCGGGAACGCGGACGCCACCCTCATAAGCGGATCCTTTGCCGCGGCGCAAAGGAATATTCTCTGTGAAGAAATCCCTTTTACCGTAGCGTTGGGTCAGGCCGCCATTGTCGGAAGTGAAAATGATGATCGTGTTTTCCCGGAGACCTTGCTTCTCGAGCGATTCCACGATTCGCCCTACGCTCATATCGAGACTCATTACCATGGCGGCATAGGTGGGATTGTTGTGAATCGTTTCTGGGTCCACTTTGCTTTTAAAATACTCCACCAGATCTTCTCTACCTTGGATGGGGGTGTGAGGCGTATGGTAGGCGAAATACATGAAGAAAGGAGCGCCCTTGGATTGCTCGATCTCTTCGACAGCCTTGTCGGTCAAGTAGTCCGTGCTGTAGTTGGATTTTAACTTCAGTGATCTGGCAGTATCGTTAGAAATAAGATAGCCTCGTGTTCCTTCCGGCTTTTCGTGTGACACATCGAATCCGTGGGTCAAAGGGCCTTGCCCATCTTGCTCGGGAAAATCAAGGTGCCATTTGCCGATGTGAATGGTTCGGTAGCCGCCTCCCTTCATGGCTTCCGCCATAGTTGTCAACTCCGGCTTTAGCCTTTTGGTCCACTCTGGTATCTGCATACGAGCATACGGGCGGTTTTGACCGGCAATGAAATCTGTCAACCGAAGTTTGGCCGGATACATGCCAGTTAGGATGCTCGCCCGAGTCGGAGAACACACGGTGCAGGCGGCGTAGGCGTTAGTAAAAGAAGTTCCCTCAGATGCCAACTGATCCAAGTTAGGCGTCTCATAAAAGTCGCTCCCGAAGCTGCCGGTGCCCGTCCAACCCAAATCATCAGCTAGCAAAAAGACGATATTGGGCTTCTCAGGATTGGAGGCCCGAGCGAGAAACGAGAGCAGAATAACTAAGCTCAAGCTGAGTAGAGGGGATGTGCTCCAATTTCTGGGGTCCATATTGTCAATATTTTGTAAATTGGATAGAGAATGCAATGCCTTTTTGGTTTGAGAACGAGGTGACGAGACTTGCCCGGCAACGGTACGATGGAGACGCCTTTAAGCTAAGATCCGCGAAATGAGGGATTTAGCTTAGTCCGAAGGGTGATTGGATTGCTCAGGGGCCAGCCTTAAGAACCGGGGAAAGGCTTGGGTAATAATACCCTCTTGTTTAAAAATCACCGGCCGAATAAAACCGCCCGGCCCTCCGACATGCTCAGGGTGGCGAGATCAGTCGAACCAAGGTCGGGTTCCACCTACATTGATTATTCAATCTGGCTGAGCGATTACATTGCTCAGTAGCCCTGCAGTCATGCAATGGCTTAAACTTAAATCGCAAGGTTCTGATTCCAAAGCTTCTATACGCAAAGCGGATGCCTGTTTCCTCAACGACGCAGAGCGCGTAAAGGAACTAGCGATCCCGAATTCGCGCCAACTTGAGCTCACCCGGCTTGCACCACCGCAGCATTGCGTAGGCGTGAGGTCGAGCTCCACCTTTTGCATCGTCTTCAAGGGTGGAACTCGATGTCCCGGCGAGTTCATTTCCGTATTCTTTAGGTAAGTTGACGCCAAAGCTCGCGTTTGAACGTAGGAGCGGGTTTATCCCGCGATAATTTTTTGGTAAATCCTATGGTGATAGCGGCGTAAAGCCGCTCCTACAACTCGCAACGAATCGAGAATTCCTTGTTTATTTGGACAAGTTGCCGCCGATGCGTGACTGCGGGATCGATCGGTTTTTATATAAGGCAAATAGTTATCTCGGGAAGGCCGAGCCCTCGTTCAATCAAGATGGATTACCTCGATCCAGGCGACTTTGACGTATCGTAGCCAAGACGAGCTCGGTGCTAAGAGCGTATCACCGCATTGAGCGGCTCGGCGCTGTCGGCGAAACGATCTAGATTCAATCCCATCGCTTGAGCTTGGGAGAGCCAAAGATTCGCGAGTGGCGTGCCTTCCGTGGCGTGGTAGTGCTTCCCGGTAATGAATTGGCCGCGTCCGGATCCAGCGATGACGATGGGCAAGTCGTGGTATTGGTGGGTCGAGCCATCGCCCAAACCGGAACCGTAGGTGAAAATCGTGTTGTCCAGAAGCGTAGAGCCATCCGCTTCGACGATGTTATCCATTTTTTGGATAAGATAAACGTACTGCTCCATATGGAATCGATCGAGCCTTTCGAGATCCTCAACGTGTTTGGTTTGATTGTGAGACAGGTAATGATGGGTTACCGGCTTATCGAAAAGGCTGTCATAGGTGAAAGGCGTATCCCATCTTTCTGGACCCACCATGAAAGTGGCGACCCGAGTTAAGCCTGTCTGAAGAGCCACGACCATGAGATCACCCATAAGGCGTATATATTCGCCACGCGGCAGGTAAGCGCCTGAAGGCTCCGGCATCGGGGTTGTGTCTAGCTCGCCACGCATGGCGTCCAGCTTGTCGATCTGCTCTTCAATCGTTCGGATAGAATCGAAATATTCGGAGAATTTTTGCTGGTCAGCGTATCCAAGTTTACGATTCAAAGTGCGTGCATCTTCCAGAACCAGATCGGTGATGTTGCGAAAATTCTGGATTTCCTGGGTGCCGAAAAGCCGATCGTACATCTTCCGTGGATCGCGGATTGACGGGGCTACATGTCCCGTCCCGTACCAGGACATGTTGTCGAAATAGATGGACTCCTTGTTGTCCTTGTGGCTGTTGCAGCTGAATTCCAGAGTTCGAAACGGTGTTTGGCCGCCAATTTGGTCCCCGATGATATGATCCAGAGTCCGGTCAAGAGGATAGGCGGAATTCTCCACGCCGTATGGGACGGCGCTGCTGAGAAAGCAGGAGGCGCATTGGGCATGGACGTCTGTTCCGTGCTGGAAAGGACGGTCCGTACCGGTAATTAAGGTTACTTTGTCTTTAACCGGGGCCAGTGGCTGTAGCGTAGGAGTCAGGTCCAGATTCTGTAGACCAGGCTTTATTTCCGGAAGGAAAAGGGAGGCCATCTTGTTGCCTTGATTCCCTTCAGGGACCTCTGCTTCTGCTTCTCCGGGGAAAAAGGATCGCCGAACGACTCCGATGGGCACGTAGAAATAGGCCAATCGAGTTTTCGGCAATTTCGCGGGAGCTAGTTTCGCCAAGCTTTCGAACCAGGGTAGCGAAAGGATCGCGCCGCCGGCGCCTCGAAGGAAATCGCGTCTATTGACAATGGGAGCCATTTAAAAATGAATGGGGCTTTATAGCATGAAGGACGAGGTCCAGGCAATTAGTTTTCCGAAATCGGCAATTCGGGAGAATCTCGGAAAGTTCGGACAGGGTTTCCTAGGGCCTCATCGGACTTGAAGGGCTTCCAGTACCATTTTTTCGCTGTCGAAACCATAGTCCCGAGGTCCTCGGCAACCAGAAGAGAGCACGGTATCAGGAACAAGGTGATAACCGTGGCGAAGACGACGCCGAATCCTAGGGATACCGCCATGGGTATCAGGAACTGCGCTTGCAACGAGGTTTCTAGCATCAATGGGAGTAGTCCCACGAAAGTCGTCAATGAGGTCAGAATAATGGGTCGAAAGCGCTTGCCCCCAGCCTCCAAGGCAGCGTCAAGTAGGCTCATTCCCGCTGCCTTTCTTTGGTTCACGAAATCGACCATGACCAGAGAGTCGTTCACCACGACACCAGCCAAGGCCAGCATCCCGAAAATGGATAGGTAAGAGGGCGTTAATCCCATGATCATGTGCCCTAGCAAGGCCCCAATGACGCCGAATGGAAGGGCGATCAAAACGAAGAAGGGCTGGACCATGGATTTGAATGGGATGGCTAGTAGGGCGTAAAGAATGAACAAGAGAGCCAGAGAACCGATGATGGTGCGGCGTCTCGACTCTTCGGCTTCGGCGACATAGCCCATCCATTGGAAGGATAAACCTTCCACCTCATTGCAGAGCTGTTGAATCCGAGGCTCGATTTCCTTGGCGATCCCGACGATGTCCACGGTTTCGTCGATCGGTTGGGCTCCAATGCGGATGATTTCCGCTCGGTCGTTGCGTTCTACAGAGGTTGGAGCTTGTGTGAAAGTGACGTTGGCTACGGTCGTCAGAGGTACGTCGGCCCCTCGAGGAGTTCGGATTTTAATACGCTCGAACGTGTGTAGGGATTCGCGTTCATCTTCAGGTAAACGCACCATGACACGAATGTCGTCGACGCCCTGTAGTACCCGTTGAGCTTGTTCACCGTAAAATGCCTGGCGAATTTGCCGCGCTAGATGCTGTTGCGTTAGCCCCAGCTCGGCGGCTCTGGGCTTAAGTGTAACCTCCAGTTCATCTGCTCGAAAATTAACATTGGCCCAGGCGTTATTGATACCTTCGTATTCCCAGAGCATCATCCGGATCTTATCGGCGACGATCGCTTTCTCCTCCGAGCTCGGCCCGCGCAGTTCGAGATTCAAGTTGTCTTCGTTGTACTCACCCCCTTGTTGGAGCGTGGACTCGGAATACACGCGAAATGTTCTGGCCTCCGGTATGGGCCCGATGATTTCCGCCCACCGGTTGGCAATTACGCTATTGCGCGGCCCCGGCTCGCTTCGACCCTCCGGGGGAACGACTTCCACTTGGACGAATCCCTGAGATTGGCTGTAGCCTTTTCCTGGATACTTGGCGCCTGAGACAAGAGAAATATTCCGCACCAGCGGTTCGCCTGTTGTCGGATCGACGAATTCGGTTTTAAGCTGATCGACGGCATCGACAATTCTCCGAATGTATCGGTCTGTGGTTTCCAAACGGACATCGCCCGGAAGGGCCAGGATGGCTGTAAGGCGAGTGGTATCAACGCTTGGGAAGGATTGAAAGCCCAGGCGGCCACCCATACAGTAACCGGCCATGATCAAACCCATGGTGGCGAACGTGCACAGTACTGACCAACGATTGGCGACAGCGAATTTCAGCGCCGGCTGATAAACGTTCTCCGCCAGGCTCTCCATGCCGTTGGCGACGCGCGTCTGGAAGCGCTCGAATGCATTTTTGGTCGGTTTAATGCGTACGTGCTTCAAGTGAGCTGGCAGAATCAACTTGGACTCGATTAGCGAGAATAGCAGCACCGGGGCCACGATAGGCGGAATCTGCTTGGCGAAATCCCCCCAAACACCCTCGAAGTAAAGGAGGGGCAAAAAGGCTACTGCGGTTGTAATGACGCCGAAGGTAACGGGTACGGCCACCTCTTTAGTTCCCAGTATGCTGGCCTCAGTCGGATCCATACCGGTCTTGAGTTGGGAATAGACATTTTCGCCCGTGATAATCGCGTCGTCGACAACGACCCCCAGGACCAGAATGTAGCCGAACAGGCTCATGATGTTGGCCGTCACCCCAAAGAAGGGCATGAGCAAGACGCCGCCGGCAAAGGAGACCGGGATACCCAGCACGACCCAGAATGCGACCTGTGGGCGCAGAAAAATCCCGAGTATGATCATGACAAGGATGCTTCCCTGAAAGAGGGAAGTGACTAGCGTGTCCAAGCGCCCTCGTATGCTTTGGGACTCGTCTTTCCAAATGTGCAGCTCGACGCCGTCCGGAAATCGATTGTGGGCTGTGTCTACATATTCCCGTACCTTGTCAGAGATGCCGATGGCGCTCTCCTGCCCAATACGCATGACTTCGACGTAGAGAGCCGGTTTTTCATTAAATTCGACGTATTTTGTGCCGCCTTCGAAGCCATCGATGATTTTCGCTACCTCTCCGATGAGGACATCGGCCCCGTCCCTCGAGCGGATGGGAATCTTGGAAAAATCCTCTTCAGTGTATGCTTGGCCCCGAGTCCTGACTGTTAAGCGACCGCTTTGACTGTTGATCGTGCCAGCGGGCATATCGATAGAATTCCGTCGAACAGCGTCGGCGATTTGCTGGAATGTCAGCCCATAGGAGCGAAGTTTCCGTTCATCCGCTTCGATCGAAATCTCGCGAGCCCGGTCTCCTTGGATGCGGATTCTGCTGATGCCCGGCGTCTCCAGAAGATCATCCTGAACTTGGCGGGCGGCTCTGAGTAGGTCGTGGTCGCTTAAATGTCCCGAGACCGCGATTGTGAGCACCTCCCGCGAGTTTGCCGATTCGGGAATGAAAATGCGGGGCGGTTCAGTTTCTGCGGGGAAAGTGTTGATGGCATCGACTGCGGCTTTGACGTCGTCCATCAGACCGCGCAAATCCACGCCGTCTTTAGCTCGCAAGTAGAAGCGGGCTCGCCCGTTACTGCCGTCGGCATTGAGTTGCTCGATTCCTTGGACTCGTTCCAAGGCTGTTTCAACCGGGATCAATATGGCTTTCTCGATATCCTTGGGGGTGGCGCCACGATACCGCATGTCCATCATGACTAGGTTCCAGCTCAGAGCGGGCGTGACTTCTAGCGGGATTTTGAAAAAGGCGGTGTACAAACCCGCCAGGAAGATGCCAACCATGAGAAAGTTGGCGGCGATTCCGTTTCTTGTGAACCAGCTAATCATCGGAACGAGGTTCTAATTTTTTCCGCCTTTTGGTTTGCTTGGAACGCCCATCGCTTCGAGCCAAGCTGACGTTGTCGTGGCATCAGGATTGATGTCAGGAAGAATTTCCACTTGGCCTCCTTCTGGGGCATAGCCCAGCTTCGTAGTGGCTAGTAGCATACCCTCTGGGATGTTCGGATCGCGAATGATAACGTGGTCTTCGTTTGCCCATATCGCCTCGATGGTGCGATTATGCAGGGTCATCTTATTGGGATCTACTAGATAAACCTGGTCCAGGCGCTTTACGCCTAGCCTAGGCAGGGGCATCACGTTTTGCAGGACTTTGCCCGAGATGGAAGCCAGGACGGGTTGACCGATACGCAGGGGTGGCTTGCCCGAGATTTGCCCAAATGGGTCATCCACCTTGGCGATTGCGAACAGCTCTAGTGAATTGGTATCGAGCGTGCCCTCCGTGCGAACTATCTGAGCCTTCCAAGTGGTTTCGTTGCTCAGGTTTATAGCGTCCTTCAAGACGACTTCTACCGGCGGGTCTCCTACCTCTTCGGGCAAATCGAGGAACGGCAAGTCTTGTCCTGGAATTGGCAGACGCACTTCAGCATAATCCGTAGCGAATATAATGCCGAGGGGAGAATTAATGCGGATCGCTTGTCCCAAGCCTACATTGCGCTCACGAACGCGGCCGTTGAAGGGAGCCTGTATCTGTGTACGCTCAAGGTTCCTCACGGCCCGTTCCAATCCAGCCGACGCCGCATTCATGTTGGCTTCGGCTTCCCGCAATTGAGGCAATCTCAAAACGAGATCGTCTGGTTCTTCGTCGGATTCGAATCGCTCCCAGTTCTCTTTAGCTTGTTGGGCCTGGGCCTTCTCCATGTCGTAGGCCGCAGTCATGCGAGCTAGCTGGGCCTCTGCAGTCAGCACTGCAGCTCTGAAATCGGCGGGATCGATAGTGACGAGTATGTCTCCGCGATTGAAAAAGGCCCCATCCTCGAAATTCGGATGCAACTCGATAATCCTTCCAGAGACTTCGGAGTTAAGAGTGATTTGATTATGTGGCCGAACATTGCCCTGAGTGTTTATCCGCGTCGGATAGTTTTGTAATGTTAACTCAACTACTTGGGTTTTAATGGGGCGGGGTTCACGACGGGACTTTTTGGGCTCTTCGGGCTCAAAAGATAGAATGGAAAACCCGATGATACCGACTGCTAGAATCGCAATGGGTGGAAGGAGTCGGATAAGGATGGCCGGCGCTTTCCCACTTCGACCTTTGTTTTGAGGCTGTTGCTCAACAGGTTGCTGCGGTTCCTGATCCATGGGTTAACAAAGCTTATCAGACTGTTTTTAGGGCTTTTCGAATAGAATGACCGCGGATGTTTGGCAAGCGTTCTCTCTCGTTTTGGCAGAGAGGTTTGCTGAAGAACTGTTATTGGAGGGAAGCATAGAAAAGAAAAACGTGAGAGCTATCCAGGCAGAGGAGTTGCGATCTAGGCTTCAAATTTCATTTGTCGATTATTACGAAAGCATGAATCGAATCGGACAAAATTTTTTTTGATAGGAAATGAATGGGCCTCTACGGTCGGTACAATTGATCCAACTCGATTCAACGCATGAGGAGTTTGGGCGCTAAAAAAGGACTAGAAAGTCGGCAATATCTAGACCGATCAAAGTGACGAGATAGGCTTACTTTTCTGACAATGAAGGTTTTGGTTGTTGAAGATGATGCGACACTGTCGGGCTTCGTCCAAAGGGGATTGGAAGCGGAGGGATTCGTGGTCGATCTTTGCATGGATGGGAACGAGGGTTACGTTATGACGACGACTCGCGAGTCCGATGCGATCGTGCTCGACATCATGCTGCCGGGCCGAGATGGCTTGATCATTCTTCGGAATTTGCGGGAGGAGGGCATCGAAATTCCGGTTATCGTTTTAATGGCGCGGGGCAGTTTGAACGAGTGTTTGGAAGGATTGAAGGGGGGTGGACGATTACATGATGAAGATCTCCTACGGAGTGGCTTGCTTGATCATCGCCTCGGCTTCCATGCGATTAATGACGCCGTTTCCGTTTCGGTCGAGGGCATCGAAGTACTGTCCGCTATACTCTTTGCGGGTGAGTCGTCCGTCGCCGTTCGCGTCGGCACGGAAGAGGCGTGCCAATCGTTCTTCGGGACTGAGATCGTTGCGACCTGGTGATCCCGCGGCGGTTTTGAGCTTACCGCCAACTTCGGCGTTGCGGCGATCCTGACGTATCCAGCGCGGCTCTTCCATTTGCGAGCTCCAGGCATCGTAGATACCTTGCACTTCCTTTAGCTTCTCAGGATGGCTCTTAGAGAGGTCTTTCGCCTCGCCGATATCCTGCGATAAATCGAAAAGCATCTCCGATTGACCACGCGGTTTGACGAGCTTCCAGTCGCCAACGCGAGCAGCGTGTTGCCCTCCTGCCCGCCAGAATAGTTGTGAATGGGGGACGCCTTCGACCGATCCATCTAGATAAGGCAAGAGATCTTTCCCGTCTAAGGTATCGTCAGCCGATAGCGTAATTTCGGCGGCGGCCAAGGCGGTCGCGGTCACATCAAACCCCATGATAGGATGCTCGTAGGTTTCGCCAGCGGGTATACGCTCTGGCCATTGAATAGCGAAAGGCACGCGTATGCCTCCTTCAAACATTTGCCCTTTGTATCCACGGAGCGGATCGTTTCTGGAAGTCGTCTGCGTGGTTGGGCCCCCATTGTCGCTATAGAAAAAAACGAGCGTGTCCTCTTCTTGCTCTAACTCTCTTACTTTGCTCATTACGCCTCCAATGGCGTCGTCAAGGGCCGAAAGCATGGCGGCATAGGTCTTTCGATTCTTGTCTTTGATATATGGGAAGCGGTTCTCGTATTTCTTGGTGGCCTCGAGTGGCAAATGGACGGCGTTGAATGAGAAGAAGAGGAATAAGGGCAATTCGGTTGGTCCGTATTGATCGATGAAATCAATCGCGTCGCGAGCAAAGGCATCCGTTAGGTATTGAGTCTCTCCATCAAAGGGCTTACCATTGCGGAACATTTGATGGTTTTGGCGAGGGCCGTTGGGGTAGAAGGTGCGCGCTCCCGCGTGGAAGCCGTAAGTGTAGTCGAATCCGCGTTCGTGGGGCCGTAGACCTTCATTGAAACCGACATGCCATTTGCCAACCCACGCTGTTTTGTACCCAACTTTCTTCAAGCGCTCCGCTAAAACCGGAACGTCTCGGGGGATTCCAAAATTCGGAGCCGAATACTCCTCGGGCCCGGAATTGTTTTCAAATCCAAAGCTGTGTTGGTACCGGCCGCTGAGCAGACCAGCTCGTGAAGGCGAGCAAACCGGATGATTGGCGTATCCATCAGTGAACTTCACACCGTTAGCGGCGATGGAATCAATATGGGGCGTGGGTATGTCCTCGCAGCCATTGAATCCGACATCTGCGTATCCGAGATCGTCTGCCAGAAAAATAATGATGTTCGGCTGACTGGCGTGGATCACGCTAATGAAAAGTGTCAGTAGATAAAGGATACAATTGAGTGAAAATTTCAGGTAGGGAGGACCGGCTCGGTCCTCCGTTTTAATGGGACAATCGCGGAGGACCGAGCCGGTCCTCCCTACCATCGAGATAGGGGACAACGCTTGTTGGGCTTTCACTTGCTCGAGCTGGCTACGAGCGGAGCCGGTTTAGCGGATTCTTGCCTAAAAGGTTCGCTGAAAACGATCTCCTTGATGAGAGTCTGCATGCGATAGCCATCGTCGATCGTGGCCTGCGTTAGCCGATCGATGGCGGGGGAGTCCGCGACCTGGATCTCCCGTCCCAGGGCGAAGGATAGCATGTGAGCTGCGAAAGCCCGAGCGAATCGATCCTTCTCGACAAGGATGGCGTCCTTGAATCCGACGATGTCGCTGAAGGCGTGCTTGCGGAAAAGCTTACCGGCTGCGTCGACAATGCGGCCGTTTTCGTAGGAGTCCCGCCAGAGGCCGGCCGGATCGTAGTTTTCGAGGGCAAAGCCTAGCGGGTCTATGCGGTTGTGGCAGCCGGCGCAGTCCTGATTTTCGCGGTGGGCATTCAGCCGCTCTCGAAGCGTTAGCGATTCGATATCGATCTCATCACTCTTTTCTGGAAGCGGTGGGACGTCGGCTGGAGGAGGTTCGGGCGGATTATTGAATATGACGGAGGCGACCCAGGTGCCGCGCGTGATTGGTTGTGTACGGCTGGCGCTGGAGGTCATCGTCATAACGGCGGCTGTAGTGATAACCCCGCCATAGCGGCGATCTTCGAGCGTCACGCGTTCGAAGGGAACCTGAACGACGGGCATTCTCTGGGGCTGGGTGCCTTCGCGATACCACGATTGCAGGAATTCGCTACGGTAGCTGTAGTCAGAATCTATGAGCTCCAGTATCGGACGATTCTCCACCAGAATCGTTTCGAATAGCAGGAGGGGTTCAAGCATCATGTGCATGCTCCCGCGATATTTGGAAAAGTAAAATTCAGGCCAGGTTTCTGGGTCCGGAGTGGAGGTGATTATACGGTCCAGTTGAAGCCACTGGCTAGGAAAACTGTCGCAAAACCGTTTCAGTTTTTCATCGGTCAGCATGCGGTCAATTTCGGCTGAGAGCGTCTCAAGGTTGCTCAACTCGCCATTTACCGCTCGCTCAAGGAGAATGGGATCGGGAATGCTTCCCCAGAGGAAGTATGATAGCCGAGAGGCGAGGGCGATATCTCGATCGCGGGCATCGTCGCCTTGCCCATCTCGTAAATAGAGAAACCGGGGCGAAGCCAAGGCGGCTGACGCCATTAGCTTCATTGTGTTGGTGAAGGATTCTCCTGAGTGAATGCGGCTCAAGGCATTGCTGGAATAGCGTTTAAGGGTTTTATCATCGACGGGCTCCTTGAATGCGCGGGTCAGGAAATCGCGTAGTCGGTTTTCAATGACAATCTCCAAACTGGTGGAGCTTGCCGGGGCAGCGAAGAACGAATTCCAAATGCCACAAGTCTCTTTATTGAAGTCGGGGCTTTCAACGATGGAACGGCTCAGCTTGAGAAAGGACTCCATCAACAAAGGCGAAAGGGAGAGATAGTCGGCCTGGTTGTCGTATCCATGTTCTGCTCGCAAATCCTGGGGGAAGGGACCGACGCCTGATAGTCGGGGTTCAATCATCTGGGATTTTCCGAGCGGCCGGCTTCCGACTTTCAAGCTTGGCGGCATGGCTCCTGTCTGCGGCTTGAAGTAGTCGCCGTGCTCGCGCAGCATACGTTCGGGCAACGTAAAGACTTCGACATCCAGCTCGAATAAGTCCTGTACGGAATTATTGTACTGGAAGCGGTTCATCCGCCGCATGGGCGTGGGGATCGCTTCGACCTGGGTAGCGATAGCGGAGTCGAGTAGGGTTCG